>Ga0209075_1000763_pt1 | contig 31089 bp, 32 predicted proteins | sample Stecom2011_FD_187523 | JGI IMG/M metagenome (GOLD analysis project Ga0209075, IMG submission 187523) | Agricultural soil microbial communities from Utah to study Nitrogen management - Steer compost 2011 (SPAdes) (version 2) | ecosystem: Environmental > Terrestrial > Soil > Agricultural land...
ATATGCCGTAAAAGTCAGCGTTGAAAATGATGGCAGTTTGAAAATCGGAATGCCAGCGGAGATGTGGATTGATGGGTGAGAGGTTAGTTGGTAGATTGTTAGAACATAGAACATAGAGCAAAGAACATAGAGCAAAGAACAGAGAACAGAGAACAGAGAACAGAGAACCGAGAAAAAAGGACAGAGAAAAAAATAGATGTCAAGAAATTATATGGACAAACTGACAACCGAGAACCGAGAACCGAGAAAAATAACCCTTAAATATTAATTTAAATTTTTAAAACAATGAGAAAAACAATTTTAACTGCAGCAATTTTAGCCACCGTATTTGTAGGCTGTAAAGACCAAAACAAATCGGAAACAGCAGTGGAAACTGAAGCCGTACACGAGCACGTTGAAGATGCCACACACGAAGACCACGAACACGATGTGTTTGCCTTAGATAATTCTTGGGTAAATGAAATAGAGCTCGACAACGGCAATAAATGGGATGCCAATATTGAAACGACCGTTGGCGTCAACAATATGTTGGCTTATATCGATGAAATTGCACCGACAACCGTGGCAGAGTATCACGAATTAGCGTCGAAATTAAACGAGGAAAAGAATATGGTGATTAGAGAGTGTACGATGGAAGGACCATCACACGATAACCTACACATTTTCCTCCATCCGTTGATTGACAAAATTGCAGCATTAGGAGAAGTGTCAACTGCCGATCAGGGAGCTCAAGTAACGGAATCCATTGTAGAAAACCTTGAGGCGTACACTGAGTATTTCAACTAATCAATAATTAAAAATCACTATGGAAAAACACGAATTCAATGTTCATTTAAAATGGACACAAGATCGAAAAGGACTGCTCTCATCGCCAGAATTGGCAGCGGGAACAAGTGCTTCCGACAACAGTATCGAAGTGGCAACACCACCAGAATTTCCAAAAGGAATGCCCCATATTTGGTCGCCTGAACATTTATATACAGCATCTGTGAGCAGTTGTTTGATGACTACTTTTTTGGCAATTGCTGAAAACTCAAAACTCGATTTCAAAAGTTTTGAATGTGAAGCCATCGGGATTATGGAAAAGGTTGAAAGAAGGTTTCTGATGACAGAAATCTTCTTGAAACCGAAGGTGGTCGTTCGTGAAGAAAAAGACGTGAATCGGGCAGAGCGCATCCTTTTAAAATCGGAAGAAGTGTGCTTGATTTCCAATTCGATTAAAACTGAGGTGGCTATGGAAATGACAATTGAAGTAGCTTAAGAATAATTTTAAAAGTAAAGTATCATGAAAAATAGAAATGAAATAGGTTTAGACATTACTGAATCGAGATTTACTGCTGATAAATTAAATAAGTTATTGGCAAATTACTCCATTTTTTATCAAAATACGCGGGGTTTGCACTGGAACATCAAAGGGGAGAAATTCTTTGAACTGCACGATAAATTCGAAGAGCTCTATGACGATTTACAAGTGAAAATCGACGAAATAGCAGAACGTATTCTCACTTTAGGGTATACGCCAGAGCATACCTATTCCAATTACATCGAGGAGTCGATGATTCCAGAGTGCGAAAAACTTTCAGACGCTCGAAAAAGTGTTGAACACGTTTTGGATTCCTTCTCGATTTTATTGGGAATCCAGCGCGATATTCTAGAAATGGCAGCCGATGCCAAAGACGAAGGCACTGTAGCACTTATGGGCGATTACATTCAGCAGCAAGAAAAGCTGGTTTGGATGTATTCCGCATTTTTAAATAAGTTAATATATTGAGCGCATCTATTTGTCTAAAAACTAGCATCTAGACTCTAAAATCTAAAATCTCACATCTCACATCTAAAAAATGGGCATTTCACTCCGCAATATCGATAAGTCCTATAAGAACCACCTCGCCGTGCGCGATATTTCATTTGAAGTAAAGCCTGGAGAACTCTTTGGACTTATTGGACCAGATGGCGCGGGGAAAACAACTATTTTCAGGATGTTGACTACGTTGTTGCTTCCCGACAAGGGGCAGGCAACCGTAGCGGGTTTCGATGTGGTGAAAGACTATAAGTCGATCCGAAAATCGGTAGGGTATATGCCAGGGCGATTCTCGCTGTATCAAGATTTGACAGTAGAGGAAAACCTGACGTTTTTTGCTACTATTTTCGGAACTACCATTGAAGAGAACTACGATTTGATCAAGGATATTTATGAACAAATAGAACCTTTTAAAGACCGACGCGCAGGAAAGCTATCGGGCGGGATGAAGCAGAAACTCGCTCTTTCCTGCGCGCTTATTCACAAACCGAAAGTGCTTTTTTTAGACGAACCCACAACGGGTGTGGATCCTGTTTCCCGAAAGGAATTTTGGGACATGCTCAAAAGAGTGCAAAAACGCGGGATTACTATTTTGGTTTCCACACCCTATATGGATGAAGCGGCGCTTTGCGATAGAATTGCCCTTATTCAAGATGGGGAAATTTTGGATATTGATACGCCCGAAGCCATTGTAAATAAATTTCCAAAAACAATTTACAACGTAAGTGCTGACAATATGTACAAGTTGATTCTAACACTCCAAAACTACGAACATACACAGAGTGTCTTTCCGTTTGGCGAATTTGTGCACTATACAGACAAGAGAGATCACTTTGAAATCAAAACATTAATAAGTCACCTAGAATATTCAGGGCTTCAGGAAGTTACGATGTCAGAAACAAAGGCGAATATTGAAGATGCCTTTATGGAATTAGCAAAAAAATGAAAACGGAAAACGTCATAGAAGTTCAAGATCTAACCAAAGCTTTTGGCGATTTCAAAGCGGTGAACGCCATTAGTTTTGAAGTCAAAAAAGGAGAGATATTTGGCTTTTTAGGAGCTAACGGTGCAGGGAAAACAACAGCGATAAAAATGCTGATTGGCATTTCGCATCCCACTTCAGGAAGAGCCAAAGTGGTGGGTTATGACGTGTTTACCCAACCCGAATCCATTAAGAAAAATATCGGTTATATGAGTCAGCGGTTTGCGCTGTACGACGATTTAACGGTCAACGAAAACATCAATTTCTTTGGTGGAATTTACGGACTGTCGCGCGTGCAAATCCGCGAGAAGCGAAAACAACTCATAGAAGAATTGGGGTTGGAAGACGTTGCCGATAAATTAGTGGGGGCGTTGCCATTGGGATGGAAGCAAAAGTTGTCGTTTTCCGTATCGCTATTTCACGATCCGAAGATTGTTTTTTTAGACGAACCCACAGGAGGCGTGGATCCCATCACAAGGCGCCAATTCTGGGAAATGATCTATAAAGCTGCCGACCAGGGAACGACCATTTTTGTGACCACGCACTATATGGACGAAGCAGAATATTGCGACCGCGTCTCCATTATGGTTGAAGGAAGAATAGAAGCTCTCGACACACCCAAAAAACTAAAGCAACAATTTGGAGTAGACTCGATGAATGATGTGTTTTTGAAATTGGCGAGAAATATTGAATAATCCAGACCTGTCAGGTTTCTAAAACCTGACAGGTCTAATTAGCTAAGAAGCAAGAAATAGGGTGAAACGATTTATAGGTTTTATACAGAAGGAATTCTACCACATTTTTCGGGATACACGCTCGCTGTTTATCCTATTTGGGATGCCTATTGCTCAAATTATGCTTTTTGGATTTGCCATTACCAATGAAATAAACAATGTAGATATCGCCATTTTAGACCATGCTAAAGATGCGACTACCGAGGAGATAATCAATAAGATTTCGAGTTCAAAGTACTTCAGTATCAAACAGATGATTACCCGAGAAGCTGATATTGAAACAGCTTTTCAGAAAGGAAAAATCAAAGCCGTTCTAAATTTTGAAAAGGATTTCGCAAAAAATCTCGTGGTTGAAGAAAGCGCCAAAGTTCAGATTATTACTGATGCTACCGATCCGAATACGGCCAACGCCATCACCAACTACATCACTTCCATCCTTCAGAATTACCAACAATCGCTCAATAAAGACATTCAATTAGACTATCAAATTATCCCGCAAACCCGAATGGTGTACAACGCCGAATTAAAGAGCGTTTTTATGTTCGTTCCTGGAGTAATGACCATTATTTTGATGTTGGTTTCGGCGATGATGACTTCCATATCCATCACCCGTGAAAAAGAATTAGGTACCATGGAAATTCTATTGGTTTCGCCTTTAAAACCGTTTCAGGTGATTATTGGCAAAGTAGTGCCCTACATTTTTCTATCGATTATAAATGCCGCAATCATTGTATTGTTGAGCATTTTTATTTTTAAAATGCCCGTAGAAGGAAGTCTGTTTTTGCTGGGTGCGGAAAGTGTATTGTTTATCATCACTTCCTTAGCGCTCGGCATTCTGATTTCAACAATTGCAAAAACCCAACAATCGGCGATGATGATTTCCTTGATGGGATTGATGCTACCTGTAATCTTGCTTTCAGGATTTATCTTCCCAATTTCGAGTATGCCTACAGTGCTTCAAATCATCAGTAATATTATTCCTGCCAAATGGTTCATCATCATTATCAAAGGCATTATGCTCAAAGGGGTGGAGCTGACATACATTTGGAAAGAGACCTTGATTTTAATTGGAATGACGGTGTTTTTCATCGTTTTAAGTATCAAAAAATATAAAATCAGATTGGAATAATGAGAACCATCGGATATATCATTCAGAAGGAGTTCAAGCAAATCTTTAGAAATAAAGGGATGCTTCCGATCATTTTTATTTTGCCCATCCTACAGTTGGTCGTGCTTTCCAATGCAGCGACGTATGAAGTAAACAACATCAAATTTGCGTATATCGATTCCGATCACTCATCGACTTCGCGCACGTTAATCGAAAAATTCGATGCGTCTTCGTTTTTTGATGTCCTTGCGGTATATCCTTCCGATAAACAAGCAACATCTGCCATGCTCTCGGGCGAAGTGGATGTAGTAATAGAAATTCCCAATCATTTTGAACGCGATTTACTCAAAGAGAAATCCACCACTTTGGGCGTACGCATAAACGCTATCGACGGTTCAGCGGCCGGAGTAAAAGGCGGATACATCAACGAAATTGTACAAGACTTTAATCGCGAGGTGCGGCTAGATTATATGGATGCGTCGCGAAGGGATATAAAACCCGCGATGATCTGGGGTATTCCGTCCTTCTGGTACAATACGAGTTTGGATTACAAAACGTTTATGGTGCCTGGTATTTTGGTCCTATTGGTCACCATGATTAGTCTTTTCCTGTCGGGGATGAATATTGTGCGCGAAAAAGAAATTGGCACGTTAGAGCAGCTCAATGTCACGCCCATTAGCAAGAGCCAGTTCATCATTGGAAAATTGTTTCCGTTTTGGGTAATTGGTTTAGGCCTATTGACCATCGGTTTAATCTTGGCAAAAATTATATTCAACACGCCCATGTTAGGCAGTATGTTTTTGCTATATGTCTACACGTCTGTCTATATTTTATTGATATTGGGCATGGGATTGTTCATTTCCAATTACACCGATACCCAGCAGCAAGCTATGTTTATTGCGTGGTTTTTTGTGGTTATCTTTATTTTGATGAGCGGTTTGTTTACGCCTATTGAGAGTATGCCGAAGTGGGCACAAATTATCACGGAATTCAATCCCATAAAATACTTTGTAGAAGTGGTAAGGATGCTTCTTTTAAAAGGTTCGGGTTGGGCAGACATTCTTCCGCAGTTATTAAAAACCTTTGCCTGCGCTGTCATTATGAATGCTTTGGCAGTGTGGAGTTATAAAAAAACAACGTAATGGATAACGATATTAAATATCACTTAAAGAAAACCGAGTCCTCTTTCCTTAGAAGGCCGCGCTCTATATTCAAGGAGTTTCTGTTCACATTGAAAGTTCAATATTATTTTATCCGTGGATTTCGGAAAATGCACTTTATCGGACCCTGCGCTACGGTTTATGGGTCGGCGCGGTTTAATACAGATTCCAATCATTATAAAAATGCGGAAAAGATTGGCGCCGATTTAGCAAAATTGGGGTTTACGGTGATGACTGGTGGGGGACCGGGAATTATGGAGGCCGCAAACAAAGGTGCTTATGAAGCTGGTGGATATTCGGTGGGGGTAAATATCGTGCTTCCATTCGAACAAAAACCCAATCCGTATTTGCACAAATGGATAGACATTCCGTACTTCTTTGTTCGGAAATATCTGTTGATGAAGTATTCCTACGCTTTTGTGATTATGCCTGGCGGCATGGGAACGCTCGATGAATTATTCGAAGCGCTCACCCTGATTCAAAATCATATGGTTGAAAATTTTCCCGTAGTGATTTTCGATAGTGAATATCACAAAGAATTGATCCAGCACATCGAATTGATGGCCGAAACCGAAAGTATCAGTCCGGAAGATATGGAATTGATCTTTGTGACCGATTCTCCAGAAGAAGTCATTCAGCATATAAGAACCCATGCTATCGAAAAATTTGGATTGAGCAAGATAGAATATGAGCCTAAATGGTGGCACGGACCGAATCGAAGAAAGTTTTAAGTGTTTTAATCTTCAATATTAAAATTCGGACGAGATAAGTGATGGTTTTTTGAACGTGACTAATTATAGAAACACCACAGCATGCTGTTATCTGAAAATAATAGCCTATATTTTAAATTATTTCACCAAGTAACAAAACAATATGAATTCCATAAAAGTCCATTTTTTAGGAGCCGCTGAAACGGTAACAGGATCCAAATTTTTATTGACAACCCCTGAAAAGAATATTTTAATCGACTGTGGCGTATTTCAAGGTCCGGAAGAAATTCGTGAGAAAAACTGGCAGCGTTTACCCATCGATGAATCGACTGTGGATGTGGTGTTGTTAACCCACGGACATTTAGACCATACGGGATATTTGCCGCGTTTGGTGAAACATGGATTTAAAGGTGAAATTTTCGGAACGGCACCCACGATGGCCATTGCAGAAATCATTGTGTTGGACAGTGGCAGGATTCAAGAGATAGAGGCAAAAAGAGCCAACGAAGAAGCACCCAGAAACCAAAAACCAGTAGTGCCTTTCTACACAGAGAAAGAGGCTGAGAAAACCTTAAATCATTTTAGAGCAAAGAAAATAGATCGGTGGTTTCAACTATCAAAAAATATTAGGTATCGTTTTCGGTATAGCGGTCATATCATCGGGGCAACTTTTATAGAGTTGGATATTTTTGGAAAACGATTCGTTTTTTCTGGAGATATAGGTCGCGAGGATGACTTTATGTTGTACACGCCAAAAAGACCTGAACGAGCCGATTATCTGTTTTTGGAAAGCACGTATGGCGATCGATTGCACACTTCGGAAAATGTATCGGAAAAACTGAGAAAATCCATCGAACAGACTGTTTATAACCGAGGGAATCTGATTATTCCATCTTTTGCTGTAGAGCGTTTGCAGAAACTGATGTATCTGCTATCTGAATTGCGAAAAAAGAATGAAGCGTTCAATATTCCTATTTTTATCGACAGTCCGATGGGGAACGACGTGATATCCGTCTATGAGAAGTATCTGGATTGGCACAAGCTTTCCAGACATGATTTTCGAGCCATGCGTCGGAATATGGAAATTATCACTTCGTATAGACAAACGAGAAGAGTTTTAAGGATTCCCGGACCCAAATTGATTATTGCCGGAAGTGGCATGGTCTCTGGCGGTAGAGTGCTTAGTTATTTGAGGTATTTGATAGGCAAGTCGAATACCACGATTCTTTTGGCTGGATACCAAGCGGAAGATACGGGAGGCAGAGCGCTATTGGAAGGTGCCAGGGAAATGGAAATTTCAGGAAAGAATCTTTCAGTAAACGCATACATAGACCAAATTGAAAATCTCTCTGCACATGCCGATCAGCAAGAACTTTTAAATTGGTCGTCTGAAATAACGAATATGCCTACGGAAACCTTTTTAATTCATGGCGATCCGAGTGCACAAGAAGTGTTTGGCAGCAAATTAGAAGATTTACGGGGTTGGAAAGTCACCATTCCCGAATTATATAGTGTGAAAGAAATTTTTATTTAATTTCATGAACCACCAATAACCCATTTTAAATAGATAAGAAATGCGAAAAAACAGAACATTTAGAATCCTCATTGCCATTGTGTTGGCAGCTTTTGCATTGCTCACCTTATTTATGAGTAGCGCCACGCTTTTTGATTGGTTTGGGATGGAAGCCAAACAAGGAAATTACGTGCCTTTTGTAGTCAAGACCAATCTAACGGCAGCTGTTTTATACCTGTTTGCAGTTTATGCTCTGATTAAAAAGTACAGATGGGCGTTTTGGGTGATGCTTTCGGCAGCACTATTACTGATATACACCTCGGTGTTGTTTTACGTCCATATCCATACCGGAGGATTGCACGAAACGCGAACCACGAGTGCTTTGATATTTCGGGTCGTGTTTACGTTGGTCTTTGCTGTGTTAATCTATTTAGCCAACAATAGAGAGTGATGACATCTCGTTATTTCGACATCAAATGGTAATGATTTTTGATTATCTTGAACGCTATGGCAGAAAAAACTATTCAAATCGAAAAATTCAATGGAGAAATTGAAGAATTTGAAGTAGAGAAACTAAAAACTTCATTGAGGAGAAGTAAGGCTACCGAAGCGGAAATAGAGACCATTGTTGCGCAAATTATGCCCACGCTGTACGACGGAATATCTTCTAAGAAAATTTATTCAAAAGCTTTTTCCTTGCTGAAGAAACTCAATCGCATTTCAGCTTCAAAATACAGTCTCAAACGCGCACTGTTAGATTTAGGTCCGACGGGCTATCCATTCGAACGCCTGATTGCAGCTCTGCTTCGAGAAAAAGGATACGAAGCCGAAGTAGGTGTTATTCTTCAAGGCGAATGCGTAACGCACGAAGTTGATGTATTGGCAAAAAAGGATGGATACACTTATGCCATAGAGTGCAAGCATCACTCAGACCCAAAAGCAGTGAGTAATGTGCGCGTGCCACTATACATAAACTCCCGATTTTTAGACATTCAGAATTACTGGAATAAAGATCCGAAACGCGCTTCGTTTTTAAAACAAGGATGGTTGATTACCAACACCCGATTTTCTTCGGATGCCATAGATTATTCCGAGTGCGTAGGCTTGCAATTGCTGAGTTGGAATTATCCGAAAGGAAATGGATTAAAACAAAATATAGATCATTATGCACTGTATCCAATAACGACATTGACCTTGATGTCGCGGTATGAAAAAAGTCTGCTTATGAAAGACGATGTGATTCTAACCAAGGAGCTCAATGAAAATCCGCAAGCTTTAGAGAAAATTGGAATTTCAGCGACGCGAATAAAAAAGATTTTGGCTGAAGTGAAAAATCTTTGCCTCTTATAGTCTTTAAGCGAAAATTTCAGATGGAAACAAAATTCGATACTTGGTTAGATCGAGTTTTCTGATGTGTTTCTTTACCGCATTACAGGCACGCTTAAAATTAAGAAAACCTGCTCAAATTTTAGCTTCGAGCAGGTTTTTTGAAATAATTTAATTCCGTTATTTATTCTTCATCAATAAAATCTATCGCTAACGAATTGATGCAATAGCGCTGTCCGGTAGTTTCCTTTGGTCCGTCTTTAAAAACGTGCCCGAGGTGTCCGCCACATCGTGCACAAAGCACTTCGGTACGAATCATCCCCAGTGAGGTGTCTTTGACATATTCGATACTTCCTTCAATGGCTTCGTCAAAAGAGGGCCAGCCACAATTGCTTTCAAACTTATTGTCACTCTCAAACAGTGGGGCATTGCAGCCACCACACGCATAAGTTCCCTTTGAAAAGTGAAGGTTATACTCGCCTGTGCCAGGATATTCGGTTCCTTTTTGCCGGAGAATTCGATAGCGTTCTTCGCCTAATTCTTCGCGCCATTGTTCTTCCGATTTAACTACGGGATATTTATTTTGATCTGTCATGTTATTATCATTTAATACTTCTCCATTGTTATTTTGTCCAGTTTCAAACTCTTTCTCATGCGATTTACGAGTTTGTTTGGTCGTTGAAATCGCATCAGAGATCGTGTCCTTATGCGCCGTATCAACCTTGACGGACGATTGACATCCAACGATCATAAAAACAAGTGAGAGCGCAAGAAGGATTTTCATTATTCTAAGATTTCTATAGTGTGGTCGCTCATTTCCATAGCTTCCAAAATATCGTCCATCGATGGATTTGTTCTTGCGAATTCGGCAGGCACAACGGCTATTCTAAAAATCTGGTTTGTCGCATGCACAGGATCGATGTTGGTCAACGGGAAATTCCCCTCGATGGTAAACTGCACATCGATAAAGGTGTGGTTAAAATTGTATTGGAAAAAGTCGCCCGTTCCGTCGTTGTAGAATATGTTTTGTGGCAATTGCGTCCAAATATCCGCTGTTTCGCCATTTCCGATATCGTCTTGTCCTTCGTAACGATAGGCAAGCACAACGTCACTCTCATAGACAGTGAAAGGGAAAGAGTAGAAGTTGGAATACAACTGGTTGAAGGTGGCATCGTAACTATAGCTGCCCACATTCGCTTCAAAAACTTGGGCGTAGACCATACCGCCGGGTTCACCTGGAGGTCCTGGATCGCCTTTACAAGAGGTTAACATAATACTGGCTGCAGTGGCGATAAAAAGAATGATATTTTTCATAAGAGTCGTTTTGCTTACAATTTTACAAAAGTCGTTCCACATTTCATGGATTTGATAAAATTACTTGATTTTTAAAGATAAAGATGGTTTTAAGACGGATATAAAAAAAAACGGTTACGTGTGGTTATCGTCCTTATCAACTGGGCCAGTATTGGACAATCATCATAAAGTGAAATTTTAAAAATAGTTTGTTTTTAGTTTGATTAACGAAAATTTGGACTTGAGCCATAAGGTTATCCAAGTTCCTGCTACAAACGGAAACGTAAAAATTCCTTCGACATTTACATAATTTGTAGTTGAAATCATTTAAAACTGTTTGTGACAGCTTAAAGCGAAACATTTGATTATAATTACCTGATTAGATTGGTTTTTTCAAGCTCTGTCAGCGTGTTGAAAAAACTTTAGAAAGGAGTGTTATTTTTTTCGGAGCCGATTCTTGAATTATCATAGGTGGAAAGTATAATTTATTAAATTTTTAATACTTCAATTGAAAATATATCGATAATTTTCCCCTCGAAAATATGTTATCTACTATGAAAATGAGATCGTTATTTATTGCTTTTATATTCGCTACTCTGATGATGGGGTGTGCGACCAATCCTTTTACAGGTGAGAAGACATTGGCACTGGTGCCAAACTCACAAATTTTTCCGATGGCATTTCAACAATACGGTGAATTTCTATCGGAAAACAAAGTGGTCAAAAACACCTCCGATGCCCGGATGGTTAAAGAAGTAGGGAACAAAATCGCGGCTGCGGCGGCAACCTACCTAAAGGCCAATGGTTATGGTGCGTACTTAGAAGATTATCAGTGGGAATATAACCTTGTTGAAAGTCCGGAAGTCAATGCTTGGTGCATGCCAGGAGGAAAAATCGTTATTTATTCTGGAATTTTGCCCATCACAAAAACCGAAAGCGGATTGGCTGCCGTTATGGGGCACGAAGTGGCGCATGCTTTGGCCAATCATGGACAGCAACGTATGAGTGCTGCACAAATTGAACAAATGGGTGCGGTTGCCGGAAATATCGCATTGGCAAATAACCCTGAATATCAAGAAATTTTTAACACTGCCTATGGTGTGGGAAGTACCGTAGGTGTCATGCTTCCTTTTAGTAGAAGTCATGAGACGGAAGCAGACCAAATCGGTTTATTGTTGATGGCCATTGCGGGATACGAACCTATGGCTGCTGCAAACCTGTGGGAGCGTATGAAAGCCCAAGAGAAAGGTACACCTCCAGAGTTTTTAAGCACCCACCCGAGCAGTACGACACGAATCAATAATATTAGAGCGTGGGCGCCAAGTGCAAAAGAAGAAGCTCGAAAATACGGTACAACACATTTTAAAAAATAAGCGAATAGTGTATTTAGTCCTGAGGAAATCCTGCGTTGCCAGGATTTTTTCATTAGATTAGCGTCCTACTACGCAAAACCAACTATGGCTAAACTCAAAAAAGGAAATCGAAAATTATTGAATGCTTGGGCATTTTATGATTGGGCCAATTCCGTCTATAGTTTGGTCATTGCCTCAGCCATTTTTCCAATTTATTACCAGGCTCTTTTTGAGGTGGGAGAAATTCATACCGTAGTAGTCTTTGGGGGTGAGATTAGAAGCACTCCACTCATTAGCTATACTACGGCTGCAGCATTTTTAGTGGTGGCCCTAATCTCGCCACTGCTCTCTGGTATTGCCGATTTTATCGGGAATAAAAAGAGCTTTATGAAATTCTTCTGCTACTTGGGAGGAATCGCTACGATGGGACTGTATTTTTTCGATCTAGAAAACATCCATTTTAGTCTGATGTTTTATTTTTTCGGATTGATAGGATTCTGGGGCAGTCTGGTATTCTATAATTCGTATCTGCCCGATATCGCCTATCCAGAACAACAAGATAAGATTAGCGCGCGCGGTTATGCGTGGGGCTATGTTGGCAGTGTTATTCTTTTGATTTTTAATCTGACGATAATATTGAATCCGCAATGGTTTGGATTGGGAGAAGGCAATCAAGCAGCGATGGAAGCGATGAAATGGTCGTTTGTCAGTGTAGGGATTTGGTGGATCCTTTTTAGTCAATACACCTTCTACTACCTGCCCAAAGGTAGAAATAGCAACCGTAGCGTCAGTAGAAAAATTATTTTAAACGGCTTTAGGGAATTAAAAAAAGTATTTGAATCGCTTTCAAAAGACTTGCGGTTGAAACGGTATTTAACTGCGTTTTTTGTCTACAGTATGGCCGTGCAAACCGTGATGTTGGTGGCTACCTATTTCGGCGAACAGGAAATTGCTTGGGGCGGATCTCAAGAAAAAACCATTGGATTGATATCGAGCATTATGATCATCCAAATCGTTGCCGTAGGAGGTGCTATTTGGACTTCGCGTGCTTCGGAAAAATTCGGGAATATCACTGTTTTGGTTGTAATCAATTTTATCTGGCTCATCATCTGCATCTTCGCCTATGGTATTCAAACCCCAACTCAATTTTACATCACAGCAGGGGCGGTGGGCATGGTGATGGGCGGTATACAATCCCTTTCCCGATCGACGTATTCAAAATTTCTACCCGCAACCACCGATACAACATCCTATTTTAGTTTTTACGATGTCACAGAGAAAGTTGGTATTGTAATCGGGATGCTTATTTACGGTTTTATAGATCAAGTTACTGGGAGTATGCGAAATTCCGTGTTATTTTTAGCACTTTTCTTTTTAATTGGACTTTCTTTGCTGTTAAGAGTGCCAAAATATAAAAGCGACTAAACATTTTTGTTTAAGTTTGCGATTGTTCAAAAAACAAATTATTTATTTATGAAGACTAGTCACATCCTCAAAGGTATTTTTATTGCCTTTCTAGCACTCCAGTTTTATTCGTGCGAAAACGAACCTTTAGAAGGTGAATTTCCTCCCCGAAATGATCAAAACGATTCTACTCAAGTGCAATTTGAAGCACTTATCAACGGAGAACGATTTGTAGCCAATACCACTACTGCGACAATTTCCGAAGGAGGGTATTTGGTCATGTCTGGTGAAAGATCTTCAGGAGAAAAAATAACGCTAAAGGTAGCTGACGTAGCAGAAGGTACTTTCCCATTAATGGGAGATGAGGACGATCTCGATGTAGGACTGTACTTTTCAAATATAGGGGCGAGGCCATATACAACCTCAGAAGAATATGGAGGAAGCGGTACCTTAATGGTCGATTCATTAGGCGTAACCACGAGACGTCTTTCAGGAACTTTTAATATGCAAGGCGTGCGACTCGAATTAGACGCCATGGGAAATCCAGTTTTAGACGAAAATGGCGACCCAATCATTGAAGAAGTACTCATTACAGAAGGAATCTTTAAAAACATTGGATACGAATTAGGAAGTGACCCCGGTTCTGGAGGAAATGATGATGAGCACGAATTTTTCGCCCGTGTGGATGGGACAGGATTCCCAGCAGAAGCCGTTGAAGTAACCGAAACGGTTGTAGGTGACATCAATATGATTCAAATTGAAGCGAAAAATGAAAATCGTGACTTTATCAGAATTGATGTGCCGTTGCACCTCACCGTTGGCACGCATGAAATGGAACCCATTTCGAATGGTTCCGTATTAATCGGATCTTATAAAGAAAATGGCGAAGAAATTTTGACCTCCAATCCTGGAAGCCTGACAATTACTACATTTGATAAAGAACAAGGTGTGTTGGTTGCTTCATTCGAGTTTAGAGCAAGCGATCCATTAGGAGAAGACCCTAGAGTGGTAAATATTACCGAAGGTGCAATGACCATTTACTTCGAGGGTGTGCCAGGTGGAAATAACTTGTTTGCTGCTAAAGTAAACGAAACACCGTTTAGACCAAATAGTGTTTTGGTCGATACCGAAGTGATAGAAGAACTAGATCGATATGTTATCGCAGCAAGTAATGAAACTGAAGTAATGACCTTGAGTTTTCCACAATCAGTGGTGGAAGGGAATACCTACCCGATGCGTCCAGAAGCAACCGCTGGTAATGAAGTGGTTGGCGTTTACACATTCGAGGAAGGAGGCATTCCTTTTTCATCTGAATCTGGCGAAATGACCATTACTGTTTACGATAGGGAAAACGGAATTATCGAAGGTGTATTCGAATATACCGCAACAGATATGACAGCGAGCGATCCAAGCATTTTTCAAGTAACAGAAGGTAGCTTTAAAGTAACCATTCCTTAAATTAAAAAGTAGTAAGCATACCATCCCCGATGGGTCGCCATCGGGGATTTTTTTATCCATTTCAATCGTGCTTTTCGTATAATAACATGAGTGGCGCATCGAATCAGAAAGATAGACAAGACGGGTAACTTCTTTTCAGTAGTGCCAATTTTTCATTTTTCAAAAGCTTCCATGTACCAAGCTCCTCCATAACCATCATTAAATATGGGTTTCCTTAGAAATGGCACAACTCTTGAATTATACTAGGTAATCCCACCGCCATACGCGTGTAATTGGCGGTGTTTGAGTGAAATAGAAAATTATTAATGAATATTATCACTTGTGTTTGCGTTTTATGTGACACAATGACTTAAAAAATATTATGGCTAAATCTAAATTTATAAACTTTGACAAGTTGTCACTTCAGGATATAGAGGGTGATGCCGAATTCATCCCCTTAATGTCTGCTGAAGATGAAGATGCAATGACAAATGAAGAATTGCCCGAAGTCTTACCTATATTGCCTTTGCGGAATACGGTGCTGTTTCCTGGTGTTGTAATACCTATCACTGCAGGTCGAGACAAATCGATAAAATTGATCGAGGAAACCAACAAAGGAAACAAGGTTATTGGTGTGGTTTCTCAAAAAGATGAAATGGACGAAGAGCCCACAGGAACAGACATCAATAACATTGGTACTGTTGCCCAGATTTTGCGTGTCTTAAAAATGCCCGATGGCAATACCACCGTAATTATTCAAGGAAAAAAGCGCTTTCAAGTAACCGAGTTGCTCACTACCACTCCATATTTAACGGCAAGTATTCAGGAGGTAGCAGAGGCGCGACCAGTACAAGATGAACAGGAATTTTCGGCGATTATTGATTCTATTAAAGAAATGGCGCTGAAGATCATTAAAGAAAGTCCGAACATCCCTTCCGAAGCGGCATTTGCAATTAAAAATATAGAAAGCAATAGTTTCTTGATAAACTTTGTGGCTTCGAATATGAATATTTCTGTCGAAGAAAAACAATCGCTTCTTGAGATTAACGATCTAAAAGAACGGGCTTTGGAAACGCTTCGTTTTATGAATATTGAAGTTCAGAAGCTTTCTCTTCGCAATGACATTCAGTCGAAAGTACAGAGCGATATCAATCAGCAGCAGCGCGAATATTTTCTGCAACAACAAATGCGAACCATTCAAGAAGAATTGGGGGGTTCATCGTCGGAAGAGGAAATAGCGGCTATGCGCGAAGCGGCAAAGAAGAAAAAGTGGAGTAAAGAAGTTGCTGCTCATTTCGAAAAGGAGTTGAGCAAATTACAACGTATGAATCCGCAAGTTGCTGAGTTTGGAATTCAGCGCAATTATTTAGACTTGCTCATCGAACTTCCGTGGAACGAATACAGCAAGGATAATTTTGATCTCAACCGTGCCAGGAAGGTTTTAGACAGAGATCATTATGGATTAGACGATGTAAAGAAGCGAATCATAGAATACTTGGCAGTTTTGAAACTTCGCAACGATATGAAATCGCCTATTATATGTTTATACGGACCTCCGGGTGTGGGAAAAACATCGTTAGGAAAATCTGTTGCAGAAGCCTTGGGCAGGGAATATGTCAGGATGTCTTTAGGTGGCCTCCGTGACGAAGCAGAAATCCGTGGACACCGTAAAACTTATATCGGTGCCATGCCAGGACGGATTATTCAAAACATTAAAAGAGCGGGCACGAGCAACCCCGTTTTTGTATTGGACGAAATCGATAAGATTTCGGCAAGCCACCAAGGAGATCCATCCTCGGCCATGCTCGAAGTTTTAGACCCAGAACAGAATAATTCGTTTTACGACAATTTCTTAGAACTTGGTTACGACCTTTCAAAAGTGATGTTTATTGCTACAACCAATAGTTTGAGCACCATACAACCAGCACTTCGCGATCGTATGGAAATTATAAACGTTACAGGATACACCATCGAAGAAAAGGTCGAAATTGCCAAACGGCACCTGTTACCGAAACAATTGGAAGAACACGGAATGGATAAAAAGGCACTTCAAATTCACAAGCCCCAATTAGAGAAAATAATTGAAGGCTATACACGCGAAAGTGGTGTTCGTGGTTTGGAAAAGCAAATTGCAAAAATAGTCCGCCACGTGGCAATGAAGATTGTAATGGAAGAAGCGTACAATACAAAAGCAACCAACGAAATGATTGTTGAAGTACTTGGTGCGCCAAAATTACTGCGCGATAAATACGAAAACAACGAAGTAGCTGGAGTGGTTACAGGTTTGGCTTGGACAAAAGTAGGTGGCGATATTCTGTTTATAGAATCTGCACTTTCGAAAGGAAAAGGAAATCTAAATATGACCGGAAACCTTGGAAAGGTGATGAAAGAATCGGCGACCATTGCTTTGGAATATATTAAATCGAATGCTACAGCATTAGGTATCGATCCGAATATCTTCCAAAACTACAACGTGCATGTTCACGTTCCGGAAGGAGCCACGCCAAAAGACGGTCCAAGTGCAGGAATTGCTATGTTCACCTCCTTAGTTTCTTTATTTACCCAGCGTAAAGTCAAGATGAGTATTGCCATGACAGGAGAAATTACGCTGCGAGGCAAGGTGCTTCCTGTAGGGGGAATAAAAGAAAAGATTTTGGCTGCAAAACGCGCTCGTATCAAAGAAATCTTGCTCTGTGAAGACAACCGAAGCGATGTAGAAGACATTAAGCCGGAGTATTTAAAAGGCCTAAAGTTTCATTATGTTAGCGATATGGATGACGTATTGAAGCTTGCGTTGACAAAGCAAAAGGTGAAAAACGCCAAAAAACTGTAATTTCTCACGAAATTCGATCCTATATAGATGGGGAAGTAACGCTAAGCGCGTTGCTTCTCCATTTTTTTTTACCACTCGAGAATATATTAGATTAAACCATGGCATAAAAATAAATAATCCTTATTTTCGTTTTTAATTTAAGTCACCTTAACTTTTGCCTATATGAACCATAGGGTTTTATTGTTTTTGTTGTTTATATCCGTTTCGGTTTCGGCACAAGTTGGAGGGAATGCCACATATCAGTTTCTCAATCTTGTAAACAACCCTAGAATGGCAGCCTTAGGAGGCAAGGTAATAACCAATGCCGATTACGACCCCATTCAAGCCATTTGGAATCCCGCGAGCATCAACATCGAAATGGATAACCAACTCTCGCTTAACTACACCAACTATATTGGTGATATCAATTACGGAACCGTTGCTTTTGCACATATGATTAATCACCGCGCGCAAGTGCTCCACGCAGGTGTAACCTACTTAAATTACGGAAGTTTTGACGGCTATGATGAAATGGGAAATCCGACCAGTAATTTTAGTGGAGGGGAAATAGCATTCTCTGTCGGATACGCTAGAAATATTCCAAGAAGTGATATTTACGTAGGCGCAAATGTCAAGGTGATTTCGTCTAAACTCGAACAGTATTCTTCGCTTGGAGCCGCTGTGGATCTCGGTGTGTCTTATATAGACGAAGACACAGGATTGAATATTTCTGCAGTGGGTAGAAACATCGGAACTCAATTTAAACCCTATCACGAAAATTACGAACCCTTGCCGTTCGAATTGCTTCTCGGTATTTCCCAAACCTTGGAAAACGTCCCGATACGCTGGCATTTCACGTTAGAGAATATGCAAAAGTGGGATATCGGTTTCTCGAATCCATCGCGAGATCAATCCGATCTGGAAGGAAATATTACCAAAGAAAAAATCACTTTTGTAGACCACGCCCTTCGGCATATCATCATTGGTGCGGAGTTGTTTCCGAAAAGCGGTTTCAACATTCGTTTAGGCTATAATTTTAGAAGAGGAGAGGAGCTCCGAATTTTAGAAAAACGGGCTTTTGCCGGATTGAGTGGTGGATTTTCTGTCAAACTCAACAAATTTCGCTTAAGCTATTCCTATTCGCAATATAGCATGGCAGCGAGTTCGAGTTTTTTCGGACTGAACATCGATTTTAATTAGTACGCGAAACACAACCCCTAGGGAATGAAGCTCATAGAATCATGAAAAAAATAACAATTGCAATTGATGGTTATTCTTCAACGGGTAAAAGTACGGTTGCAAAGCAGCTGGCCAAATACTTGGGGTATGTCTATGTAGATACGGGTGCGATGTATCGCGCAATAACCTACTACGCTATAGAAAATAAGCTAATTTCTAAAAGTGGTTTTGACAAAGAACAGCTCATCGCCGAACTGCCTCAGATCGATTTGGAATTTCGTCATATGGAGGATTCAGAAAACGGGGCCCACATTTTCCTAAATGGGATTGATGTGGAGGCTCATATTCGAAATCTTGGTGTTTCTGATTTTGTCAGCGCTATCGCAGCCGTCCCAGAAGTGCGTACAAAGCTCGTAGCTCAGCAACAAAAAATGGGAGAAGCCAAAGGTGTGGTGATGGACGGACGAGATATTGGAACGGTCGTATTTCCAAAAGCCGAATTAAAGATTTTTATGATTGCGCCTGCAGACGTACGGGCAAAAAGAAGGTATAAAGAACTTGTAGCACACGGTGAAAACGTTCATTATGATGCGGTTTTAAACAACATCAAAACACGAGACGAGATAGATACGACTCGAAAAGACTCCCCTTTGGTCAAAGCAGATGATGCCATTGAATTCGATAATGCCGCAATGGATCTAGAAGAACAGTTTCAGCGCATTGTAGCCATGGCAGAAGCACGAATTGCAGAAGCATCTAAATAAAATCTACTTAAAATGGTTGGCTAGGTTCTAACGATAGCCTTCATCAGCATTTAATCGGCTACTCTACGCGCCTTTCCTTTACTAGCAGTGGTTTTCCCAACTTCCTTAAATTCGAAGGTGTATTCCTCACCGGATGTTTCCAATATTTTAATGTGAATGGCTTTCTTTTCAGCCTGATTCTTTGGATTGATATTCTTAAGAACATATTCACAATCATTGATCCAGCGAATAGAGGCTGTATCCGATTTTCCTTCAAAATAATCAATCTCGATAGAATCGTTACGAATAATCGTGGTTTGAAAGACTTCAGTGCCTACCAACGCTTCAAATTCGTAGCGGCCAGTCTTAAAATCGGAGCAATTTCGCTCTACTTGATAGCAACCCGTAAAAAACAATAGTATTCCAAAAAGGTATAAAAATCGCATTTTATATTTTTTCTGCAAATTACATAAAAATAAATGACAACTAGGGTAATTCGTAAGGCTTGAATGTCCCGTCGCGATAAAATATTACGATGCGCTCAATTTCTTGATTTGAATCTCTTCGTTCTTTTTGATTGGAATCTATTTCTTGAGAAAATAAATTTGGGGATGCTGACGGTGGAGTAGCCTTAGTCGAAACTGTTGTCTTGTTTGTTTTTACTTCTTCGTCGCTCGAAGGAAACTTTCCTTTACCATAGAGTAACCATTCCCAAGAAACGGCATCGAAATTTTTCAGCACCTTCATCACAAATTCTAAACTTGGTTTATTTCTTCCAGATATCAGATGGGAAATAGAAGAGCGGTTAAAATCTATTTTCTCAGCCAATGCCGTGGCCGTAATATCATAATGACTCATGATTTTTTCGAGCCTTTTCGTGAAATCCCTGCTGTTTACCATTGTAACAATATTACTGTGTGCATTCCTTTACAAATGTAATGTTATTATTGTAAGCAGCCAAATTAAAGGTGAAAAAGCTCTAATATCACTCAAAGTTAATCTTTATGTAAGATAACATAATGCACTGATATAGAATTATTAAAGTGAGCAAAAATAAATCTATTGCGAATTTTTTAATTGGTGGATAGATGTGCTTAGATTGGAGGTTACAATTGTATAAAACTTCAAAACAAAAGAGCGTTACATTTGTAAATATCTAATTGTTTACTTTTGTAACAATAAGAGTTTGCTATGGAAATAATGAATTGGTATCAGGGGCATTTTGAAAATCGGTTGATTGGTCGCTACATCACGTTAGATATTATAAAACCCGTTTTGGAATGTCTTGATGATTCTGTCGAAGTATCGATTGCAGGATATTCAGAAAATGATCGGGAAATACCCTTGTTGAAAATTGGGACCGGCAATAAGAAGGTTTTGGCGTGGTCTCAGATGCACGGCAATGAATCGACAACGACCAAGGCGCTTTTCGATTTGCTTAAATTTCTAACTGTCTCAAGTGATTATAAAAACCAGGTTGATGAATTTTTAGCAAATCATGCCTTATATATACTCCCTATTCTAAATCCGGATGGCGCTTTTCTGTATACGCGCAACAATGTTAACGACGTTGATTTAAATCGCGATTTCCAACAACTTTCACAAAAGGAAAGTAAGGTATTGCGTGTTGTGTTTGATCGGGTTAAGCCTCACTTATGTTTGAATATGCATGACCAACGCACACTTTTCGGTCTTGATAATGGGAAGCCTGCCACAGTTTCCTTTTTATCACCTGCCGCCGATGCCGAACGGACTGTAACGCCATCACGTCAAGTGGCTATGGAAAACATCGTGAAGATGAATGCATTTTTACAGCAAGTAATTCCGGGGCAAGTGGGGCGGTTTGATGACAGTTTCAACCCAGCCTGTGTGGGCGATACGTTTCAAATGGAGGGTGTTCCTACCATTCTTTTTGAGGCGGGGCATTTTCCTGAGGATTATGCGCGTGAAAAAACACGTGAAATGATTTTTCATGCACTCTTGTCTTTGTTTGATTTTCTAAAAATAAATGATGGATTTATAATCAACTGGGAGTCATATCATAGCATTCCTGAAAACCGAAAGAATTTCAGGGATATAATACTACGGAATGTGAAGTTTGTGGACAAATCCGAGGCAGTAGATATCGCTATTCAATACGTTGAAAAACGCAAGGGAAATGGAATTGAATTAGAGCCTCAGATTGAAGCTTTTGGCGACCTTTCTACGTTGCATGGTCATCAAGAAATTGATATGGAATCTAAGATTATTCGCGAAAAAGCTAATGAAATGTTAATAGATGGTAGGGTAATTCACAAAATTCGCAATATTGTTGGTAGTTCACCCATTAGATTTGATAGAAATGTTTTTTAATCTAAAAAAACTGACTATTTTTGTCAAAAATCATAACTATGTCAAAATTTAAGCTAGATGAAATAGATCACAGAATCCTCGATCTATTAATCGAAAACACAAGAACTCCCTTTACCGATATTGCTAAGAAGCTTGATATATCTGCAGGTACGGTGCATGTGAGAGTTAAAAAAATGGAATTGGCAAACATTATTACCGGTTCTTCATTACAAGTAGATTACAACAAATTAGGGTATTCATTTATAGCCTATGTTGGAGTCTTTATTTACAAAACTTCCCAGACACAGTTTGTCATGGAGCGCATCAGTGAAATTCCCAATGTCACTGTGGCCCATGTTACTACCGGAAAGTTTAATATATTTTGTAAAATAAGAGCTCGTGATACTGCACATGCCAAGGATATTATTTATCAAATAGATGATATTGAAGGGGTGAGTCGCACAGAGACCATGATTTCTATGGAAGAAAGCATCAATGATAAAAACAGATTGCTGCATAAAATCTTCAGTGAAATTTAAATCTCCAAACGAATTAATTGAAACCTTTGCAAAACTGCAAAGGTTTTTTTTTGAATAGGAATATCTTGAAAGCGGTGAACCAATACAAAGATCCATGACAATCTTTAAATTACTCAAAGACACTTTTGTAAGCTGGAATAAAAACGACCCATGGGCGAAAAGTGCTATCATTGCCTACTACGCCTTGTTCTCCCTGCCTTCGCTATTGATTATCAGCGTGCATTTGGCAGGTGTGTTTTTTGGAAAAAAAGCAGTAGAAGGTAGAATAACCGAGCAATTTGAAGGGTTGATTGGTTCGGAAAGTGCAGAGTTGATTCAGTCTATTATTATAAATTCCTCAATTTCGTCGAGTTCAACGCTGTATGTTATTATTGGTGTAGGAGTATTGATCTTTGGTGCTTCAGGAGTTTTTATTCAACTACAGAAAGCTCTGAATAACATTTGGGGTGTTCGGGTTGTAGATCGCAGTATCTTGCATACGGTTATCGATCGTGCGCAAGCGTTTGGCATGGTGCTCATCCTTGGATTCTTAATGTTGCTGTCCCTGATAATCAACTCGCTAATCGGTGCCTTTGCAGATTTAATCGGAGAGTATTTTCCAGTGTTGTCCTCCGGATTTATCAAACTTTTAAACTTTCTGTTTTCCCAGGCAATCATCACCGTTTTATTTGCGCTGATATTCACTATTCTACCCGATGTAAAAGTGCGCTTGCGCACCAATCTCATCGGTGCATTTATGACAACGCTACTGTTTCTAGCCGGGAAATACCTTATTGGATTTTACTTTTCTAAATCCGATCCAGCCTCGGCTTATGGCGCAGCGGGTAGTGTGGTTTTAATTCTACTCTGGTTGTATTACTCGTGTTTGATTCTGTTTTTCGGCGCGGAATTCACCGTCAACTGGGCTTTAAATCGCAAGATTAAAATAGAACCCAACGAGAGCGCAACGCTTGCCTATAGACTTGAAATCGAAGAGCTTAGAAAATTTAAAGAAATGGCAGAGGAGAAAAAGCGAAAGATATCAGCCTTAAAAGATAACTAGTCGATTTTTTTTTTATAGAAGCATAGCTACCGATTGGCCAAAGATCACCAGCATTTGTGCCTTTCTTTCGCTACGTGAACACGGTGTAGCTCTCAGCGTGGTTTTATTCTTCCTCGTCGGTGAATTTTTCGGTCTCTAAAAGTTCGTCGATAGGCTCGTCAAATTCAGCTTCATCGTAATCATCTTCATCAAAATTAGCCATAGTCACTTCGAGACGAGAACTCACTTTTACAAGGTAAATAGTATCTTCTGTTCTTACTTCAACAGCCTCCACAGTTTCATTTTTGGCATTTTTAAAAGTAATTATTTGGTCGTCATCATATCCATGTGGATACTTCTCAACCAACAAAGAAAGGATCTCTGGTGTCAGCTTCCGGTAATGGACAATAATTCGCTTCATTTGAATAAGATTTTGCGTTAATTTGATGGGTAAAACTATCTAAAATAAAATAATGAAAAAGAATTTTACTATTAATTTTTAAAAGTTTCTGTAAAATTCAAAAGCCTTGAAAATAAGGTCATTGTCAACCTCACAATCCATTTTAAAATTGCCAATGTCTTTCATCAGAACAAATAATACCTTGCCGTTGTGGTTTTTCTTGTCAAACGACATCAAGTGGATGACGTTTTCAATGTCCTTTTCATTGAAGTTTTCCTTCGGATATAAAGAAAGGATATAGGAGGTTATTGCTGTAAGTTTATCCGAAGATAAGCCCAAGGTATGTGCCGAGAGATAGGTCGCTAAAATCATTCCTATGGCTATGGCTTCACCGTGCAGGATTGGAAAACTACTGGGATTGGTCATGCAATGCGACTCGATGGCGTGTCCTAATGTATGTCCGAAATTTAGAACTTTCCGTCTTCCTTTTTCCAAAGGATCTTCGGCAACCACCGCTTGCTTCACGTGTATCGATTCACTGATAACATCAGCATTAGAATACAAGTTACGATAATCTATAGCGCGCAATCTTTTCCATGAGGCTTCGCCCTTGATAAGACTGTGTTTGATCATTTCTGCAAACCCCGACAATTTTTGTTTTTCTGAAAGTGTGTTTAGAAAAGCCACATCTATAACAACCATTTCAGGAAGTTCGATGGTACCTATCTGGTTTTTTACGTGGTTAAAGTCAATCCCATTTTTTCCACCTACAGATGCATCAACCATAGCGAGTAGGGTTGTGGGTATATTGATAAATGGAATGCCTCGCATATAGGTAGAGGCAACAAAACCACCTAAATCGGTAACGATACCGCCGCCGAGATTGATAATCAAACTATTTCTATCAGCACCTTTCCGCGATAAAGTTTCCCAAACATAGATGCACGTATGGATATTTTTATTTTTTTCGCCGTGCGGAATACGAATAGTTTGGCAATTTGCCTCGGGACCAAATTTTGAAATAAAGTGTGGCAAACAGTACGTTTCAATATTTTCATCGATAATGACAAAAATATTGCTTGGTGCCATTTTATTAACGATTAATGTTAAGTTTTTCCAGGCATCTTCGTTGAGTAGGACGCTTCCTTTTTCTAGAGTCAAAATTGTTGTTTAAAGTTATTTTGAAACACGATAATTCACATCAAAACTAACTATATTTATACCCTTAATTTTACTAAATGTCGACAAAAAATTATTTTGATAATACGGAGGTTGCCTTCAAGTTAAAGAGCGACTCCGAACTAGAGCGGGCTTACTTTTTATTTCGGATGATTTCGAAGGAGCCACTTGTTAGAATTGGCACCCTGATGACTAGGTTTGCGCTCAATGCTAAATTGCCCGTAGAAGGCCTCATTCGCGCCACTGTTTTTGATCATTTCTGCGGCGGCATAAACGAGGAGGATAGTATGCCTACAGTTGATAAACTTTATGAAGCTGGGGTCTATTCGGTTTTAGATTATTCGGTAGAAGGAAAGGAAGAGGAAGCGATCTTTGACGCGACGGCAGAAAAAGTGATACAGCTCACAGAGTTTGCTAAGAATAAAAAAGCCATGCCGTTTTCTGTTTTTAAGCCGACGGGATTTGGAAGGTTCGAAGTTTTTAGAAAAATTACAGAAAACGAACCACTAAGTGCTTCCGAAGAAAAGGAATGGCAAAATATTGTGAAGCGGTTCGATGAAGTTTCGAGAGTTGCCTCGGAAAATGATATTCGGGTGTTGATCGATTCCGAACACTCTTGGATGCAAGGCGCCGCCGATGATCTCTGCGAGGAAATGATGGCAAAATACAATAAGGAAAAACCGATTGTTTTCAATACACTACAACTATATCGCTGGGATCGCCTGGATTATTTGAAAGAACAACATCGTAAGGCTAAAGAAAACAACTACAAGCTCGGGTTTAAAATAGTTCGAGGCGCGTACTTGGAAGTGGAGAACGAAAGAGCGATAGAAAAAAACTACCCAACACCGATTTGCCACAGTAAAAAAGAGACCGATGATAATTTCAATGAGGTGATGACCTATATCTTGGAAAATCTCGATGATATCTCGTTATTTATAGGTACTCATAACGAATACAGCAACTATTTGGCCATGGAATTAATGGAACAGCTGGGAATAGACAAAAAAGACGATCGCCTGTGGTTTGGCCAATTATATGGCATGAGCGATCACATTACTTTTAATTTAGGCAAATTAGGATATAACGTTGCTAAGTATGTTCCCTTCGGACCGGTAAAAGATGTTATGCCCTATCTCATCCGACGCGCAGAAGAAAATACCTCTGTGGCCGGTCAAACAAGTAGAGAATTAAATTTGCTAAGAAGAGAAAGAGAACGTAGAAAACTTAAGTAAGCCTGTTTGTTTAGGGTTGTATTACTACTCGAAGTATGCGTCGATAACTTCCGCAGTATCATCGCAGTTAGTGATTCTGACTTTTAGATTTCGCTCTAAAACTTCGCCTTGAACAACGTACTGTTTGCAGGAGTCTAAGGAGGTGTTGCTTTCTTTGAAAAGCACTCTTCCGTTGACTAATAATTCACTTACTACGGCAGTGTCCAATTGATTGTTTTTAAGAAACTCTAAACTAGTATCGGAAAAAACACGTTCTTTTTGTCGCATGTTTTTTAAGGTCCGTGCTTGGATGCCATAATCGCAAGAGGTTCTTTTTCCACTTAAGAAGAAAAGCAAAAGAACAACTCCGATTCCGAAGCCTCCAAAATAATATGCCACGCGTCGTAATAAACTCATAATATATCAGCTGTAAAGTTTCGCAAAGAAACTATTTTGTTTTGATAACGGTACGGTTTTTAAGAGAATTTTGATTCCTTTAAAATATCAGCAGATTCAGGTCGCTATACGGTATGTCAAACCAGTCTGATACCGCTTTGTTGGTAAGAATGCCTCTGTAGAAGTACAATCCCTGACGCAGTCCGTGATCAAAGCGAATTGCATTCTCCAAACCGCCATTTTCTGCAATTTCCAAAATATAGGGGCTGAAAATATTGCTGATCGATAACGAAGCTGTTTTTGGATAGCGCGCTGGAATATTCGGCACGCCATAGTGGATGACATCGTGTTTGATGAACGTAGGTTTGTCGTGGGTGGTCATTTCTGTAGTTTCAAAACAACCGCCCATATCAACACACACATCGATTATGACCGATCCTTTTTTCATTTTTTGCACCATTTCTTCAGACACGACAATGGGGGAGCGATTCACGCCTCTAATAGCACCAATGGCCACATCGCATCGCATCAGCGATTTTGTGAGGTTTTTCTCTTGAATGGTAGAGGTGTGCAATATCCGACCAACATTGGCCTGAATTCTTCTGAGCTTTGTAATAGAATTGTCGAACACACGCACATTTGCGCCCAGTCCGAGTGCCGACCGAATCGCGAATTCGCCTACGGTTCCAGCACCGATAACAACAACTTCTACAGGCGAAACGCCACTGATGTTTCCAAAGAGCAGACCGTTACTGCGTTCGGCATTCACCATAAGTTCTGACGCAATGAGTATCGAGGCCGTTCCTGCCAATTCGCTCAAGGCACGCACCATCGGAAAGCTATTGTCGTTATCTTTGATGAATTCAAAAGCAAGCGCGGTGATTTTTTTCTTCGCCAGCGTTTCAAAATAAGCGCGCTTTCGAGTTTTTAATTGAAGAGCCGAAATAACGGTCGACTTGGCTTTAATCATTTTAAGCTCGTCGAGGGTGGGGGGTTCCACTTTAAGGATTATCGGACATCCAAAAACTTCTTTCGTATCGTTTGTAATCTTTGCACCCGCTTCGGAATATTCGCGATCCGTAAACCCAGCTTCTAAACCCGCGCCGCGTTCTATAATAATACGATGCCCATTATTGACAATCGTGTTTACCGCATCGGGGGTAAGACAAATTCTTTTTTCTTGAAAATAGGCTTCTCTCGGAATTCCGATGAAGAGCTCACCTTTTTGTCTAGCAATTTCTAAGGTTTCTTCCTGGGGCAACAGTTGTGCCTTAGTAAATGGTGATTTTGGCTTACTCATAAGTTGAAAAAATTTCTTGTGTGAAGTTACACAATAAAATTTATTTGCGAGAAAAGAAATTCTTTGGCTTTCACTTTTAAGAAACGGATTGCGAAAAATGAAGTTTTCGCGTTTCATTTTCTTCAATTTCAATATGAATTTTTAAGGCCTCTTCGGGAAGTAGCGCTGCGATTTTATCGGGCCACTCAATCAGCACCTTATGGCCACTGTACAAATATTCATCCACGCCTAAATCAATTGCTTCTTGCGGATCGTCAATTCTGTAAAAATCGAAATGATATACTGGGCCCGCTGGCGATTGGTATTCGTTTACAATCCCGAAAGATGGACTAGAAACTACATCTTCAACCTCCAATTGCTGGCAAACTTCCTTGATCAGGGTGGTCTTGCCAACTCCCATTTTACCATAAAACAGTAAGATATCAGCGTCAGAATGAGCGATAATTTTTGCCGCAACCTCAGGCAAATCTTTCAAAGTATAAATCAATTCCATAGGTGTCGATAATGTGTTTTGAATTATTTCGGTGTGAAGACACTAAACGGAATAATCATTTCTTCTAATGAAACGCCTCCGTGCTGGTAAGTGTTTCGATAGTAGCTCACGTAATGATTGTAGTTGTTAGGATAAGCAAAGAAATAATCATTTTTTGCAAATATAAACGAACTACTCATATGAATAGAAGGTAGTTTGATGGTTTTTGGATCTTTGGCAGCCAAAACCTCTTTGTCTTCATAGGTCAGGCTTTTTCCTGTCTTGTACCGTAGATTAAGACTTGTATTTCTATCGCCAATTACTTTAGAAGGATACTTGACGTTTATCGTTCCGTGATCGGTAGTAATGATCAATTTGAATCCAAGTCGTGCCGCTTGCTGAATGACATCTAACAACGGTGAGTTTCTAAACCAACTCAATGTGAGCGATCGATACGATTTGTCGTTTGAAGCCAATTCCTTAATTACTTCCATTTCGGTTTTTGCATGCGATAGCATATCGACGAAATTATAAACCACAACCGTTAAGTCGTCGTTCTTATAACTTCTGATGTTTTCCGCCAGTTTATTTCCCTGGCGCAAACTAGAAACCTTGTTGTAATTCCATTTCAGGTCTAAATTAAGTCGTTTTAGTTGTGCTTCGAGAAATTCTGCTTCCTTCATGTTCTTGCCGCCTTCGTCGGTATCATTCAGCCAAAGATCGGGGTGGCGCTTTTCCATTTCGCTTGGCATCAGTCCAGAAAAAATAGCATTTCGCGCATATTGTGTAGCCGTTGGTAGGATGCTGCAGAACAATTCCTCGGATGTTTTTTTATAAACCGTGGCAATAGTGGGTTCCAATACTTTCCACTGATCAAATCGCAGATTGTCTATCACCACTAAAAGGGTCGGAGAGCCGGCCGCTAACTCAGGCTTGATTTTATCCTTAAAAAGTTGGTGGCTCATCGTGGGAGCGTCTGCATCATTTTCAAACCAGGCGGGATAGTTCTTGTCGATAAATTTACAGAACTGATTGTTGGCTTCAGACTTTTGCGATTCTAAAATCTCAATCATCGCGGAGTCTTGGATACCCTCTAATTCCAACTCCCAATAAACCAATCTTTTGTAGAGTTCTTTCCATTCGTCGAAACTGTTTACCATAGAAAGATCCATGGCAATTTTACGGAACTCCTGTTGGTAGTTGGAAGTGGTTTTTTCCGAAACCAAACGACTGTGGTCTAAGTTCTTCTTTAAACTCAGTAAGATTTGGTTAGGGTTCACCGGTTTGATCAGGTAGTCGGCAATTTTTGCACCAATAGCCTCCTCCATGATGTATTCTTCCTCACTTTTTGTAATCATCACGACTGGGATTGATGCCTGGTATTCTTTGATTTCGGCCAAGGTTTCCAAGCCTGTCAATCCCGGCATATTTTCATCCAGAAAAACGATGTCGAAGTTATCTTTTCTTATTTCTTCTAAAGCTTCTGTTCCGCTCTGTGCTGTGGTTACGCTATAATCTCTTTGTGTTAAAAAAATGATATGTGGCTTGAGTAAATCGATTTCATCGTCAACCCAAAGTATTTTTATGTTGCTCATATATGTATCTTTATTCTAATAATTAACCAGAAAGAATCTGGAAAAGTTGTTATTTTGAAGTTTTAAGTGGGGTTTCGCATCTTTTTATTCGATGCATCTCAAAAATAGGTTCGAATTCGCTTAAAACGATTATTAGTGTATTAATATATAGTTAAAGTTTGAAAACCACCTACAGACAGAAAATAGTAAACGATCCAATCTACGGTTTTATTACAATTCCGAGCCAATTGGTGTTTCAATTGATAGAGCACCGCTACTTTCAGAGGCTTCGTAGAATTTCACAAATGGGGTTTACGAACATGGTCTATCCGGGTGCCAATCACACGCGATTTCACCATGCGTTGGGCGCTATGTTCTTAATGCAGAAGGCGGTTCAGGTGCTGCAATCAAAAAAGGTTTCGATTTCGGAGGAAGAGGAAGAAGCGTTGTATGTGGCCATCTTGTTGCACGACATCGGCCATGGACCGTTCTCTCACGCTATGGAAAACCTGATTGTTCCTGGAGTTTCACACGAAGATATTTCGCTATTCTTTATGCATAAATTGAACAAGGAATTCAATGGAAAACTGTCGCTTGCCATTCAGATATTTAAGAATGAATACCCTAGAAAATTCCTGCATCAATTGGTTTCTGGCCAACTCGATATGGATCGGTTAGACTATCTTAAAAGAGATAGTTTTTACACAGGTGTATCCGAAGGAACAGTAAACTCTCAGCGACTAATCGCGATGTTGTATGTAAACGATGACAATCTGGTGGTTGAGGAAAAAGGAATCTATTCTGTAGAAAACTTTATTGTAGCCAGGAGGCTGATGTATTGGCAGGTGTATTTGCATAAGACAGGAGTTGCCGCCGAACAATTGCTGATTAAAATTTTTGAAAGAGCTAAAAAACTGATTGATAGTGGAGTAGCGTTGCCTTCTAGCGGACCACTTCGTTATTTTATGTCGCGATCTGGCAAGGATAATGAGTTTACAGATGAAGATTTAGAAGTGTTTTCAAAATTAGACGATACCGACATATTTGCGGCGATGAAACAATGGGAAACACACGATGATTTTGTATTAAAAAATCTTTGTACGAAGTTA
>Ga0209075_1000764_pt1 | contig 31071 bp, 20 predicted proteins | sample Stecom2011_FD_187523 | JGI IMG/M metagenome (GOLD analysis project Ga0209075, IMG submission 187523) | Agricultural soil microbial communities from Utah to study Nitrogen management - Steer compost 2011 (SPAdes) (version 2) | ecosystem: Environmental > Terrestrial > Soil > Agricultural land...
CAGGAGGTCGCAGGTTCAAATCCTGTCTTCCCGACCATTAAGTAAATATTTGCGGGTGTCGTATAGTGGCTATTACCTCAGCCTTCCAAGCTGATGACGTGAGTTCGATTCTCATCACCCGCTCCATTTTAAAATTTAGATAAGGTATAATGCCTTATTTTTTTATTTATTTTCAATAAAAGAAAATAATGCAATATTGTATGTAAATAAGTTGTATAGTTTTAGAAATTAAAATATAATTACATAGTAATAATAAGACATTAAGGAGATAGGAGATAGTTATGGATAAATTAATTAAAGATAAAAATCGTGTATTTTTAAAAGGTAATATACCTGCTGAATATACAGAGAGTTACTATATGCAAATAAACCCAAATATTGAAGCTGTTTTTAAACCTGTCAACAAGGAAGAAGTTTCAAGTATTGTAAAATATTGTTATGAAAATAATTTAGAGTTTGTTGTTCGTGGTTCAGGAACAGGTGCAGCAGGGTCACAATTTACAACTGTTGATAACCAAGTAATTATTGACTTAACATTGATGGACAAAATAATTGGTTTTGATGAGGAAACATTAACTTTAACAGTAGAACCAGGAGTACATTTAGGAACGGTTCAAGAATTCTTTGAAAATAAACCATACTTTTACCCACCAGATCCAGGTGCAAAAAACTCAACAATTGGTGGTAATGTTGCAACGAATGCAGGTGGAATGCGTGCTGTTAAATATGGTGTAACAAGAGATTATGTTAAATCAATCGAAGTTGTACTACCAACAGGAGAAATTGCAACATTTGGTAGTTTAAATGTTAAGGATGCTAGTGGATATAATCTTAAAGATTTAATTATCGGTTCAGAAGGAACACTTGCAATTATTACTAAAATTGAGTTAGGTGTAGTACCTAGACCAAAATATAGTAAATCAATGGTTTTGGCATTTGAAGAACTTAAAGATGCTACAAATACAGTTTTAAATATTTTAAATGACGGATTTGATCCGACAGCTTTAGAGTTGTTCGATCGTGAAACAATTGTATATAGTGAAAACTTCTTAAAAGAAAAATTTGCTAGCCAAAAAGGGAATGCATTAATTATAGCATCATTTGATAGTCATGATGAAGAAACTTTAAATGACACATTGAAAGACGTTAAAGAAAAATATGAAAAAGAAACACTTGAATTAATCGTTTTAGAAACAAAGGAAGAAGAAAAACTAGCTTGGTCACTAAGAGATAATATTTTATATGCATTAATGCAATTTACACAATATGAAATGTTAGACGAAGTTGTTCCGATTAATCGCTTTGCTGAAATGATTGAGTATACAAATTATTTATCAAATAAATATGATATGACTATTTTAAACTTTGGTCATGCCGGTGATGGTAATATTCATACATTATTATTAAGAGAAGATAAAAGCGATGAGTTATGGTTAGATACAAAGAAAAAAGTTTTAGATGATCTATATACAAAAGTATATCAATTAGGTGGCTTAATCTCAGCAGAACACGGCGTGGGATATATGAAACGTGATTATTTCTTAAAACACACTGATCCTATTAAAATTGAGGTTATGCGAGCAATTAAAAAAGCTTTCGACCCTAAATATTTATTAAACCCAAATAAAGTAATATAAGATATGACCTTGACTATTAAAGTCAGGGTCTTTTTTTTCATAACTAGAAAAAATTAACAAATAACAAGTAAATAGATGCATATGATAGCGTTATCAATTATAATGTAATTGAAAATATGGTAAAAGTTTTTGAATGATTTTGCCAAAAAAGTTATTTAATAGGAGGATTATAATGAAGAAATTTTTTAGTATTTCATTGATTTTGTTGTTTGCATTTTTCATAGTATCTTGTAATTCAAATAATACTAACGGGAATGAAGATAACAATCATAATGGAGATGTTGGCGATAATGGGGATAATGAAGATATGAAACCAGAAATTACAGTATTAAATAATTTAAGTGATTATGCAACTGAGGATACAAACGATAAATTAATCTTATCAAACGATGTTGCAAGTTTTGAGTATACTAGTTCTCAGCCTGAACTATATGTCATTGAAGATGGGATTGGTAGAGTAAATAAAATTGAACAAAAACACCAAAAACAAGAGGTTACTATAACGGTTGATGTTACTTATAATGATGGAACTACTGATCAGAAGTCTAAAAATATTGTTGTTGCACCAATTGTTTATCCAGATATGAATATAAATCCTATTGCAACCTATTTTAACGCGGGTGCTTTATCAAAATATTTTCCATACAGTAATTATTATCAAGAAACTGGAGAGATATTTTCAAGTTCAGTTAGAACTGAACTAGATATGGTTTATTATGCATTTGCTAATCCAAGCATGGATGGAACAGTAAGAGTTGGCGGTAATCAATATGAACTATTAAAACCTTTGAAAAAAGACAACGTTAGGGTCTTATTAGTTATTGATGGTGTTGGTAAAGCATCATCAGATGCATTTTGGGCTAATACAAGTCCATCAAGAATTGATAATTTCGTAACTAATATTATGGATTTAGTTGATGAACTTGGTTTTGATGGTGTGGATATTGATTGGGAACCTTTTAATGGTGGTGTTGATAAAAATCAAATGGATGAACTAATGAGAAAGTTAAGATCTGAGATGGATGAAAGACAAGATGAAGGTGGAACTCCGTATATTTTAACAACTGCACTTCCTGGGTCTGGCGTTCAACTTGCTACTTGGTATAATATTAATAATATTGCTGAAGTTGCAGACTACATAAATTTTATGACATATGATTTTCATCATTCAACTACATTGACTCATGTAACACCTGTTTCTAAAGTTGTTGAATTGATTGATTATTTAAAACGAGTTGATTTTCCGTTAAATAAAGCTATTATGGGTAGTGGTACTTATGGAAAAGCATACAAAGTTGATCAATTAGGTGTTGATAATCCAGTTAATAAAACAGGGAAACTAACTTTGATTAGTGAAGTTGAACCACAAGGTTCATTTACATCTGGAACTCTATATTATCAAGCAATTGAAGAGTTGATGAAAAACCCTTCTTATGTAGAGAACCATGTTTATAATGGAGATCAATTGGTTGGAAGCTATTTATATAATAAAGATGAAGGTATTTATATTACTTTTGAAAGTGAAACTAGTGCTAAAGCGAAAATGGACTTAATTCATCAATATCCAGGTATGGGTATAATGCAATGGTCATTTGCTCAAGATGCTAATAATATAATTATTAATCACTTTATTATTACAAGACTGCTCAATCAATCACAATAAGTTAATTTATTTGTTTAAAGTTTAATTAGAGAGTGGGTAAAATGTGGAAAAGAATATAAAATTAGCAATTGGTATTATGAGTGGAACATCTTTAGATGGCATTGATGTTGCTCTTGCAGAAATTGAAGGTATTGATGAAGAAACAAAGATTAATTTTATTGATGGTATAACAGTAGATTGGCCAGAAGATATAAAAAAACAATTGTTAGATGCTATTGATTTAGAAAAATCAAATGTAAGACTAATTAGCACATTAAACTTTAAAGTAAGTTATTGTTATTTTGAAGCTGTTAAAGCAATATGTAATAAAAACAATATTGATTTAAAAATAATTGATTTTATAGCTAGTCATGGTCAAACAATTTGGCATGAGCCACAAGGAGATAATCCGTCAACACTACAAATAGGTGATGGTGCAGTTTTAAGCGAACTTACTAATACAACAGTTGTATCAAATTTTAGAACTAGTGATATTGCAGCTGGTGGAGAAGGAGCTCCAATAGTGCCATTTTTTGATGAAATTATGTTTGGTAAACTTAATGGTATTATAAGTGTTCACAATTTGGGTGGAATTTCAAATTTAAGTTTATTTGTTAATAATAAATTAGAATTAGCTTTTGATACAGGTCCAGCTAATATGATGATTGATTATATTACCAAAACATTATTTAATCTACCTTACGATAAGGATGGGAAACTTGCTCAAAAAGGTGATATTATAAAACCTTTATATGATGAAGTTATGAGTCTTAATTATTTTAAATTAAACCCACCTAAATCAACAGGAAGGGAATTGTTTGGAAATCAATATGTAGATGAATTATTAAGTAAATATAGTGGATACGATAAACAAGATTATTTAAATACATTTACTAATATAACAATTGACTCAATTGTTAATAGTTATAAAATGTTAATTAACAAATATAAAAAAATTGATGAAATTATATTTTCTGGAGGTGGAACCCACAATAAGTATATTTTAGATGAAATAGGTAAAAGGTTAGAAGATGTTAAAATTTCAAAATCAAGTGATTATAATATATCAGTTGATTTTAAAGAGGCCATTGCTTTTATTGTTTTGGGAAACCAAACATTAAATAATAAACCAAGTAACCATATAAAGGCAACTGGAGCTAAGAGGAAGACTATATTAGGTCAAATAAGTTATAGGTGAGGATTGAAGAAAGATGAAATTATTTTATTACAAGGATAATAAAAAACCAATTAATTATTTTGAAACAAATGAACAAGTTGTAATTCCAAGTGAATACAAAGAAAAAAGTGTTAGAGCGTTTTGGGTATCAACGGTCGCAAATATCGATTTGCCGGTATTAAAAGATGAATTAGAATATAAAAAACTTTTAGATGAAATAGTTGCAAATGCTGTTAAATTTAATATCAATACTATTTACTTTCAAGTAAGACCGTTAAATGATGCATTTTATATGTCAAAGCTTAATCCAATTTCACGTTATTTAATGGGAGAAGAGGGGCTAAATCCTCCATTTGATGTATTGAAATATTTAATTGATGCTGCTAAAAAAGAAAACATTGAAATTCATGCATGGGCTAATCCGTACCGTGTATCTAGACCAATTGGGGATTTAACTAAAGATGAGTATTTAGCAACTTTAGATGATAAAAACTTTGCTAAAAGAAATCCAAATTTAATAATTAAAGATGAGACAGGACAATTAATATTAAATCCTACTCGAGAAGAAGTAAAACAGTTTATTGTTGATTCAATGGTTGAAATATTAGAGAACTATGATGTTAAAGGAGTTCATTGGGATGATTATTTTTATCCGTATGCTAAATTATCAGAAGAAGACAATGACTTAAAAGAATTTGAAAATAGAAAAGATAAGTCACAAGCATTAGATGACTTTAGAAGAATGCATGTAACAGATGTTATAAAAATGACTTATGAAGCTGTAAAAGCTGTTAATAAAGATTTACAGTTTGGAGTATCTCCATTTGGAATATGGCAAAGTAAACATACAGATCCAAGAGGAGCAAATGTTGCAGAAAATGTAAGTGCAAGTTATATTCGTCAATATGCAGATACTTTAGATTGGATTGAAAAAGAAATAATTGATTACATTGTTCCGCAATTGTATTGGGAATTTGGGCATAATTTAGCTCCATTTGCTGACCTAGCCAAATGGTGGGCAAATGCTGTTAAAGGTACTAATGTAAAATTATATATTGGTCATGCTGCTTATCGTTTAGGTAATGAAGGTGAATTTGAAAATATTAATGAAGTTGCTAATCAACTAAGATTTGCAAACAGTTTTGATGAAGTTAGTGGAAATGTCTTTTTTACATATAAAAACTTTAAAGGTATAGAAGTCTCAAAAGATGGGATGGAACAAATAAGAAAGACATTAAACAAAGAGAAATTATAATGATAAATAAAATTAAAGAGATATTAAATGAAGGGGTTATTAAAGGCGATTTTCCAGGTGGTCAATTTTGCTTAATTGAAGATGGAAAAGTATCTTGTGATTATGTTGGATATAAGGTATTATATCCGGAAAAAATTGCTACTAATGAAAAAGTCGTCTATGATGTCGCATCATTAAGTAAAGTTGTTTCAACTACAACATTAATATTTAATTTAATAGACAATAATAAGTTAACTTTAGACACTAAAGTAAAAGATATATTACCTAAATATAAACATGAAACAAAAGTTGAAGAATTACTACTTCATACTTCAGGATTAAGACCAATTATTGCTAATAATGACAAGGTTAAAACTAAAGAAGATTTAATAAATCAAATATATAATGAAGAGTTAATATATGAACCTTACACAAAAATTGCATACTCAGATACAGGTTTTATGTTATTAGGATTTATTATTGAAAAACTTAATAATATGTCAATTGATAAAGTTGCTGAAAAAATTTTTATTAAGCCTTTAAATATGGAACAAACAACGTATAATCCTACTGAAAAACAAACAGCAACAACTGAATATGATAAAACTTTAAATGATTATGTTAATGGTTTTGTTCACGATGAAAGATCAAGACTCTTAAAAGGTCTATCAGGTCATGCTGGGCTATTTTCAACAGCCCAAGATTTATCAAAATTTATGTATAGTTTCTTGTATGATGAAAAAGTTATGAGTAACAAAAGTAAGAATTTAATATATGAAACAATTTATAATAAACCAAGTTTAAATAATAACGAATTAATTAGAACTTATGGTTTCGAAAAGTTTGATAAAAATAATTACTTTATTACACACACAGGATTTACAGGATGTAATATGTGGATTGATAATAAAAATAAAAGAGCTTTTGTACTTTTAACAAATGCTGTGCATCCTAAAAGAGAAGAAAACAAAATCTTTGGTTACAGAAAAGCAATATATAACTTATTTTATTAAAAAAAGGCAGTTCGAGTATTCGAGCTGCCTTTAATATTTATATTATTCTTCATCACTAAATATTTAGTTTCTTGTTTTCTTCTTTTTATTTTTAAAATTCCTTAAACTCTTTTTATGTCTTTTATCTTTAAAATGATTTATTGTTGGTCTTAAGAAAAATAATAGATAAGTAACAACAATGGTTACACCACTATAAATAAATAACCATTTATTTCTAACATTATTAAAAGGCTTAATTAATTCTTTAAAAGACTCCTTTTCTATTTCAGGATTAGTGAAGTCACTTGTTTCTAAATAATTATTAATGTGACCATTAAAGTTTGTGGACTCTTTAATGTTATTGTTAGTATCAAAATAATCAATGCCATTTAAATTGGCATAATCATTGTGGTTAAGTGTAAGTAGTTTTAGTACACGTGGGTCATCGTTAGTATTATTGACTTTTGTATAATCAACAAAAGAAATTTCAATTTTTTCAATTACTTTAGACTCATTCCAAACAACTTCCCCATTGTCATCAAAAGTAATATATCTAAAAAAGTTTTTGTTATTATCAACATAGTTATATGTTAATGCTAATGGTTTAATTTTAGATTTATTCTCATAATTAGAAATACCATTTTCAGCAAATATTTCTATTGGTGTTAATGTTGGTTCATCTTCTCCCTCCATTAGTAACTCAATTTGAAACATAGCAAGTTTACTATTTTTATTGAAGAGGTCAATACTTTCTTGGTCTAAAAATAAGTGGTCATATGACTCAAAGTAGTCTATAAAGTAAAAATGATTTAAAACGGCATTAATTTCGTTTGTTTTAAGATATGATTGTAAAATAAGAAAGTCAAATTCGAACCCCTCATCATTTGATGATCCATAATATAGGGGGTGTTTTTTATATTCAAAAAAAGAACTGTAATTCATATAACTTTCTATGTATTTTTCGTAGTCTTTTGATTCCAGCGCTTTGGAAGCTGAAGTGTTGTAGTATTCTAGTTTAGTAGCCTCATTTCCTAATGTTAAGAAAAAGAAACCTAAAACTAATAAAACTACAAAGTAAATAAAATAACCAAACTTTTTCATAAGTTCACGCTCCTATCTAAACAATAGTACTACAAATAATAATTTTTAACAAGTTTTTAATTTTTTGAGGTTGTTTTTTTCGTTATATGAAAAATTATGTTAAGAGGTTGAAATCGCTATCATTATAATTAATTATATAATATAATTAAGGTGAAAAATGAGAATGTTAGTAAGAAGGGGGAAGTTTGTTTTACAAACAAATAAGATGAAGAAGAAAAGATTGTTTCCGATAATATTTACCTTCATGATGGCGATTTTATTAGTTGGTTGTAATAAAGTTGAAGATGATCAACTAATTATCGAACTAAAAGCTAATGAAATTTCTATCAAAATTGGTGAAAAGTATTCTGTTGACTACGAAACCAATGATGAAGAAGGTGTTGTTTTTGAAAGTAGTGATTTAAACATAGCTACTGTGAGTGAAGAAGGAGTGGTTGAGGGTTTAGGTTTAGGTGTTGTTACAATAAAAGTTATTTCTAAATCTGACTCAACAGTTTTTAAAACTATTGAAATTACAGTCGAAAGTTCTGGTGTTGAAGAAATATCAATAGTTCTTGCAGAAGGAATGACAAAGGACTTGGGTTATACCAAGAAAAAAGGGTATAGTTTTGAGGTTGGCAATCAATATGTTGCTAATATTAATGATGAAGGTATGATTGAAGGTTTTTTAACCGGAACAACCGAGATTGTTGTAATGAAAGATGAGAATGAAGTGGCGATATTAAAAGTTGATGTTTTAGGTAAGGCTCGTACTTTTAGAATTAAAGGGCAAGAGGAAATTTATTACGACGAAGTAGTAAAAATAGATGTTGAAATCTTACCTTTAAGGGCTTATCAAGAGTTTGAGTTTATTATTGATGATGAAAGTGTTCTTTCTATTGATGAAAATGGTGTTGTCACACCTTTAAAAGCGGGGACTACAAAGGTTACAGCTTTATCACTGCAAGGCGATGATACTAAAGATGAAATAACTATTACTGTAAGACCTGTTATTTTAGTATCTAACAGCAATGAAGATAATTTAGAAGTAGGTAATTATAATTTTATTAAGGGTCAAACAATGTTTGGTAGCTTATCTGAAGCAATTAACAAATCATCTGAAGGGATGAAAGTATTGTTAAAAGAGTATACCGAAACTGAGGAAGTGACGATTGATAAATCGGTAATTATTACTGGCGATAACGGTAAAATTAGTAACAAAATTAACATTGACACAACGGATTTAGTAGTTTTTAGAAACATTAATTTTGATGATGATGCTGAAGTTACTACAACAGAAAAATCAGAACTTTTAATTGACAATATAGTTGCAAAAGATATTAATACAAATGATTTTATTAATTTAAATGATGTTGAAAATCTAACTATTGTAAATAGTGAATTTAATAATTTGAATAATGCGTTATTAATAAATAACATAAGTTCAAATTCAAATGTTTTAATTCAAGGCAATAATTTTACTAATATTCAAACTGGAATTAAAGTTATTAATGTAGGATCTCTAAGTACTGAAGATACATTTAAGGTTTATAGAAATAAAATTGATGGTGCAAATGAAGCATTCAATGTAACGTTAGATGAAGTGAATGATGGTAAAAAACTAAATTATTATGCAAGGTTTAATGAAGTTGAAAATTATGAAAAAGCTGTTGTAAATAATGGTCCTAGTTTATTTGAATTTACCTTTAATTACTGGGGTAATTATGATAAAGATGATTTTTATAATATTGATGAAAAAATGATTATAGCTAATTATGAAAATAAAGATGATATTTTATCTGAATCAATATATAATCCAGAAGTTCCAATATTAGTAAGAGTAACAAATGCACCTGAAGTAATTGAACTTGGCGATGAATATATGTTAGATTTTGAAACATTGCCATATACAGCTGATAATAGCAGGTATTCATTAACGCTTAGCAATCTTCAAATAGTAGAATTTATTGATGGAAGAATTTTAAAGCCTATAAGATCTGGTATTTTAGAAATTGAAGTGGCTTCTTATTCGAATTTATCTGATGTAGAGGTTCATGAAATTGAACTTACAACTGATCCAGGAATAAGATTTGAATTAAGTGATGACCGTGCTGGTTTACAAGTTGGTGATGAAATAACAATTAAAGCCCTACCTTTCCCATATAACTTAGAAGATGAAGATGTAACGTTTACAACAAGTGACAGTAGTGTTGCTACAATTGATAATGAAGGAGTATTAACTGTAGTTGGAGTTGGAGAGTTTGATGTTATAGCAAGTTTAACTAATGATCCGGCTGTTAGCCAAGTCTTGCCACTTGCGAGTTATGGCGAATTTGATGAAAACAGCATTATGGATTTATATATTCAAAGTCAAATTAATTATAGTAAAATGTTTGATATTACATTCCATGGTGTTTCAATTGCAACCGGTAAACTGTCAGAACCAGTTACAAGATTGATTGCGGATGATGTTGAAAGACATGAAAAGATTATTCCTGTAACTCCGGGCTTTAGACCAGGGGTAAAATTCAACAGTAATATTCCCGAAGAATTTAAATACAATGAAGATAATGTGGTTTGGATTGTTGTTCATGATACAGGTAACAGTAATGTAAGAGCAGGAGCAAAAATGCATGCGGATTATTTATATAATGCAGCACTAAATAATGGGAGAAAAGCATCATGGCATTTTACGGTAGACCCTTATGAAATCTATCAAAGTATGCCGCTTGATGAAGTAGCTTATCATGCAGGGGATGGCTCAAGATTACCAGCTTTAGGAAATGTTAGCCCAGCCCTTGGTGGAGGTAATAGAAATGGTATTGGAATTGAAATGTCAATTGAAAGAGACGGAGATATTTTCAAGACATGGCAAAATACGGCAAGATTAGTTGCTGAATTACTACATACATATAATCTGCCACTTAGCCATATAACATATCATAATGATTTTAGTGGTAAAGAATGTCCGCAAACATTGAGAAGAGCTGGACTGTTGTGGTTATTTGAAGAGTATGCGGCAAATGAATATAAACTAAAAGAAATTTTTGGTGAAAATGATAGTGTTGAAATAATTTCAAAGAATCCAGATATTCTTTCAAACACAGGACAAATTGTAAATATTCCAGATAGATCAACAATAGTTGAGTATGATATAGTTGTTACACAAAATGGTGTTACAACTACACAAACTTTCAAAACTTTAGTTGAAGGAATGTTTAGATAAAAAAACTTTCAAAGTGTGAAAAAAAAGGAATATTGTGCGAAAATGTTAAAGCGCTACCATAACAAGTTTTAAAAACAAAAATAAAAGTGTATAATAAGTACATAAAGAAGAAAAGTTAACAACCTAACGTATAAACGTAAATATAAGGAGGAGTTAGAATAATGAAGTTGAAAAAATTTTTTTCAATAATCCTAATGTTGTTATTAGGGTTTGTATTAGTAGCATGTAATGGAACTGATACACCAGATCCAGGTAATGGAGGTACTGATCCAGGTAATGGTGATGTGGATCCAGGTAATGGTGACGGTGATACTGATCCGGATCCAGATCCAGGTAACGGTAATACTGAACCACCAACAGAAATTGTAATTATGCATGGTGCGCCAAATGAAGTTGATCCAAGAAGAGATGATTTCTCAGGACGCGAAAAAGCAGCACGTATTGCATTACATGAAGAAGTTGAAAAAGAATTAAATGTTAAGATTAAATATGAAGCTTACCCAGCGGATGCGCCTTGGGGTCCGCAACGTTCAGCAAAAATTATTGATTGGCATACAATTGGACAGCCAAGAGCGGATATTTACTGGCTTACAACAATTTGGTTAAAAGAAATTGTTGATTCAGGTGCTATCGTACCTCTAGATCAATGGTATGGTCAATATGGGGACCCATATGATGTTGTTTATGAATCAGGTAAAACTGTTTCTAACTATAAGGGACAACATTGGGGAGCAAACCCAGAACCATTTAGAGGAGAAAATGGATTATTTATTAACTTAGAATTATTAGAAGAAATCGGAGTTACTAATCCTTTAACATATTGGGATGAAGGAACATGGACATGGGATACATTTACATCATGGGTTGCTGAAGCTAATAATGCTTTAGGTGCAAATCAACATGTATTAGGTGGTGTTCCATCAAGATATATCCAAAATATGATTCCTTTAAATAATGGTAGAATTATAGATAATGTGTTAGGACAAGTTGCGTTTAATAACAATAGAGCGCATGAAGTTTATAACTTATTCTTAGAATTAAAAGATTTCTTTGAACCAGGTGGCGAATATGACTCAGGTTCAGCAGCTTGGAAAGCAGGTAATGTTTTAGTTCACCCAGGATCATTATGGTTAGTTAGAGCATCTAATAGATGGGGAGATGCGGACTTCATTAAAAATGACAATATTGGTGTTGTGCCATTCCCACTTCCAAAAGGAGCTTCTAAAGATGATTATATTCAACCATTAGCAGGTGAAGCAATTTACACAGTTGCAACAAACACTGCAAATCCAGCTAAAGAAGAGTTGGCATTTGAAGTCTGGACTAGAGTTCAATTATGGGACTCTCCAGAAGTATTAGAAGATGCATATGAAGATCGTTTAATAAGTATTTTTGGCGATATGGACTATGTTAATGTAATGAAAGAAATTTCAGGAAATGTTTATTTAGAATTGAATGAACAATTAGGTATTTCTGCATTTGGTTCAACATCATGGCAAGTAAATGTTAATTCAGGAATTGCTGAGGGTTCAGTAAGAGCAAGAATGGAAGAAATACTTCCGGTTTATCGAACCGCATTAGAAGAATATTTAGCGGAATAATAACTAAAAAGAGAATATAAAACAAGTTAAAATTGATTCCCCTTCAAAACTTTTTTGAAGGGGAATTAACTAAGAAAAGGAGATGCGTATTATGAAAAAGTTTCTAATAATTTTGTTGGCTATTGTCGCCATTTTTTTTGGTTATGCAATAGTCGATACAATTGCATTAAATATCTCTCCAGATTACTTAAGATATAATAAAAATGACCATGAAGATTTTGACCTTTCAGATTTGGTTAATAGTAGTCGTGAAGACTATTATGAATATGTAAGTTCACATGAAGAGAAATATCCAAATGTAGCTTCAATATTTATTGATGTGGTTAATGATATCGAATCAGAAGATGGTGAGGAAAGTTATCCAACATCAGTTGGCGGTAGAGAAAATGTCCTATATACTGGGGAAACAGGCAGTATTACATGGAGTTTTAATGTTGAAGAAGAAGGGTTTTATAACATTTTGGTGGACTATTATCCAATTGAAGGGAAAAGTTCGGCTATTGAAAGAACAGTTTTAATTAATGGTGAACTTCCTTTTACTGGAGTTCAAAACGTTATATTCCCAAGAATATGGGGTAATGAAGGAGAAATATCACAAGATAATCAAGGGAATGATATAAGGCCGACTCAAGTTGAATTACCAAGATGGACAAATAAGTATCTTAAGGATCCGATAGGTTATGTTCCAGGAAACTATCAAATTTATTTTGAGAAAGGTTTTAATACAATTACTTTTGAGGCGAATCGTGAACCACTTGTATTAGGTGGTATTACAATAGAGTCGATTAAAGAGTCTAAATCATATGAAGAAGTTTTACAAGAATATAATAACAATGGATATAAAAAAGTTGAAGGTGAAATGAATGTTCTTGAGGCAGAAAACTATTCATACACAACTTCTCCAACTTTATACCCATTATCAGACAGAGATGCTGCAACCTCATCAAGCCATCCAAAGTTAATTAAGTTAAATACTGTTGGAGGAGCTAGTTGGGGAACTAGTGGTGATGCAATAAATTGGAATTTCACTGTTGAAGAGTCTGGGTTATATGAAATAAGTTTGAGAGTAAAACAAAGATTAGCAACAGGGATGACCTCTGCAAGAGATATATATATAAATGGTGAAATTCCTTTCAAAGAATTAGAAGGATATACATTCGTTCATGATAATAGTTGGCGTATTCAAACGTTAGGAACAAATGAAGAACCGTTTTTATTTTATTTTGAAGCTGGAAAAGTTAATGAAATAAGATTGGTTTCTTCATTGGGTGCTTATGGATCAAGAATCTCATCCTTAGAAAGTACAATTAATAATTTAAGTGCTTTATATCGTGAGATTATTAGATTTACAGGTCCTGAACCAGATCCAAATAGAGACTATGAGTTGATGGATAGAATTCCTGACTTAGAAGAGATTGTTAACGAAGAGTTAGAAAATTTAATTAACTTAAGAACCGATTTAATTGAAATGTCGGGTTCTAAGAGTGAAAAAACTGGTATTTTAGATACTATTATTTTCCAGTTAGAAGACTTTATTAAAAAACCAGGTGACATCCATAAAAAGATTAAACCTTATAATGATAATATATCTTCGCTGGGAACACTTTTAATTATGTTGAACTCACAACCTCTTGAAATAGACTACTTATTAATTCATGGTGATAATGTAGAGTTGCCAAGAGCTAGAGTGGGTTTATTTAAGAGAATGTCTTACTCAATAAAAGCGTTTATTGCTACTTATACAACAGATTATTCTGCTGTAGGTGTTACAACTGACGGTACAGCAAGCAAAAAAATTGAGGTTTGGTTAACTGTTGGTCAAGACCAAACAAACATATTAAGAAAACTAATTGATGAGCAATTTACTCCTAACTATGATATTCAGGTTGATTTAAAACTTGTTAGTGGGGCAGCTTTACTGCCGGCTACACTTTCAGGAAAAGGACCTGATGTTGCATTGGGTGTAGGGTCAAACGTTCCAGTTGATTATGCACTGAGAAATGCTGTTGTTGACTTATCAAAATTAGATGGTTATGAAGAAGTTTCTCAAAGATTCCATGAAAGTGCTTTGGTTCCAAATCGTGTTAATGGTGGAGTATTTGGGTTACCTGAACAACAAATGTTTTTAATGATGTTTTATCGACAAGATATTTTTGAGGAATATGATTTGGAAATTCCAAATACTTGGGATGATGTAATCCAATTAGTAATTGATTTGCAAAAATATAATTTAGAGTTTTATTTGCCTGTTCCACAAACAGCTGGTGCAGTAGTAAACTTACCTCCAAACCCTATTTTCTCAACAATGTTTTACCAAAATGATGGTGAATTTTATATTAATGGTGACCGCGAAAGTGGTTTTGATACAGGAATGGGACCGGAAGTGTTTGAAAGATGGACAGAGTTTTACACAGCATACTCATTCCCAGTGGAAGCAAACTTCCCTAACCGTTTTAGAAGTGGTCAAATGCCAATTGGTATAACATATTACAATATTTACAATACTTTAGCAGTTTTTGCGCCAGAGATTAGAGGTAAGTGGGGCTTTGCTCCTGTACCAGGTACTCTAGTTTATGATGAAAATGGAAATCCAGTCTTAGATGAAAATGGTGAACAAGTAATTAGAAGAGAGACTGTTGCTACGGGAACAAATGCGGTAATTTTAGAACAAACTGGTGACGTTGAAGCATCATGGGAGTTCTTAAAATGGTGGACTTCAACTGAAGTTCAAGTTAGATTTGGACGCGAAATGGAAGGTATTTTAGGGGCTGCAGCACGTTATCCAACTGCAAACGTTGAGGCGATGCGAAGCTTACCATGGCGAGTAGAAGAGTTAGAAGTTCTACAAAAACAATGGCAAACTGTTAAGGGAATACCAGAAGTTCCAGGATCATATATGACAGGTCGTCACTTGGATAATGCTTTAAGACTAGTAATTAACGAAAGAGCTAACCCAAGAGAAACAATTTATGACTATGTGCAACAAATAAACGAAGAAATTGCTAAAAAACGCGAAGAATTCGGTTTGGATTAGAAAGGAGTATTTGATATGGATAAAACATTACAAAATAAACCACTAAATGAACAAATGACTAGGTGGGAGCGTTTTGTTTTTGCATTAAAACAAAATAGAGATTTATATATATTACTAACTCCTTTCTTTGTCCTATTTTTCACATTTACTGTTATTCCAGTTTTAATGTCATTAGGAATTAGTTTTTCATACTTTAACCTTCTTGAAGCTCCTAAGTTTGTTGGTTTTAGTAACTATATAAAACTATTTTTAGATGATGAAATTTTTATTATAGCGCTTAGAAATACTTTTATCTTAGCGGTTGTAACAGGACCGGTAAGTTATCTATTAGCTTTTGTGTTTGCTTGGTTAATTAATGAATTAAGACCAAAGTTAAGAGCTTTTATGACAGTTATATTTTATGCGCCATCGATCTCAGGAAATGCATTTTTAATATGGTTAATTATTTTCTCTGGTGATATGCATGGTTATGCTAATGGGATTTTAATGAATTTAGGATTGATTGATTCACCTATTTTATGGTTAAAAGATCCTACATACATGTTACCAGTGTTGATTATAGTGCAGTTATGGTTAAGTTTAGGAGTTAGTTTCTTAGCCTTTATTGCCGGATTACAAAGTGTTGATAGAACACTTTATGAAGCTGGTGCTATTGACGGTATTAAAAACAGGTGGCAAGAATTATGGTATATTACATTACCAACAATGAAGCCACAATTATTATTTGGGGCAGTTATGCAAATTACAACAAGTTTATCGATTGCAGAAGTTTCGATGCAAATTTTAGGGTTCCCATCAGTTCAATATGAGGGACACACTATTGTTACGCATTTAATTGACTACGGTACAATTAGATTTGATTTAGGTTATGCTTCGGCTATTGCTACAGTGTTGTTCTTAATTATGATGGGTGCTAACTTGTTAGTTAGAAATATACTAAGAAGGGTGGGTGAATAACCTTGATTAAAGGAATTAAAAACTTATATAAAAAGATTCGTTTTAGAATGAAATATAAGAAGAAAGTTCGAGTTAGTAGATCTAAATGGGGAAGTGCATTGCTTTTCTTAGTTCTATTAGTTTTCGGGGCATTCAGTGCATACCCACTTATTATGACTGCATCAAATGCTTTCAAACCACTTGATGAGTTATTCTTATTCCCACCAAGACTTTTCCCAAGAAACGTTACATTTGATAACTTTAGAGATTTATCTGATTTGATGGGGAATTCATGGATTCCATTTTCAAGATATTTCTTTAACACAATCTTTATTACTGCAGTGGGTACTGTTGGCCACGTTATTATTGCTTCAATGGCAGCATATCCGCTTGCTAAATATAATTTCCCAGGTAAAAAAGTATTGTTTGCTCTTGTTGTGTATTCTTTAATGTTTGCACCACAAGTTACATCAATACCTAACTATATTATTATTTCAGGTATTGGATTAGTTGATACATCATGGGCTATTATTTTACCAGCTATAGGTTCAAGTTTAGGATTGTATTTAATGAAACAATTTATGGAACAAGTACCAATGGACTTAATTGAGTCAGCAAAAATTGATGGGGCTAGTGAGTATAGGATTTTTTGGCAAATTGTAATGCCACTAGTTAAACCAGCTTGGTTAACACTTGTTATTCTGTTGTTCCAAAGATTATGGGCAACCGATGGAGGAACATTCTTATTTAGTGAAGAACTTAAACCACTATCATATGCTTTAAGGCAAATTGCACAAGGTTCAATTGAACGACAAGGTACAATTGCTGCAGTTTCATTTATTATGATGATTGTTCCGGTAGGATTCTTTATTCTATCACAATCACGAGTAGTTGAAACATTTAGTACTTCAGGTATGAAGTAATGAAAGGAAGATTTTAATGAAAAAGAAAATAACATTAATAGCTGTATTAGCAATAGTTATCCCTTTCTTATTTGGTTCTACTTCATATAACTATTCATATTATGGTGAAGCACTGCATTCGACACCTGGTGTAAATTATGCGCAACATTTAAATAAGGATATTATTGGTATTGATTACGGTACAGCCCGAGATTTTGTAGTTTATAACGATCAAATTTACATGGTGGCTGCTGCTTCTAGACAGTCAGAGTTTACAGACTATTTAATCGTTTTAGATAGTGAATTTAATCCAATAGCTGAAATGCCAGAAAAAGATGGTAAAAAAGTCGGTTTTGGAGCTTTTAATCTATCAGACAGTTATGCAACTAAGGTTAGAATTTTAGTTAATGAACTTTTCTCGGAAATAGATGAAGGTTTTAAAGAACTGTTTAATGACAATGTATTCTATCCAGGTTCTGTATTACCTTTAGGATCTAAAGATCCATTTTTCGGTGTAGCAGATGCAGTATGGACAATTGACGATGAAAGTATAATAGCACCAAACGGGGTTGTTATTAATGAAACAGAAAATGAATTATCAACCAAATTGGAAGTAACATTTACAGTTTGGGGAGATAATGAAGTAGAAGATTTTTCGGAAGAAACTATTACGTTTGAATATGATGTAATGGTGGGCTCAAAAATAGAGGGTATTGAAACTACTTCATCTGTATTAGCCCCTTCATTTGAAATTGAAACATTTGTTTCTATGGATGATGTTAACTTGATTTTGGGTTCAGAATTTGATTCCGATATATATGAAACAGTTGAGGATTTTATAAGATTAAATGACACTTTTGGAGTTTCGAACGAAACTCTAACATTTGAATTTGATAATTTTGAAGTAGGTTTTAAAAAAACATTTGATGAGGAAGAAAACACAGTTTACGAAGATGTTACTTTTACTGAAATTATTGAGGATAGAATTAGTTCTATAAATTCAAGTTTGTTTAATATTCCATATACATTAAATACTCCAACAGGAATTGATGTTGTTGATAGTGGGATATATATTGCAGATAGAAGAAATAACCGTATCTTAAAATTAAATCATGACTATGAAGTGCTTGATGCGTTTTTCGATATTGAAGATTCAACATTTGAAGAAATTGCTTTTGAACCATTAAAAGTTACAGTTGACCCTTCTGAAAGAATGTATGTGGTTGCACATAACGTTTTTGAAGGAATTATCGAACTTGATAGTGATGGAACATTTAACCGTTATACTGGAGTTAACCCAATTAAGTTAACAGCAGCAGAAGCATTAAGAAGATTATTAATGACTGAAGCACAAAGAGCTAGACTTCCAAGGTTTTTACCTACAGAATATACAAACGTAGCTTTAAATGACAAAAACTTTATTTATGCTACAGCAAGACCAAGGGAAGAAAATACAGACAATATGATTCAGCTAATTAACCCGAAAGGTGTTGACGTTCTTGTAAGAAATGGATATCACCTTCCAATGGGAGATGTCTATTATATACCAACTAGAGACAACTATGTTGTTGATGGTCCTTCAACATTCGTTGATGTTGCCATTGGTAAACATGGAATGTATACTGTACTAGATCAAAAACGTTCTAGGTTATTTACTTATGATTCTGAAGGAAACTTATTGTATATAAGTGGTGATGAAGGATCACAAAGTGATAAGTTTAGTAACGGTGTAGCTATTAATTATTATAATGATGATTTGTTATTGCTTGATTCAAGTGGAACAATGATTATTTATAAATTAACAGCTTTTGGAGAGGCAGTTAATAAAGCTGTTGAATTACACAGTATTGGTGAGTTTGAAGAAGCGGCACACCAATGGGAAGAAGTTTTAAGGTTAAATACAAACTATGAAATAGCATATAATGGAATAGGTAAATATAATTTAAGAAATGGCGATTATCGTGAAGCGATGAAAAACTTTAAGTTAGGGCATGATAAAACTTACTACTCAAAAGCTTTTGTTGCTTACCGAAATGAAATTCTTAAAAAATATTTTGGTGTTATAGTGTTAGGAATAGTAGTAGTTGCTGCAGGAGTTCCAGTATATATTAACCGAAAGAAAATATTTAAGAAAAAGGGTGATAATACATGAAAGCAAAAGTAAAGTATATGTTTGATGAATATATTAAACGCCCAAATTATGTCGTATTTCATCCTTTTGATGGCTTTGAAGAATTAAAGCGTTATAAAAAAGGTAAAATGAGCGTTGCTTTAGTATTTATTGGGTTATTCTTATTACTAAGAGTATTACAATTCCAATATACAGGGTTCGTTATGAATGATAATAATTTACAAGACTTAAACTCTTTAGCAGATATATTCTCTAGTGCTTTAATAATTGGATTATTTGTGATAGGGAACTGGTCTGTAACTACCTTACTAAATGGTAAGGGTTCAATGAAAGAAATCTTAATGGTTGTAGGTTATGCACTATTCCCAGTTGTTATTTTAGGTTATCCAGGACTAATCATATCTAACTTAGTAGGTGCTAATGAGGTTGGATTATATAATTTATATATCGGAATCGGTTGGTTCTTTACCGGGTGGACTTTATTCATGGGTATTTTAAATATTCATGAGTATGGTTTGTTCAAAACAATCGGTGCATTAATTTTAACCCTTGTAGCAATGATGATTATGATATTTGTTGGATTATTGTTCTTTGATTTAATTCAACAGTTTATAACATTTATTAGAATGATTTGGCAAGAAATAAGCCTAAGGTTTTAGGAGGTGGAGATAAATATGAATACAAATAAAGTTAATACAAGAAGTTTTACAATCAAATTATTAATAGTTATCTTCGCTATTTTGGCTATTATAGCTATATATTTGTTTGCATTTCCGTATAAAGCAAATAGTTTAGTAGACCTAGACAAAATATCATTTGAAGCTAATTATAACAATGCTGAAGAGTTTGGTTTTGTTGATGGTAATGAATTAACAAATACGGAGAAACTTGTTGCATTCAATTCAAACTTCGAATTATATTTAGATGAAACAACAACACACTTTTATGTTAAAGATAAACAAAGTGGACAAGTTATTGAGTCTAATCCACGGATTGATGACCCAAGAAATCCAATAGGTAATGTTGCTACAAGACAAAAAGCAACTATTGAATATTATTCAGTAAGTGAAAGTGGTGTAGAGGCAGCGAGATTTGATAACTACTCTAGAAGTATTTATCACGATAATATACCAGATCCAAAAGGTTATAGAACATATAAAATAAAGGAAATAGATAATGGTTTTCAAGTATACTATCAAATTGCTAATCGTGACATTGACTATTTATACTTTCCTTTATATTTAGATCCTGAAATTTACGAACCAATTTTAGAAGATCGTACAAACCCTCATCGAAGAGCATTAACTAGAGTTTATAGTGATGTTATTGATGAAGAAACAGGGTTGTATCGCGCTAGAGCTGGTCAATATGAAGGTATGACAAGATTACAAATAGAAGGTTTATACGAAGTCTTTTACGAAAGTGAAGATAAACCATTTGGTGAATATAGCCGAGAAAGAGCAATTCAAGAAAATGCTGATAATGGATATTTTGAGGTTTTTGAGAAATTTAATTTTGAAATTGCTATACAAGTTACATTAAATGATGAAGGTTTTGAAATAACAATTATTGATGATTCTATACGTGAAGGTGAAGGAACTACTTCAAAATTATCAAGAGTTTCTATATATCCTCACTTAGGAACTGCAATTGATCAAGATCCTTTAACAGGAGAAGATACAGTTGGACAATTAATTGTTCCAGATGGTTCAGGTGCTGTGGTTGAATTTAAAAATCAAGTTGTAGATACAAGTGTTCAGCAAGCTATTTATACTAAAAGATTTTATGGACATGATTTAGCTAATCTACCACACAAACAACCTGAATCTGAACAAGATATTATATTGCCATTATATGGTATTGTAAAAGAAGATATTGGCTTTGCTGCTATTATTACAAAAGGTAGCGCTCAAGCATCAATCAATGTTGGTATATCTGGAGTTCAAAATGATTCATATAATAAAATCTATCCAACATTTAGATTAAGAGAATTTGAAGGGGTTATTTTAGGTGCAGGATGGAATACTTATGAAGTTGATTTATGGTCAAGAACTAAAGTTGAAACGGACTACAGTATTAAATATGTTATTTTAGATGGTGATGATAACAACTATAGTGGAATTGCTAAAGCTTATCAACAATACTTAGTAGATGAGCATGGATTTACACCAAAAGATAATACAAATAGCAATAAAGTTGTTTTAGAATTACTTGGAGCATTTGATAATAGGAAGTTCTTCGCAGGCGTACCATATAAATCAATGGATACACTAACAACATTTAAACAAGCCGAATTAATTGTTGATGAGGTTTTAGGTTTAGGTGTTGAAAATATTGATATTTTATACAATGGTATTAATAAAGAAGGTTTAACAAATAATATTGATAATAAAGTAAACATATCATCTAAATTAGGTGGTAAAAAAGGATTTAAAAAACTTGAGCAAAATTTAGCAGAGCACAATGTGGATATTTATCCAACAACAAACTTGGTAACAGCTTATAGTTTTAATAGGCCTTTTGATAAAAATAGGTATACGAGCAGAAGAATCTCAGGTACACTTGCTATAGATTTTGAATATGATTTACCTACAAAATTATCATCATATGAAACTACAAGAGAAAATTATGTAATTAAACCAACATATTATGAAACACTTTTAAAATCTAAAAATAAGGACTTAAAGTTTAATAATCTACATTTAAATAACTTAGGTTCAAAGTTAACAGGAAGTTATTCTAGAAATGAAGATATTTTTAAAGAAGATACATTGTTGATATCACAACGATTATTAGAAAATATTGAAGAACAAAAAATTGCTTTAAATCAGCCAGTTGGACCATTAATGCCTTATGCAAATTTAATTACTGATTTACCAACTGAAACATCACTATATACAATTTTTGATTATAGCATTCCGCTAGTTCAATTAGTATTAAGTGGATTTGTTGACTACTCATTAAGCAGTATTAATATGCCAAGTGAACGTGATGTTCAATTTAAATTCTTAAAAGCAATTGAAACAGGTTCAAATTTAAAATATACATTATCACATGATAACTCATTAAAGTTACTACAAACAGATCACAATAAATATATGTCAACAGAATATGTTGATTGGCTAGAAACTATTGAAAATCATAACAAAGTACTAAATGAATTAGGTATTCACGATGGAACTTTAGTTGGACATAAAAGAGTAGCTAATAATGTATTTGAAAGTACATATTCAAATGGATTAGTTGTTTTAGTAAACTTAGGTGTTACAAATGTTAATGTTGATGGAACAGTAGTACCATCACTTGATTTTGTAGTTAAGGAGGGAATTTAATGGAACAAACTGTAAATGAAAATAAAATAAAAGTTAGTAAAGGTCTTAACTACAAACAACAAAAATTGTTATGGGCATTTATTTTCCTTACACCTTGGTTGATTGGAATTGGATTACTGTTTGTATATCCACTAATTACATCATTTAGATATAGTTTTAATTTCCTGGAATTAACTAGAAACGATGGATTAATAACTATTCCAGTAGGTTTTGCAAACTATCGTAATGCATTACTTGAGCATACTTATGGTGAATTAATTTTCCAAGAAGTATTATTATCAACATTAGTTGATGTATTAATAAATATGCCGGTTATTATAATCTTTAGTTTATTTATAGCAACAATATTAAATACAGAGTTTAGAGGAAGAGCAATCGTTAGAGCAATCTTCTTTGTTCCAGTAATTTTAAACTCAGGTGCTATTGCTGCTGCACTCAGCAGTGGTGAATCATTAACACAAGTTTTAATGGAGTCTGGCAATTTAGGAGCAGTCTTTAACTTAGAAGAATATTTACTAAGAGCGGGAATAGGGACTGGGCTTGTAGGATTTATTGTTTCCCTAATTGAAAGAATTTATTCAATTTTATCATTAGCGGGGGTACCAATTTTATTATTCCTAGCAAGTATTCAATCAATTCCTAAACATTTATATGAAGCTGCAGAAATTGAGGGTGCTACTAAGTATGAGCAATTATGGTTAATTACTTTACCTAACGTTACACCACATATTGTAACTGTTGCTATCTATGTTTTAGTTGACACTTACTTAACTTCAGATGTATCGACTTATATCGCAAGTTTAGGTCGTACAGAATGGGGCTTAAGTGCAGCAATGTCATGGATCTATGTTGCAATGATGCTGTTAGTGTTGGCACTAGTCTTAGTTATAGCTAAGGTCTTTAAGTGGGGTGAAAATCATTATGGATAAAATTTCATATATTAGTAAAATAAAAAATAAATTTGATGAATTTAAGGAAGACTTCAACAAACCATATAATAAGAATAGACGTAACAAGTTTATTAAAACAGCTTTTTCAAGCATTGTTAGAACGATTTTCTTGTTTGGTTTATGTTTCGTAATTTTATTCCCTACAATTCAGCAATTACTAATGTCATTTAGAGCACCTAGTGATATTAATAACCCTGCGGTAATTTGGATACCTATGCAATGGTCAATTGAAAACTATTCAATATCATCACTTGTTTTAGATTATCCAAAAGCACTAGTAAGTACATTTACACTAAGCTTTATATCAATGATCTTACAGTTAGCATCAACTGCTTTAGCTGGTTATGCATTTAGTAGATTGAAGTTTAAAGGCTCAGGAATATTATTCTTATTAGTTGTTATTACAATTATCGTACCTCCCCAAGCAGTTCAACTACCTCAGTATGTCTATTTTAATAATTTAGGCTTACTTGGTTCACAAAACTCTATTTACTTAATGAGTGGATTGGGTATGGGTATTAGATCAGGAATATTTATTTATATCTTTAGAAGTTTCTTTGCAGGACTTCCAAAAGAATTAGAAGAATCAGCCCAAATTGATGGTGCTGGTGTATTTAGAACTTTTTGGCAAATTATGTTGCCAAACGCACGTGGAGCGATTATCACAGTAGGTCTATTTGCATTTGTATGGCAATGGAATGATACTCACTTTGCAAGTTTATTTGAAGTTGATCATGATGGATTCCCATTATTATCAATGCGCTTGCTAAACGTAGTTGACGGCTTGAGACAAGCTTTAACTTATAAAGGTATTATTGGACTTGTTGGTCAAGAAGTAACCGATAATCCACTATTCTTAGCATTGATTACTAATGTGAGTGCTTTAATGATGATGGCACCATTATTAATTATGTACTTATTTGTACAAAAACAATTCGTTGAATCTATTGAGAGAACAGGAATTGTTGGTTAGCTTATAAAAGAAAGAAGGGATGGTTGTATTGAATAATAAATTTTTTAGAGCATTAAATATTTTTGCCGATTGGTTTATAAGAATTACTTTAATAAATATTTTAGTAATTATTTGTATGTTACCAATTATTACAATCATTCCTGCTATTTCTTCAGGATATCGCTTATTTAGCGATATATTAAGAAAAGATGAAGAAAATATATTTAAAGCATATTTTAAATATTTTAAAGAAGACTTTGTTAACAAACTTATTGTTTCGATTATTGTTATTATAGTATTTTTAGTCAGTTTTTATAACAATCGTTTGTACGGAAATTTATTAGAAACTGGAGCAAGTATCTTTAATACTATTGGGTATTATTTAACAATGGCATTATTGTTTGGAACAGTAATGGTTACACTGTATTTACCATTAATATTTAGTGAAAGAAAGAATATTGAGATTTTAGAAATTTTTAAACTTGCCTTTTATTTTGCTGGCAAGTATCCACTTAGGACAATATTAATTACTCTATCGCTTTTAATACCTTATTTAATGTTAACAAATCCATTTACAATAGTATTTTTTGTTTTCTCAGGGATTTCAATTCCGTTACTAATTAATGCAGCATTAACACTAAAGGCAAGAGATTTTTTAAAAACAATGGAGGTTAAGAAAAAATGATTAAAGTAGGTATTGAAAAGATTGATGAATATCTTCATTTATTTGAAGGTAAAAAAGTTGGTTTAATTACTAACCAAACTGGTGTAGATAGTAATTTAAAAACAACTGTCGATATTTTAATGGGAAAAGTTGACCTTATAGCATTATATTCGCCAGAACATGGTATAAGAGGAGATATTCAAGCAGGTGAAAAATTAGATACATACATTGATGATGTTACTAATTTGCCTGTTTATTCACTTTATGGAGAAACAAGAAAACCAACAGAAGAAATGTTAAAGGGTGTTGAAGTTTTATGTTTTGATATCCAAGATGTTGGTGCAAGATTTTATACTTATATCTATACGATGGCTTATGCAATGATGGCAGCAGCAGAACATAATATCGAGTTTGTTGTTTTTGATCGTCCTAATCCATTAGGAGGAACTAAAATTGAAGGTAATATATTAGATTTAAAATATCGTTCATTTGTAGGTTATTATCCAATTTTACAAAGACATGGTCTAACAATTGGTGAACTTGCAAATATGTTTAATGATGAGTTTGGTATTAATACAAAATTAGAAGTTGTAAAAGTTGAAGGTTGGAAGCGTGATGTTGAATTAATTGATACAGACATGAAATTTGTATTACCTTCTCCAAATTTACCAACTAAAGAAAGTTTATATACATATCTTGCAACATGTTACTTTGAAGGGACAAATGTTTCAGAAGGAAGAGGAACAACAAAACCATTTTCATTTTTTGGAGCTCCTTGGTTAGATAATAGAAAACTAATAGATGAGTTAAAAGAACACAATTTTGATGGGGTTATGTTTAGAGAAGCATACTTTACACCCGTGTTTTCTAAACATAAAGATGAATTATGTCGCGGTGTTGAATTAATCGTGACTGACTATAAAAAATTTAGTCCCGTTATTTTAGGAATGACGCTTATCAAAATTATTGAAAAGAATCATGAAGAATTTGAGTTTAGAGGTCCTTGGAGTAGAGGTGGTCAGCCAATGATTAACTTACTTACAGGTAGCAACTATTTATTTGAAAACACGCTTAGTTTAGATGAAATTAAAGAATTATTTAAAAAAGATCAAGAAGAATTTGCAAAACTTAAAGGAAGGTACCATTTATATGACTAAATATGATATTAACAAATTGACATTAAAGGAAAAAATTGGGCAAGTCTCAATGTTTGGAATTGCTGGAACTGAGATTAATGATGATACGATTAATTTAATTAAAGAGTATAAAGTAGGAAACATTATACTTTTTGCTAGAAACGTTAAATCACCAGAGCAACTTTTCAAGCTTAATCAAGGATTACAAAAGTTAGCGCTTGAAAATATTGGAATACCAATGTTTATTAGTATTGACCAAGAAGGTGGTATGGTTACTAGAATTTTTAACGGATCAACTTTTTATCCAGGGGCAATGACTATTTCAGCAACTAATGATGTTAATAACGCATATCAAATGGGTAATTTAATGGGTAAAGAATTAAAAGCAATGGGTATTAATATGAACTTAGCACCCGTATTGGATGTTAATAATAACCCACATAACCCAGTTATTGGAGTTAGAAGTTTTTCAGATGATAAACAAGTTGTTGCTGAATACGGTTGGCAATTTTCAAAGGGATTACAAGATGAAGGAGTTTTCGCAACTGCAAAGCACTTCCCAGGACATGGAGATACTAATGTTGATTCACATATTGGACTACCAACAATTACACATGATTTAGATCGATTACATGATGTTGAGTTTTATCCTTTCAAATATGCAATTGATAAAGGTATTAAAGCAATTATGAGTTCACATATTAACTTTACTAAACTTACTAAAGATAATACACCTGCAACATTAAGTAAAGAAGTAATGACAGACTTAATTCGTGGTGAGTTCGGTTTTGAAGGATTAATTGTATCGGATAGTATGAATATGAAAGGTGTCGTCCAAAGATATTCAACCGAAGATGGCTGTTGGATTGCTTTAAATGCTGGATTAAACTTAGTTTGTGTATGTCATCCGGAAAATCCAAGAAGAGAATCACTTGATAGAATGTATGAAGCTGTTAAAACTGGAAAATTAAAAGAAGAAGTTTTAAATGAAAGAGTCGCACGTGTTTTAAGATTTAAAGAAGAATTATCAAAAATTGATTTAAATCAAACATATGATGATGTTAAAAACATTGTTGAAAATGAATATAATAAAAAAGCATCATACAAAATTGTAGAAGATGCAATAACTTTAGTTAAAGGTGAAAACATTAAGTTAGACGATAATGCTATTTTAATTGGTTATCAACCTAAAGCATTAACTATTGCTGATGATACTGATGGAGTAAGAAACTTAGAACTTAGATTAAATAAGGAATTACCAAACTTAAAGACAAGTATTATTAATGTTTCACCAACTGACGAAGAAATTAATGAAGTTGTAAATAAAGTAAAAGATTATAAACAAGTGATTTTAACGACATATAGTGGAAATACTCAACCACAACAAATAAAATTAATTGAGGAAGTATCAAAAGTTCACGATAATGTCTTTGTTATATCAATGCGTGATCCTTATGACCTACACTACACAAAAGTTATTAAAAACTATATTGCTTTATATGAATATACGCCAAACTCAATTGAAGTATTAATTAAGTATTTAAAAGGAGAAATTTTACCAAAAGGTAAAATACCGATTAAATATGAATAAATATATTTTAGGTATTGATGGCGGCGGTACGAAAACATTAGGTGTAGTTTGGGATATCGAAGGTAATGAAATTAGACGGGTGGAAAAAGGGTTTGCTAATTTCAATGTTGATACTATAAAATCAAAAGAAAATATTGAAAATACAATAAACGATTTAATAACAAATTTAGAAGGTCAAATTGATGTTTATATGGGAATATCCGGAAATTCCGGATTAAAAAATCCTGATGAATACGCATTAGAATTAAAGAAGAAATTTAATTTAAATAAAGTGTTAATAGAATCTGATGGGTACTTAAGTTTATATTCAGTAGAAAATAAAAATGATTTGCCTGTAATTATGGTTATAGGTGGAACAGGAAGTATTGTATATACTCTTAAAGATAAAGAAATTAATCGTTTTGGCGGTTATGGCCATATATTAGGTGATCAAGGTTCAGCGTATCATCTTGTTATTGAAAGTTTTAAATTTATTATTTATGAATATGAATTTAAAGATGAATTTAGTGATTTTTCAAAAGAAATTATGAAAATGTTAAATATTAAAAACCCAGAAGAATTAAAAGGATTGGTATATAATACAAGTAAAGATAAAATTGCTTCATATGCAAAACATTTAAGCATATTAGCAAGTAAAAATAATGAAACGGCTATAGAACTTTTAGAAAAAGAAGGTAGATTATTAGCAAAACAAGTAATAAACTCATACAACAAATTGTTTAAAGATGAGCAAGTAATAATTGCAATTCGTGGTGGATTTATTTCAAATGCTGAAGTTGTTAATAATGCTTTTATTGAAGAATTAAATAAAAATAATATCAATTACTTATTAGACAATGGCAAAGAAGAACCAATTATAGGGGCATGGAACAGTTATATAAGAAATGCTAAATAGATTTTAAAACAAGGAGACAATCATGAAAAAAATCATAGCTACAATTACTTTATTATTTGCGTCATTTGTTTTAATTGCGTGTGATCGTGATAATAACGGAGATAAGCATTATGATGTTTATCTAGAAGGTATTACTGCTTCATATGAAAATTTCAATGATGACGGTGATTTTGATAAAACTGAATATTTTTTACAAAGAAACACTGAGTTTAAGGTCCACGTTTATTTTAAAAACGAATTAAACTTAGAGATTAATTCAGTTACTATTAATAATATAGAATATTTAAAAGAAGATTTTGAAGAAGATAGTTCTAACACTATAATTACTTTATCATTTAATACTCAAAATAATACAGGTGTTAATCCCTTTAAAGTTGATAGTTTTACTTACACAAAAGATGGAAAAGTACACGAGGGAGGAATTGAAGTTAATGATACGATTTTAATTAAAGTTCAAGCAAGATTCGTTCCCGTTGTTACATTAACAACAGAAACGGCTCATCCTTTTGAGTATGAGTTAGAATTAAACCTATCAGATCGAGAAAGTTTAATAGATTTAGAAAAGACTGATGTTTTATTTGAACTATTTTTTGAAGATAGATTAATAAAAAATGTTAATTTAGAAAAAGGATTAAATTCATTAGTATTAAAAGATTTAGAACCTGGATATCAATATAAGTATACAGTTACTAGTTCATATGATATTAATGATGGTCAAGGAATACAAGATTATGTTATGTTTGAAGGAAACTTTAATACAACAAATCCTTTTGATATTTCATTTGTTGCCTTTGATGAAGATTTTATTGAATTTTCATATGAAAATATTACTACTGAAGCAACTTTAAATAAAATTGAATTAATGCAAAATGGTGAATTTATTAAAAATATATCATTAGATGAAAATGTTGTTTCAGGACTGGAAAAAGGCACTGTCTATGATTTTGCGTTTAATTATTCATATAAACTGAATGGAAAGACTGTTCATAGAACACAGATTGCTTCTAAAGAAACATATGAATTTATATTAACTGATGTAGTTAGAAATGGTGCTAAAGTTCCATTTACTGGTGGTGGTGTTGTTCAAGTACCTTCATATTTACCAAAAAATGAAGAGGTAAGAGCAGTTTGGTTTTCAACAGTATCAAATATAGATATTGGTAAAATGGTTAATGTTCAACAATATAAAGATGAAATTACATTGATGTTGGATAGAGTAAAAGAGTTTAATATGAATGCTGTATTTTTCCAAGTTAGACCGATGAATGATGCTTGGTATGAATCTGATCTTGCACCATGGAGTAGATATATTACTGGTATTGAAGGAGAAGATCCAGGTTTTGATATTTTAGAGTTTGCGATTGAAGAAGCACATAAACGTGAAATAGAACTTCATGCGTGGTTAAACCCATATCGAGTTTCAAATAGTGAAGCTGGGTTACAAGGAATGGATGAAAAAAACTTTGCACTACAACGACCAGACTTATTAATGCAAGCAAGAAATTCAAGCGGTGCACTACAAACTATTTTAGATCCAGGTCAACCAGAAGTTCAATTTTATATTAGAAATGTTATATTAGAAATATTAAATAATTATCCAACAATAAATGGTATTCACTTTGATGATTATTTCTATTTAGATCGTTCAATGATTGGTGAAAATGCAACTTCACCTGATTATCAAACATATTTAACACATCGAAAAGATAGTAGTCAATCAATTGTTGAATTTAGAAGGGAAAGTGTAACCAAAACTATTAGAGATATTTATTATGACGTTGAAGATTTCAACGAAAGAAATAATGCTAGTGTGAAGTTTGGCATATCTCCATCTGGAATATGGGCTAATAATTCAACAACGCCAGAGGGTTCAGATACTAGAGGATGGCAACACTTAATAGCATTGTATGCTGATACTAAAGCTTGGATTGAAGAAGGGATTATTCATTATATCATTCC
>Ga0209075_1000765_pt1 | contig 31025 bp, 26 predicted proteins | sample Stecom2011_FD_187523 | JGI IMG/M metagenome (GOLD analysis project Ga0209075, IMG submission 187523) | Agricultural soil microbial communities from Utah to study Nitrogen management - Steer compost 2011 (SPAdes) (version 2) | ecosystem: Environmental > Terrestrial > Soil > Agricultural land...
CCACCTCCCAAGGCTAAATACTACCCGGCGACCGATAGCGAACCAGTACCGTGAGGGAAAGGTGAAAAGCACCCCTGGCGGGGAGTGAAATAGAACCTGAAACCATATGCCTACAAGCGGTCGGAGCACTATAGGTGCTGGATTCTCCAGCATCTAGTGTGACGGCGTACTTTTTGTAGAACGGTCCTGCGAGTTACCGTGGCAGGCGAGGTTAAGGTGTAAAAGCCGGAGCCGCAGCGAAAGCGAGTCTGAAAAGGGCGAAAGTTTGTCGCGGTAGACCCGAAACCGGGTGATCTAACCATGGCCAGAGTGAAGTCCCGTTAACCCGGGATGGAGGCTCGAACCGAATTGTCGTTGAAAAGACATGGGATGAGCTGTGGTTAGGGGTGAAATGCCAATCGAACCCGGAGATAGCTGGTTCTCCCCGAAATAGCTTTAGGGCTAGCCTCAGGGATAACTTGCGGAGGTAGAGCACTGATTGGGCTAGGGGCCTTACCAGGTTACCAAACCCGTTCAAACTCCGAATGCCGCAAGAGTGACCCTGGGAGTCAGACAGTGGGGGATAAGCTCCATTGTCGAAAGGGAAACAGCCCGGATCTTCAGCTAAGGTCCCCAAGTTCGTGCTAAGTGGAAAACGATGTGAAGATGCACAGACAGCCAGGATGTTGGCTTAGAAGCAGCCATCATTCAAAGAGTGCGTAACAGCTCACTGGTCAAGTGTGTTTGCGCGGAAAATGTAACGGGGCTAAGCACGGCACCGAAGCTAAGGATTCTGGAGGCTGGAGACTAGAGGTTAGAAGCTGGAGGAAAAGCGTGTGATAAAAAGCTATCGTGATCTTGATGTATATCAAAGAGCATATAGGCTGGCACTAAAAGTGCATGAAATCACACAAAGCTTTCCAAGATCTGAGACTTATGAACTAGGAAGCCAACTACGCCGAGCTGCCTTATCTATACCGATAAATATTGGTGAAGGATACGGCCGAAAAAAATACACCAATGATTTTAAGCGATTTTTGATAATTGCCTTGGGATCATGTGATGAAGTTCGGATTGAGTTGGATTTTGCCAAAGACTTGGGATATGTTGATGAGGATGTTCATAAGGAATTGGCAGACGAATATACAGTGGTAGGAAAGCAGATTAGAATGCTCCATGAAAAATGGAGATAAATCCAGTTTCCAGCATCTAGCCTCCAGCTTTCAGAGTGATAGGGGAGCGTTGTATTTGCAGCGAAGCCGTACCGTAAGGAGCGGTGGAGCGGATACAAGTGAGAATGCAGGAATAAGTAGCGAAAAGGCAGGTGAGAATCCTGCCCGCCGAAAGCCTAAGGTTTCCTGAGGAAGGTTCGTCCGCTCAGGGTTAGGCGGGACCTAAGCCGAGGCCGAGAGGCGTAGGCGATGGACAACGGGTCAAAATTCCCGTTCCACCTGCTTCTGTTTGAGCGAAGGGGTGACGCGGAAGGGTAGGCCGGCCGGCTGATGGAGGTCGGTCCAAACGAGTAGGGTGTGCGGCAGGCAAATCCACCGCACAAAAGCCCGAGACGTGACGGGGAGTGAAATTAAGTAACGAACCGGTTGATCCCATGCCGCCAAGAAAAGCCTCTAGTGAGGAAGTAGGTGCCCGTACCGCAAACCGACACAGGTAGGCGAGGAGAGAATCCAAAGGCGCGCGAGAGAACCCCTGTTAAGGAACTCGGCAAAATGACCGCGTAACTTCGGGAGAAGCGGTACCCTGGTACTGTGAGCCGGCATGCCCGGTAAGCGGGAAAGGGTTGCAGAGAAACGGCCCAGGCGACTGTTTAGCAAAAACACAGGTCCCTGCCAAGCCGAAAGGCGATGTATAGGGGCTGACGCCTGCCCAGTGCCGGAAGGTTAAGGGGAAGACTTAGCTGGTGCTTGCACCGGCGAAGGTTTGAACCTAAGCCCCGGTAAACGGCGGCCGTAACTATAACGGTCCTAAGGTAGCGAAATTCCTTGTCGGGTAAGTTCCGACCTGCACGAAAGGCGTAACGATCTGGGCGCTGTCTCGATGGGGGGCTCGGCGAAATTGTAATACCGGTGAAGATACCGGTTACCCGCGGTTAGACGGAAAGACCCCGTGGAGCTTTACTCTAGCCTGGCACTGAGTTTTGGTTATGAATGTACAGGATAGGTGGGAGCCTGGGAAGCCGGGACGCTAGTCTCGGTGGAGGCAAAGGTGGGATACCACTCTTTTATGACTGAAGTTCTAACCACAAGCCGTAAACCGGCTGTGGGACAATGCCTGGTGGGGAGTTTGACTGGGGCGGTCGCCTCCTAAAAAGTAACGGAGGCGCCCAAAGGTTCCCTCAGCGCGGTTGGAAATCGCGCGTTGAGTGTAAAGGCAGAAGGGAGCCTGACTGCGAGACAGACATGTCGAGCAGGGACGAAAGTCGGGCTTAGTGATCCGGTGGTACCGAGTGGAAGGGCCATCGCTCAACGGATAAAAGCTACCCCGGGGATAACAGGCTTATCTCCCCCAAGAGTCCATATCGACGGGGAGGTTTGGCACCTCGATGTCGGCTCGTCGCATCCTGGGGCTGTAGCAGGTCCCAAGGGTTGGGCTGTTCGCCCATTAAAGCGGTACGCGAGCTGGGTTCAGAACGTCGTGAGACAGTTCGGTCCCTATCTACCGCGGGCGTAGGAGATTTGCGAGGGTCTGTCCTTAGTACGAGAGGACCGGGATGGACGCACCTCTGGTCTACCAGTTGTCCCGCCCGGGGCACGGCTGGACAGCCAAGTGCGGAACGGATAAACGCTGAAGGCATCTAAGCGTGAAGCCGTCCTCAAGATGAGATCTCCCATCTCTGGAGGCTTGCCTCCAGAGAGTAAGACCCCTCGTAGAAGACGAGGTTGATAGGCCGGGTGTGCAAGTGCAGTAATGCATTTAGCTGGCCGGTACTAATAGGTCGAGGGCTTGACCACAAACGCGTTTGCCCGACGCAGCTTCCACTATGCAGTTTTGAGGGTGTGGGGACTCGTAGTTCGACGCTACAAAACGAGCCACGAGCGACGAGTCACGAGCCACGAGGAGTCGCCTTTCCCGGTGATTACGGCGAGGGGGAACCACCCGTTCCCATCCCGAACACGGCAGTTAAGCCCCTCAGCGCCGATGGTACTGGCCGGGTAACCGGTTGGGAGAGTAGGTCGTTGCCGGGAATCTTCTTAAAAAAATCCGGACTTTAAAAAGTCCGGGTTTTTTTTATTTGCGCCACGCATTAAAAGCAGAGAATGTTTCTTTGTCAATTCCACTAATCCGTGGGAGAATGATCGGAGCCAATATGGGTGGACCAAGGGTGGAATATTTCCGGCGCCCCCGGTGTGCCGCATCTTTACATTTTTCTTATCCCCGGCAGGAACCGGGTATTTTTTATCGAATTCTTATCAAGGAACTTTTGAAAAGTTTTTTATAAAGTAGGCTCGAAACAGGCGGTAATTTGACAGGTTACGGCTGTTATAAAAGCACAAGAGGTAAAAAAGATGAAAAAAGTGATTAACCAGGAAGTAATGAAAGAGACGAACAAAAAGAATATTTTAAATTTTATTCGGAAACATTCACCTGTTTCCAAGAAGGAGATTGCGGAACAACTGGGATTGAGTCTGACTTCGGTTACCACTTTTACCCGACAATTGGCTAAAGAGGAGCGAATAATCACCTGTGGAACAGCCAGATCAACCGGGGGAAGAAAATCTCTGCTCTACCGGGTGAACCCGGCGGCTTTTTATGTCCTGGGGATCGATCTTCAGGTTGACCGGATAATAAGCGTGGTCCTGGATTTCGGCGGGAGGCCGGTCGAAAGCCGGGAAATACCATTGACAAGCAAGAGTGAATGGCAGGTCATACCACTCCTTAATCAAACAATCCGGGAAGCCGAGGACCGGCACCAGCGTATTAGCGGAGTTGGAATCGGTGTTCCCGGAATCGTGGAGAGCGGGACGGGGCGGGTTGAATTTGCCCCCAATTTGGGCTGGAAAAATGTTAATCTGGGCCAACTTCTCGAGTTAAAAAAACCGCTGGTCATTGAGAACGAAGCCAATGCCGCCGCTCTGGGAGAGAAAACTTTCGGCGCGGGGCGGGCTGCCTCCCATTTGGTTTACGTGTCGGTGGGGATGGGGGTGGGATGTGGTTTACTTTTTAACGGCCGTCTTTTTTCCGGTTGCACCAGCTATGCCGGTGAATTCGGTCATGTGACAGTGGAACCTGAGGGTTTTCTTTGCCAATGTGGAAACAGGGGTTGCTGGGAAGTTTACGCTTCCAACAAAGCGGCGTTGAGACTTTATAAAGAAAAAGCCCGGCGGGAAGCAGGTACTTTTGAAGATTTTTTGACCTTGGTCTTTAAAAAAGAACGGCAGGCGCTTGCAGTGCTGGATACGATGGTTAAATATCTGGGCATTGGTATTGCCGGTATTGTTAATGGAATAAATCCGGAGGTGGTGATTGTCGGCGGGAAAATAACAGAAACAAAGAGCCTTATTTACAACAAGCTTTTGCGACAGGTCAAGGAGCGGTCACTGGATAGAGCTTTTAGTCAATTACGCCTGGAGTTTTCACCCTTGAAAAACAAGGCTACTGCTATGGGAGCGGCTGGGATGGTTGTTGAAAAAATATTGAACGGGCAGAACGGTGTTCAAGAAGATGAAAACACAGGGTAAAAACTTGGTTTAGAAAGGAGGGGAAAGAGATCGCTTATTTACTGGGCTATGATATCGGAAGTTCATCGATTAAGGCAACTTTACTGGAATCAGAAACCGGGGAAGTTATTTCCTCGGCCACTTCTCCAGAGACGGAGCTTGCTATAACAGCGCCCGAACCGGGTTGGGCCGAGCAGGACCCGGAAACCTGGTGGGAACATGTTAAATCAGCCACGGCAAAGATTAAGAATAATGCGCGGGTAAACCTGCATGAGGTCCGGGCGGTCGGACTTTCTTACCAAATGCATGGGCTGGTATTGGTGGATAAAAATCTGCGTGTCCTGCGTCCGGCCATTATTTGGTGTGACAGCAGAGCCGTCAACATAGGAGAGAAGGCTTTTCAATCTCTGGGTCCGGAGGTCTGTCTCCGGCGTCTCCTGAATTCACCGGGTAATTTTACTGCTTCCAAGCTGAGATGGGTAAAGGAAAATGAACCCGGGATCTATGCACAAGTTTATAAAATGATGCTTCCCGGCGACTATGTCGCCTTGAAAATGACCGGGGAGGTGAAAACAACCTGTTCCGGTTTGTCAGAGGCAATTCTGTGGGATTATTCAGACCGGCGGCCGGCCGCCTTGGTGCTTGATTATTACGGTATTTCCAGTGACCTGCTGCCGGAGATAACACCGGTCTTTGCCGTGCAGGGAGAATTAACGCGGCAGGCGGCGGAAGAGTTGGGTTTGACTCCCGGAACAAAACTTTCCTACCGGGCCGGAGATCAGCCCAATAATGCCTTTTCCTTGAGTGTGCTGGCCCCGGGTGAGTTGGCGGCCACCGCCGGTACCAGCGGTGTGGTTTACGGCCTAAGTGACCGGGCTGTTTATGACCGGCAGTCCCGCGTCAACTCCTTTATTCATGTTAACCATACTTCGGAACACCCTCGTTACGGCATACTTTTATGTGTCAACGGTACCGGGATTCTCAACCGCTGGTTGAAAGAAGTTTTAAAAGGTTTGACCTACGAAGAGATGAACAAACTGGCCGCAAAAGCGCCTGCCGGCGCCGGCGGGCTGGTCTTCCTTCCTTACGGAAACGGCGCTGAACGCACCCTGGAGAACAGGAACCCCGGCGCCGTCCTTCACGGCCTGGACTTTAATATTCACAGCCGCCCGCACCTGCTGCGTGCCGCCCAGGAAGGTATTGTTTTTGCGCTCAATTACGGGCTGGGAATCATGCGGGAGATGGGAATTTCGGTGGCAACGGTCAAAGCGGGAAAGGCCAACATGTTTTTAAGCCCCTTGTTCAGGGAAGTATTCGCTACAGTGACCGGCGCCCGCGTGGAACTCTATAATACCGACGGCGCACAAGGCGCCGCTAGAGGGGCGGGAGCAGGGGCTGGAATTTACCGGGACTATCAAGAGGCCTTCACCGGATTGGCCCCTGCGGGAATCATTGAGCCCAACGAAACTTTAGCCCCGGAATATCAAGAATGTTACGAAAAATGGACGGAGATTTTGAATCACCAATTGAATTTATAAACATATTCTTTGCCGGGCTGATTTTACGTGATAATAATATTATTAATGGAGGGATAAAAAATGGAAAAATCATATCATGCGGTTTGCCGCTGGACATTCAATCCCGGCAAGGGAGGTTTTGTCCCTGCGGATATGCGGCCGGTTTGGGAGGCCCGGGTATTGAATACAGCCGGGGTGGTACAGTTAATCAAAGAAAAAATTGCCCCCCGGATGCCGGATCATGTAAAATTGGGATTGGAGGTACATTACGATACGGAAATCGATGAAAAGAACGCACCTGCGGTAGCCGATGCCCTGGTAGACGCAGGGATGTCGTTGGCAATGATTACCCCTGGAGCGCACAGTCATTTTGCCTACGGCGGGCCGGCTTCTCTGGATCCCGGGGAAAGGGAGAAAGCAGAAGAATTAAGCCGGAAAACAGTCGAACTGGCCTATGGTCCTTTACGCAAAGCATGGCACGCGGATTCTGGGATGTCCCCTTCCCTGGTTATTTGGAACGGCTCATTCGGTTATGATCTGGCCTCGCCCGCCCTCCGGCAAATGTACCAGAATCTTAAAGAGAGCCTGGCCGCTCTCTGTAAATACGAAGAAAAGGCCGGGGGGAAAATGTATATCGGAATTGAACCCAAACCCAATGAAGGGCACCCGGCCATGTTGCTGCCTACCGTGGCTTCGGCAATTCTTTTCTTTAGACGGCTGGAAGAAGAATTCGGGATTTCCAGAGCAAGAAAAGGTGTTAATAAAGAGTTTGGGCATTCGGAGATGATCGGCCTTGACCATGTCTATGACACTGTGGAGGAACTTGACAACAATGCCATGGTCCATATGCACTTGAACAGCCAAGGGTATAATGACGGGATTATTTTGGGCGGTCCCGGGAAATATGATATTGATCATGGTACCCGGGTTAACGGGATGAACATCGCCATTGCCGCGCTGCTTCGGGAAGAAGGATATAACCGCTGGAAAGGCCATGACATGCAGGTCAGGCCTTACGATAATGCGGAACAGGGTATCGACAGAGTAATAAGAAGCATCTTGAGCTGGGAAGCCTGTGCCAAAGCTGCCCGGGAACTGGATAACCAGGAACTTGTAAACAGCCTGGCGGTAAGAGAAACAGCGCGGGCGGAAGATATGATCCGGGAAGCAGTAGTAGTTGCCCAGAAATATTTTGACATGATGTATAGATAATTTTACATATGTTCATGAGATGAACAATTTCACAAAGGCATTAACAAGGGCGGTAAAGCCACGGCTGAACCGCCCTTGTTTCTTCTTGTTTTGCCGGCTTGAAAAATAAATGTTATCTATTTAGTTGGTAATAAAGTTCGTTCCAGCGAAGTTCATTTTTAAATTGTCGAATTTCCGTTTTTTCGTCGATTAACAAAAATTCTATGCCCGCGATTTCTGCCAAGTTTTCCAGGTGTTCTTTGGTGAGCGCCCGGCTGAATCCGGTATGATGGGCGCCGCCGGCCAGGATCCAGGCTTCAGCGGACACCTGCAGGTTGGGCTGAGGGATCCAAAGAGCCCGTGCCACCGGTAATTTTGGAAGATCCGCGTCGGGCTCAACCACTTCAACTTCATTTACCAACAAGCGGAAGCGACTGCCCAGGTCAAGGAGGGAGGCGTTTAACCCCCTGCCGGCGGGAACATTGAAGACCAGGCGAACCGGGTCGGCTTTGCCGCCAATGGACAACGGGTGGATTTCCAGGGAAGGCCGGCCGGCGGCAATCGTCTCACAGACTTCGAGCATATGAGCGCCTAAGACTTTCATGTTTCCTTGCTCAAGGTGATAAGTATAATCCTCCATAAAGGAAGTACCGCCTTTGAGTCCATAAGTCATAACCTTCATAGCCCGCACCAGCGCGGCGGTTTTCCAGTCCCCCTCGGCGCCGAAACCGTAACCGGCGGCCATTAAACGTTGTACGGCCAAACCCGGTAACTGTTTTAAGCCGGTTAAATTTTCAAAAGTAGTGGTAAATCCCTTGAAACCGCCTTCTTCAAGGAATTTTTTCATACCGAGCTCGATCTTTGCCGCTTCTGCCAACGAGTCTCTTTTGGGACCACCTGGACCAAGTTCTGGTTGACATTTGTATTTATGCTCGTACTCCTTAATTAATTCATTAATCTCCGCCTTGCTTACAGCATCCACATATTCCACCAGATCGCCCAGACCGTAACCGTTGACGGAGATTCCCAGTTTAATTTGGGCTCCCACCTTGTCGCCTTCAGTAACAGCAACTTCTCGCATATTGTCGCCGAACCGGGCAAATTTGGCTCCTTGAAGGTCGTCCCAGGCAAGCGCCGCTCTGACCCAAGCCGCCAGTCGTTCAATAACCTCTTCATCCTGCCAGTAGCCGACCACAACTTTGCGTGTTTTTCCCATACGGGCGCCGATGAAACCAAATTCTCGGTCCCCGTGCGCGGACTGGTTTAAATTCATGAAATCCATATCAATTTCCGACCAGGGAATGTCCTGATTGAACTGGGTATGAAGGTGCGCCAGAGGTTTGTTTAGAATCTTTAGGCCGGCAATCCACATTTTTGCCGGAGAAAACGTATGCATCCAGGTAATGAGGCCAATACAGTTGGCGGTACTGTTGGCGTCAATGCACAAATTCAGGATGGTCTCTGGGGAGGTCAGGACCGGCTTAAAAACGATTTTAACCGGTATTTTGCTGTTTTCCGACAGGCTTCGGGCAATGATTTGCGAGTGTTCCGCCACCTCTTTCAAGGTTTCCTCCCCGTAAAGATGTTGGCTTCCGGTAACAAACCAAACTTCTTTTTCGGCAAAATTAATCAAAGTTCAAAACCTCCTTTAAAAATGTAAGAAAATGTATAGTAAGGTTCCGCTTAAATCGAATCCCATAACACTTCTTTAAATTATGAAATAGAAACGGCTCTGCACCACCTTTCTAAAGTTGCAATTACCCGGCAACAAAGCTGGAAAAATTATTCAGGCAGGGGGGGTGATCCCGGTTGTTTTATTATTGTTAATGTTCGGAATTTGAAGTTGATTATCCTTCTTCTTTATTTTTTTACCTTAAAAATTTTAAAAAAAAATGGTGAATATGAAGTTTGACAAGACTAAGTTAATAAAATATAATAATATTGTGTGTTGTATTAATACAATAATAAATTTGGAAAATCCGGTATATGATAAAAAACACAGGAGTATTAAAATAAGGAAAGCTCTAGTTGACCCTTAACTATGATTGGAGAGAGGAGGTCATGAAATCCATGGAGATGCTGCGGGAAAACCTTTTACTCTTGCTTCCCCTGTTTCTGGTAAATCTTGCTTTGGTGGTCGTAGCTCTTGTTGATTTAGTAAAGAGGAAACAGGTGGCAGGAGGCAACAAATGGCTGTGGGGCGCGATAGTTGTTTTTATTCAGTATCTCGGGCCTCTTGTCTACCTGGTATTCGGGAGGAAAGAAGAATAGGAGGGGAAATATGGCGGCTGTAGAAATGGAGAAACTCACCAAAAAATTTGGCGCCTTGGCGGCTGTAAATCATCTGACTTTACGTGTTCCGGAAGGGACGGTTTTCGGTTTTCTTGGACCGAACGGCGCCGGAAAAACCACCACCCTCCGAATCCTTCTGGGACTGGCTGCTCCCACGGCCGGAGCTGTTCGAATTTTGGGAGAAAACATCAGAAAAAGCCGTGGCTACCTGCGACGGGTGGGTTTTTTACCGGATGTGCCGGTGTTTTACAATTGGATGACCGCCCGGGAATACCTACGCTTTGCCGGGGAGTTGTTCGGCCTGGAACCAACGCGGTTGGGTAAAAAAATCGAAGAATTGTTGGAACTGGTAGGCCTGCAGAAGGAAAAAAAACGGATAGGCGGGTTTTCACGCGGGATGAAACAACGGCTTGGCCTGGCTCAGGCACTGGTAAACGATCCGGAAGTGGTCTTTTTGGACGAACCCACCTCCGCTTTGGATCCGATTGGGCGAAAAGAAGTACTGGAAAGCATTAATGCCTTTAAGGACCGGGTTACCGTCTTTTTTTCCACTCATATCCTGGCTGATGTGGAACGTGTTTGTAACCGGGCGGCTATTTTAAACCGGGGAGAACTCATAATAGAAGACGGAATCACAGAGTTGCGGCAAAAGTACGGAGGGCGCACTATGGAGCTTGAAGTAACAGAAGTACCGGAGGATTTGTTCCCCAAATTGCAGGCGGCTTCCTGGTGCGAACGTCTGGAAGTCAAGGGAAATTTACTTCAATTTGGCGTGACAGACGGGGAAAAAGCGGGGAGAAGTCTCCCGCCGTTGTTGGCCGAAGCCGGGGTGGGTATTATCCGTTTGGAAAGCCGGGAACCGAATTTGGAAGAAATATTTTTAAAGTTGGTGAAGAAAAATGGGAGCCAGAGTTTTTTTCCGTAAAGAGCTGGCGGAGATCTTTAAAACTGCCAAGATTTATATTATTCCCCTGCTGTTTCTGCTTTTCGGATTTGCCAGCCCGGTATTAACCAAGCTGCTGCCGGATATTTTGGCGGGCTTGGGTGAGCTGGAAATAGTTCTGCCCGAGATGAGCTGGGAGGATGCGTTTGACCAGTTTTTTAAGAATCTAAATCAAATTGGGATCATCGCTGTGATCCTGGTTTTTATGGGCACAGTGGCCGAGGAAAAACACCGCGGGACAGCCGTTATGATTCTGTCCAAACCAGTGTCCAGGGTGGCCTTTGTTTTGGCTAAATTCGGCGCTGCTGCTTTATTAGTTCTGTTTTCTTTAATCCCGGCGTATCTAGCCTGCTTTTTATATACAAAAGTCCTTTTTGGCGCGGTATCCTTTGCTCTTTCCCTGCAGGCTACTTTATTGTTTGCTGTATATGTTCTCTATGTTCTCGGGTTTACTATAGGCGCCAGTGCGGTCATGAAGACTCAAATCGCCGCCGGCGGGGTGAGCGTCGGCCTGCTTATATTCACATCACTTTTCCCCGCGCTGTGGCAGGAGTTGGCCGTTTTCTCCCCGGGCAGTCTTACCGGGTATCAAATTTCTCTTTTAACCGGTAGTATTTCTTTGGCGGAGGCGTTTCCGGCAGTTTTATCCGCATTAGCCCTGACTGTATTTTTCCTGAGTACCGGAATATTTTTGTTTAAAAGACAAGAAGTTTAGGACGATCAAGCAAGTACCGAAATTTGACAATTAAAAACAAGAAATAGTCTTATATTCCCGGCGAGGAAGGGGAAAATAAATGCAGCAGTTTAAAGGAGGACAATAATGTTTCGTCACGAAAAACAACCGTTACACCAAGTAAGAGTGGACCGTCCCAATCCTCGGTATGCCGCCATGTTACAGGAACAACTGGGAGGAGCGAACGGGGAATTAAAAGCCGGGTTGCAGTATATTTCCCAAAGCTTTCGCGTGTCAGATCCGGAGATTAAAGATATGATGATGGATATCGGGGCGGAGGAACTGTCCCACCTGGAAATGGTGGGAATGTTGATCACCGAGTTAAACGGCACAGAACTACAAGCCGGTAAAGCCAATGTCGGGGGAAATTGAAACCCATGTTTTGACAGGATTGGCCCCGGGAGTGATTAATGCTTCCGGTCATCCCTGGACCGGCGCTTATGTCAATGTCACAGGAGACCTGGTGGCCGACTTGCTTTCGGATATCGCTGCAGAGATGCGGGCCAAAGTAGTTTACGAATATTTATACCGGCAAATTGATGACAATGGTGTCCGTGAGACCATTGATTTTCTTCTTAACCGTGAAGAAGCTCATAATCAACTCTTCCGGAAAGCTTTGGGTAAAGTGGCGCAAACCGGGTCCAACCAAGATTTCGGCGTTACTGAGGATTCCCGGTTGTACTTTAACCTTTCGACTCCGGGGGGAGAACCTTTTGACCTCAGTAATATACACCCGCCGCATTGAAGTTGCTTGGAAAGATTGCAGCATTTTTGACGACCGGATACAAAAAAGCAAGGGTTTGGGCGAAATCGTCCAAACTTTTTTTCGTTTGGCCGGACAAAATTCCCAGCGTATCCGGTTGTCTCTAAGCAATAGCCAAGATTTGTGTATAAATTTGCTGCGGAAAAGGAAGAGCGCCAGTTTATTAAAGCATATCTGATAATAAACTGGCGGCCCCGGAAGGAGTCGAACCTTCGACCAACGGTTTAGGAAACCGCTGCTCTATCCTCTGAGCTACGGGGCCGCGAAGTTATCAACATAAAATATTATATCAGGATTGGCGTCGTAGTTCAATAGTTAGGTCTGTGCATTTTTTATGGACACTTCAAAATTAGAAAACAAAAGACCCGTTTTTGTAACAGGTCCAGCGTAACTTATTTGACTGGCGCGCCCGGTAGGATTCGAACCCACGACCTTTTGATCCGTAGTCAAACGCTCTATCCAGCTGAGCTACGGGCGCAAGAAAACTTCTCATATTATATTACCATAAAGGCAGGAACCGGTCAAGATAAAACAGCCGCCAGATAGTGTCAATACCTCAATTATTTCAATATTGTTGCCAACAAGTAAATCGCGTATATAGCAATAATGTTAATTTCATAATGAAAAAAGTTTAAAATATTCATATTACACAGCTAATAAGGGATAAAATAGAGGGCAAACAAAATTTTTGCCTGGAATTTGGGGTTGTTATTGGGTTGGTTATAATTTTGTTCTATTGACATACGAGTAAACCTATGCTATTATAAACAAAAAGAGATATTTGCATACTGAAAAAATATCAAGAAAGATTACAGTAATGAAAGGCACAATCGTAATTGTTAACAATTCGACAGGACCAATTTTTAGATGGGGGAGTTAAGTTTAAAAACACGAGTTTGTGTACCAGGTAATGAATGAAGAACATACGTCTTAACAGTAGGGAAATTTTTCGTGGAATCAGTATTATTTGTGCAAATGCACAAAAGAAAGGGGGTGACACAAAGAGAAGTTGAAGGAATGCAGGTAACAAGGATATAGAAAATTACAATTATTAAATAAGGAGGTATTTTGGATGTTATCAAGGAAATCACGGATGTTTATGCTTTTGACGGTTGCGGTAGCGGCGGTTTTGTGCCTGAATACCGTAGCGGCCGCAGATCAAGTTGAGCTAAGAGTTCTTAATTACTTGGATCTGACCGGTGCGGCCGCCCAGAGAGAACTCACTGATATTTGGGAAGCGTTTGAAAAAAATAATCCCGATATCCGGGTAATCCGTGAAGATCTGTATGACGAGCCTTTTCATCAAAAAACCGAGGCTTATGCTGCAGCAGGTGAGCTCCCTGATGTCCTTTACATGTGGCCAGGCGCCCGTTCGGCCACCCTGCACGATAACAAACTGGTAAAAGACCTTACACAGTTACTGGGAGAAGAGTTTTTAAGCAACTTTTCCGAAGCTGCGCTTGTACCCCAGCGTGCCGGGTATCTGGCTTGTTTACCGATCGGATTGACAGGATCTCATGTAATGTTTGTAAACACCAAGCTCCTTGACGAGCTGGGCTTGACCATACCCCAAACATACGAAGAATTAAAAGCCATGGTGCCGATTCTGAAGGAGAACCGGAAAGATACCATAATTATTGGTTCCCAGGCCGACTGGGTGATGCAGTCTGTATTCTTCAGCATGCTGGCCGGCCGGCTGGTGGGGGATGAGTATATAGATATGCTGGTTGCCGGGGAAGCCAAATTCACTGATCCACAGTTTGTATCGGTCCTCAAATTTTACGAAACTCTCTTTGAGGACGGTGTATTCACCCGCCGAGTTCTTATGACTCCTTATGGTACGGGACCGTCCTTGTTCGCCAACGAAAGAGCGCCGTTTTTCATTGACGGTGACTGGCAGACCGGAGCTTTCTTGACCGATCCTACCACCGGTGAAGCGCTTTTCCCGCCGGAAAAACAGAAGGATATTGTCTTGACAGTCTTCCCCGCGCTTCCGGGTGAAGTAAATTCTAATAGTAGTTCGTTAGTTCCGGCGGTAGGGTTTGGGATTAACGCCGCCATACCGGCCGGATCAGCCAAAGAGGAAGCGGCCGTGAGACTTCTCAAATGGTTGACCTCTGAGGAGGTCCAGCGGGTACGTCTGGAGACCGGAGCGGCTTTCCCCTCCAGAAAGGGTGTGACCAGTGATAAACTGGAGCCTTTGGCCCAGGAAAGAGCACTTTTCTACGGTCGGCACGCCGGAACTTATGTTCTCGACAACGTATTGGATCCCCAAATTTATCTTCCGTTAAATACCGGTTTGCAGGAGATTGGTTTGGGTATGGCCACACCGGAAGAAGTGGCCGCTAAAATGCAGCAAGGTTACGATGAGTGGAAAGCAGGACAGTAAAATAAGCTTAGTTTAAGGCATAGTATAGCAAACGGCCGGTTGAAGGCGATCCTGTGGTTCCCCAGCCCACACGGAAGGGTTCTGCGGGATCGCCCGATCGCCCGGCTGTTATTTCCCGCGGAAATCGTACCGGGATGCCCCGGCTGCGCCCCGGCGGGTGCTTGGCACAACGGGTGACCGTTGTGCTTTATGAAGTTGATTAAATAACTTCCTATGGGAGGTAACGAGAGTGAAACAAATCAAGAATGCGCGAGGGAGAAAAAAAGAACGCCGGGTTGTCTATAAGGCAGAAGAAAAGCGCGCCTATTTGTTCTTGACCATGCCCGCCGTAATCGTGTACTGGGCTGTCGTGGCGTTTCCGGTAGTCTTTGCCGTCGGAATGAGCCTGTCCGATTACAGCGGCGGGTCGATTTTGGGGGGATCCGCTAGTTTCGTAGGTTTTCGTCATTATTTGCGTATGTTCAATGATGAATTTTTTTGGATTTCCTTGAAAAATAATATTTATATAGTATTGATTTCCGTGTTCGGACAAATCCCGCTGGGCTTTATTTTCGCCTATGCGCTGTACCGGAAACTTGTGGTGGCGAGAGATTTTTTTCAGACCATGATTTATATGCCGGTTGTTATTTCTCCAATTGTTATCGGAATTTTATGGGCTTTTATCATGTCGCCCTATGGATTAATTACTGAAATAATGCAGCGTATCAGTCCGGGGTGGGAGAATACAATTCTTATTAACCCGACAAACGCTGTATTGGCCGTACTTTTTGTTATCCTGTGGATGTATACCGGGACTTATCTACTGATTTTTTTGGCCAATCTCCAGAAGATCGATCCTTACCTCCTGGAAGCCGCCAAAATTGACGGCGCCAATGAAAAGCAGATTTTGGGACGAATAATTTTGCCGTCTTTGTCCGGGGTAATTGTGACCACCATCATTTTGGCTATATTTGGTTCTCTCCAAAGCTTCACCCTTATTTTCGCCATGACCAGGGGAGCGCCGGCCCGGAGAACGTCGGTACTGGCGCTTTACATGTATGATACCGCTTTTAGGCCGCCGATTGATTACCCGATGGCCAATGCGGTCTCTATTGTGCTGGTTATAATGAGCTTAATTTTGATTGTTCTTACAAAAGCAGTTGAAAAAAGGTTTGGAGGTAGGGAAGAATGAAAAAGGAAAGAAAAAGGAGAGAAGACGCTACAGTCTACATGCTGCGTAAAGAAGCCGGTATTCCCACACGAATACTGTTTTACGCCGTGTTGATTGGTTTTACCGTCCTGACCTTATATCCCTTGGTCTGGCTGGTGATCAATTCTTTCAAAACAACTGCGGAATTTTACATGAACCCGTTGGGGTTTCCCCGCCGGTTCTATCTGGATAATTACCCTTTGGCCTGGCGTTTGGGAAATTTTGGTATTCTGGCAGTAAACAGCGTTATCTACACGGTAGTGTCGACAGTGGCCATAATTTTTCTGGCTCAAGCCGCGGGATTTGCTTTTGCCAAAATAAAGTGCCGGGCCACGCCCATCTTATACGGAGCTTTTATCCTCGGGCTGCTCTTGACAGTTCAATCGTTGATTGTACCCCTCTTTTTGATGTCCTTCTCAACAGGTTTGTATAATACCCGCCTGGGGGTGATCATCCCGTATGTGGCCTTGGGACTGCCGATCCCTATCTATCTCTGTACCGAGTATATCAAAGGGATCCCCGATTCCCTGGTCGAATCGGCACGTATGGACGGAGCCGGTTATTTACGAATTCTTATTAATGTTATTATGCCAATGACCAAGCCGGTGGCTGCTACAGCGGCAATTCTAACTGTTCTGGCTGTTTGGAACGAATTTGTGCTTGTTTTTATTCTTACCGGGCATGATTCACTACGGTCGTTACCGGTAGGAATTTTTCGGTTTTCCGGTGAATTGGCCAGTGATTACGGTAAACAATTTGCCGCCCTGGTTGTCGGGATGATTCCGATCGTCCTTTTTTACCTGGTATTTAGGAATCAAATAACCCGTGGTGTGGCGGCAGGGGCGATTAAAGGTTAAAGCCGGTTTTTTACCTTACCGTATTATTAGCTGTTGACAGCCGCCCGTTTTCAAGGTAGGTTATTATATAGAGAACGGGAAGGCTGTTTTTTTTTGGAGTGAGAAAAAGTGAACCAGGCGAAGGAAGATGAGAAGTTCATGGCCGTAGCCATGGAGGAGGCGTGGATAGCTTTTGCCGTCGACGAAGTGCCGGTGGGAGCGGTCATTGTCTATAAAGAAGAGGTTTGTGCCCGGGCCCATAATCTCCGGGAGACCCTGGCAGATCCTACCGCGCACGCGGAAATATTGGCGATTAGGGAAGCGGCGGAAAAACGGCGCAGCTGGCGGTTGGATGGAATGACGATTTATGTAACACTCGAGCCGTGTCCCATGTGCGCCGGAGCAATGGTAAATTCCCGTTTGGACCGGTTGGTCTTTGCCGCCCATGATCCCAAGGGGGGAGCAGTTTCTTCCCTCATGAATTTGGTGCAGGATGAGCGCCTTAATCATCGCCTGGAAGTAACGGGAGGAATCATGGGTGATGAAGCCCAGGCTCTGCTTCAGAGTTTTTTTCAGAGAAAAAGAAAAATTTCTTTACCGAAAAACCCTTGACCTTTAAACAAACTGTGTGTAAAATTTGTAGTAGCGGGCAGAATGGTTTCTTATAGTTTTTCTTATCTAAGAGGAGAGATGGCTGAGTGGTCGAAAGCGCCCGCCTCGAAAGCGGGTAGGGGTTTACGCCCCTCGCGAGTTCGAATCTCGCTCTCTCCGCCATTTTTTGGTTGGCCCGTATTTAATACTGGTTTAAAAGGCGCAAAACAAAAAGGCGCCGAAATAGTTTGTTAATCCGGAGAGATGGCCGAGAGGTCGAAGGCGCACGCCTGGAGAGCGTGTAGACGTTAACGCGTCTCCTGGGTTCGAATCCCAGTCTCTCCGCCAAAAAAATACCGGCGGCGCCGGTTTTTTAATTGTATTAATTTCCTATTTTTTGTCAGTCAAAAATCTTGTTTTTTGCGTTAAAAGATGATATACTAAAATGAGTATTTGCATTGGTCGTGCTAGACGGGGAGGTAGCGGTGCCCTGTACCTGCAACCCGCTATAGCAGGGTCGAAATCCGTCTTGAGGCGGTTTTTTGTAGAACCGGCCCCGGTAAGTAGTGTTGAAAGCCGGGTCCTGTGCAACGGAAGCCGGTAAACCCCGCCAGATCCGGAAGGAAGCAACGGTAAGCCGGAAATTTCGTGTGCCGCAGGGGAGCCTGGCCGGAGCCAACTGCCGGTGTACGACTGGAAAGAACCTGTCGAGAGACGGTGCACGGCCTAATTTTACCCGCCTGACGGCGGGTTTTTATAAACAATAGGAAATTGGCAAAACAAAAAAAGGAACATATTTATGACGGTTATTAAAGCTTTAGCGCGGGCCAAAATAAACCTTTCTCTCGATATTATAGGGGAAAGGCCCGACGGGTACCACGAAATAGAAACAGTAATGCAGTCCGCCAGTCTTTCTGATGAGCTTATATTTCAGCCTGCCTCCGGTTTGTTACTGGAATCTTCCGATTCCTCCCTGCCGGTGAATGAAAGAAATACTATATTACGCGCGGCCCGCCTGTTGCAAAAACTTACCGGAAGCAACCAGGGGGTAAAAATAGTATTAAAAAAAAGAATTCCGGTCGGGGCAGGCCTGGGCGGAGGCAGTGCGGACGCCGCCGCTACTTTGCTGGCTCTAAACCGCTTGTGGGGACTGGAGCTTCCCGGCAACGTTCTGCAGGAGCAGGCGGCGGCCGTCGGTAGCGACGTCCCCTTTTGCCTGACCGGGGGGACGGCATTGGCAAAGGGAAGAGGAGAAGATATAGTCCGCCTGCCCTGTCTTCCTCGTGCGCGTATCCTACTGGTAAAACCCCCGTTTTCTTTAAAAACCGCCTTGGTTTATCAGCGTTTTAAGTTTTTACCGGCTGAGCGGCATCCTGATACGCCCAAAATCGTTCAGGCTGTTAAAAAGGGAAAAATTCAGGAAGTGACCGGTTTGTGGGGTAACCTTTTGGAAAAGGTCAGTTTTGCCCTGTTTCCGGAAATTGCTGAAATGAAAAAATGGTTGGAAGGGTATGGACTGCCGGTCCGGATGTCCGGAAGCGGCCCGGCAATTTTTGCGCTTCTTCCGCAGAATTTTACCGGGAGCCGGGAGATCAAGGATATTATGGGGGCAAGAGGCTGGTGGAGCTATGAAGGATATTTGGCCGGGGAAGGGGTCAAGATGCATATGTGCCGGTATGGAAAGGAGGGAAAACATGGCGAGAAAACCGCTGACACCTATTGATCTAAATAGTTATAAACCATTGCGAGAATTGGTTTTTGAGACTGTGCGGGAGGCGATTATTACCGGACAATTGCCGCCCGGCGAACGGGTAATGGAGATTCAACTGGCCGAGGAATTGGGGGTGAGTCGTACCCCGGTGCGGGAAGCCATTCGCAAGCTGGAGCTTGAAGGATTAGTGGCGATAATTCCCCGTAGAGGAGCATATGTAGCCGGTTTTTCTCTCAAAGATATCATTGAAGTATTTGAAATTCGGGGCGCCTTGGAAGGATTGGCGGCCGGACTGGCGGCGGAGAGGATTACCGACGAAGAATTGGATAAGCTCGAAAGGCACCTCGTAAAGACCGCAGAATTAATCGACCGTGCGGACCTTGACGGCATGGTAGAGATTGATACGGGATTTCATTCCTTATTATATGAGGCCAGCCGTAATGCACGTCTGGCGCATATTATCAGCAATTTGCGGGAACAAATTCAACGTTTCCGTCAAACTTCTCTCTCTTATCCGGGACGAATGAAAATTGCTCTAGAAGAACACAGAAAAATTGTGGAAGCTGTTTCCGCCCGTAATCCTGAACTTGCCAGTGAACTCGCCCAAGAACATATTGAGAATGCTGAAAACAGTATTATGCAAGTGATTCGGGCAGAACAAAATGAAGGGGGAAGATGAATGGATGCCATAGTTCTCGGCGGTGCGGTGAATTCAGAAACCATGAAAAAAATTGCCGGATCCAGATATGAGGCGCAAATTGAAATCACCGGCCGGCCGATGATAGATTTTGTTCTTTCCGCTTTGGATAAATTGGAAAGCATCGAAAGAATTATCGTTGTGACCGCAGAGGAGGTTGCTGACGGCATTAGAGGGCGTAAAATATGGAAAGTGATTACTCCGGGTGAGAACATGGTAGACAGCTTGAACCGGGCTTTGGAATGCTGCCCTAAGGGAAAACAAGTGTTACTTCTTACATCGGACATTCCTTTAATTACCGCCGAGGCGCTGGGTGATTTTTTGCAACAATGCCGGAAGAAAAAAGCCGATATCTACTATACTCTTGTTCCGCAGAGGGTAATTGAAGGAAAATATCAGGGGATAAAAAGAACATATGTTCGTTTGAAAGAGGGGATCTTTACCGGAGGAAATGTTGTCATGCTGGATCCCAAAGTAGTTTTGGAACATGGAAACAGTATTCGGCAGGCTGTTGAATTAAGAAAACATCCTCTCAAACTTTGTCGTTTGTTGGGAATAAAGTTTTTTCTCAAATTTTTGGGCGGCAGATTAACAGTGACAGAAATAGAACTGAGGGTGGAAGAAATTTTAAAAATTAAAGGAACCGGAATTGTTTCTTTGTATCCGGAAATTGGTATTGATGTAGATAAACCCAGCGATTTACAATTTGCGCGGGCTGTGTTGGAAGGTAAAAAGCCCGGGATATAGGTACAAGGTTTATCTTCGCTTGTCGTACGCCTGCAAAGCAGGTGTTTTTTTTGCCTTTAAATCGTTGATGCACAAGAGATGGTATTGCCAGATTTTTGTTGCTTTATAGTTGTCCGTGTTGGAAAAATTAAGATGTTTTACCCGGGTATGAAGATGAGAATAAGTAAGAATAAAATGTTAAGTAGAATAAAAAATTGTTAAATTAAAAAAAGGGTTTTTCCAATTGATGTCGAAAAGATCATATGCTTACATTATTTGCAATAAGAGGTGAAATTATGAACATTACTGATGTGCGTTTGAAAAAACTAAATAACGGCAGTAAGATGAAGGCTATCGCTTCAATTACTATTGATGACTCTTTTGTCGTCCGGGAGATCAGGGTAATAGAAGGGCAAAACGGCCTGTTTGTCGCCATGCCGAGCAGGAAAATACCTTCCGGCGAATTTAGGGACATCGCCCATCCGATTAATTCGGAAACCCGCCAGTTAATTCAGAGCCTTATTTTGGACGAGTACGAAAAAGCGGAATAGACCTCAGACCTGACGTGTGACTAAAGAAACCAAGCCTTAATTGTGTTCTTCCCTTCCCCCGTGAGGGGGAAGGGACATTTATTCTTTTAAATCCCTGGGGGGCAAGGCGTTGACCCCTGAGCAAGTTGGTTGAACGAAGGCTGTGCGGCGCTACCCCTCTGCCTGTTTGGAAATTTTCGGCATGCCCAAACTTTGACCTCCGCGCACTTGACACCCAAACGGCTTATTTGTTATAATCTTATCCGGGATGGGGCGTCGCCAAGTGGTAAGGCACGGGACTTTGACTCCCGCATTCGTTGGTTCGAATCCAGCCGCCCCAGCCATTTTTGACTGAACAACTCTGCAACGGCGGGGTTTTTTTTCTTGGTTAAATTCGGGTTTTCTGGTTGATAATCACGGATCTGATTAAGGCTTCTTTTTTGGGTTTCTGTGATATGTCTACAAACTTTTTAATGATTCGTGATATCTTTATAAATGTATCTCTTTTATTTTTTCCGCGAATACGATAAAATACGATTAATAAGAATAAATATTGTACTGGATAGGGATAAGCTAAGGATGTAATGGTGGATTTTGTTGTCCAGAATTGGCATGAGGGGGATTTATTTATGTCCGCGTTGAAAATATTAATCCTGGCGACCGGTAAAGGGAAAAGAATGAAATCGAAATTGCCCAAAGTATTGCATCATGTTTGCGGGGTGCCGATGGTGCAATACGTTCTCTGGGAGGCGGAAAAGCTGTGCGCGCAAAAGCCTTTAGTGGTTGTCGGCTACAAAGGGGAGGAAGTAACCGCCGCTCTGGGAGAACAGGTGGAATATGTGCGGCAGGAAGAACAACTGGGAACCGGTCATGCAGTAAAAGTCGTCTCCCACAGCCTGCAGGGATTCAACGGGGACCTTTTAGTCCTTTATGGTGATACTCCGTTCATTTCCGCCGCCACCCTGGATAAATTGGCGGCAGCACACAGAGAAAAGAAGGCGGCGGCAACCCTGCTCAGTGTGGAGGTTGCGGACCCTGCGGGTTACGGGCGGATTGTCCGTGACGGGGACAACCGGGTTGCCGGTATTGTGGAAGAAAGCGAGGCTTCGGCGGCGGAAAAGTTGATTACCGAAGTAAATACCGGCATATATTGTTTCCGGTTTTCAGATTTAACTGAGATAATCCCGGATATTCAAGCAAATAACGCGCAGGGCGAATATTATTTCATTGATGTCGTGTCTTTGCTGCGTCGAAAAGGGCGGGTGGTCGAAGTGGTCAAGAGCGACGATCCCTCCGAAATTTTGGGTCCCAACGACCGGAAAGCGTTGGCGGAAACAGAACGCGTGATGCGCGGGAAAATTATCAACCGTTGGCTGGAGGAAGGAGTCACCTTTATCGATCCGGCGGCTGCCTATGTGGACCCCCGGGTTAAACTCTCCGCGGACACCACCGTTTTCCCCGGAACGGTTCTTTACGGTAAGACATCAGTCGGCGGAAACTGCCGGCTTGGACCTTATACCCAAATAACGGAAAGTGAGATCGGCAGCGGGTGCCGGATTCTATTTAGTGTGGTTAACCAAGCCCGGATCAGCGATAACGTAGAAGTTGGCCCCTATGCCAATATCCGCCCGGGGACAGTGGTGGAATCCCGGGCGCGGGTCGGTGATTTTGTGGAATTAAAAAACAGTCGTATCGGTTTGGGCAGTAAAGTTCCCCACCTCAGCTATATTGGTGACTGCCGGATCGGGACCGGAGTCAATATCGGCGCCGGTACTATTACTTGTAATTACGATGGGGGAGCCAAACACCAAACAGTTATTAAGGACGGGGCTTTTATCGGGAGTAATACCAGCCTGGTAGCGCCGGTGACAGTCGGGGAAAATTCCTTAACCGGCGCCGGATCAACAATTACCAAGGATGTGCCGGACCGGGCCTTGGGCATTGCCCGGGCCCGTCAGGTAACAAAGGACAATTGGACGCGTCACAAACGAAAAGATTGATTTGCTCTTTACGGGAGTTAATGGTATAATGTTGCTGGTTTTAAAGAATGTTATCAGGAGGTTGCGGATAAATGGAAGCTACATTAACAGCTCAGATTCGTGAAGAAAGCGGCAAAAGAATTTCCCGTCGGCTTCGAGCAGAAAAACAGCTACCGGCTGTTTTATATGGAAAGGAAAATAAAAAGCTCACAATTGATGAACGCGAAGCCCAGAAACTCTTGAGTGCTATGGGAATGTCTCACTTGATAAATTTGAAAATTAAAACCCCCAAGAAAAAGAAAGACGAGGAACACGCGGTATTGATCAAAGAAACGCAGGTTCACCCGGTGAAGGGGAACCTTCTTCACCTGGATCTGTATGAAGTTTCTCTGGATCATAAAGTAACGTTGAAAATTCCTTTGATTTTAACCGGCGAAGAGGAACGGGTTAATGATGGTTCAATTCTCGAACAAATGTTGTATGAAATTGAAATTTCCTGTCTGCCGACACAGATTCCGGAGAAAATAGAAGTGGACGTTGCCAAACTTACTATGAATGAGTCGATTACAGCCGGAGAGTTAAACCTTCCGGAAGGGGTAGACCTGGTAACATCCCCGGTGGAGCATGTGATATCGGCGGCAAGTCCGAAAGTGGAAGAATTACCGGAAGAAGAAGAAAAAGTTGAAGAGGGCGAAGAAGTTCCCTTGGTAGAGGAGACAGAAAAAGAAGAAGAATAATACTATGGATTATTTGGTGTTTGGTTTAGGAAATCCTGGAAAAGAGTATGAGCTAACCCGGCATAACGCCGGGTTTTTGGTCGTGGATTATTTGGTGGAGCAGTTGGGTGCAGGCGTCGCCTTTCCGGACTGTGCGGGTATGGTTGCCCGGGGACGGTGGGGGAAAAAAGAGGTATTGGCGGCTAAACCGGGAACATTTATGAATCTCAGCGGGAAATCGCTTCGAATGTTGATTTTGAAGTATGGTGTTCCCCTCTCCAGGACAATAATAATACTTGACGACCTTGCTCTTCCTTTTGGCGCTGTTCGCCTGCGGGCCGGGGGAGGGACCGCAGGGCATAAAGGGCTGGCCTCGGTGCTTTCTGTCACGGGCGAGGATGTACCCAGGTTGCGGGTGGGTATCGGAAGACCTCCGGAAGGCATGGAACCGGCGGATTTTGTTCTCAGTCCGTTCCAACCGGAAGAAAAGAAGCTGCTTCCGGAGGTTCTGTCATGGGCCGGACAGGCGGTTTTAACCTGGATTGACAGAGGGGCGGCAGAAGCGATGAGCAGGTATAACGGGTATATTCTTTCTCTACGGGGGAATTTGCCGAATAAGCCGTAGAAACATTTGTCACGTTGTAATTGTTAACAGGTATAACCTTGGGTTTCTTGTCACTTGCCCGCATAGAATATGATTGTGAGGTTGGTTGTATTTGTTATGCTCGGTAAGGAGGCGCCGCTCTTGTTTTCTTGGTTAACAAAAAAAATTATTAATCAGCCCGAGGTTAGAGAGGTTTTTCGGCTGGCGAAACAAAAAGAAAAAACCTTTATCCAGGGGATAAGCGGTAGCCAAAAATCTTTTTTACTGGCCGGTTTATGGCGGAAGTCGTCCCAGAGTTTGCTGGTGGTTACCTATACTCCGTCTGAAGCGGAAAAAATCGCCGCCGATCTGAGGGCGATACTTAAGGGCGAAGAAATCATGGTCTTTCCGGCTTATGATTTACTGGCCCACGAGGAGGCTTATGAGAAAGAGACCGCCGGAACTCGTCTTTCTGTCCTGGGCAGACTGGCCTGGGGTGGGCGGTTATTGGTGGTCACTTCATGGCCTGCTTTACGAAGGAAAGTTGTTCCTCCGGAAGTGCTCAAGCAGTTCATATTCCGGTTGGAGCTTGGACAAGAGATAAAGCGGGAGTTTTTCCTCCATGAATTGGTGGATATGGGGTTTGAAAGAACGGAAAAAGTTGACCGGACCGGACAATTCAGTGTTAGAGGCAGTATAATTGATCTTTACCCGCTTGACCATCCGGAACCGTTAAGGATAGAGTATTTTGGGGATGAAGTTGAGTCGATTCGTAGTTTCGACCCGGAAACCCAGAAATCTACCGGGCGCCTGCCAAAGGCGGAGCTATTTCCGGGACGCGAGGGGTTGTGGCGCCGGGAAGACGCCCGGGCGGCCGCCGGGGAGATCGAAAAACTCTACTCAAGGCAGGCCGGGCGTTTTCGGGCCCGTGGGGACGAGAAAACCGCTGTTGCCCTGGAAAAAAGGTTCCGGGAAATGCTGGAGAAGATAACAGCAGGAAGAGTATTTCCGGGAGCAGACCGGTTTTTACCGCTTATTCGCCCGGACCTGCAGCCGTTTTGGGAATATATGCCGAACACGGCGATAGTTATTGACGAGCCCGTGCGGGGTTCTGAATATCTGCGGGTTCTTGAAGATGAATATTCCCGGGCGACCGGCGGTTTTTTGGAACGGGGACTGCTTTTACCGGAAGAGACTACGCTTTATATATCTTCCACCGAACTCCAGGCGGTTATGGGTAAAATTGCTCTCCTACAATTGTCGGTAGTGGCCAGGGCGCTTAAGGGTACCGGGTTTCATCACAGCACGACTTTGCCCATGCGGGCGGCGCCGGAATTTTCCGGGCAGGCCAAGCGCTTGTGGGCGGAGTTAAAGAGTAGGAGAAAAAGCGGCTGGGTTGTTGTGTTGGCTGTTTCCGGAAAAGAACGTTTGAAACATATGGAGAGGATGTTACAAGAAGAGGGGCTTAACGCTGTTACCGGTCATGTAGAAAATTTTCTGCCCGGCCATATTTATCTGGCGGTTGCCCGGTTGACTACCGGTATGGAGATGCCGGCGGAGAAGTTTCTTCTTTTGTCGGAAACGGAGATTTTTGGCCGCCCCCGCCCGCGAAAAAAGGCCAAATCCCGGTATGTTAAGGAAGGAATGCGCCTTAGCGATTTTGCCGAATTACAGCCTGGGGACTATGTGGTTCATGTCAATCATGGTATCGGTAAATACCTGGGTTTAAAAAAAGTGGAAGTCGGAGGCTCGTTCCGCGATTATTTGGAGGTGGAATATTCCGGCGCCGACCGGCTTTTTGTTCCTACTGATCAGTTTCATTTGTTGCAAAAATATGTGGGTACAGCGGAGACTCCGCCGAAAATTAATCGTCTGGGCGGCGGAGAATGGCAAAAAGTCAAGAACAGGGTAAAAGAATCAATCCAGGAAATGGCCGAAAAACTCCTCCATTTGTACGCCGACAGGCTTTCCGCCCGTGGACACAGTTTCGGCCCGGATACAGTTTGGCAAAGAGAGTTTGAAGAGGCTTTTACCTACGACGAGACCCCCGACCAGATCCGTGCCGGCGCAGAAATTAAAAAGGATATGGAATCTTCCCGCCCGATGGACCGTCTGCTGTGTGGAGACGTGGGATATGGAAAAACCGAAGTGGCGATGCGGGCGGCTTTTAAGGCTATTATGGATGGAAAACAGGTGGCGGTTTTGGTGCCCACGACCATCTTGGCGCAACAGCATTTTCAAACATTTACCCAGCGTTTTAGCGGTTATCCTGTGAACATTGCCGTATTGAGTCGTTTTCAGTCTCCGGGCGAACAGGCAAAAATAACAAAGGGATTGTCCGGCGGCGTTGTTGACCTGGTAATCGGAACGCACCGGCTGCTTTCCCGTGATATAAGGTTTAAGGACTTGGGCCTGCTGATCACAGATGAAGAGCATAAATTCGGTGTTGCGCACAAAGAACGCCTTAAAGAATTAAAGAAAAACGTTGACGCCTTAACCCTGACCGCTACGCCGATTCCCCGGACCCTCCATATGTCCATGGCCGGGCTTCGTGATATCAGCATGATCGAAACCCCTCCGGAAGACCGGCGTCCGGTACGTACTTATGTAATGGAGTTTAACGAAGAAATTATCGTGGAAGCGGTTAAAAGAGAAATGGACCGAAAGGGACAGATCTTTTTTGTCTATAACCGGGTAGAGACCATTGACAGAATGGCCGCATATTTACAACGCCTGTTACCGGAGGCCCGGGTGGAAGTGGCACATGGGCAGATGCCGGAAGACGCTCTTGAAGAAGTGATGTTGACTTTTTACGAAGGTTCCGCCGATATCCTGGTTTGTACCACGATTATCGAGAGCGGGCTTGATATTCCCAATGTCAATACCTTGATTGTATATGACGCCGATCGCCTGGGATTGGCCCAACTGTACCAACTGCGTGGAAGGGTGGGCCGGAGCAACCGGGTGGCTTACGCTTATTTCACCTACCGCCGAGAAAAAATGTTGGCGGAAGCGGCGGAAAAAAGGCTGGCGGCCATCAGGGACTTCACTGATCTGGGATCAGGGTTTAAGATTGCCCTGCGGGATCTGGAGATTAGGGGAGCAGGTAATTTACTCGGACCGGAACAGCATGGACATATTGCCGCCGTCGGTTTTGAACTCTACTGCCGGCTGCTGGAGGAAGCAATAAAGGAACGCCGGGAAGTGAAAAAACCGGAACCACCCGACCCGGTGATTGAACTGACAATTGATGCCTACCTGCCTGACACCTATATTCCGGATACCGGGCAGAAAGTGGAGATTTATAAAAAGGTCGCTGCTGTCAGGAGCCTCGAAGACGCGGATGAGGTTGAGGAAGAGATGAAAGACCGGTTCGGACAGCTGCCCGCGCCGGCCCAAAACCTTATAGAAACGTCCCGCGTTAAGATAATGGCAAAACAGCTTGGTATAAGTACAATCACTACGCAGCGGGATGATATTGTCGCCCGTTTCTTGCCGGGTATTTCGTTAAACGCCGAACGCATCTCGTCGCTTCTGGTTAGATACCGCGGGCGAATCCGTTACCAGCCGGGAAGACAACCCGTAGTCCGGTGGAAGAATGCCGGCCGGTCAGACCGGCTTTGGAGTTTGTTGAAGGAGCCTTTTAGTTATCTGCTGGAGGAAGAAACTTTGCATAAACGGGAGTATATTCATCCACAGAGAGGGTAAGCTAAGTTCGGAAGTAATTCCTGCTGAAGAAATGAGACCTAATGGTAAAAGTGAATATTCCTGCTATTTAAGGTATATAATATCAATAAAGCAGCGAAGAACCAATTCAATTGAAAGAGGGTTATAATGCTGAAAACGGACAGCAGGTATTGGGAACGAATATTCAAAAAAGGAGGGGAAACAGGATGAAGGCAACCGGAATCGTCCGGCGTATAGATGATCTTGGCCGGGTGGTTATCCCCAAAGAGATCCGGCGGACGCTTAGAATCAGGGAAGGAGATCCGTTAGAAATCTTTGTGGACCGGGAAGGGGAAGTAATTTTAAAGAAGTATTCACCCATTGGTGAATTAGGCGATTTTGCCAAGGAATACGCGGATTCGCTTTATGAATCCACAGGGCATATTGCCTTAATCGCCGACCGGGATGTGGTGATTGCCGTAGCGGGCGCGGCCAAGAAAGAATTTTTGGAGAAACCGATTTCCAAGGCCGTAGAACAAGCTATTGAAGAACGGAAAGTTGTATTGATACCCAAACCGGGTGATCATAAATATTGCGAAACTTGTCCCGTTCTTGAAGAAGAGGGGGAATGCCAGTTTACGGCACAGGTGATAGCGCCGATTATTTCGGAAGGCGACCCGATCGGAGCGGTGATCTTAACAACGAAAGAATCGGGAGTCGTGATGGGGGATTTGGAGGTAAAAATTGCCGAAACCGCCGCCGGTTTTTTGGCCAAACAAATGGAACAATAAACCGGCTCCTGTTCGGTTGAAACTTAATTTTAAAGGGAACCAAGGGTTCCCTTTTTGGTAAGAGGAAAAATTAGTCGCGCGTCTTGGTGCCCAGAAGACTGAAAAGGCTGGCCAGAGCAGCGGGATTAATAGGCGACCCGCCTTGACCTTGATTTCCCCCGCCGGTAAGAGAAGAGATAAGAGGTAAAAGCTCCATTAGCGAAGAAGCGGGAGAAGAAGAAGGAGTGGATTTATTTTCCCCGGTATACAGGCTGATCATTTGGAGCAGTTGGCTGAGATTAAAATTCCCCTTTTGATCAAAGACTGTTAGGAAAAGATTGATGATTTCACGGCCTTTGGGGCTTAGTTTTGGCGCAAGTTCCTGGAAAAGTTCCAGATCCTCAGAGGTTAAAATGTTTTGGCGTTTTTTTTCTTCCTCTTGGGGGTTTACTGGGGAGCGTTTTTTATAGACTAATTTACGGGGAAGAGCTTTTTTTTCTTTTTCATTTATTTCCTGCTTTTCGTTGTCGGACATGATGTATTCCTCCCTTGGCCGGGTGTTTATTTTAGGGTATGAGGGAAAGGGCGGCAAAGTGTCTGTCCTGGGGCAGGATACCCGGCACTGGTTCCTAAGGGAAGCCGGCCGGTTTTCTAGGGCTCGTCTCGCAGTGGAACAGGGCCCATGACTTACGGGACCTCCTGTCCCGGAAGTCAACTCGCCGCATCCATGCGGCTCGGCCCTGTTCCCCGGTTCGACTCGCCGAGAAAGCCCCGGCCTACTTCCCAAAGTCAGACGTGCCGGGTATCCTGCCCCACTGGGGTGAAAGGCTGAATGGGGTGTGGGCACTGTTTCCTAAGGGAAGAAGGCCGGTTTTCTAGGGCTCGTCTCGCAGTGGAACCAGGGCCCATGACTTACGGGACCTCCTGTCCCGGAAGTCAACTCGCCGCATCCATGCGGCTCGGCCCTGTTCCCCCGTTCGACTCGCCGAGAAAGCCCCGGCCTACTTCCCAAAGTCAGACGTGCCGGGTATCCTGCCCCACTGGGGTGAAAGGCTGAATGGGTGTCGGCACAGGTTCCTAAGGGAAGAAGGCCGGTTTTCTAAAGAAAGGAGAATAGTATGGCAAAGATGAAGATTGTCGGGATTCTGGTGGAGGACCGGGCAAGCCGGGCTCCTGCTGTACAGGAGGTTATTACCAGGTTCGGAACGGATATCAGCTGCCGTCTGGGTATACCCGGACCAGACAAGGAGAACGGGTTGATCGTACTGGCAATGGAGGATGACAAGGGAATCCGGGACGAACTGGCCGGTATTAAGGGAGTGGAAGTGAAAAGCCTGGAGTTTTAGGATGATTCTTTTTTTATTTTTTCTAAGATCGACGGGAGTTCCGCCAGGCGGCAGGAAAAGTCCGGTTGCAAATTATTGTCCCGGGGAATTAGGTAATCAGTAACCAGGCAGGTTTTAATCCCCAGTACTGAGGCGACCAAGTCCTCCTCGGCGTCATTGCCGATCATCATACAACTGCCCGCCGGTATTTTTAAAGCGTTGAGAATTTCCCGGTAATACTCGGGGTTGGGCTTGCAGAAATGCATCTGCTCAAATGAAGTGATCAGAGAAAAATGAAGGTCATGACAGTTTATCCACGATAGTCGTTCCCGGATGACGAATTCCGGGAAAATGGCATTGGTGGCCAGTATTAAGGAAAAATTTTTTTGCCGGGCATCTTCCAGAATTTCCCTCACCGGTTCGGGATGGTTGATGAATTTTTTCAGACCGGGGAATTCATGCCGGTAAAAATGAAGGAATACCGGCTCCAATTCGCTGCGGGGCCGGTTAATCCGGTCGCAAAAATCCGCCCAAAAAACCTCCTCATTAGTCCGGGTTGGATCCCGGTCGGTAATCATCCTTGTGGTACTGGCCAACAGGTGTTGGCTGAATTGTTTTTCCGGCATCAAATGCGAAAAACTCCGACTCAAGGCTTGTATGTAATGACGGAAAAAGAAATCCAGATCTACCGGTAACAAGGTTCCGTCCAGATCTAAAAGAAGATGCTTAATCATAGGAATAACACTCCTTTCCCAATAATGACGGAATAAAGCATGCTCATATCATCTTCTTTTTTTTCCTGCCGGCTCCTTTTTTTATTTAGAAAAAATGTTACAACCTATGATGTTTCCAAGATGTAAAGCATCGTATATATTGGACTGATGAATGCAGAAGTTTTCCTTGCAGAGATTGCCTACGATTGCATTTTAGTTTTTATTTAGTTTAATTTTAGGATCATATTTTATAGTTCTACATAGGAACCTTTCGTTTTCATAACAACAGCCCCTTTCAAAAGGAAATTGAGGCGGAGGAAAAGGCTGAATGAACGAAGGTTCATAATAAATAACAGGAGGTATCGGCATGTCAATTATTTATAGGAAGAAAAGGCTCATACTGTATATGGGGTTGATGGTTGTGATTCTCGCTCTTGTTTTTGCCGGGTGTAACAGCACTTCGCTGGATAACGGCGATGAGAACGGCGATGAAAATGATGACGAGAACGGTGA
>Ga0209075_1000766_pt1 | contig 31006 bp, 31 predicted proteins | sample Stecom2011_FD_187523 | JGI IMG/M metagenome (GOLD analysis project Ga0209075, IMG submission 187523) | Agricultural soil microbial communities from Utah to study Nitrogen management - Steer compost 2011 (SPAdes) (version 2) | ecosystem: Environmental > Terrestrial > Soil > Agricultural land...
CCGCCACTGCCGCTCGTCGAACATCACGATATCGCTATGTCGATATATCTGAGAAGTTGGATAGCCTACGGGTGAGCATCCCTCCCAAAAATGTCGTAGGCCAAGGATGGCCGAAGACAAGCGCACATGGATGTGCTCGTAGCGGTTTTTGGGAGGGATGCTCACCCGTAGGCAATCACCCAAGATGGCAGGCTAAAAAAAGGAGGGTATATACAAGGAGGGAGAGCCTCCACCAGTGCCAGAAGGCACCAGTGAGGCAACAATTAACGCTGAGGTCAGTCTTCTTTGTGCTCGTATATCGCCTTACCCCATGCTTCACGGCTGCCCGGAAGAATCAGGTTCAGGATGATGGCCGCTACCGCACACAGGGCGATACCTTCAAGGTGCCCAAGAACCATACCGCCGATACCGAACACCAGAGTCACACCTACGATAACCAGATTACGCGCCTGAGAAAGATCAACTTGATGGCGGATCAGCGTGCTCATGCCTACCACAGCAATAGAGCCGAACAGCAAGCACAGGATGCCGCCCATTACTGGCACCGGAATAGTCTGCAAAGCTGCGCCGAACTTGCCCACGAATGCCAGCACGATCGCAGTGCAGGCCGCCCACCACATAACCTTCGGGTTGAAATTGCGAGTCAGCATTACAGCGCCGGTTACTTCTGAATAAGTGGTGTTTGGAGGCCCACCAAACATAGCTGCTGCACTGGTAGCCAGGCCGTCGCCTAACAAAGTGCGGTGCAGGCCGGGCTTTTCCAGATAGTTTTTACGAGTCACATTGCCAATTGCCAGAATATCCCCGATGTGCTCAATGGCCGGAGCAATGGCCACAGGAATCATGAACAAAATTGCGCCCCAGCTAAATGCTGGCGCCACAAAGTTGGGAACCGCAAGCCAGGGGGCCTGCTGGATAGGCGTTGTATCAACAATGCCTGCAAGAGCAGACAGCACATAGCCAACAATCACACCAAACATAATGGGAATCAGGCGAAAAATGCCCTTAGCCCAAACCGACGCAACAATCGTCACAATCAGCGACGTCATGGCAATCCAAAGAGCAGTAGCTTCTGGAATCAGCTGAACCGCACCATCGCCGGTGCGGCCAGAAGCCATGTGCACTGCAACCGGCGCCAGGCCAAGGCCAATCACCATAATCACCGGCCCAATAACTACGGGAGGCAGCAGGCGGGTTACAAAGCCGGTGCCGCGCAGCTTTATTGCGCCACTGAGAATAATGTAGAGAATACCTGCCGCCATCAGGCCGCCCAGAGTCTCCTCAAGGCCAAACTTGCCTTTGGAAGCAATAACAGGCGCGATAAAAGCGAAAGACGAGGCCAGGAAAATCGGGATCTGGCCACCGGTAACAATATGAAAAATCAGAGTACCCACGCCGGCCGTAAAGAGTGCGACGTTTGGGTCGAGGCCAGTGATCAGAGGCATCAGAACCAGCGCACCAAATGCTACGAGGAGCATCTGTGAGCCGGCAATTGCCTGCTTCCAGGTTGAATCCGTGGAGTGGTCTTGCATGATCAACTGTCCTTTTGCTTGGTGCCGAAGATTTTGTCACCGGCATCGCCAAGCCCGGGCAGGATGTAGCCTTTCGCGTTCAGGCCGTCGTCTACAGACGCCGTGTAAATGGATACATCCGGATGCTTGTCCAGAACATTCTTTATACCCTCTGGTGCTGCCACCAGCACCAGAGCACGAATTTCGGTGCTTCCGGCTTTCTTGAGCACGTCGATGGTGGAAATCATCGAGCCGCCGGTGGCAACCATAGGATCAACGATCAGAGCCATGCGCTGATCCAGTTCGCCCACCAGTTTTTCCAGATAGGTGTTGGACTCCAGAGTTTCTTCATTACGGATCTGGCCCACCACGCTCACCCGGGCAACCGGGATCAGGCTGAGAACACCGTCCAGCATGCCAAGTCCAGCTCGTAAAATAGGGACGATGGTTATCTTTTTTCCTTGAATTTGTTCCACATTTACCGGGCCAGCCCAACCGTCGATGGTTTTTTCCTGCAGGCTGAAATCCTTGGTGGCTTCATACGTCAGCAGAGCCCCAACCTCCTGAGCCAATTCACGAAAGTTTTTGGTGCTGATCTCGGCGCGGCGCATCAGGCCGAGTTTGTGTCTGATCAGGGGGTGTCTTACCTCGTGGACTGGCATAGGCTCACCTGTTTTCTGGGTCTGGGGTTAAAGGGTTGAGTGTTGCAATTTGTGGCGCAAGGATACCGCATCTTACAGAGTGAGTCAGGCACCAGAAGTCAGCTCGTGAATGAAATTCTGTGCGGGCTGGTACGGATCTTGCGGTAACAGAGTGAAAGACACTTTGGCGTCAGAATCTCGACCCTGAAAACGCCTTCAGAATCAGTAAATCGGAGAAGTTTAGGGCATGGACAGAGCTTTAGTCCTCAGTAACGTCAAATCCCTGACGCAGGGCAACCTCGGCGTACCCATTATGTTGATGGGCTTGCTGGGCATGATGATATTGCCTGTGCCGGCTTTTTTGCTGGACGTTTTCTTCACGTTCAACATTACGCTTTCCATTGTCATTCTGCTGGTGTGCGTATACGCGCTTCGGCCCATGGAATTTGCGTCCTTCCCAACGGTACTGCTGGTTGCAACGCTTTTGCGCCTGGCGCTGAACGTTGCGTCTACCCGAATTGTTTTGCTGGAAGGGCATGAAGGCGGCGATGCCGCAGGTAAGGTTATTGAATCCTTCGGGGCGGTTCTGATCGGTGGCAACTACGCGGTTGGACTCGTGGTGTTCGCCATTCTGATGATCATCAACTTCCTGGTGGTAACCAAGGGTGCCGGCCGGGTGTCGGAGGTGAGCGCACGCTTCACTCTGGATGCCATGCCTGGCAAGCAGATGGCCATTGATGCCGACCTGAACGCAGGCCTGGTTAACCAGGATGAAGCAAAACACCGTCGCGAAGAGATTGCCCAGGAGGCGGATTTCTACGGCTCCATGGACGGTGCCTCCAAGTTTGTTAAAGGTGATGCAGTTGCTGGTCTGCTGATTCTGGCCATCAACATAGTTGGCGGTGTTGCGATTGGCATGATCCAGCACGGCCTCGATTTCGGGCTTGCCATGGAGCGCTATGCACTGCTCACCATTGGTGATGGCCTGGTTGCCCAGATTCCCTCACTGCTCCTCTCTACTTCCGCAGCCATTATGGTTACCCGCGTTACCTCCAGCCAGGATATGGGCGGGCAGATTCTTCAGCAGATGTTCAGTGCGCCAAAAGCCTTGGCGATTGCTGCCGGCATTCTGATACTGCTTGGTTTGATTCCTGGCATGCCCCACGTTGCCTTCCTGGGGCTTGGAGGGCTTGCAGCTGGAAGCGCTTGGTATATCTGGAAAAAAGATCGCCAGACAGTGGAAGAAGGAGGCATGTTCCCCAGCCGCGGAGGCGCGGGTGTTGTGTCGGGCTCTGGTGGGCGAGACTTGCCGCTGGCTGGTGATGCGGGTGGTGATCCGGGGCGTCAGCTACCTGCTCCGGGCGAAACCCGTGAGTTGGGTTGGGATGACGTAGCCACGGTAGATATTGTCGGGCTGGAAGTGGGCTACCGGCTAATCCCACTGGTTGATAGAACCCAGGGCGGTCAGTTGCTCAGCCGTATAAAAGGCGTGCGTAAAAAGCTGTCCCAGGACTTGGGATTCCTGATGCCCTCCGTGCATATTCGCGACAACCTGGATCTGATGCCGAACGTGTACCGCATCACGTTGATGGGGGTGACCATCGCGGAGGCGGAAATTCACCCTGACCGCGAACTGGCAATTGATCCGGGGCAGGTGTTCGGAAAAATCGAAGGTATAGAAGGCAAGGATCCTGCCTTTGGTCTGGATGCGAGCTGGATTGAGCCTGAGAAGAAAGACCAGGCGCAGACGCTAGGCTATACCGTGGTGGATGCCAGCACTGTTGTTGCAACCCATTTGAACCAGGTTCTGCAAAAGCATGCGCACGAACTGTTGGGGCACGAAGAGGTGCAGAAGTGGCTGGATCAGCTGGAGAAGGCTTCACCCAAGCTGGCAGAGGAGTTGGTGCCCACCACTGTGTCTATCAGCCTTCTGCTGAAAGTGCTGCAGAACCTGCTCAAAGAAGAAGTACCCATCCGGGATATGCGCTCCATTGCCGAATCCATGGTGAACGTGCATCCGAAGAGCCAGGACCCCAAGTTGCTGACCACGGTAGCGCGTCAGTCTCTGCGCAGGATGATTATCCAGAGTATCTGCGGTAACGATTCAGAAATACCGGTTATTACCCTGGATCCCGATTTGGAACAGTTGTTGCTTAAGTCTGTTCAGCAGAGTCAACAATCTGGCGGACTGGAAGATATAGGCATGGTTCTGGAGCCGAATATGGTGGAGAAGCTGCAGCGCTCATTGCAAGACAGCGTGCAGCGTCAGGAAATGCTGGGTAAGCCGGCCATCCTGCTGGTATCCGGGCCCTTGCGGCCGGTGCTCGCCAAGTTTGCCAGTTACGGTGTGGAGCGGCTGCATGTGCTCTCCTACCAGGAAATACCCGATAACAAACAGATTACGATCGTGGCGTCCGTGGGCCAATAAGCTGGCGGATGAAAGCACGGGTAACGCAGATAACGCGTGGCCGTTGGAGGATGCAATATCATGAAAGTTAAACGTTTTTTTGCCAAAAGCATGGCTGAAGCTCTGAAGCAGGTCAGTGAGCAGATGGGGCCAGATGCTGTCATCCTTTCCAATCGCCGTGTAGACGGCGGTATTGAGATCGTAACCGCGTTGGACTACGACGAAAATATGGCGCGCCAGAGCTTGGGCGCAGAGGCCAGTGAGGCCACTAACGGAGCCCGCCTTGCAGAGATGCAGGCAGAGCGTCATCGTCGGCTGGAGGATGAGTTGAGTCGCTCTCGCTCCCGTATTCGCGACGTGCGTGAAAGCCGAGCTGCAAGGGGGCAGGGTTACGCTGATGCATCCTTTGCAGAGTTGCACAGGGCCGCGAGTGAAGATTTTGCAGAGCCAGTCTCTCAAAACGCTGGTAACGAAAATTATTCTGATGAGCTCGCCCGCATGCGTGCAGAAATAAACTCCTTGCGGGATCTGATGAGTGGCCAGCGTGGTGAGCCCGAGAAGCCCGGCATCAACGCGGTCCAGCAGCGTCTTGCAGAGCGGCTCCAGGAATTTGGTCTTGGTAATGATCTGGCGAGCTCGCTCTCCCGCCGCCATAAAGGTGGCAAGCTGGAAGATGGTTGGAAACAGTCCCTGAAAATGCTTGTTGCGGGCGTGCGTACTCCTAATCAGGAGTGGCTTGATGAAGGTGGTGTATATGCACTGGTTGGCCCTACAGGTTCGGGCAAGACTACCACCATCGGCAAACTGGCAGCGCGTTATGTGTTGAAACACGGCGCCGATTCTATTGCACTGGTCACGACAGACCGATACCGGGTTGCGGCCCATGAACAGCTTTTCGTGTTTGGTCGTATACTGAATGTGCCGGTGCGCGTGGTGGATGAAAGCAACACCCTTGATGATATTCTTGACGAGCTCTCAGACCGGCACCTGGTGCTGATCGATACGGCTGGGCTAACCAGTACAGACAGAGGCTATCAGGAACAATTGGCAGAATTGGCCCGTAGCCATCACAGCATCCGGACGCACCTGGTTGTTTCGGCAACCAGCCAGCCGCGTATTATGAAATCCGTCTGGCATTGCTATAAGATGGCAGGTCTTACAGGCTGCGTGATGACGAAGATTGACGAAGCCCTGACTCTGGGCGAATCTTTGGGCTTTGTGATGGAAACCGGGCTGCCGGTTGCCTACTACACTGATGGGCAAAAGATCCCGGGGGATCTGCATCATGCTGAAGCCGTTCCGCTCGTACGCTTGGGAGTCGAGCGTCTGAAAATGCTTCAGCAACAGGCGGCGGCAGAGAAAATGCCTGATACAGAGCGCCCGCGGGAAATCGCATGAGGCTGTGAAAATCTGAGTTGTATCCGGTTATGAACCATATCCGGTTAATCCTGGCGAGAGATTATAAACAGTATGAGCAAAGCACATCCGGTACAGGTGATCGCGGTTTCCGGCGGCAAGGGCGGGGTCGGCAAGAGTAACATTTCAGTTAATCTTGGCATCGCTCTGGCGCAAAAAGGCAGGCGCGTTGTGCTGCTTGATGCCGATCTTGGCCTGGGGAATCTTGATGTGCTGCTCGGGGTAACCGCCAATCGTACCTTGCAGGACGTGTTGGCAGGAGAGTGTGACCTCAGAGACGTTCTGGTAAATGGTCCGGGCGGGATTAAAATCGTACCGGCATCTTCCGGAACCCAGCGCATGACCCAGCTCAGCCCCATGGAGCACGCCGGCCTGATTAACGCATTCAGCGAGTTGGGCGATCAAATTGATGTGCTGATTATCGATACGGCGGCCGGTATTTCCGAGTCTGTTGTGAGCTTTTTGCGGGCCTCGCAAGAACTGTTGCTGGTGGTGTGCGATGAGCCCACATCCATCACAGATGCTTACGCTCTGATTAAACTGATGAACCGTGATTACGGTACCAACCGCTTTCGCATTCTCGCCAATCAGGTGAGCAGTGAGCAGGAAGGCCGCCATTTGTTTGAAAAAATAACCCGGGTAACCGAACGATTTCTCGATGTGGCACTACAATATGTGGGTATGGTGCCTTACGACGAAGCTGTGAAGAAAGCCGTTCAGCGCCAGAAAGCAGTGCTGGATGCATACCCCCGAGCCAAAGCGTCGCTTGCGATCAAGGCACTGGCTGACAAGGTAGAAAGCTGGCCACTGCCTTCATCACCCCGCGGACACCTGGAGTTTTTTGTGGAGCGGCTCGTCGAAGTCTGAAACGGATCCCGTAAAAAATAAAACCGGATGCATGACATTGGCGAAAAACCTGGGAATTTATCATCAGGCTGGTGTGAAAAGTCCCTCGGACCTCATAGAGACTCACGCCCCCCTGGTAAAGAAAATCGCACTTCATCTTTTAGCGCGGCTACCGGCCTCGGTGCAGCTCGACGACCTTATGCAGGCGGGTATGATCGGGTTGCTGGAGGCCGCCCAGCGCTATAGTTCAACCAAGGGCGCAACCTTTGAAACCTATGCCGGAATTCGCATCCGAGGGTCTATGGTGGATGAAATCCGCAAAGGCGACTGGGTGCCGCGCTCTGTTCACCGAAACGCTCGTCGGGTTGCCCGTGCAATCAAGGAAGTAGAAGACCGGGAGGGCCGTGAAGCCCAGGACTTTGAAGTGGCGGAAGAGCTCGATATGTCTCTTTCCGAATATCATGCCACTCTGGCCGATGCTAACAGCGGACGGCTTTTTAGTCTTGATGAGCTCAATGAATCCGGTGAGCTGCCGATAGAAGAAACAGAGGCCCGGGATAATCCGCTGGATGATCTCACATCTGATTCTTTCCGCAGCAGCCTTGCGGCGGAGATTGAGCTGCTTCCGGAGCGGGAAAAGCTTGTACTGAGCCTGTATTACACGGAGGAACTGAACCTCAAAGAGATTGGCGCTGTTTTGGGAGTCAGCGAAAGCAGGGTCAGTCAGATTCACAGTCAGGCCGCGTTGAGATTGCGTGGAAGACTTTCCGAGTGGCGCCTTGAGGAACACAGCTAGGCGTGGCTTGAGACTTCAGGGTTCTGATGAAGTGTAGTATTTGGTAACCGATGCTTTACAAGCGCGATAAAGATCAGACAATACATGGTTAAATCAGCGGCCTGCTACACTTTAAGCGCAAAGGTCAAAACGAATTCCGGGTCTTAATAACTGGAGGTCCCTTTGGACAAAAATATGAAAATTCTCATTGTGGATGATTTCTCCACAATGCGACGGATCATCAAAAACCTGCTCCGTGATCTTGGCTTCACCAACACCGATGAAGCGGACGACGGAAATACAGCTTTGCCTATGTTGAAAAGCGGTAAGTACGACTTCCTTGTGACAGATTGGAACATGCCGGGAATGTCTGGCTTTGATCTGTTGAAGGCAGTGCGGGCAGATGAAAACCTGAAAACCCTTCCTGTTTTGATGGTTACCGCCGAAGCCAAGCGCGACCAGATTGTTGCAGCGGCTCAGGCTGGCGTGAATGGGTACGTAGTAAAACCGTTCACTGCTGCCGTTCTAAAAGAAAAAATCGAGAAGATTTTTGAACGAATTCAGTAACCGGAAATTGGATGGGTCGTATGAGCGATAAAAAAAAGATCCATCGGGATCTTGAGCCAGAAGTGACCGAAAAGCTCCGGCACCAGGCAGCAGAGCTCGCCCAAAGTGTGGAAGGCGGCGATTATGCCCGAGCGATGAACCTGATTAATGAGTTAAGCGAAGTCAGGGATCAGAGCCTTTATCGTGAAGTTGGCCGTTTGACACGAACGCTTCATGAGGCAATCCGCAACTTCCAGATTGATCCGCGCAGCCAGGAACAAAAAGAGGTGCTGTCTTTGATGACAGACGCATCCGACAGACTGGCGTACGTTGTTCAAATGACAGGTCAGGCTGCCAATCGCACTATGGACCTGGTTGAAGAGAGCATGCCTCTCGCTCAGACACTCCGTGAAGAAGCCTCGTCATTGAGCGAAGAATGGCAGCGGTTGCGGCGCCGGGAAATGCAGCCGGCTGAGTTTCGTGAACTTTATGGCCGTATAGATACCTTTTTTCTTAGCGTTACCAATGATGCGGACACACTTTACAGCAGTCTTTCCGAAATTCTGCTGGCGCAGGATTTTCAGGATCTGACGGGCCAGGTAATACAGCGGGTGACGGCTTTGGTGAAGGAGGTTGAGGAACAGATGCTCAGCCTGGTGGTTATGGCGAGCCACGTTGATCAGCTTACCGGCACAGTACACCAGATTGAAAATCAGGAAGTCTCCGCCGAACAGGGCGTAGGGCCGCAAATGAAGGCTGAAGAACGCGAAGATGTAGTCTCGGGACAAAATGACGTAGACGATCTGTTATCCAGTCTCGGTTTCTGAACAGAAGAGGTTAGCCCATGGCGTTTGATGCCGATGATGAGATCCTGCAAGACTTCCTGGTAGAGGCCGGGGAGATTCTTGAGAAGCTGTCGGAACAGCTTGTTGATCTTGAGCAACATCCAGACGACAGTGATCTGCTCAACGCCATATTTCGTGGATTCCATACCGTAAAGGGTGGTGCAGGCTTTTTGCAGCTTGACGCTTTGGTTAACTGCTGCCACTCCGCCGAGAACGTGTTCGATATACTGCGCAACCATAAACGCGCGGTGGATTCCGAGCTGATGGACGTTGTGCTGGAAGCTTTGGATCATGTGAATGCCATGTTCGAGCAAGTGCGTAACAGGGAAGAGCTGACGCCTGCGCCGGACGAACTGATTGCGGCACTGGATGCTCTTGCACTGCCCCAGGTTGCTGGCGAGCCGGTGAGCAACCAGTCTGTAGACGTTCCTGCTGCCCCTGAAAGCGATCAGGATGGTGGCGATATTACCGATGAAGAGTTTGAACAATTACTGGATGCGTTGCATGGCGATGCTCCCGTAACGGGCGCCTCCGATAGCTCCGCCCCCGACCAATCCCCAGCCAACAGCAGCGGCTCAGCTGACGAAATTACAGATGATGAGTTTGAAGCCCTGCTTGATGAGCTGCATGGCAAAGGCAAGTTTGCCGCGAAACCACCCGCAGATGATGCCCAGACGACAGGTGGTGCCGGCCCTGAAAAGGGCGGTGATGGTGAGCTGATCACTGACGACGAATTTGAAAAACTGCTCGACGAGCTGCATGGCAAAGGTGGCAGCCCAACCACCGGTGGCTCCGGACCAGCGCCAGCGAAGTCGCCGCAGCCGAAAGCCGAGCCTGCGAAAGTTGTGCCTGAAAAAGCGCCAGCCAGTAAACCGGCCCCTCCCAGAGAGCCGGCTCCAGTGGCAGAAACCACTGTGCGTGTCGATACCAAACGCCTCGATGACATCATGAACATGGTGGGCGAGTTGGTACTGGTGCGAAACCGGCTCCAGAGACTTGGCTCCGACAGTGAAGACGAGCACATGCACAAGGCGGTATCAAGCCTTGATGTAGTGACCACAGATCTGCAGGCTGCAGTCATGCAAACTCGCATGCAGCCGATCAAGAAAGTATTCGGCCGCTTCCCGCGGGTTGTTCGCGATCTCGCCCGGGGCATGAAGAAAGAAGTGAATCTGGTGATGATTGGCGAAGACACCGATCTCGACAAAAACCTTGTTGAGGCCCTATCGGATCCCCTTGTTCACCTGGTGCGAAATTCTGTTGACCACGGTATCGAAACGCCAGATGTGCGTGAAAAGGCTGGCAAGCCCCGGCAGGGCACCGTCACCCTCTCTGCCGAGCAGGAAGGGGATCATATCCTCCTGTCTATCGATGATGATGGTGCAGGTATGGACCCGGAAGTGCTGCGCCGCAAAGCCGTGGAGAAAGGGATTTACGATCAGGACGCTGCCGATCGCCTCACGGATACAGAGTGTTTCAACCTGATTTTTGCCGCCGGGTTTTCGACGAAAGAGCAGATTTCTGATGTGTCCGGCCGCGGTGTGGGCATGGATGTGGTGAAAACCAAAATAAATCAGCTCAACGGTCAGCTCAGCATTGTTTCTGCCTTGGGCAAGGGTTCTCGCATCATCATCAAGGTGCCCCTGACTTTGGCGATTATGCCCACCTTGATGATCAAGCTTGGTGATCAGTCTTTTGCTCTGCCGCTGGTGAATGTGGTGGAGATATTCCATTTGAATCTGACACGTACCAATGTAGTAGATGGCCGTGAGTGCATTGTTGTGCGGGACAAGGTGTTCCCGCTTTTCCATATAAAGCGCTGGCTGGTGAAAGGGTCTAATGCCGTAACAGGTCCCGAAAGTGGGCATGTTGTGATCGTTGCCATGGGCACCAGTAAGGTTGGGTTTGTTGTTGACCAGCTCGTCGGTCAGGAAGAGGTGGTTATCAAACCTCTCGGACGAGGATTGCAAGGCACACCGGGTATGGCAGGAGCAACAATTACCGGTGATGGTCGTATCGCGCTGATTATTGATGTTCCCAGCTTGCTGCAGCATTACAGCTGATTTTTTACGCGCAGCTCAAAGCTTTATGGAATAAAGCATTTTGGTAGGAGAAACGGATGACAGTTTCTGTCCTGGTCGTTGACGACTCAGGTTTCTTTCGCAAGCGATTAACAGAGATTCTCACATCGTCGGGCCAGATCCGTGTGGTGGGTGTGGCAGCCAACGGCCGGGAAGGTGTTGAACTGGCGGAATCTCTGCGCCCGGATGTAATTACCATGGATTACGAAATGCCGATTATGGATGGTATTTCGGCTGTGCGGGAAATCATGAAGAAGCATCCAATACCGGTGCTTATGTTTTCCTCGCTCACCTACGAAGGCGCCCGAATCACTCTGGACGCACTGGAAGCCGGGGCGGTAGATTTCCTGCCCAAAAACTTCGAGGAAATCGCGCGGGATGGCAGCCAGTTGCAAAAAATCCTGATTGATCGCGTGCTCGATGTTGCTCGCAGTCGACCTGCCAGCCGGGCGCAGCCAACTCCACCTTCTTCCAGAACAGCCCCACAACCCACGCCTATAGCACCGGCCAGGACCGCAGCGCCGGGTCGCTCTGTGGCGCCCGCTCGCCAGGCGGCTCAGCCTCTGCAGGATGAAACGCCCAAGCGAACGTCACGGAAAAGCCCGGCACGGCATTTTTCCGTTGTGGCTATTGGCACCTCAACCGGCGGGCCAGTAGCTCTTCAGCGAGTACTTGCGGCCTTGCCGGCGAGTTTTCCCTCACCGATCGTGCTGGTGCAGCACATGCCAGCGAGCTTTACGCCGGCTTTTGCTGAGCGTCTTAACAAATTGTGCAAAATTGAAGTCCGGCAAGCAGAAGATGGCGATATCCTTCGCCCTGGCTTGGCACTGCTTGCCCCTGGCGGTAAGCAGATGATGGTCGAAAATCGCGGAGGGCAACCTCGGGTGCGCATACTGCCAGGGGACGAGCGACTGAATTACCGCCCCTGTGTGGACGTTACCTTTGGTTCTCTTGCCCGTGCATTTCCCGGCAAAACCCTCGGCGTCATCCTTACGGGAATGGGATCAGACGGCAAAGAAGGGTGCCGAATGATGAAACAAAGTGGCTCGCCCATCTGGTCCCAGGATGAAAAATCGTCGGTGATTTACGGTATGCCCATGGCAGTTGCCAAAGCTGGCCTGAGTGACGAGATCCTGTCACTGGATGAAATAGGGCCAAGATTGCTTGAGGGCGTTTGCTGATGGATATACTCAGCCTGCTCGGTGTCGTTCTGGCTTTTGCCGCTATTCTTGGCGGCAACCTGCTTGAAGGCGGAGCACTGAGCTCACTGTTTAATGGGCCGGCGGCCATCATTGTGATTGGCGGAACCCTGGCTGCGACCATCCTCCAGACCTCCTGGCCAGTACTGAAACGGGCTGCCGCACAGGCGCGGTGGGTGTTTGTTCCTCCATTTATCAGCATTGAAGACGGGATTGGCAAGGTAATCGATTGGAGCGTAAAGGCCAGGAAGCAAGGCCTTCTGGGGCTTGAAGGGTTGGCGGAGAATGAGCCGGAATCCTTTGCGCGCAAAGGCCTTCAGTTACTGGTGGATGGTGCAGAAACCGAAACAATTCGCAGCATCATGGAAATAGATCTGGATTGCCGTGAGCAGCGAAATCTTGAGTCCGCTCGAGTGTTTGAGGCTATGGGAGGCTATTCACCGACCATCGGCATTATTGGCGCTGTTATGGGGCTGATCCAGGTGATGACCAACCTTGAAGACCCAGCATCCCTCGGCAGCGGAATTGCCACCGCCTTTGTGGCAACCATCTACGGTGTGGCGCTGGCCAACCTGCTGTTTTTCCCGGTAGCCAATAAACTGCGTGGGCTGGTCAAGGAACGTTCACGATACGAAGACATGATGATTGATGGTCTTATTGCCATCGCAGAGGGTGAGAACCCCAAATCCATTGAATTGCGGCTGCGGGGCTTTCTGCAGTAAGCAAAACCGGTTTCTATTATGCGGCGTCGCAGGCAACCTCAGGATGACTTGCACAACAAGGAACGTTGGCTGATTTCCTATGCGGATTTCATAACCCTGTTGTTTGCTTTTTTTGTGGTGATGTACTCGGTCTCATCGGTAAATGAGGGCAAGTACAAGGTACTCTCAGAGACATTTACAGGCGTTTTTAACGCTCCTCAGCGCTCCTTTCAGCCCATTGAAATTGGTGACCAGCCTCAACGCCCGGAAGTTCAGCCCTCGGAGGCTGTAATTCCCCCGGCGGTAACAGAGGCCCCCAGAAACTCAGAGCAGGATACTCAGGCCCGCACAGAGGCTTTGCGCACCATGGCAGATCAGTTGGCTATGGAGTTTGACGAACTGATCGATCGTGGGGTTGTTACCCTTGAAACCAACGATCGGTGGCTTTCGCTTAATTTGCCGGATAGCCTGCTTTTCGGTAGTGGTGATGCGGAGCCCCATTATGATGCATTTGATGTGATGGACAAAGTTGCGCGGGTTCTCAGGAACCGGGACAACGCAGTGAAGGTTGAGGGCTTCACCGATAATCAACCCATTCGCACCCCGCGTTTCCCTTCGAACTGGGAACTATCTGCGGCGCGTGCGGCGGCGGTTGTCCGCATGTTAAGCATGGAAGGTATCGAGCCTGAACGACTGGCTGCGATTGGTTACGGGGAGCATCAGCCTTTGGCTCGAAATGACACCGAGGAAGGCCGTCGTCGTAATCGACGGGTAGTGCTGCTTATTTCCCGTGATGCCAGCATCCGGGGCGTTATGCGCCAGGGTATTTAAACTCGATTACTGTCTGGCACGGTTTCTGTATATCTCCACCCGAATACATTCAGGCGGCAACCGGCTGCCGGCATGCAACTCATTCAAGTTACATGAAAACTGGCCGATAAACCGGGATACATCTCGGTTTTCAGTTGATCGCAACACAGTCGTTTTGGAGTGAAAACGTGCGAATCTGGGCAATAGCCAATCAGAAGGGTGGCGTGGGTAAAACCACCTCGGTAGTCGCTTTAGGCGGCTTGCTGGCGGAGCGTGGCAAGCGCGTTCTGATGGTTGACCTTGACCCTCATGGTTCGCTGACCAGTTGGTTCGGGTACGATCCGGATACCATCGCCCACAGTCTTTTCGATCTGTTTCAGCATCAGGGCAAGGTGCCTGAGGGGCTTCCAGCTCAGCTTATTACAGAAACCAGTTGCCCCGGGTTGGATCTTTTGCCCGCTAGTACCGCGCTGGCGACCCTGGAGCGCCGAATGGTGGGCGCCGAAGGTATGGGGCTGGTTGTTTCCCGGGCGCTTACCCAGCTGTGGGACGATTATGATTACGTTCTTCTGGATAACACGCCTTCTCTCGGCGTGCTGATGGTCAATGCACTGGCAGCGGCACAGCACCTGATTATTCCTGTACAAACCGAGTACCTGGCCATCAAAGGTCTTGAGAGGATGTTGCATACGCTGCAGATGATCATGCGCTCCCAGAAGAATCAACTGCCTTACACGATTGTGCCCACCATGTTCGATCGCCGCACCCAGGCCTCAATGCAAAGCCTTAACCTGCTGCGTAAAACCTATCAGGACAACCTTTGGCGCTTTGCTGTGCCCGTCGATACAAAATTCCGCGACGCCAGTCAGGCCGGCATAATTCCCTCAAAGCTGGAAGCCCAGACACATGGCGTTCGGGCGTACCGGCATTTACTGGACGATTTGCTGGCCAAGACAGGCGCGCAGAAGGAGCGTCAGCATGGCTGACGAGAAATTGACAAAGCTCGCCGATCCAGCCAGCGCGATTGCCAGTTATCTGGACGAACTGCTGCACACAGCTACGAACACTGCGCGGCATGAAGAGCTGGCTGAGCCAAAACCAGCCGTAAAAGCCCCAGTCAAAAAGCGGGTGATAGCGCCTGAGCCAGCGCCCGTTCTGGCACCGGCACCCTTGGTGGCGTCACAACCGGTGCAGGTCCGGGAAGCGGCCCCAGCGGTGGCCTCCACGCCAGAACGTGCACCAGGGAAAGAAGCACCAGTAGCACGCCCGGATTGGTCAGAGCGCCCATTCGAGTGCCTGATCTTCACAGTGGCCGGGTTGCAACTCGCGGTGCCTTTGGTGCTATTGGGTGCTATATATCAGATTGAAGAGAGTATTCGGCCCATTCCCGGTAGCCCCCGTTGGTACATGGGTATTCGTATGGGTGCCCATCAGAATCTCAGGGTTGTGGACACGGCTGAGTGGATTATGGCCGGGCGAGTGCCTGCGAATGCCCGGGATAATTATCGTTTTGTTATTCGCCTGGATAACAGCGAATGGGGTTTGGCATGCGATAATGTAGCCCAGTCATTCACTCTGAGCCCGGATGATGTGCGCTGGCGCACGGCCCGCAGCAAGCGGCCCTGGTTGGCTGGCACAGTAATTGAGCAGATGTGTGCTCTGGTTGATGTCCGTACCATGGCGGATTTGTTGGTGCGTGCGGAGCGAGAGCAGCATCTTGATCTGAGTTGACGACCTTGATATGAGTTGACGACTCTTCCGGTTACCGAACGAAACCTTGCCGTACTGGCACGGTTTGTGCCCTTAACTATAGTATTGGGCACTGATGATGTTTTTTTGACGATCAGGCTGCCCGCCCGGGTAAGCCGAACAGGAGAAACTGGTTATGGCATCCCCGAGCGGACCGCAAAAACAGGCCAAAGACGATCAGGTACTGCAGTATGTGACCTTCCGGCTGGATAACGAGACCTATGGTCTGGATGTTATGCAGATTCAGGAAGTACTGAGATACACGGAGATTGCGCCGGTGCCAGGCGCTCCGGACTATGTGCTCGGTATTATCAACCTGCGGGGCAACGTGGTGACAGTCATCGACACCCGTCGCCGTTTCGGATTGGCAGATGCAGAAATGACAGACGCCACCCGAATAGTAGTGATGGAATCTGCCGACCAGGTGATGGGTATTCTGGTGGATTCAGTGGCCGAGGTTGTGTACCTGAAAGCCAGTGAAATTGAGACTGCACCGAACGTGGGTAATGATGAAAGTGCCAGATTTATCCAGGGTGTATGTAATAAGGGTGGTGAACTGATCATATTGGTCGAGTTCGACAAAATGCTGTCAGACCACGAATGGGCAGAGATCGCAGGGCTGTAAACCGGCGCACTACCGGCCAGACCTGATGATGGATGCCTCAAGTGGCTAATAACCGGAGACGTCCATCATGTTTACTGAAATTCCTTCCTATCTTCCCTGGGCGCTGACTGCTGTAGCGATTTCACTGGTTTTTGCTCAGGGCGTTATGCTTGGGCGCCAGAACCGGCAGCTGAAAGCCACACTCAAGGAGCGCTGCGATATCCTCGGCAGAGAGTTGCATGCTACTGCCAGTGGCAGCATGGGTGTGGGGCAGCGCCTTGTGGCCTGTGAACGGCAATTGCATGAGCTGCGAATAACCATGGATGAGATGCGCCAGAACGACCCTCTGAGAATATCTTACGATGAGGCTTCACGGCTGGTTGATCTTGGTGCCGATATCGACGATCTTATGAACACATGCGGAATATCCCGTCCCGAGGCCGAACTGGTATCAGCACTGAAAAAACGTCAGGCGGCCTGAAACCAAGCTGTTACGGACGCTTTTGAATGAACAAAGTCTATTCAAGGGGCCGAGAGGCCCTTCTTGCCGTTTCCCGCACTGATTTTGTTACCGGCTCGGATCTGATCCCCTCTATAACCGGGCACTCCATTCCCCGCTATGAAACCGTTGCTCATATCCTGTCTATCATGCCCGAGGTTATGCCTGCGGACACTGTTATGCATGTGGGTGGCGGTTCCGGCTACCTTGCTGCTGTGCTGTCACGCCTTGCTCATCGTGTTATTTACATCGAAAAAAATCCGAGCGTTGCAGAAGCTGCGAGAGACCGGTTTTTCCGGCTGGGCATGAATAATGTGGATGTTCTCGCCCAATCGGCCGAGAGCGAACTGGATCTCGATCAACCCTGCAATCTTGTGTTGTGCACCACCTTTATGAGCGAGCACGACACCTTGAAGCAATACCTGTGCGAAGGCGGCAATCTCATTTGCCTTGAGGGTAAGGCCGGGCCGGTGCCAAGTATGGCCATGTATGTGAAGCGCGCCGATAAGCTGGAGCGGGTTCGCACTCTGGGCTGGGTAGACTTTAATCGTAACTCGGAACAGATTCTTATCGATCTGGGTATGGTGGATGAGCGCATTCTGACTAAGGCCAAAGCCCAGGCGGCGACAGAAAACTGCCGCGTTCTGGATGTCTTGCGCCGCACCTTGAATATTGAGGAACGCGAGCTCTATCGCTCTCTGGCTCAGCAGCGGGGAATGGTTTTCGCTGAGGCTGATGCGCTTTTGCCCGCTTTGAAAGATGAACTGTTCCAGCGCTTCTCTCGCACCTTCCTCGACTTGTCCCGGATTATCCCGGTGGCCCAGACAAACGAAAAGGTGACGTTTGTTACCGATGATCCGGATGCACGCACTGATCAATTGGAGCGCATGAGCCCGGATCACACCATAGAATGCTGGTTGGTTGCGCCCACCGATTTCCGGCGGATTTGGTCAGCATTGGACCTGTCGGCTAAAGGTAACCGGTTTGCCGCCGACCAGGCAGTGTTGTCCACCACAGGTGCGGGTAGTGGTAACAAGCTGATACTTCGCTGGGTCAGGAAACCGGTACCGATCATGTCAGCCCCTATCTGGTGTCGGTGTACGAGGCGATTCTACTGGATGCCGTCAGTGAAAAAGCCAGTGATATTCATATTGAACAGTACGGTGAGCGGGTAAGGATTCGTTTGCGGGTAGACGGCGACCTGAGGGATTTGGGCCAGTACCAGATTACACCCCGTGAACTCAAAGGTGTCATTAACGTCATCAAATTGCGGGCTGAACTCAATATTGCTGAACGCAGGCTCCCCCAGGGCGGACGTTCCCGGTTGCAGTTAGGTGATATGGCCTACGATTTGCGGGTGCAGACTCAGCCCTCATTGCATGGTGAGCATGCGGTTATCCGCTTGTTACCCCAGACCGGCCGCGCCATGACCATTGCCGAATTGGGCATGTCGCCAATGATAGGCTCACATTACGAGCGCCTGCTGGATAACCCCGCGGGTCTGGTTCTGGTGGTTGGCCCTACAGGGTCAGGCAAGTCCACAACGCTTTATGCTGGCCTGCAAACCCTTGCAGACGATGGACGACGTAAGGTGATTACGGTGGAGGACCCCATTGAGTACTCCATCGATAATGTTCAGCAAACCCCGGTTCGAAGCGAAATCGGCTTTAACTTTGCGGATGCGATGCGGGCTTTTGTTCGTCAGGATCCCGATATCATCATGGTTGGAGAGATCCGCGATAAAGAAACCGCTCTGGAAGCCATTCGCGCATCCCAAACTGGCCACGTGGTGCTTTCCACGTTGCACAGTAATGATGCGGTGGATTCCTTGCAGCGATTGTACGATTTAGGCATTCATCCGAACTCCATCGCCGGTGAATTGTTGGCGGTCATTGCCCAGCGCCTTGCCAAACGCATCTGCAAACATTGCCGTCGGCCAGCGACACCAGACCCGGTTATTCTTGAGGAAGTCTTTCCCAACGGCGCACCGGATGATTTTCGTTGTTTTGAAGGTGCCGGCTGCGACAAGTGTGGGGGGCGCGGCACCCGGGGCAGGGTGGCCATCGTGGAGTATATGGAGGTGGATTCGGATATCCGCAATGCCATATCCAGCCAGCCACCCATTGGTGAATTGCGTTGGCGGGCGTTGGATTCTGGCCTGGTGACCATGCGCGACAGTGCATTGGACCATGTTATTGAGGGTGTCATTCCCATGTCTGAGCTGCCACGCATTCTGCCCCAGGAGCGTATGGCGCCGGAAGTCCGTGGTGGTCGCAGGAGTACGTTATGAGCGCAGCTAATCAGCAGAAGAAAGCCGCGCAACGGGTGCCGGCCGAAGTGGTTTTTCACGACGAACTGGAGCGCATAGCTGCCATGGATCTTGGGCCCATACCGCCAGGTTGGCGTATGTCGCCGAGGGCAGTTGAAAAGTTTGTGCTGGGCGATGAAAGCCTGGGCATTGAGTGCAAGTTTGTGGCGGATCGCGCCATGGTTACCCGTATCATCATTTCCTTGTGCACTAACCGGGGCTGTTTGCTGGTTGGCGAGCCGGGTACGGCCAAGTCCTGGCTTTCTGAATTGCTCACGGCGGCCATTTCAGGGGATTCTACTCTGGCTTTACAAGGTGGAGCGATCACTCAGGTTGGGCAGCTTCTGTATAGTTGGAACGACGCCATCCTCGCGACCAAAGGCCCTTGTTTCGAGGCGCTGGTGCCGAGCCCGCTAATGCGCGCCATGATGGAAGGTCGGTTGGTACGGTTTGAGGAAATCGCCCGTTGCCCGCAGTCGCTGCAAGATGCGCTGTTGTCGGTTTTGTCCGACCGGATTGTTGTCATTCCAGAAATTCCCGGAGACGATGGTGTGATACTGGCCCGGGATGGGTTTAACCTGATAGCTACCTCTAACAGCGTTGATGCTGGCGTGAATGAGATGAGTGCTGCTCTCAAGCGCAGGCTGGATTTTGAGGAAATCCGGCCAATCAGGAATCTGCCGGATGAAATAGGCATTGTTCTGAGGGAGGTGAATAAAGCCAACAAGCGGGCGGGGATCAACGTGGACCTGGACCAGGCTGTTATTGAGGTGCTGGTTACTATGTTTCACGAGCTTCGCAATGGCCAAACCATGGATGGAAGGAGTACGGATCGCCTGGCGGGCGCAGCACTTTCAACCGCTGAAGCGGTGTCAGTTGCTCACGCGGCAAGCCTGAATGCCTGGTATTACGGCGGCGGAAACATGACGGTAGAGCAACTGATGCATCACATCATCGGTTCGGCACTTAAGGATCATCCGGACGACCGCCGGCGCCTCAAGCACTACTTCGAGACAGCTATTGCACCCCGTAAGGGTGAGGTCTGGGCTCAGGTCTGGGCTCTGCGCTCACTCATCCATTGATGGCTCAGAGTTGTCCCGGCCGGCATCTTCGGGCGTGCGGCCGCGTATGTGAAAGGCAAAGGCAAGAATTTCTGCAATAACCCGGTAGAGGTTTTCGGGTATTTCGTCGTTCAGGGACAAGCGCGCGAGAATGCCGGCCAGTTCGGCATTTTCATACAGGGGCACATTGTGCTCTCTGGCAATCCGGATAATCTCATCGGCCAGTTCGTAAGTTCCCGTGGCCGTGATGGTGGGGGCTTTTTCGCCGTCGTACTTCAATGCAACGGCAGTGCTGGCTGGCTGGCTCGGATTCTGCTCTTTCATGCTCGGGTGTCCACCAGTCTGTGTTCCAGCTTGGTTGTCGGGTACGAAGGGCTGCCACGACGGCATTCCAGATCGGTCACTTCCAGCCCCAGTTCCACAAGGCTGCGCCTCAGAAGCGGCAATTCTTCGTTCACCTGCTTTAGCGTTTCCTGTTTTTCTGCCCACACCCGCGCACTGACTTCCTGCTGGCGCAGGGAAACCTCAAAGTTCAGCGCCCCGGCCAGCTCCAGATCAATGGCAAGATTCAGGCGCCATTCGCTGATGGCAGCGCGTTTTTCGTTACGGCCCTTGGCTGAAGACTCTTCCTTGTACTGTTCCAGGCGCAGTTGTGCCAGCTTGGGCTCGTTCTGGGGCGTTACCCAAGGTAAGTCCATAAGCAGGGTAGAGGTGGGTGCGGGCGTGTCACCGCCGCCCCGGGCTGTCAGGATTTGGCTGTGGAGCTGGTTAACTGTAATCCGGTTCAGCATGCCTGCTAACATGCGCAAAGTCTGGCCCACGGATGTGGGCTCGGAACTCGCTGCTGGTACCACGGCTTGCGGGAATTGCAGCGGCGCCTGAACCAGGCTCGGGCTTGCCAAGGGCATAAGACGGTTGAAGGAGGTTGCGGGATTGCCGCCTTGCTCTGCCAGCAGGCTCGTGATCATTCGTCCTATGGCAAGCTTGAGATCGGGCAGTGCGGGCGAGGGTGTTTGGGTCAGGCGGGATTCTGCAAACAGCCCACTCTCGGCTATCCATTGCCGGATTTGCTGTACGCTGTTGTTCTGATTGCCAGCACCGGGTGCCAGGGTGTTGCTTGCAGGCAGTCTTGCAAGGAGCGTTTCAATAGCCTGGCGCGCCGCTTCCGGCAGAGGCTGCAGGCTTCGGGCTGTGGGCAGTTGTCCTGGCTTCAGTTCAGGCACCAAACCCCGGTTCAGGGCAGTCATCAGTTTTGCCAGACCGCTGTCCAGGCTTTGCTGCCAAAGCATCCGTTGCGCCAGAGCCTTGGTAATGGCGGCTTCCGGGGTTGCTGCCAGTTTGCCCATTAATTGCAGCTCGTTACCGGCCCGCATCACTTTTACCCAATCCCCTGGCGTTAGTTCCGTTGCACCAATGGCCGCATTAACCTGTAACGGCTTGCCTCGTACCTCCAGCATCACTTCGGCACTGCCGCTGCCCTGGCGGTTAATGACTTCTGCCACCCGAGCCAGTATGGTCTCCCGGTTTGCGAGCTGAATCTGATCCAGTTGCTGTCGGGCAGACAGCGCTATGGTTTCCCGGCCTGGCTGCGAGGCTTCATTGGTTTGCGTCGGCCTGGGTGTTGCCGGTGCCGGAGGGGTTGGGGACTGTTGGCCGCTGGGTAGTTTCATCGCTGCTGACTTGATACCAGACAAGAGTAATCTGTTAGCGCTTTCGTTATAATACGCCGCGCTGGCAGCTATTGTCGTGAATACACCCGATGCAATGATGCATCGTCCTGATTACGGGGCCCTGATGTCCGAGCCGTTACCCTTGATTCCCGAACCACTACTACAGGCTGTTAACCTGCAGTGTGAGCGGGACAAGCGGATACTTTTCCGTGAGTTATCCTTTTCCATACTGCCCGGTACTGTAACCCGTGTCGAGGGTCCAAATGGCTCTGGTAAAACAACCCTGCTAAGAATTCTGGCTGGCCTGAATGATGCCTGGGCAGGTGATTTAAGGTGGTGTGGGGCGCCGGTGGCAAACCATCGCGAAGAGTTTCTCCGCAACATGCTGTATCTCGGGCATCGTCCGGGTATCAAGCCTTTGCTTACTCCTCTGGAAAACTTACGTGCATTAATGGCAGGTCGCAGGCCTGTGTCTGATTCGGCATTAATCCAGGCCCTGCAAGGCACTGGCCTCGCTGGGTATGAAAACGTACCCTGCCGTAATTTGTCTGCCGGCCAGCAGCGCCGAGTTGCACTGGCACGGCTGTTAATTGCCGATGAACCCCTATGGCTTCTTGATGAGGTGTTTACCGCCATTGATTCGGACGGTGTGGCAGCTATTGAGGGCCTTTTGCAACAGCGAGCTGCGGAAGGGGGTGCCGTGTTGGTGACTACTCACCATGAATTGGCGCTGCCGGGTATGCACAGGCTGTTGCTTGGCAAGGGAGGCATGACCGATGAACGCTGAAGTCCGCCCCACAGTGCAGTTGGCCAGTAGCAGTGTTAGTGCTCTGGCTGCCATGAAAGGTGTGTTTGCCCGGGATATGAAGGTGGCATTTCGGCAACGTCAGGATCTGCTTAACCCTCTACTATTTTTTATTATGGTTGTTACGCTATTTCCTCTTGGTGTTAGCCCGGAGGTGTCATTCCTCAGCCAAGCGGGCGCCGGTATACTGTGGGTGGCAGCCCTGCTTTCTGTGTTGCTGTCACTGGATCATCTGTTTCGTCATGATTTTGATGATGGCACACTGGAACAGCTTGTGCTTCAGCCCCAGCCGCTGTTTCTTCTTGTTTTGGCTAAAACCATGGCGCACTGGATGCTGACAGGCTTGCCCTTGGTCATTTTAGCACCCGTTCTTGGTGTTATGGTTCATCTCGACGGGAACTCTATTGCTGTTTTGTGTCTAACGCTGCTGATTGGTACGCCGGTACTGAGTTTGATTGGCGCTATTGGTGCTGCGTTAACGCTGGGGTTGCGGTCGGCAGGTGTGCTCTTGTCCCTGTTGATCATTCCGCTGTACATTCCGGTGCTGATATTCGGCACAGGCACAGTTGCGGCAGCAGCTGAGGGTGCGGCTGTCGGAGCATACCTGGCTTTGATGGGTGCTTTCCTGATGTTGGCGCTGACACTGGCGCCGTTTGCAGCAGCAGCAGCGCTGAAAATCAGCATGTCGAACGGGTAAAACAAGGTAAACGGTAGGACGGTGACCATCTGATGTGGCAATTTTTTCACAAACTGGGTTCCCCAAAATGGTTTTTCGGGATATCCACCCGGTTCATGCCCTGGCTGTTGGCTGGCGGCCTACTGCTGTTAATGGCAGGCGTGGTTTGGGGGCTGGCATTTGCGCCCAAGGATTATCTTCAGGGTAATAGTTACCGCATCATTTTCATCCATGTGCCGACCGCATTTATGGCGCAATCGATCTACATAATGATGGCGTCTGCAGCCCTTGTAACTCTGGTTTGGCGCATGAAGCTTGCCGATGTGTTCGTCAAGGCGGTTGCTCCGGTGGGGCTGGTGCTGACCTTTCTGGCGCTCTTTACCGGAGCAGTCTGGGGCAAACCAACCTGGGGCACCTGGTGGATCTGGGATGCCCGGCTTACCTCCATGTTGATTCTGCTTTTCCTGTATGGCGGTGTTATCGCACTGGATCGAGCTATCAATGATGAAAAATCGGCAGCCCGTGCGGTCGCTGTGCTTGTGCTGGTAGGGGTAGTGAATATCCCCATTATCAAATACTCCGTAGACTGGTGGAATACACTGCACCAGCCCGCGACGTTCAAGCTCACAGAAAAGCCGTCCATGCCGGCGGAAATGTGGGTGCCGCTTCTGCTATCAGTGCTGGGCCTGTACCTGATTTTCGGCTGGCTCGCCTGTGTTCGTATGCAGACGGAAATTTTGTCCCGGGAGCAACGCACCCGGTGGGTGAAAGAATTCGTATTGAAAGGACGGGGCTGAGCCATGGCATTTGATTCTTTTTCTGCCTTTATCTCTATGGAGGGCCACGGCCCATATGTATGGGCCTGTTACGCTGTATTTTTCGTGCTGATGGCGGTGATGATGGTCGGCTCGGTGCGAAGCAGGACGGCTGTTATTGAATCCTGCCGTCGTGGTTATGAGTTTCAGGCCGACAAGGGTAAAGTGGCCACGGCTTCGACATCTTCTGCGTCCTTCGCGCGCGTAAACGTTTCCCAAGACTGACTGACAGGTATGTAAATGCACCCGATCCGTAAAAAACGGCTGACCATTGTACTGTTTCTGCTGGCAGGACTATCCGTTGCAGTGGCACTGACAACCTATGCGTTGCGTCAGAACATCAACTTGTTCTACGACCCAAGCCAGATCTCTGCGGGTGAGGCCCCTGTTGATGTGCGAATCCGCGCAGGCGGCATGGTTGAAGAGGGTTCGGTTGTGCGGGACCCGGAAAGCCTGAAGGTGGAGTTTCTGGTCACCGATTACAGCGCTTCTGTTCCGGTGGAGTACGTCGGAATTCTGCCTGACCTGTTCGCAGAGGGGCAGGGCATCGTCGCCATGGGCAGGCTCAACGCCGAGGGCCGTTTTGTGGCGGATCAGGTTCTGGCCAAGCATGATGAAAACTACATGCCTCCGGAAGTTGCCGGAGCCCTGGAAAAGGCTTCAAATGCGGAGGCCAAGTCGGCGGCTGAAAGTACCAAACCGGCAACCTACTAAACACCCTACAACCAATAGCCTGATTCCTGGAGAGCTTTGATGTATCCCGAACTCGGACAGCTTGCACTGATACTGGCGCTGATTCTGGCAGTGCTTCTGTCGGTTGTACCCCTGGTTGGCTCACTCACTGGCCGGGACAGCCTTCAGGCCTTTGCCAGGCCGCTGACCACCGGCATGTTTGTGTTTGTCGGGCTGGCGTTTGTGGTGCTGACCCATGCCTTTCTGACGGATGACTTCTCCGTGGCCTACGTGGCCAACAACAGCAACAGTATGCTGCCCTGGTATTACAAATTTAGCGCGGTGTGGGGTGGCCATGAAGGCTCACTGCTCCTGTGGATATTGATGCTGACCGGCTGGACCATGGCTGTTGCCATTTTCAGTCGCCGTTTGCCGGCGGTGATGATCTCCCAGGTATTATCCGTGCTCGGCATGGTGAGTGTTGGCTTCCTGCTCTTTATCGTCGTGACCTCGAACCCCTTTGATCGCTTGCTCCCCAACGTGCCAGCTGATGGTGCAGACTTGAACCCCTTGTTGCAGGACTTCGGTCTGATCGTGCACCCGCCCATGTTGTACATGGGCTACGTTGGCTTTGCGGTCGCTTTTGCATTCGCCATTGCGGCATTGATTAACGGTCGTCTGGATGCCGCATGGGCCAGATGGTCCCGGCCCTGGACAACCGTTGCCTGGGCTTTCCTTTCTATTGGTATCGCGCTCGGAAGCTGGTGGGCTTACTACGAGCTTGGCTGGGGCGGTTGGTGGTTCTGGGATCCGGTCGAAAACGCTTCCCTGTTGCCATGGTTGTCGGGTACCGCACTGATGCACTCGTTGGCAGTGACCGAAAAACGCGGTGTTTTCAAAAGCTGGACAGTACTGCTAGCCATTGTGACCTTCTCACTTAGCCTGCTGGGTACATTCCTGGTTCGGTCTGGCGTGCTTACCTCGGTGCATGCATTTGCATCTGACCCGGAGCGCGGCACCTTTTTGTTGGCATTGCTGGCACTAACCATCCTGGCCAGCCTGATGCTCTATGCGTTCCGGGCGCCGGTGGTTCATGTGCGCTCCCGTTACGGCTCTCTGTCGCGGGAAATATTCCTGTTGCTGAATAACGTACTGTTGGTTGCTGCAACCTTGCTGGTGGCAGTTGGCACACTTTACCCACTGGTTCTGGACTTCTTTGAACTGGGCAAGATTTCTATTGGTGAACCTTTCTTCAATCTGACGTTCAGCCCGCTGGCTGTGGCGACAGGCCTTCTGCTTGGCGTTGGCACCTTTTCCCGCTGGAAGAAAACTGATGCCGGTTGGCTCGCGCGCAAACTCTTGTGGCCGTTGGCGGTCAGTGTGTTGCTTAGTACGGCGGTCATGATCGTGTATGGCGGATTCAAGCCCTGGGCGTTCCTTGGCGTATTTACAGCCGTATGGGTAACCACTGCAACTTTCTGGGATCTTTGGGACAAGTCTTCATCGAAAAAGGGGCGAATTCATGGTCTCAAACGGCAGTCCCGCAGTTACTACGGCATGGTGCTTGGTCACCTGGGCCTCGCTCTCACCATGGCAGGCGCAACGGTGGTGTCGAACTATGGTATTGAGCGCGATGTGCGCATGGTGCCGGGAGATGTAGCTGAGGTTGGGGATTACCAATTCCTGTTTGTGGATATAGGTGAGCGCCGTGGACGGAATTTTACTGCGCAATACGGTACGTTCGAGATCATGCTGGATGGCAAGCGTATCGCTGAACTGCACCCTGAAAAGCGCCAGTACGCGGTTGGCATGAGCGTTATGACAGAAGCGGATATTGACGCCGGTCTGTTCCGGGATATATTTGTGGCTGTCGGTGAACGTATTTCAGACAACGCCTGGGCTATTCGCCTGCAGTATAAGCCGTTGATCCGCTGGCTCTGGCTTGGCGCTTTGTTTATGGCCGCAGGTGGTTTCCTGGCCATCTCGGATCGCCGTTACCGGATACGCGAACGGGCGACTGAAAACCGAGCGTCCTCTGCACCATCGTCGCCAGCGCAGCCGGGCTCTCAGGGCGCAGCCGGAGCGGTTTCATGAAGCGGTTTTTACTGTTCCTGCCGTTGCTGGTAGCCATCATAGTGGGTGCATTCCTGTTTGCCGGTATCGGTAAAGATCCCACCAAGCTGGATTCCGCCCTGGTTGGAAAGCCGGTTCCGGTATTCAGTCTCAAAAGCCTCAAGCAACCTGAGGCGACCCTTGATGAGAGCCTGTTCCAGGGTGAGGTTACCCTGCTGAATGTGTGGGGTACCTGGTGCCCTGCATGCCGGGACGAGCATGCTGATCTGATGTGGTTGGCGCAGGAAAGGAAGGTTCCAATTATCGGCTTGAACTACAAAGACAACAGAGATGACGCTTTGGTCTGGCTGGACAGGTTGGGCGATCCATACCGTACAGTGATCTATGACCCAAAAGGCACCTTGGGTTTTGATCTGGGTGTTTATGGCGCGCCAGAAACCTTTGTTATTGATGCATCCGGTGTTGTGCGTTATCGCCATGTAGGTGTGGTCAACGTCGAGGTGTGGGAACAGATCCTGTTGCCAGTGATTACTAAAGCGCGGGGGAATGGCTGATGCTCCGTATTATGTGTTTCCTGCTGGCTATTCTTGCATCCGGCATAACCTCTGCAGATGTTTCTGCTGTGTATGGTTTTGCCAGCCGCAGTGAAGAGCAACGCTACCAGAATTTGATTGCAGAACTGCGCTGCCCCAAATGCCAGAACCAGAACATTGCGGATTCAAATTCCCCCATTTCCAAGGATATGAGAAATGCGGTTTATCAAATGATGCAGGAGGGGGCCAGCAATGATGAAATTGTTGAGTCTCTGGTAGGCCGCTTTGGTGAGTTTGTGAAATACAAGCCCGATCTGGACAGTCGAACCTTCGTTCTCTGGGCAACGCCTGCAATAGCCGTTTTGGGTGGTTTGCTGGTGGTGGCCGGGGTGGTTGTTCGTTCTCGTCGGGCGGGCACAGCAGCGCCAGCACTCAGTGCAGACGAGCAGGCCCGTATTGAAAAAATGCTTGCGGAAAAAAATCGTAACGGCAAGGCCTGAATAGCACTTAGTTCAAACGCCTGGCTTCGTAGCTGTACGCACCGTTTTATTCATTTTGAACCTGTGATGATATTTCCATGACCCAAACTTTCTGGATTGCCGCAACGGTACTGATCATTCTTGCCCTGGCATTTGTAATCTACCCAGTGATGTTCCACCGCCGGGGCGACCGGCAGCAGACGGATCTCAGGAACCAGAACCTGATGGCATATCGCAGCCGCATGGCTGAGTTGGAAAAAGAGCATCAAGCTGGAATTATTGACGAGGAAACATACCAGCAATTGCGCGATGAACTTGCCGGAGCCATGTTGGATGATGTGCCTGAGAACGAAGCTCCGGCAAAAAGTATTCCCGGTCGCAAGGCCGCGATGGCAGTGGGTTTGGTTTCAATACTCCTGATCCCCGCAGCCACGGTTGTACTTTATTACGAGTGGGGCGCTCTGGACAGCGTGGAAGCGTATATAGCCATGCAGGAATTGGGTGGTTCAGACGAAGCCCGAGCAGCGCAGATGGACACGCTCACAGAACAGTTGCGTGAGCGGTTGGAAGCAAGCCCCGACAACCCGGACGGATGGGCTATGTTGGGCCAAACCTATATGCGCCTGGAGCGCTATGAAGATGCTGCCTGGGCATTCCGGCAGCTGGCGGATAGTGTGAAGTCGGATGATGGATCCCGGGCAGTTGCTCTGGGGCTGTCTGCGCAAGCACTGTTTTTCCGCAGTCAGGGTGCCATGACCGATAAGGTCACCGCCACAATTGAAGAAGCAAGATCACTGAACCCAGACGAAGTTAATTCCTTGGGCTTACTGGGTATTCACTCCTTCAGTCAGGGCGACTATCGGGAAGCTATCCAATATTGGGAACGCATCCAGGCAGTCGCACCAGACCACCCGCAGTTGGGCGCCATTCAGGGTGGCATTAAAGAAGCTTACACTCGCCTTGGGGAGCAGCCGCCAGCACAGGAACCGGCTTTTGCTGCAGCGGATGATAGCGCTCAGGGTATGGGCGTAACTGTGAGCGTAAGCCTCGATGAAGCATTCAAGCAGGATATTCCTGAAGACACTACCTTGTTTATTTTTGCCCGTGCAGCGAATGTTCAAAGCGGCCCCCCGCTGGCCGTTGTCAGGTTGACCGCAAGCGCTTTGCCCGTTGATATCCGGTTGGATGACCGATATGCGATGACGCCGGAGGCAGTGATCTCAGGTGTGGAAGAAGTGGCTGTAACGGCGCGCCTGACACGTTCTGGCAGCATCAACGCACAAGCAGGTGACTGGCAGGGCAGTACTGATACATCCATTACGGTTACCAAAGAGCAGGGCGCACCGGTATCCATAGTGATCAATAAGCAGTTGACCGGAAGTTAACCGGAACTTCTCCCGCCGAGCCGGCAGGTACCGGCCCGGTGAGTGTTCAAACTGATTTCAGTTGTTGCCACGTTACCCCTCACAATGAAAGGCCGGCGGGGTAAAGTGGCGGCAAGTCAGTTTCCTGCTTAGATCTGTTTTTCTGTTGTCTTGCTTGCCGGAGCGCCGCAACCAGAGGCTCCCCGTCCCACTGTTCACTGCTGTTTCCATCACCGGAACGATCCTGGCTGAATAGATGCGCCTGTAGTGCGCTCAGCTCCTTGTCAAGATCCGGTGTCTGAACTACCCGGAAAACGTCTCCGGCAGAGCGGAAGTCGTGCCCTGGCCAGTGCAAATTTGACCAGTGAACAAACAGCCCCGGCGTGGATGCCCGACCATCTTTTGCCGCATTAAGCATCTGCTCAAACGCATTGCGTTCACTTTCGCTTTCCTCAGAGGCGCTATTGGCAGGCGCATCGGCAGCCAGTCTGCGGGTTCGCCACCAGGCCAACATTGTCAGAACCCAAATACCCGCAAGTGCAAGACTGACCCATTGCCAGAATGCGTTGTCTGCTGCTGCACCGGTGCTGACAGATTGATTCGCATCGCCAGTGGCAGGTGGTGAGCCTTGGCTTGACGTGGAGCCTCCAACAGCCGCTGGTGACGCGTCAGATGCAACCACGTTCAGGGTTTGTGCAGGGATAACAGCAACTTTCTCACTGTCGGATTCTGTATCCCACCAGGGAATACGCACCGCCGGAAGGCTCAGTTTTCCGGATTCCACGGGAACCAGAGCGCTGGTTTGAGTGAGGGTCGAGACAATGCCGTCGGGGCCCACGTTAGTGTTTCGCTGTGGCTCTTCCGGATAGCTTCGAAGCCCGTCAGGCGCAGAATCAGGTAGGGGGGGCAGCGCTTCTGAGGGCAGTCCTGCAGCTTGCAGGCTTAGTGTGCGGGTGAGATTGTCGCCGGTCTTCAGATTCAAGGTAGGTGGCATGCCAGCCTCTCTGAGAGTGAGGCTGGTGGCCGGTAACCAGGTTGCGCCGCTGAACTCTGCTGGTGCATCTTTTACAGGCACTTCAAACAAGGAGGCACTGTCCCGCAGGAACCGAAGAGAGCCGTCGGCATCTCTGGCCTGACCTTCAAAACGAATGGGAGGCAGATTCATTACGCCGGGTTTTTGTGGAAACAGGGCGTAGCGCCGCTCCACAACCCGGTAGCGTACGCCGTCGCGGTCGCTGGAATACTCCCGTTGTTTGCCGAGGCTTTCGATGATCGCGTTTGGGTGCTGCGGATCGGATAGCTCACCACGGATAAGGTTGCCCTGGAAGAACAGCCTCACTGTCAGGATCAGCTGTTCCTGAACATAGACTTCGGCTTTATCAGCCGTCAGCTCAATGAAACTCCCTCGATTCGTGCCAGTCTGGTCAGGGGGCGTACCGCCAACAACCTCGATGACCACCGGTTTGGATTTTGAGTCTTTGAAACTCAGTGGCGGTATGGTGAGTTTTCCGGTTGATTTGGGTGCAAGCTGGTAGGTCCAGGTTATTTCTCCCACCATGTCGCTGTTTATTGTGCGAATGCTGTAGCGCTGGTTGCGGGCGAGTATCTCAAAATCACGTTCCACCTTTTCGATATCTGGCGAGGGCAAGTTCGATAGATCAAAATCAAACAGGTTGCTCAGGCTGATATCTATCTCTGTGCTGCCCTTGACGGTAAGCGTCAGCACTTCGCCTTCGTAAAGGCGGGTTCTGTCTGGCTCTACGCTGAGTTCGCCGGCCTGTGCACCAAGCCCGAATACCATAAGAACTGCCAGCCAGATTGCCGGAATATTCAGCTGTTTTACCATGGTGTGTCGCCCTCATCCGATGGTGTCTGACGCTCCTGATACTGTTGCAGGAATTTTCGTTGTAAAAGCCCGCC
>Ga0209075_1000767_pt1 | contig 30987 bp, 20 predicted proteins | sample Stecom2011_FD_187523 | JGI IMG/M metagenome (GOLD analysis project Ga0209075, IMG submission 187523) | Agricultural soil microbial communities from Utah to study Nitrogen management - Steer compost 2011 (SPAdes) (version 2) | ecosystem: Environmental > Terrestrial > Soil > Agricultural land...
CATTGTCTGCAAAGAGCGCCTAACGGCTGAACGTTTTGGACTCGCGCACGAGTGCAAGGACGCAGGAGATAGAGCAGCACATGGAGTCGCTGCCGAGAGGCAATTCTTAATTAATAGAGGTGCCCTTAAGCTGTTTCAAAAGAATCTTTAACGTTGTATTTGATGTGGCGAAGGCCTTATTTGTCAGAGAATGAGCGAGTTGAAAAAATATTTTTAGATCAAGTCAGTGTTGAAAAGTATAAGAGCATCAAAGATGTCGATAAAGCCGTTACTGAAGCGGCCGGTTTCTTAGAATATTACTCGGATAAAATTCCAAGTGTCTTTTTATCCGGTATAGATTATGTAACTAAAGCCTTGGGGTAGGTCGATCAAGAGTTTCGTAGTGCTCATAGATTTTCCAGGGTAACCCTGCAGGCATTTGTTGAGTATGAGAAAGAAGTTGGGGAGTAAAACACCATCCCATTTGGTTAATTAAAGTCTTATGTTTAGCTGTTTCCCCTTTGTGTTCGAACAGGATCGACCAAGGAGGGTTTGTTAAAAGCCAATCCGCGTATAAAGATTCACCGACCGGCCTTTGCCATACATTTGTTCAAAGCCGCGGCTGGCATCGTTTTTAAACTGGGCTATGTTGACGCCGCCTAGGGGTTGTTGGTAGTGCTGGTTAAATACGTTGCTTACCTCTAGGCCAAGGGTGAGTTTGTTCCAAGATATTTGCGTGTCAAAGCTTACCAAGTGGTAAGACTGAGTGGGATTTTCTAGGCGGTTGGCGTCGAGCCGGGTTTTATCGTCCACCCACTGCCAGGTTAAGCTCGACTCAACCTGACCCATGGTTTGCTGTAACGCGACTGAGCTTTGCCAAGGCATAATTTGGTACAGGGGTTGGCGGCTGTCGTCGCGCGAGCCACGGGTGTTGCTGGCGCTGGCGTTGAGTTGCCACTCGCCCCACTGACTGCTGTTGTGCAGTTTGCCGGTCAGCTCAAGCTGGGCGCCGTAAAGGGTGGCATCTATATTGGTAAATTGCAGAATGTTGCGCGGTTGCCCAGCGGCGTTTGGACGATCGCTCGGGCGCACCGGGTTTGCGTCTATGTAGTTGTTGAGTTTGCTGTACCAAAGGTTGCCGCTAAAAACCCAGCGATTGTCGGCCAGTGCTTTGTTGTAGCTGGCGCTGATGGTGTTGGCGGTTTCGGGCTTTAGGTTGGTATCGCCAATGTAACCATTGCCGTCGCCAAACCAGCCGATCATAGTGGCAGACATATCGCTCACGCCCCAGGTGTATCGCTCGTACAGGTTAGGTGCGCGGTTTTTACGGGCCAGCCCCAGTTGCAGTTGCTCGCTGTTGCTAAGCTGGTAGGTCATTTGCGCGGTGGCATCTATTAAGGTGTCGAGTTTTTTTCGCGGCTGGGCGTTAAACGCTGCGGCGGCGTCTAGGTTGCTGTGGGACATATCCATCATGTTATCCATAGCACCCATGTCCATGCCCATGCCCGTGTCCATACCGTCCACGTCGCCGGTGTCGTTGCTGTAATCTTGCACTGCGGCGCTGTTGGTTTGCACCTGTGTTGCTCTGGCGCCCAGACTAAACCATAGGTTCTGGTTAACGTGGCTTTCCAGCTCGGCATAGGCCGACAGTCGTTTGCGCGAGCCGTCGTTGATGTTGATGTAGTCGTTCGGCCCCATCATCATCGAGCCCTCTACCGCAGGCCACCAATCATCGATGCGAAAATCGTAGTACTCTTGCGCCAATTTTAGCGTGGTGTGGTCGCTTAGATTGTGGCTCCAGCTCAGTTGGTAACTAAGATCCTCTGAGTTGGTGTCCATGGGCATTTGGCCGGTTTTCTCGCGCGAGAAAAAGCCCATTGCGTGGCTGACTTTTTGCCAGTTAATGTGCGCTTTAAGTTCCCCCGCCTCCAGCGTGCGTTGGTAGCGGGTTAGTAAGCCGTAACTGGTGTTGTCGGTCATGTCCATATACTGGTTGGGAAAACCTTGATAGGGAATGCTTTGATAGTTGAGCTTAATCGCCAGTTGTTGAGTGTCGTCTTTTACCGCGGTCACTAAGCTGTGGTTTTGCGCTTTGTATAAGGTGTCCAGTTGGGTGTTGCCCGCGCCGTCTTGGTGGCTGTTAGATTGCTCTAGCGCCCCGCGATAACTAACGCTTACGCTGCTGCTGGCCAAGACGGCGCCAAGGCCAGCAGCGCGGCCATCGCCGTTGCTGCGATAGCCGGCCGATAGGTAGCCGGCACTCCAAGCAAATGCATCTGCCTGGCCAAACTTCGGGGCGATGGTGTCGACACGGATTACCCCAGCGATATTGTCATCGCCTAAGCTGACCGGAGAGATACCCGCCACCACTTGATAGGCGGCAATTTGGCTGGCGGATACATAGGACAGCGGCGGGTTCATGCTGTTGCCACAGGCGGCGGTGATGTCGGCGCCATCGATCAGTACCTTTATGCGATCGCTCATCATGCCGTTTAACACGGGTAATCCCGATACGCCCCCTGCGGCCGAGAAGTTTAACCCGGGTGCTTTGAGTAAGTCCTCGGCGTTGCCAAGCTGTGCTGCGCTGGCGTCAGTGCGTTGGCCATACACTTCAACCTCCTCGATGCTGGGGTGATGCTCGGCCAGTGCCAATGAGCAATAAAAACAGACCATAAGCGGCAGCAAAAGCGGTGTAAGTGGCAGGCGTGAGAATCGTTGCAAAGGCATGGCGTGAGCTCTTTAACTACAGTGAGGCGTTATTATAATCATTGGGCTTAAAATTAAAACGTGACATATTGTCGCATTAATATTCAAAAAAAGAATAGATAAGTCACGGCTGTTGAGTGTGCGCTAAATAAAGCGTCGCTGTTGCTAGGCTCGGGGGGTAAAAGCACACAGGCCGCCAGTAGGCGGCCTGTGTGTGGGGGGGGCGTGCTTAGTTGTCGGTTTTTTCTGAGTGGGCGGCTATTTGTTTGTCCAGCAGCTCGCTAACAAAATCGACAAAGTTTTTGCCGTCGCGGTTACCCGGCAGCTCGGTATCGCCGTACAGGCCTTCGACGATTTCCATTAGCAATTGGTAGGGCTCGGCAAATTGGCTGGCTAAACCCGCCACCTCTTGGCTGTCTTTAAGAAACTGGCCAACCGGTTGTAAGCGATTTTGCAGGCCGTCTGCGGCGGCTGTGTCGCTACCATAGGCGCTGCTGGCGCGCTGAATATCCACGCGGGTTAGGTTTAACGCAAAGCCTTCGATCTGGGTGTGGTTGTAACCCAGCTCAAGTGCTGCGTCGTAGGCGCTGGCAATATCGCCAGAAAAGAAAGAGTCGGCCAGAGAGTGGATCTGTTGCAGCAGCTCATCGATGGCGGCTTTTTCGGCCTCGTTCAGATCGCCACTGATGTTTAACTGGTAATTAAAATTAGAGGCGCTCGAGCTGCTGCCATCGGCGGCGCGCCAAGAGCGGCTCTCGGCGTGGCTGGCGTTGGCTTGGATGCTGACGGTATCGCCCTCGCGGGTTTGCAGATCAAAGCGAAAGCTCTGTGCCGAGGCGTATTGATACTGGCCCCAGGTAGTGTTGGCGGTGGCGCTGCTCTGGCCGGTTGTGGGGGTGTTGCTGAGCTCGCCCAGTGGTTTGCCCAGATGCTGTTGCGCTAACTGGTCAATGCCACCGGTGACTAAGTCGTAGGTCTTACCAATGGATGCACTGATGTTGGCGTCCAGCAGGCTTAAGGCCTCGAGTTGCTCGCGGGCTTCATTAAAGCCTTTCTTAAAACCCGACAATCCAGCTTGTAAGCGCGACTCCAGCTCTTCGTCGCTGGCGCCGTTGGCAATGTCGCGCTCTATTTGACGCTGGATAAAACCGAGAATATTGCCCGCGGCTTGCTCGGCGGTGAGGGGCTTAAACTTGCCTGGCTCGGGGGCGCCTATGTGTGCCGTGGCTTTGTCGCGAACCAGTGTTAACGCTTGGGTTAGCTTGCTGTTGACGGCACTCGAGCGCGAGTGCAGCTGAGGGGCTTGGCTGGTAGAGTGCAGCGCGCTGTTTAAATCGGCTTTATGTGGCGTCATGATAACCTCAAATATTTAGTGCTTAAGAGGGTTATCGGCCGATCTTTATAATCTTTAGGTTAATATTTAAACGTTTATTTGTGAGCCGGTAAAATGCGCCGGGCTCTAGGTGTGATATAAAGGCATTATCGCGGTGGCCGTAGTGGTGTAAACGGTTTTGGCTTGCATCAGCTACCTTTATTCATCGGTATTAAATTGCGCTGTGGTGCGTGTTTCTTAAACCAAGACAAGTGAGATCAGATTTGAAGTTGTTATTAACCGATGGCGCTCATCCGCTAAGCGCAGCGTTGGGGCGCGAGCTGGAGCGCGAGTTGTTTGACTTGTTGACTCCGGCCGCCGCCGAGCTTGATTGGTGCAACCAAGAGACGGTGGCGGCCTATATGCAAAAACATAAACCCATTGTGGTTATTAACACCCTTGGTTGGCCCGATGCATCGGGCCAAGACGTGTGCGATTTACTGCCGCGAGCGGCGGCCATTCTGGCGCAAGTGTGCCATTTGCAACAGATACCAATGATTCAATTGTCGAGTTATCGGGTGTTTGGCGCTAACAATAAAAACAAACACGCTGAGCGCGATGAGCCGCAACCGAGCAGTGTCGAGGGGCATGCGTTTTACGCCGCCGAGCAAGCTGTAACCGCACAGCTGGAGCGCGCTATCGTGCTGCGCAGCAGTTGGGTCATTGGCAGCTATGAAGACAACCATTTAACCCGTTTACTGAGCGCCTTAGAGGCGGGCCAAAGCTGGCAGCTGAACAGTCGTTTGCGTGGGGCGCCCACGGCACTGTCGGATATCGCACGGGTCATTGTCGCGCTGGTTAAGCAAATTAGCTGCGGAGCCCAGTGTTGGGGTGTCTACCATTATTGCAGCGGCGATGCCTGCACCGAGGTGGAGTTTGCCGAGCAGTTAGTACAGGTATTGCAGCAGCAGGATTACCAAGGGCCCGAGCCCAAATTGGTGCTGCTGGACGAGAAGCGTGCCGGTGAGCCGTTAAGCGCTGCGCTTGCCACGCTGCGGATTCGTAATGACTTTGGTGTACAGGCGCGCTCTTGGCGCTCCTCTTTGGTGGCCCTGACCAAACAATGGTTAACCGCTCGCGGCTCGAACACGGTAAAGAGTTGATGTTGACTTGGCCTAGCGAAAGGCCAAGTTCAGCGCACAAAAAAGCCCCCACTGCGGTGACAGCGGGGGCTTTTTTTGTGCTTGCGGGTTACTCGGTATAGCGCTGAAACACCAGTGAGGCGTTGGTGCCGCCAAACCCAAAGCTGTTGGACAACACACGGTTGAGCGTGACATTGTCTTGGCGCTCGCGCACGATGGGGACAGAGGCGGCCTCTGCATCCAGCTCGTCAATGTTGGCCGAGGCGCAGATGAAGTTGTTTTCCATCATCAGCAGCGAGTAAATGGCCTCTTGCACGCCGGTGGCGCCCAATGAGTGGCCGGTGAGAGATTTGGTTGAGCTAATGGCCGGTACTTTGTCACCAAAGGTGCTGCGCACGGCTTTTAGCTCGGCTAAGTCGCCCACGGGGGTGCTGGTGCCGTGAGAGTTAATGTAGTCGATACCACCGCTAACGGTGGCCATCGCTTGACGCATGCAGCGCTCGGCGCCTTCACCCGATGGGGCCACCATGTCGTAGCCGTCAGAGGTAGCACCGTAGCCGACCAGCTCTGCGTAAATTTTGGCGCCACGTGCTTTGGCGTGCTCTAGCTCTTCAATCACTAAACAGCCACCACCACCGGCGATAACAAAACCGTCCCGCGCCGCGTCGTAAGCCCGCGAGGCTTTGTCGGGGGTGTCGTTGTACTTGGTTGAGAGAGCGCCCATGGCGTCAAATAGGCACGACAAAGACCAGTGCTCTTCTTCACCGCCGCCGGCAAACACCATGTCTTGTTTGCCCAGCTGGATAAGCTCCATGGCGTTGCCAATACAGTGGGCGCTAGAGGCACACGCCGATGAAATGCTGTAGTTAACGCCTTTGATTTTAAAGGGAGTAGCCAAGCAAGCCGAGGTGGTGCTGCCCATGGTTTGGGTAACACGGTAGGGCCCGATGCGCTTGATGCCACGGCTGCGTAAAATGTCGGCGGCCTCTACCAGGTTTTGCGAGCCGGCACCGCCAGATCCCATAATAATGCCGGTGCGCTCGTTTGAGTATTCGGCTTCGGTTAAGCCGGCGTCGGCAATTGCTCGATCCATCGAGACGTAGGCAAAAGCCGCGGCGTCGCCCATAAAGCGCAACACTTTGCGGTCGATTAACTCTTTTTGATCAAGATTGATCGAGCCGGCTATGCGCGAGCGAAACCCCAACTCCTCGTAAATAGGATTGTAAGTAATGCCAGAGCGGCCGTGGCGCAGGGCGTCCAGTACGGTGGATTTATCATTACCGATACAGGAAACAATGCCCATTCCGGTAATTACAACGCGTTTCATAGGCTACCTCGTAATAGTGCTCAGCCTCAGCAAGAGCGGCTACATTTATGTTTATTATGCCACAGCGCGATTATTTGCAACTGGTTTGACAATGTGAGCTGGGCTTAGTGCCTTGCTGTTAAAAAGAGTCAGTGTTTGAAAACAGTCCGACCCGTAAATCTTTGGCAAAATAAATATCTTTGCCGTCAACCGCTACTCGGCCATCGGCGATACCCATAATCAGTTTACGCTCAATAACACGCTTTAAATTGATGTGGTAACTGATTTTTTTGGCGGTGGGCAGTATTTGCCCCGTAAACTTAACCTCGCCACAGCCCAGTGCGCGGCCGCGGCCGGGGTTACCTTTCCAGCCAAGAAAGAAGCCCACCAGCTGCCACATGGCATCCAGCCCTAAACAGCCAGGCATCACGGGATCGCCGGGAAAGTGGCAATCAAAAAACCATAACTCTGGGCTGATGTCCAACTCGGCGATGATTTCGCCTTTGTTGTACTCACCGCCGGTTTCGCTGATATGGGCGACACGATCAATCATCAGCATGTTGGGGATGGGCAGCTGTGCGTTACCTGGCCCAAACAAGCGACCGTGGCCGCACTCGATCAGATCTTCCAGGCTGTAGGAGCTCTGTTGGACGTGTGAATTCATAGTGTTAACTCTGAGCAATAAATCAAACGAATGGAGCCATCTGGGCTGCAAAGGGGCACATTCTACCTTGTGCCACTGGCTTGTCTAGTGTTCTGACCGGCAATTGCATTATTTTAAGGTTTGTGTCTATTGCCCAGATAGGCGCTGAGTGGCCCGCCAGTGCGGCCGGCGTAGGTGGCAGTTTCAGTGGTCGCGCCCAGTGGCGAATTTGGCCACATCGGTCAGTGCCGTGCGAAAGGGGCTCTCGGGCAAAACAGTTAGCGCTTCTAGGGCTCGGGTTACCGCGGCACTGGCCGAGGCTAAAGTGTAATCCATCGCGCCGCTGGACTCGACAATACTAACCACTTGGCTGAGCTGGCTGGCGTCACCGTTGCGGATGGCGTTGCGGATCAGCTCGCGATCGGCGGGGTTGGCCTTTTCCATGGCGTGAATAAGCGGCAGCGTGGGCTTGCCCTCGGCCAGATCATCGCCCACGTTCTTGCCCAGTGCGTCGGCGGCGCCGCTGTAATCCAGTGCGTCGTCGACCAGCTGAAAGGCGATGCCGACCTCCATGCCGTATTGGCTTAGGGCGGCGCAGACGGTCGCATCGGCCTGTGCAATCACGGCCCCCGCCTCGCAGGCGGCGGCAAATAAAACGGCGGTTTTTTTCTTGATCACCTGTAAGTAGCCCGCCTCGGTCAGGTCTGGGTCTTTGGCGTTTACCAGCTGTTGCACCTCGCCCTCGGCGATGATGTTGGTGGTTTTCGATAAAATAGACATGATGTCCATGTTGCCGATGGCGACCATCATTTGAAACGCGCGGGAGTAGAGAAAATCGCCGACTAATACGCTCGGTGCATTGCCCCATTCGGCGTTGGCGGTAGGACGGCCGCGCCGTAAGCTAGAGGTATCGACAACGTCATCGTGCAGCAGTGTGGCCGAGTGAATAAACTCGATAATGACGGCTAAGTCGAGGTGCTGCTTGCCGCGGTAATCTAAGGCGCGAGCGCAAAGCAATACCATTAATGGACGCAGACGCTTACCACCGGCTTCGATTAAATAGTGCCCGATGTTTTCGACCAGACCGACGTCGGAGTAAAGCTGGCTGATGATCAGGTTATTCACATCGTTAAAATCGTCGGCGACGACATCGTGAAACGGCAACATTTACAGATCCCTTATTGGCGCGAGAGCGCATCCTAGGCACGGCTGGCCGGGCTGTCAAGCCAGCGGCCATGGCGGGGGCCTAGCGTGTCTTTTAGTATTACGCCACTGTGGGCGGCGCACAGCACGGCTCGCCATTCAAGCGGTAAACGTGCTGGCTGTGCTCGGGTGTTGCGCTAAACGTTTACAGGTTGTTAAGTTGGCAGGGATGTTACTGTATTTTTTAAGCCTGCCCTAGTGAAGTTTAAGCCTGGGTTTAAGCCAGCGATTAATGCCGCCGGACAACATCATAAGCCCGGTTTTAATATAACCGTACACGGCCACCTGGTGTGCGCGGTAAAGAGAGACATAAAAAAACCGCGCCAGGCGCCCTTCAACAAACAGCGAGCCGCTGTTTAAGTTGCCCATTAAGTTGCCTACGGTGGTGTAATTAGACAAAGAGACCAAAGAGCCGTGATCTTTGTAGCGGTATACCTTGAGTTTTTTACCGTTCAGTAATGCGCGAATATTGTGGTAGCAAGTGTCGGCCATTTGGTGGGCCGACTGCGCCCGCGGCGGCACTTGTGTGCCATCGGTCTGGATAAACTCTGCGCAGTCGCCAATGGCAAACAGATTGGGCTCGTTTTTAACTTGCAAATAGGCGTTTACCGGCAATTGGTTGATGCGGTTGGTGGGAATGCCGCCGATGTTTTTTAACGCATCGGGGACTTTAACCCCAGCGGCCCACACCATAATGTCAGACTCTATCGTCTCGTGATCGGCGGTTTCTAGGCCATCGCTCAGCGCGTTGACAATACGCGTGTTGAGCTTGATGGTCACCCCGAGCTTGACCAGCTCGCGACTCGCGGCGGTGGAGATGCGCTCGGGCAGGGCGGGCAAAATACGCGGCCCGGCCTCTATCAGGGTGATGTTTAAGTGTTCGTTATCGATGGCGCCAAAACCATAGGCATGAAACTTTTCTACCGCATGGTGTAGCTCGGCCGACAGCTCCACACCGGTGGCGCCGGCTCCGATAATGGCAATGTTAACGGTGTTGCGTGTCTCGGGCAGGCGTTGGATACGCAAAAAACGGCCCAGCAGTTTGTTGCGAAAACGGTGCGCCTGAGTGGGGCTATCAAGAAAGATGCAGTGGTCTTTAACCCCTGGGGTATTAAAGTCGTTAGAGGCAGAGCCAATGGAGAGCACTAAAATATCGTAATCGATGCGGGTCTCGGGCAGCAGCTCCTGGCCATCGTCATCGCTTAAAGGGGCCAGCACCACCTGTTTTGCCACACGATCGATATTGCTCATGGTGCCAATGCGAAAGTGAAAGTGGTTGTCAAACGCGTGGGCGCGATAGCTCACCGCGTCGACCCCCTCATCCATCGTGCCCACTGCAATTTCGTGCAGCAGTGGCTTCCAGATGTGGGTGGTGTCTCGATCGATTAAGGTGACGTGGGCTTTGTTTTTACGCCCTAACTTACGGCCCAGTTTGGTGACTAACTCTAAGCCGCCGGCGCCACCGCCGACTACGACAATTTTTTTCACTGCAACTCCTTTACGCGATGAATTATAGGGACGCGAAGGGTTGCCTCGCGCTATAGGGGCATTCGCTTTGGGCTTTTGGCCCTTTTACAGTGCGACGTTAAGGCCGCCTTAAGTTTATAAACTGATCCAGCGATGCTCTTGTGCGCTGGTGACAATGGCATCGATGACTTTCATGTTGTCCAGCGCGTCGGTGATGGACGTGGGGGCTGGTTTATTATGCAAGATTGCCTCGGCCAGCGCATCGGTCATGTTGCGATAATGGTTGGCGGGCTTGATATTGCGTATTTGTACTTTGCCCTCTTGTCTAAGTGTCAGCTCGGCGCTGTTATCGGCTGCCGGATTAAAAGGGATATGCAAACGGATACTACCGGTTTCGCCGGCGATTTCCACCCACTGCTCGGGCTCGGTTTTGGTCGAGCTGCTAAAGCTGGCAAGGGCGCCGTCAAACTCCATCAGCGCGGTACTGATGCAGTCGACCTGATATTGACCGAGGTTGTTCATATGGCCGAGCACACGGGTGGGCTCGGCGTTTAGTATGTAACGCGCCAGCGAGACTCCGTAACAGCCTATGTCCATCAGTGCACCACCGCCCATAGCTAAGCTGTTGCGTATGTTGTTGGCATCGCGATTGTTGTAGCTAAAATTGCACTGGATGGTGCGCACCGTGCCGATGGCGCCCTCGTCGCACAGTTGCTTTGCCTGCTGCCACTGGGGGTGAAAGCGGTACATAAACGCCTCCATCAGCAGCAGCTCTGGGTGGCGCTCGGCGCAGGCCAGTAATGGCTCTAGGTCGGCCACCGATAAGCCGGCCGGTTTTTCTACCAGCACATGCTTGCCCGCCTCTAGGGCTTTGATCGACCAGGGGACGTGCAGATGGTTGGGCATGGGGTTGTAAACGGCGTCTATGTCAGGGTCGGCCAATAAGGCCTCGTAGCTGCCGTAAGAGCGTGGAATATGAAGTTGCTCGGCCTGTTCGCGGGCGTGTTGTGGCTCGCGCGAGGCGATGGCTAAAACCTCACCTAAGTTTGACGACTGGATAGCGGGGATGGTGTGTAACCGGGCAATTTTAGCCGTGCTTAACACGCCCCAGCGGATCTTGCTCATAGAGCCTCTTGTAGGTTGGAGTCGTTGGGCAGAGCCTAAGATTATACGCATTAATGCGGCGTTGCACAGCGCCCTTAGGCGACTAAATTAACCCTTTAGGGTGGTTAGTCGCGGCGCGATCGGCACTGGACGATTTAGCCTGCAGCGTTAAGCTGTTTTAATAAAACGCTTTAGCAATACCGGCAGCAGGATTAGATCGGCGAGCAGCGCAACCAGCATTGCCAGGCCCGTAAGCAGGCCAAACTGTACGCTGGGGACAAAATCGGAAAACGCCAACATTAAAAACCCTAAAGTGATGATCATGGTGGTGTAGAGCAAAGCATAGCCCACGCTCATGTGGGTGCGCTGTAATGCCTGCTTGGGGTCGGCGCAGCTTAGCTCCTCGCGGTAGCGGTGAATATAATGGATGCTGTCATCGACCGCGATGCCCATGGCGATAGAGGCGATGGTGATGGTCATTAAATCCAGCGGAATAGCCAGCCAACCCATAAAACCCAGTACGGCGATGGTGGTCAGTACGTTGGGCGCGATACCGATCAGGGCGATTTTAAGAGAGCGAAACAGCAACCAAAAAGTCAGCAACAAAAAGAAATAGACAATGCATAAAGCTAAGATCTGAGAGCGGAACAGCTTGTCGAGAATGTTTTGGTAAAGCACAAACAGATCGGTTAATTGATAGCGCTGCGGCGCAATATCAAGTTTTGCCATATCGGCGTGAATGGAGTCCAGCAGGTCGGCGCGATTGAGGCCTTCGGTAGCGTCCTGAATACGGGTGCTAATGCGGGCTTGGCGGGTGTCTTTGTTAAAATACGAGCCCAGTAAATCATCCTTTAAACTGTCATCCATGGTCCAGTAAACGGCGTTAAGCTCGTACTCGGTGAGTGGTTTGCCGCCGTTAATTTGCTGTGCCAGCTCGGTGAAGTTAACCACCGATAACGTATCCCCCACGCCTTTGTGGCTTTTGAGGGCAGCCTGAATCAGCTGCAAGGTTTGCACATCGCGCGCGGTAAATTCTAGATCGGCGTTGTCGGATTTATCGGGCAGTGTGTAAATCAGCTGTAAAGGCGTTGAGCCGCCAAACTCTTGGTCGATAAACCGAAGCTCTTGGTACACTTTGGTTGATGCACGAAAATAATTGATAAAGCTGTTTTCAACACTTAAAAAAAGCAATCCACTAAGGCCCATCACCAGTAGCGCAAGGCTGGCGGCGATGGGCCAGCGCGAATGCTGCGCAATCCAGTTGGCGTTCGCTTGCAGCAGTTTGGTGGCCCAGCGGTTTTTATTGCTCGCGCCCTCGCGTTTTAGCAGCGCCAAAACGCAGGGAAAAAGCAGCAAGCTAATAAGGATCGAAAACGACATGGCGATCATCATCATCCAGCCAAAACTGATCACCGGCTGGATGTCGGTAAACAGCAGCGAGGCAAAACCAATCGAGGTGGTAATACCGGCGTACAAGCACGGCTGCACTTTACGGGCAAAGGTTTCTACCACTAACCGCTGTTGCTCCCAGTCTGGGTGGTCGTTGCAATACTCGCGGTATTGCACAATTAAGTGAACCACGATGGCTAGCGTCAAAATCAGTTGTAAGGCAATAAAGTTAGACGAGATAACGGTCGCTTTAAGGCCCAGCAAACCAAACAACCCCACCGTACACACAACGCTGCTGATGCAGCACAACAGTGGAATAACAACCCACCGAACCCTGCCAAATACGATCAACAGCACCAGGCAAATCATCGCGGCGATGGCGCCACCAAAAATGCTTAAGTCGCTCTTGATGATGTTGATCAGCTGGTAGCCTAATACGTGCGCACCGCCAAGATAAATATTGGCGTTATCCTCGTAAGGCTTAATCAATTGCCGGATCTTACTGATCTCTTGGTTGCGCAGCTGGGTTAGCTCGCGCTGCAGTGGGGCGGCTTTTTCTTCCAGCTCGTCTAGACTGTCTTGATCGGACTGGTTTAACGAGCCTTGCAGCGCCTGCTGCTGTAGATCGGTAATTTTATGATCGAGCCGGCTAAGCTCTGTGTGGGGCTTAAATAACACCTGTAAGGCGGTGGCGGTTTGTGCTTGATTGATCACTAAATCCTGGTAGATTGGGTGATCTTTAAAAACACGTTTTAGCTCAGCGGGGCTAAAGTTATTATTCTCGATGGTCCACTTGTCGGGATCGCCGTCGGCGCTTAAACCATCGCTCGCCAAGCTTAATAGTGGCACGTTTAGGATCGAGCGCACCGACTCAACCCGATCCATAAGCTGTAACTGTTGGCTTAAGGTGGCGATGTCGTCAAAGGTCTTTTGGCTAAGCACTTCGTGCTCTTTAGGTTGGTAGGCGATCAAAAGAAACTCTTGCGGCGAGAATCGCTCGTTGATCACTTGAGTCTCTAAGTACAATCGATTGCCCTTGGTCAGTAGCGTGTCGGCCGACGCGTCGATTTTAAAGTTCAACGTCTGGTAGCCTAAGGCGGCGCAAAGCACCACAAGCGCGATCAGTACCGCTTTGTGCCGTTCGACTAAAAACTGCGCTATGCGCTTACTCATAGTCGGCGTCCCTCATGATGCTTTGTAGGTATAAGTTGCGGAATAAAATATAAGGGTCATCGCTTTTGTCGTACAAGGCTTTATAGCGCTCGGCGTCGCTGGCGTAATCTTGTAAGTAATCGGTGGCTCTAACGCCTAAGCGCTCTGGATCTTGCAGCAAATAATTGACCGGATTAAGAAAGTAATCGGATATTGCCGATGCCCCATCACGCAAATCGGAAGGCCCCAGCAGTGGCAGCACTAAATACATACCATAGCCGGCGCCGTAAAACCTTAACGTTTCACCAAAATGGGCCTCGGCACGCTCTAGGCCAAACCAAGCATCCGCCGGATCGAACAATCCCGCTAGGCCTAACGTCGAGTTAATAACAAAACGCGCGAGGTTGCGGCAAGCGAGCTTGCCCTCTAGCTGCAATAGATTGTTAACAAAATAAATAGGGGATTTTAAGTTGTAAAAAAAGCGGCTTACGCTGTTGCGTACCGGCAGTGGCAAAACTTTTACGTAACCGTTGGCCAGTGGTATTAATGCGTAGCGGTAAGAGACGTCGTTAAAGGCAAACATGGCCCGGTTAACTGTAATAAGAGGGTCGCGGTAATCGGTATAGGACACCACCGTTGGCTGAATGTCGGCCATGCCCTCAGGGGTCTTGATAATCTTGCCGGCCCCCGGGGCATCGCTGGTCAGTGGTGGCTCTGATGGGCTTTGGCCGATGGCGGTCTCGTGGGGCACATAAGTACGCCCGATGCCGTAATCCGGCTGCGCTTGAGTGGAGCAGCCGGCCAAAAAAGCCAACCATAAACCGATTGCTAGCGCCCGATGCGACCGAGCTTTTAACCGCTTTAACGGCTGGGGGTTATCCATAAAGTTGTCTCACGCAAATAAAGGCTTGAGCTTGCCGAGGCGGTTGCACCCAACGCCGAAGATGTTTTTGCAATGAGCTGGGTTTAGCAAGCCTTGTGCCATAGGCTTTAGGGCGGCGGAGCGGGCTTTATACAACTTAAAAGGCTAAAGCGGCTGGCGCTTAATACACTTTTTTGTAAGTTCTACTAAAGCGGCGCGGCAGGGCGCGCTAGGGCAAGATAAAAAGAGGCGACGCTTGTCGCCTAACGGAGGCTAGAGTGGTGCAGGCAGCATGGGCATGAGCAAAATCTCGCGCGCGGGGTTAAAGCTGGGTGTTGTGTTTATCGTGGCGGTTAATAATTTGGATATCGACGCGGCGCTCTAAAGCGTAGGCTAAGCGGTTACTCGCGGTGCTGAGCGCGGCCTTGGCACCATGACCTTTTAGGCGCACGCGCAGTGGGTTAATGCCGGCAGTGGCTAAAGAGCTCAGCACTGTGTGGGCGCGATAGTGCGACAGCACATTGTTGTACTCGTCGGTGCCGCGCGGGTCAGCATAGCCGTCCAGTTGCAGTAATAGCTCGGGGTTTTCTGTTAAAAATAGGGCCAAAGTGGTTAATGCCTTGGTGCCAGGTTTGCTAAGCCGGTCATCTCGGGGGTTAAAGAGTATCTGTAAGGGTAACGGTTCGGTTTTGCGGGCGGGTAAAAATGCATCGTGGCGCTTGTTGATTAATGGCCCTTGGCCGTAAAAACCCATGTAAAGCTCCGAGCGTAAAGCCACAGAGTCTGCAGCCGGCGCACCGAGGCATAAAAAATCGCAGCTCGTATCGTCTGCGCTATGGCCCTCAATAAGTGCTACCTTGGCAGTGGTCATAACGGCAGAGGTAAGACGTGTTTTGTGCATCGGGTACTCCTTGGCGGTAAAGGTGTTGTGTTGCCATAGGGTTATTACACCGACTGAAACAGGCAATCGTATGCTGCAATAAAGGCACCCTGGTGATCAATTGTGATGAACTGTGGCACCCGACAAAGTCCGGTTAACCGTCGCGCTGGATGGCGCCGGTAGGGTTGGGCAAATTAAACAGAACTCACAAAACAGTACTTTAACGCAGTGCTAAGCTTGATATTGCGCGCCGAGCCCTTATCTATTAAGCATTAATGGTTTGATTTTTTTGGTGTGACAGCGGTTTCGGCTGGACACCATCATCGCGAGGAATGATCAATGCGACTAGATCGATTAACGAATCAATTGCAATTGGCTTTGTCCGACGCTCAGTCGATGGCCGTTGGCCGTGATCACAGCCAGCTGGAGCCGGTGCATCTGATGTTGGCGCTGCTGGATCAGCAAAACAGCACGGTACAGCCGCTGTTAAAGCAGGCCGGCTTTGATGTTAAAGGGTTGCGTAACGAGCTAAACAAAACCCTCGACCGCCTAGCGCGGGTGCAAAGCCCCTCGGGGGATGTGCGCATGTCACCCGAGCTGGCGCGGCTGTTAAATTTGGCCGATCGCCACTCGCAAAAAGCGGGCGATAAATTTGTCTCGAGTGAGTCGGTGTTGCTGGCGGCAATGATCGATAAAAACTGCGAGCTGGGCCAGCAGTTGGCCCAGTTTGGCAATACCGAGCGCTTGGTGCAGGCGGTAGAAACCGTGCGCGGCGGCGAGGTGGTAGAAGACGCCGATGCCGAGAGCAACCGCCAGGCGTTGGATCGCTACACCATGGATTTAACCGCCCGTGCCGAAGCTGGTAAGTTGGACCCTGTGATTGGCCGCGACGATGAAATTCGCCGCACCATTCAAGTGTTGCAGCGGCGCACTAAAAACAACCCCGTTCTTATCGGTGAGCCAGGCGTGGGTAAAACCGCCATCGCCGAGGGGCTGGCGCAACGGATTGTCAATGGTGAAGTCCCCGAGGGTTTAAAAAACAAACGCCTTTTGTCGCTTGATCTAGGTGCGCTGCTGGCCGGTGCTAAGTTTCGCGGCGACTTTGAAGAGCGCTTAAAAGCCGTAATGAACGAGCTTGCCCGGCAAGAGGGGCGGGTGATTTTATTTATTGACGAGCTGCACACCATGGTGGGTGCGGGTAAGTCAGAGGGCTCGATGGATGCCGGCAATATGCTTAAACCGGCACTGGCCCGTGGCGAGTTGCACTGTGTCGGTGCCACAACGCTGGACGAGTACCGTAAGTACATCGAGAAAGACGCTGCACTAGAGCGGCGCTTTCAAAAGGTTCAGGTGGACGAGCCCTCCGAGGAGGACACCATCGCTATTTTGCGTGGCCTAAAAGAGCGCTACGAGGTGCACCACGGCGTGGATATCACCGACTCGGCCATTATCGCCGCGGCAAAATTGTCGCAGCGCTACATCACCGATCGTCAGCTACCGGATAAAGCCATCGACTTGATCGATGAAGCGGCCAGTCGTATACGCATGGAGATCGACTCAAAGCCCGAAGAGATGGACCGCTTAGAGCGCCGTCTAATCCAGTTAAAAATTGAGCGCGAGGCGGTTAAAAAAGACGAGGACGAAGCCAGCCGTAAGCGGTTACAGAAGATCGAAACCGACATCGATGGCTTAGAGCGTCAATACGCCGAGCTGGACGAGATCTGGCGCACTGAGAAAGCCGCGCTACACGGCTCGCAAGAGATTAAAAGCAAGCTCGAGAAGGCCCGCTTAGATTTAGACACCGCACGCCGCGCTGGCGATTTGGCGCGTATGTCGGAGCTGCAGTACGGCATTATCCCCGAGCTGGAAAAACAGCTGGATATGGCCAGCCAAGTCGACATGATGGAGATGACGCTGTTGCGCAACCGCGTAGGCGAAGAGGAAATCGCCGAGGTGGTGAGCAAGTGGACGGGTATCCCGATCAGTAAGATGCTCGAGGGTGAGCGCGAAAAACTGTTGCAAATGGAGCAGGCACTGCATCAGCGCGTTATTGGTCAGGATGAGGCGGTGGTGGCGGTATCCAACGCGGTGCGTCGCTCGCGGGCCGGGCTGTCCGATGCCAATCGGCCTAACGGCTCGTTCTTGTTTTTAGGCCCCACTGGGGTGGGTAAAACCGAACTGTGCAAAGCATTGGCGAGCTTTTTGTTTGACACCGAAGACGCGTTAGTGCGCATTGATATGTCCGAGTTTATGGAAAAACACTCGGTGGCGCGGCTTATTGGTGCGCCGCCCGGTTACGTGGGCTATGAAGAGGGCGGCTACCTCACCGAGGCGGTGCGACGTAAACCTTACTCGGTGCTGCTGCTCGATGAGATCGAAAAGGCTCACCCAGATGTGTTTAACATTTTACTGCAAGTGCTGGACGATGGCCGTTTAACCGATGGCCAAGGCCGCACCGTGGACTTTCGCAACACGGTGGTGGTGATGACCTCGAACTTAGGCTCGGATCGAATTCAGGATCTGGCCGAGGACAAATCGTTTGACACAGTGTCGTTTGACATCAGCGGGCAAGAGACCGACTCGGTGCATAACGAAAATCGCTACGAGGCCATGAAAGAGGCGGTGATGGAGGTGGTGGGGCAGCATTTTAGGCCCGAGTTTATCAATCGTGTGGACGAAGCCGTTGTGTTTCACCCGCTGGGTCGGGCGCAAATTCGCGCTATTGCCGATGTGCAAGTGGCGCTGCTGGCCGAGCGAGTGGCCGACAAAGACTTTGTGCTGGACTTGAGCCCCGAGGTGATGGATCGCTTGGCCGAGGCCGGCTTTGACCCAGTGTATGGTGCCCGTCCGCTTAAACGCGAGATCCAACAATCCATCGAGAACCCACTGGCGCAGGACATTCTAGCCGGTAAGTTTGCCCCAGGAGATGTGATCCAGGGGCGTTTGGTTAACGATGTCATTACCTTTGCCGCCGTTAAGCCGCATTAACGGCTTAACGGTGCTCCCTGCTAGCCCTGTTAATAATAGGGGCTAGCAGGACTCGTCGACAGCGCGCTGGGCCTGCTCGATGCGATCGGCTATTTGCTCTTCGTCTAGGTAAATAAAGCTACCGTCCTCTACCGGTGCGCGCACTCGACCACCACGGCTGAGTATCTCGAGGTTGCTTTTGGCGGCCTCGCAGCGCTCGGGGTCTTTAGCCGCGGAGTCTGTATTAGTAGCATTTTTTGTTTGCACGGTCTCTTTGGGGGTGTCGCCCGAGAAGTGCGTGTAATCGACCGGCTCACTGTGTCCGGTTTTAGGTTTAATCGCCGAGCTTTGTTTGCCCTTGGGCGGGCGGGCCCCGTAATGTGTGCCGCCATCTTCGTCGGTCCACTTATAAACGGTGTTGTCGGCGAATGTGAAGGGGCTGCTAAAAAGGCCCAAAAAAACGGCAACCGTCAAGAACTGCCAAAAAGATTTGCTCATTATCCTCACCTTGGATTGTCTGTACAGGTGGCCACTATAGCGCGGAATTACCGCTGGCGGAAAACAGGGCCAATAATTTGTGACTGAACCTTTGTGATTGACCGCAGTGAAGGCGTTTAAGCTTGACAAAATTGGTCAGGCTGCGAAAATGGAAGCCTCGCTAGATGGTCCGTAAGCTCTGCCGATAACCTCGGTGTTTCACGCTGCGTCCAGCAGGTCACCCGCTTGTTGAACCATCCGCATTGCGTAGGCGCATCCACCGATGCCTGCTCCCCAAGAAATCGCCATCGCTACCAGCGCGTAACTTGGGTAACCTACAGAATTCTGTTTATAGCTCCACTAACAGGCGCAGCTGTTGTTGTGCTTGGCGCTGTGGGCGCACTCTATTGAAACCGGCTGTATTAAAAGGGGATACAACGTGGAAATGCTATCAGGCGGCGATATGCTTATTCGCTCGCTGCGGGACGAGGGGGTTAAATATCTATTTGGTTACCCCGGCGGCGCAGCGCTGCATATTTATGACGCCATTTTCCGGCAGCAAGACATCCAGCACATTTTAGTGCGACACGAACAGGCCGCCACTCACGCGGCAGATGCTTACTCGCGCGTTACCGGAGAGGTGGGCACTGTATTGGTGACCTCGGGCCCGGGCGCGACCAATGCCATTACCGGTATTGCCACCGCTTATATGGACTCTATACCCATGGTGGTTATCTCGGGTCAGGTCATGAGCCACTTGATCGGGGAGGACGCCTTTCAGGAAACCGATATGGTGGGTATCTCGCGCCCGATCGTAAAGCACAGTTTTATGATTAAGCACCCCAGTGAAATCCCTGAGGTGGTTAAAAAAGCCTATTACATCGCTCGCACTGGCCGTCCAGGCCCGGTGGTGATCGACGTGCCAAAAGACTTAACCAGCCCGTTTGAAACGTTTCCGTACGAGTACCCAGAGAAGGTTAAGATCCGCTCGTACGCTCCGGCCACTCGCGGTCATGCGGGGCAAATCAAAAAAGCGGCGCAGATGCTGTTAGAAGCTCGCCGGCCGGTTATCTACTCCGGCGGTGGCGTGGTGCAGGGCAATGGCTCACAGCTGCTGACCGAACTGGCAAAAAAACTTAACTACCCAGTCACCAACACCCTGATGGGGCTGGGCGGGTATCCGGGTACCGACCGGCAGTTTTTGGGCATGTTAGGTATGCACGGCACCTACGAGGCCAACATGGCGATGCACCATGCCGATGTGATTTTTGCTGTGGGTGCGCGCTTTGATGACCGAGTGACTAACGCAGTAAAACAGTTTTGCCCTAACGCCAAAATTATTCACATCGATGTGGATCCGGCGTCTATCTCAAAAACCATCACCGCCGACATCCCCATTGTTGGCTCGGTAGAGAGTGTGCTGAGCGAAATGCTGGCGCATATTTTAGAGGGCGACGAGAAACCCGATGAATCTGCCATCGCCTCTTGGTGGGCGCAGATCGACGAGTGGCGTGAGCGTCATGGCTTGTACACCGCCTCGCGCTATAACACCGAAGGCGACAAAATCATGCCGCAAGATGTGATTAAAGCGTTGCACGAGGTGACCGGCGGCGATGCTTACATTACCTCGGACGTAGGACAGCACCAAATGTTTGCGGCGCAATACTATTTGTTTGATAAGCCGCGCCGTTGGCTCAACTCGGGTGGCCTTGGCACCATGGGCTTTGGTTTGCCGGCGGCGATGGGAGCACAAATAGCCGATCGCGATGCCGTAGTCGCCTGTGTTACCGGCGAGGGCAGTATCCAAATGTGCATTCAGGAGCTGTCAACCTGTACCCAGTATCACCTGCCAATAAAAATTATCTGCCTTAATAATCAGGCCTTGGGCATGGTAAGGCAGTGGCAAGATATGCAGTACTCGAGCCGTTACTCTGAGAGTCTATATGAAGAGTCGTTGCCAGATTTTATTAAGCTGGCAGAGGCGTACGGTCACGTGGGCATACGAGTGACCAAAAAAGAAGACCTCAAAGCCAAGATGGAAGAGTGTTTTGCCATGAAAGACCGCGTGGTTTTTATGGACATACTGGTGGATACGTCGGAGCACGTTTATCCAATGCAAATAGCGGGTGCTGCTATGCGTGATATGTGGCTGAATAAAACCGAGCGCACCTAGATCCTGCCGTTACAGGTCGCTTAAGCATTGTGTGTGGCGGGGCAGCAGGGTAATTAAAAGTATGTTTTTTTACTCTGCTGCGCCGCCCTCTTGCTAGGCGCTAAATGGTGGCGGTGAATAGCCACCATAAAAAAGAGAGTTTTTTATGAGACGAATAATTTCTGTACTGATGGAGAATGCCCCCGGATCGCTGTCGCGCGTAGTGGGCTTGTTTTCTCAGCGGGGCTACAACATTGAATCGCTTACCGTGGCGCCAACCGAAGACGACACACTGTCGCGTCTGACGTTAACCACTTTGGGCGACGATCACAAAATCGAGCAGATCACCAAGCATCTTAATAAGCTGATCGATGTTGTAAAACTGGTGGATTTGACAGAAGGCGCTCATGTCGAGCGTGAAATCATGTTGATCAAAGTTAAAGCCGCCGGTGCTCAGCGTGCCGAAATCAAGCGTTGTGTCGATATCTTTCGCGGTCAGATTGTCGATGTGACGGCGAGCTTGTACATAATCCAGATCACCGGTACCAGCGATAAGCTCGATGCGTTTTTGCAGTCGGTGGGCGACGCCTCTATCCTCGAGGTGGTGCGCTCTGGTGTTTCGGGTATTGCCCGGGGCGAGAAAGTACTGAGTTTGTAATTTGTTTGGCCGGGGCGCCAGTGCCCCGGTACCCCTCCGCTTTTCCGTTACTGTCATCTCTGCGTTGCCTCCCCTGTCTCTGACTTACGGTTTAGTGTCGCCTAAAGTTATATTCAGATTTTATAAGCTAATAGTGTTTTGTATGTAAAGGCGGGTTATTTCTGTTGAACCTACGACCTAGGTGCGCTATTGTTGGTGTAATCGGTTACAGAGAGGGTATTTATCCTGTGGCTGACAATATAAAAATAGTGTGCCCTACTTGAGGATGACAAAGCCCGTATTTACGAATAGTAAGCCCTGTTTTTTCGTTAGTTGCCGTGCGCGTAACGGACACCTCTTTGCGTGTCACTGGTAGTACTTATAAAAATACATAAGAGTGTGCGAGGAATATAAAGATGATAGATCGCAGTGCATTTTCCCCCCGTAGGAGTGCCTTGGCGCTGGCCATAGGTTGCGCCCTTGGGAGTTCGGCCCTGTATGCCCAGGATACCGATAGCAATCAAAGTGCCGCTGATAGTGAGCTTCTATTGGAGGAGGTTATTGTTCGTGGTGTCCGTCAGTCGCAGGCCAAGGCCATTGATATCAAGCGCGATTCGGACCGGATTGTCGACTCGATTGTGGCTGAAGATATCGGCAAGTTGCCCGACTTAACCATTACCGACTCTTTGCAGCGTGTAACCGGTGTACAAATTAACCGCGAAGCTAACGAGGGTACCTCGCTTAACATCCGTGGCATGCCACAGGTGCTTACCACCTTAAATGGTGAGCAGTTTTTAAGCCCCTGGAACATAACCGGAGTGGGCGCTAACTATTCAGATATTCCCGCCGGTATGATCAGCGGCGTCGATGTGTACAAATCTCAGTCAGCCACCATGGTGGCCGGTGGTATCTCTGGAGTGGTGGATTTAAAAACTCTGTCGCCGCTGTCGATGGAAGAGGGCGTCACCGCAAACTTACGCGCCGAGGCCTCTACCGGTAGCCGCTCCAAAGACGAGGTAAACCCAGACGGCAGCACCAGCAGCCGCAGCCCCGACTACAACCTAAGTGGTTTCTTTGGCTTCAAACTCAACGACGATGTGGCGTTTAACCTGGGTTTATTTTCCTCTGAATCCTACAACGCCAACTACTCTATGTGGGAGAACCCGCAGTTTGGTTTTCTTGACCGGCAAAACGGTACCCCCGCTGACCCGTTAGATTTTAATGGCAATGGCGATCTGGTCAACGACTGGTATTTGGTACCCGAAAGCTATGGCGCCTCGAGCAGCTTTGTAACCCGCGAGCGTGAGGGTGGCTCGCTCAGTGCCGAGTGGCAAATTAATGATAACTTTAATTTGCGTGGCGATGTGTTTTACACCCGCATGGATCAGTACGATCGCGGTGTAAGGGTTGCTTTTAGCGGCCACTCATCGGTTGACTCCTACGAGGTCAACGGTGTTCCAGGCACAGAGTCGAATCTAAATGATGTTCTGCAAGAGGGGTCCATTTTTAGTCAGGGCGGTGGCTTTAGCTACGTTGATGATAATGGTGAGACGCAAAACCGTGTGCTGCACAGTTTGCGAGTAGCCGAGGTTTTAGCGCCAGATTTTCAAACCACCTCGTCCAACAAAATCGACCAAACCGCTGCGCTTAACAGCAATATACAGCTGGATTACACCAACCACGACAACTTGACTGTAACGGCACGTTATATTTATGCCGAGGCAGAAAAACGTCAGCGAGAAGCGTCGTTGCAACAAGGCAGCCCCGCTTGGCTTTGGGTTGATGAAGACGGTATCCCGGGTAAAGATCCGATCGAGCCTTACACAGTGACCGTCGATTATCGCGGCGATTACCCCTCTTTTAATTACGACCGCGATGTCTCAGACGCTAACTTGCTGGCGATGTACCAGTCGCAAGCCACCGGTAATAACACCGAAGGTACCTTAAACGTAGCTCGGGTGGATGTGAAGTACGACTTTGATGGCGGCCTGTTTAACTCGGTCGATGTGGCCTTGCGCCACGGCATCCGCGAGGCCGATTACAACCAGTTTTACTATGTGACACCCACCGAGCGTTACCCCGACAGCCAGCGTATCCCTATCGACAAGCGTAACCAGCTCTACTCTGGTAACCGTGTGTGGCAGCGTTACCCAGATTTTCGCAGCTTTAACTATCTGGATGAGAACGAAGCTATACGCGATGCCGGTTTAGAAGATAATGGTTTCTCTGCAGCGGATACGGTTATTTTTAATGACTTTGGGCCTTTCGCCGGCTTTGAGCGTGGCGTGTCGGCACTCGACCCTGCTCAGTGGGACTCACCGCTGGATTTTATGAACCGTTTGTATCCCGGCACGCGCACCGTTGAAGACCCCGCTTACGCCTACAATGTTAAAGAGGCCTCCACTGAGGCGTCAGTACAGCTTAACTTTAACTCTGACTCAAGCGACAGCCTATTTGGTATTCCGTACAGTGGTAACCTTGGTTTAAAAGTTATGCAAACCGATCGAACCGTAAAGCGCAACACGGTGCCAGAGGTGCTGGATATATTTAACTCCATCGGTGCGGTCGACTACCAAAAGCTGGCGTTTGTCTATGACATTGAAACCCAAAAGCGTTCCTTTACCCAATATCTACCGTCGGTTAACTTTAATATGTTTCCCGCCGATGATGTTGTCGTGCGCTTTGCAGCGGCGCGAACCACATCCCGTAACGACTTAGAAAACGTTGGCTCGGGCCTCAGCCTTTGGTATAGCAAGTGTGAAAAAACCGACGCCAATGGCGATCGCGTTTTGGTCGCCGACAGCTCGGGCAACCTAGTGGGTGAAGAGGTTACTTGCGTCGGTGGTGGTACTGATAAAGGCAACATCAATATCGATCCGTGGCTTGCCGATATCTACAACGTCTCTACCGAGTGGTACTTTGACGAAAATGCGATTCTTGGCTTAGGCCTGTTTTACATGGATGTAAACACCTCGGTGCGAAACTTCCAAGAGCGTCGCCGGTTTGTCGATGGCGATGACATCGATCGGGGTAATACCGGTAACGTATGGGTTTCTAACAACGCAAAAGGATCTTCGCTTTACGGTATGGAGCTTGGTTATCGCCAGCCGTTTACTTTTCTTCCTGGGGAGTTCTTAAGCTCTACCGGTATCGAGTTTAACTACACCTACTCTCACAGCGAGTCCAACGACACCGACCTAGAAGGCAAAGCTTTGCCTTTGCCGTCTAACTCTGAGCATCAATCTAACTTGATTCTTTGGTACGACAAAGCCGGCCTGAACGCGCGTATTGCCTATAACTGGCGCAGTAAAGAGTACATTGGTCACGCGGGTTTAAACACCAGTGGCATGCCTGTGAACTTGGCCAACTGGGGCGAGCCTGCAGGCTACCTCGATATGTCGCTTAACTATTGGATTAATGAACACGTGAGTGTTTATCTAAACGGTACCAACCTAACGGCTACAGATCGAAGATCTTATGCACAGTACAAAGATCAACTGCAAAACATCTGGGTTCAAGAGCGTCGTTATGCCGCCGGTATAACGCTGAGTTTTTAATTGTGCGGGTGAAAGATAATTAATGATCTTTCCGGACCGGTGAAGATAAGAATAAATTTGGAGTTTGACTATGAAAATGAAAACACTGCCATGGGTTGTCATGGCCAGCGCGCTGACACTGAGCGCATGTGGTGGCGGAAGCAGCTTGCTCGGTAGCGATTCCGATATAGACACAATGAGGCCCGAAGCCGGCGTGGTTGATCCTAGTGATCGGCCGCGTCCGCCGCAAGGCGAGCCAACGCTGACCACCGACGAGCATTTCGTTAAGAACCTTCTTGGTAATCCCGAGCTGTTGCGCGGTGTTACCTTAGAGTTCGGCTATAACCCGGTTGAGATGTTAGCCGCGATTGAGCCTATCGCCGCCACTGGCGCCAACGCGTTGCGGTTAATGGTTACCAGTGAAACCAGTGCGCAAGAGCTCGAAGGTGCACTGAGCCTTATTGGCGAAAACGACATGATAGCTATTGTTAGTTTGACCGATGATGGCAGCGCTTTGCACTGTAAAGAGGACTCCGACAAGCTGATCGCGGCGGTTAATACATTGTGGCTTGATAAGTGGATGGAGGTCTTGGCGCAAGATCGCTTCCAGGGGCGGATGATTATTAACATCGCCGACGGCTGGGGCCCCGATAATATTTTCAGTGCCGCCAGTTTGGGCTACGAAGATTACATCGACACCTATAAAGCGTTGATTCGTAAATTTCGCGATGCTGGGTTTAAATTGCCACTGATGGTCGATGCCGCCGGTTGTGGTCAAGACTTTAATGCGTTTTTAGTGGGCAGGGGCAAAGAGTTGCTGGCCGCTGACAGTGAGTCTAACTTAATCTTGGCGGCCAACGGTGCTGGGGCGCGCTGGGATAACCCCGATAAAATCATTGCCGCTAACACCGTGTTGGCCAATGAAGGCGTGCCTTTTGTTATGAATGCTTTTGCCGGCTCCGGTGTGGGCGATTATCCCGTCGATCATCAAGAGTTTATGGCTCAGGCGCAAGGCGATAGGGCGGTCTCTATCAATACGCCATGGTCTACCGCCGATGATGGCGTGGGTTACACCAACGCATTTGCAGAGGCGTTAGATTTAACCGGTGGAGCAACCTCTTTAGATGTTTATATGGACCGTCGTTATTTAGAGTTTATGCGGGTTTCCCCAGGCAGCTCTAATTACGCGCCCAACGGCACCACGGGTGTGTCTATGTACTTAATCGATGCAGACGGTAACCGGCTCAAATTGGGTACCCGCTTGGCTCGTGAGTTACGGGAAAACATTTGGAACAAAATCCGATTTGATATTCCCAGCGAGATAGATTCTGCCAACCTAATGGACGGCGCTACCGGTTTTGACCAAACCGCAGTGACCCACGTGGGCGTTGAGATAAACGCTAACGGTAAGTCCAGCAGCGCCAAAGGTGTGATTAAGTTCGATAATATGAACATCTTCCCCGGTGTGCCGCCTATGTACACGGCGCAGTTTAATGGCGACGGCGATACTGAAACATGGGCTGCCGATAACGCCGATATCACTGTGACGGAAGGCTCTTTACAGCTGATGCCGACCGGGGGGCAGATTGATTTTAAAATGGCCGGAGGAAACATTGGCCTGATTGACTTCAGCAACACCTTGAACGTCACAGCCAGAATATTCTTGCCACAAGAGTACGCCGGCGACGAGATCTGGATGCAGGCGTTTGGTCAGTTTGGTGCTGATTGGTCGTCATGGAATCAGGTAACCATAGCCACGTCACAGCTGGTGCCAGGGGATTGGGCCGACGTTAAGTTCACCATTAACTTTAACGAGACGGTTAGCCCACCTTCTTATATCAATACTCCGCAAGCGATGGGTATACAGATAGGGGGCGTGGCCACACCTAAGACTGAGCCGTTGTTGATTGACTCAATTGTTATTGAAGACCCTGCGGCACGGCCAACAAAAACCGTGACCGACACCCAGTACAAGGCAACCTTTAATGGCAGCCTAAACGGTTTTGTTAACGCCGGCTGGGACGACGGAAAAATTGAGCTTTCCAATGACGATGGGGTGTTGGTGTTGAAGGTTCCCGCCGGTGATAAAGGCGCGATCAACAAAGCCGACGTCAACTCGGTGCAAGAGATTAACCTTGGCGGTAACCTTACGGTAAAAGCTCGAGTGTTCTTACCCGAGAGCTTTGCCAATAGCGACTTCTGGATGATGTTCTACTTTCAAAGCGGCGGTTGGCAGCACTTTGAGTTTGGTGAGGTCGACATGGAAGCCTTTAATTTTGGCCAGTGGAATGATCTTGAGTTTGAGATCACCGATGAAGACTACCCAGAGGACTTTGCTCGCACCTTGTCACCGCAAATGTTTGGCTTTCAGTACAGCGACTCGGTTGCCGGTGAGTTTATGGTCGACGACATCGAGATCATTGGTGACCGTGTGATCGACGATTTGCAACCGATATACCAACAAGACTTTGAGGGTATTGGATCGGTAACAGACCTCGAGGTCGACTTTACCCGTGGTGCGCTCGATGCCGGCTCCATGTTAGCGGCTAAGACAGTCGGTTGGCATGTTGTGCCTTTTGGCTGGACCGCGAGCACTTGGTTTAGTACGTCTGGCAGGACCTCTGGGCTCTCTATTGCCGAGGATATCGATGGCGCAGCGCTAACCGAGCGCGGCGAAGAGATCGTTAACGGCCCCGCCAGTATTGCCGAAACACCGATACTGATCGAGATCGACTAACGAGCAAACGCAACCGCTGGGCCTGCCATTAGGCCCAGCGGTTAGCTGCTGGCTATTTGCTGCCAAAGCGCCGCTACGATAGGACTTTTTAATCTCTTTTTAAGCACGCAAATACCTGTCTCAAAAGGCCCCAGACTGGGCTGGTTTTCTATCAGTACGACTTTCTGCTTTAATGGGCTGTTGTCGAGCACAATGCGTGGCACCAAGCCGATGCCAAAACCCAAGCTCACCATACTGACAATAGCCTCGTTACCTTTCACCTCCGCGTAAATGTTTGGGGTTAATTGCTCCTTTCGGCACCATGCGTTAAATCGCTCACGGGCAAGCCCGTCTTCAGAGATAATCATGGGTAAGTTACGCCATTGCGTTACCTTACCGCCTAGGTGGGTGTTGTCAGTGGGGGCAATAAAAACCAACGGTGAGTGAGTGATAGGTTTAAAATCGAGCCCGCTGGGTAAACGCTCGGGGCGAGTGGCAATGGCTACATCCTCTAAACCATTGGTAACACGGCTAATGGCCTGCGCCGGGTCGCCGGTGTGCAGCTTAATGTTAATGCCTGGGTGGCGACTGCGAAACTGGGTAAGAATATCGTATAAAAAGCTGTAGCTGGCGGTGACCGAGCAGTATAGGCTTAGTTGTCCGCGCAATTGCTCGGCGTCGGTTAATAGAGATTCCTGAAAGGTTTCCCACTGTTGCAATGTCTCGCGGGCAAACTGTAGCAAACGTTTGCCATCTCCGGTTAGCGCCACCGAGCGGTTGTCTCGCTCCATCAGTCGCGTTCCCAGCTCATCCTCTAAATGTTTTAGGTTGCGGCTCATGGTTGAAGGGCTCACATGGCAGGTGGCCGCGGCACGGCCAAAGTGTCCTGCGTTAGCCAAAGCTATAAAGAGCGTCAGTTTGTATGAATCCATAGTGCGTTGCCAAATGTGCAATGATAAGTTGCGAATATATCATTTTACGTTATATGAGTAATTGACTAAACTGCCAAGGTTTATTGCTGCGGCTCTTATGCAAAAGCCGCTTATTACCATTGTGCCCCCTTACTATAGGAGTCTGTTATGCAGGTTTATTACGATAAAGATTGCGACCTTTCAATCATTCAAGGCAAAAAAGTAGCCATTATTGGTTACGGCTCGCAGGGCCACGCCCACGCCTGCAACCTGAAAGACTCAGGTGTGAATGTAACTGTTGGGCTGCGCAAGGGCTCATCCTCCGTGGCTAAAGCCGAAGCCCATGGCTTAACCGTAAGCGAAGTGGCCGAAGCCGTTGCCGGTGCCGAGGTCGTGATGCTGCTGACTCCCGATGAGTTTCAAGGGCAGTTGTACCGCGATGAGATTGAGCCAAACCTAAAAGAAGGCGCTACCTTAGCGTTTGCTCACGGCTTTGCCGTGCACTACAACCAAGTTGTACCACGCAAAGACCTAGACGTGATTATGGTCGCCCCTAAGGCGCCTGGCCACACAGTGCGCACAGAGTTTACCAAAGGCGGTGGTATTCCCGACTTAATCGCCATCCAACAGGATGCCTCTGGCCGCGCTAAAGATGTAGCCTTGTCATACGCCTGTGGTATTGGCGGCGGTCGCACTGGCATCATCGAGACGACCTTTAAAGATGAAACCGAAACCGACCTGTTTGGTGAGCAAGCGGTTCTTTGTGGTGGCGCCGTTGAGCTGGTGAAAGCGGGCTTTGAGGTTCTCACAGAGGCAGGCTACGCCCCCGAGATGGCTTACTTCGAGTGTCTGCACGAGCTGAAGTTGATTGTCGACCTGATGTATGAGGGCGGCATTGCCAACATGAACTACTCGATCTCCAACAACGCTGAGTACGGTGAGTACGTAACCGGCCCCGAGGTGATTAACGATGAGTCGCGTGCCGCTATGCGCAACGCCCTTAAGCGCATTCAAAACGGCGAGTACGCCAAAATGTTTGTCGCCGAAGGTGCTCATAACTACCCATCAATGACCGCCAACCGTCGTAACAATGCGGCGCACCCCATCGAGCAAGTGGGTGAGAAGTTGCGGGCTATGATGCCCTGGATCCAGGCCAACAAGATTGTCGATAAAACTAAGAACTAAATAACGCCTATAGCGGTGTTGGTTTTTATTAACAAGCCCTCGCCTCGTGCGGGGGTTTGTTGTTTTTATGTTACGCTAATGTTTTAAGTCGGCGAGTTGACAGAGTATGAGTCAGGATTCAGATAAATCGGCCGTTGGCCAAGAGGCCGAAAGCCTACTGCCATTTGATGAGCATGTAGAAGAGGTGCAAGAGGGCGATAAAAAAGTGCGCCATCGCGGCGTCTATCTATTGCCCAATCTTTTTACCACCGCGGCTTTATTTAGCGGTTTTTACGCCATCATCTGCGCCATGCACGATCGCTTTGATTATGCCGCGATCGCAATATTTGTCGCCATGGTGTTTGACGGCTTAGACGGCCGAGTGGCCCGTTTAACCAATACCTCGAGTGCGTTTGGTGAGCAGTACGACAGTCTGTCGGATATGGTTTCCTTTGGTGTGGCTCCCGCACTGGTGGTTTTTAATTGGGGTCTGGCCGATTTTGGCAAGGTCGGTTGGGCGGCAGCTTTTGGGTTTACCGCCTGCGCCGCGTTGCGCTTGGCGCGCTTTAATACACAAATAGGCACCGTCGACAAAAGCCAGTTTGTCGGGCTTGCCAGCCCATCGGCCGCCGCGCTGATCGCCGCTATGGTCTGGGTCGGTCACGATGTAGAGGTAGGGTGGGGTGTTGCTACTGGCGCAACCTTAATCACTATCTTGGCGGCTTTATTAATGGTATCTAACGTTGGCTACAGCAGCTTTAAAGGTATCGACTTTCGCGGCAGGGTCCCTTTTGTGGCCATGTTGGCGGTGGTGCTTATATTTGTTGTTATTTCTATCGACCCCGCACGGGTACTGCTAGTGATAGCGGCAAGTTACGCATTCTCCGGTCCCGCGTGCTGGTTGTGGCGTCGTAAAAACGTTATTTTCAAATCCCGAGCCGTTGTCAGCAATACCTCAGCCGGGGCAGGGGCTGACGCAGCGCCTGCCGAGGCAGTTGCTGACAACGCTGCTGCCGATTCTTTAAAGGATGAGTAAAAAGTTATCTGAAGCAATTTGCAAGAAGCTTGAGGTGTGGGGCAGTAAAAAGCACACATAAGGCGGCCTCAGTCGCCTTGTTTGTGTTTAAGAGTTGCCCACCGCAGTGTGTTTTTTAGACGTTTAAAGTGATTTAAAAGAAACTGTAAAAATAATGCCTCTAGGGGCTTGTGCGATTGTGTTGGGTGCGTATAATGCGCCCCTCTTTCGCAGGAAAGAGCAGGGAGTGAGGCCGCAGGCCACGTT
>Ga0209075_1000768_pt1 | contig 30954 bp, 27 predicted proteins | sample Stecom2011_FD_187523 | JGI IMG/M metagenome (GOLD analysis project Ga0209075, IMG submission 187523) | Agricultural soil microbial communities from Utah to study Nitrogen management - Steer compost 2011 (SPAdes) (version 2) | ecosystem: Environmental > Terrestrial > Soil > Agricultural land...
TGTACAGTCTCACTGCTAATTACGGTTGACCATTGAGAAAACCGCCTAATACGAGAGACGTACGTTGGGTGGTGTGAGAGGACAGCAAAGTCGGAAGTAATTACCCGCCTTTGCTTCCTACTCGATTATGCCCGAAAAGGAAAAGAAATTATGTTGGAATGCGTGCAGGAAAAAGACACTCAATAAAGTAACAACCTAAAGCACGTAAATTTTATAAGCACCATAAGGTCGATAGCTCAAACTTAGTTTTAAAACGATACATAAGTAGACGGTTGTATGTTTTGAAAATTTTTGATTTTGTCTAAACCAAAAAGACATCGCGCAGCTGCGTTTGTCCTGAAGGGAATTATAAATTACTGTAAGTAAGCATGAATAGTAAACGTTGTGTTTAAACTCAGACTTTATACAAAAGAAAGCGTGAAAGATAGCTAAGGTTACTAAGCTGAAGTTAGACGGATTTTAAAATAACTTTGCTGCTTACTTATTTCTTCTTCTTTCCAAACATAGACTCAATGATGACATTGATGCCTCGATAAGCGAAATATACCCCAGTAACTGCAGCGCCTATGCCCAAAATAAGAAAGACATAGAGCATAAAATTCTCTTTGTTTAAAAACCCTAGAGTGATGAGATATGGGCCTAAAAACATGAGGGGCAAAGCCATTATTAAGTTTGAAATTCCCTTTTTTAAAAGGCTGATATCGGTTCCAGATTTACTCATTTGAATAGTATTTTAATACGTCACGAACACTTTGGTGCTTGTCTAATAGTTGTCGAGCCTCACGCTCGGGTAGGTTTAATTCCTCCATAATCATTTTTACGCCACGCTCAATCAACTTGTTGTTGCTGAGTTGCATATCCACCATTTTGTTTCCTTTTATCTTCCCGATATGAATCATCGCCGTAGTGGAAATCATATTCAATACCATTTTTTGAGCCGTTCCTGCTTTCATTCGGGTGCTTCCCGTTACGAATTCTGAGCCTACGGTAACTTCTATGGGATATTGAGCTGTTAAGGCTACAGGACTTCCTGCGTTGCACGTAATGCAAGCGGTTTCTATCCCATTTTGATTGCACATTTTTAATGCCCCTATGACGTAAGGTGTCGTTCCCGATGCGGCAATGCCAATCACAAAGTCTTTTGTAGTTATATCATAATCCTGTAAGTCTTTCCATCCTTCCATTTCAGAATCCTCAGCAAATTCTACGGCCTTGCGGATGGCGGAATCGCCTCCCGCAATCAATCCGATGACAAGATCGTGTGATACTCCAAAAGTGGGAGGACATTCACTAGCATCCAAAATACCCATTCTACCACTGGTGCCCGCACCGAGATAAAATAATCGACCACCGTTTTTTAAGGCTGTAATCACGCGCTTCGTGACTCGCTCAATCTGAGGAATGGCCTTGGAAACAGACTCGGCTACGGTTTGATCTTCCTTATTAATATTGACCAATAATTCCTTGACCTCCATCTTCTCTAAATGGTTGTAATGCGAATTGGATTCTGTAGTTTTTGTAAAAGACATAACTAGCCTTGGATTGGATCAAAACTTATGGCGTTGATCGTTTTACGAAGATAATTAATTATATGCCGGATAAAGAGATGTCGAGTTTAGAATTTTTATTCTACAACATAATTGAACAAAGACACCTCTGAAATCCTGAAATAGCCAAAGGGGTAATTGTCGGGATCTGTTTCGTTTATGATATTTCCACGAACGGTTGCAGGTTGGGTTTCAAACGGACCACCACCACCGGTCTGTTGAAGTATGATGAACATATAATCGTGAAATTCTTCTGATACACCATATAAATGAAATAAAACTTCATCTCCAGCAGCCAAATCTTCTGCGCGATACGAGAGAAACGTCGTATTACCATTAAAAAACTCATCGTTAGTAACATTGCGTCTGGTGCCTCTTTCGGAAGTAGCGACAAAGTAATAGTAGTTTTCTTCATCGATAGGATCAGTAAAATAGGCTTTGAGATCAACCTGTTTTCCATCAAATCCGCCATCGTTTCGCTGTTCTATATATTCTATAGATGCTGTGGTAATAAGTTGCGTTGTGGCGGAGTAAACTTCATCTTCATAGATGACTTGCAACGTGTATTCTGTGTTTTCTACGGGTTCGAATGAGGCTCTATAAATGCCATCTTCCCAATATGAAAAAGCATAGACATCTCCGTTTTCGTCTGAAATCGTAACGATAGCATCATCTACAATAGGAATTTCATCATCATAGAAAGACGTGGTAGTCGTGAGCTTAACAAAACTTTCGTAGGTAGTGCCATTTTCCTTAAGGATGTCAAAGTTTGCCTCAATGACAAGACGGGGTGGTGCTGTATTTAAATCCACATCGATGACATCTTCGCAAGCGGAAAATACCACACCAACTATCAATAGTATTAGGAAGTGTCTCATCTTTTAAAATTTAAAATTATAGGTTACCGATGGAATGATTCCGAAGATAGAAAGACGAACGGCTTCATTTTTAAAAGTTTCATCATTTTCCCTAAAGGAAATGGATGCTGCATTCTTCCTATTATAAACATTATAGATGCTAAATACCCATTCTCCTTGCCAGCGTCTTTGTCTTTGTCTTTGTCGCTTTGGGGTCAAGGATGCCGAAAGATCCATCCGATGATACGGTGTTAAACGACTGCTGTTTCTTGGCTCGTAAATCGGGATCACCATACCGTCATAAACATATTGTCCTTCAGGGTAGGTTGTTGGACGCCCTGTTTGAAATATGAAATTAGCACCAAAAGACCACTTTTCTGAAAATTCGTATTGGGCCGTAATCGATAGGTCGTGGGTCCGATCCCAAGCTGTGGCATACCAATCGCCATTGTTAATGCCACTTTCAAAGTGTGCCCTTCCAGGCGTTTGTTGCTCGCTTTTTGAAAGCGTATAGGAAAGCCAACCTTGAAGTTTACCGGTGTTCTTCTTAAGGAGCATTTCAAGGCCATAGGCTCTGGCTTTCCCACCTAAAATTATTTGCTCAACCGCATCGTTAGCGATTAAATCGGCACCATCAATATAATCTAATCTGTTTTTAACCAATTTATAAAACGATTCGACTTCTAGCGAATACCCTTTAAAATTTCGATAGTAACCAAAGGCATATTGATCGCCAATTTGAGGTTCGATGTATTTTCCGCTTGGCGCATAAATATCGAAAGGGGTAGGTGCGGTGGTATTGCTGATTAGGTGGATGTACTGCGTCATCCGGTTATAACCCGCCTTTAGAGATGAGACGTCGTTCAGCATAAAAGAAACTCCTAACCGGGGTTCTAAATGAGCAAAAGATCGAATGGTCTCATTTCTATCGAAAGAGATTGTATCGATGGGTTTTGCCTTTTGATAAATTTCTAAATCGGTGTTGTAATGAATTGGGTTGTCGTCTTCATATAGAAACAGCTCCGTCTGTCCTAAGCGATTAAAAGTAGACATCCTCAATCCTGCTTGAACGGCAATACGGTCGGAGATATCGATATCCGCTTCGGCGTAAACGGCATTTTCCCAAGCATATTTATCAGTAAGGCTTTCAGGATTAATACCCGATGTTTCTGATGTTGGATTGACATCTCCAGGATTGAAATGATAGTAGATGCTGTTGATGCCATAGCGCAAATCGACAGTATTGGATAGGTAATGCGTAAAGTCGTATTTTAGATTGAAATTAGTAATTCCGCTCACAAATTCAAATCCAACCATCTGCAGTTCTAAACCGAAATAGTAGTCGGAATAAATTGCCGATAGATTTGAAAACAAACGATCTGAAAACAAGTGATTCCACCGCAAGTTAAGTGTCGTGTTTCCGAAACTATTCGAAAAACTTTCTGATATTCTAAACACATCGCGACCAAAATACCCTGACAGGAAAAGTTGGTTGTTGTCGTTTAGGTTATAGCTCAATTTTGTGTTTAGATCATAGAAAAAAGCGGTGTTGTCGTTATCAAAGAGTGGTAAAAACAGATGCGCATAGCTACTGCGTCCGCCCAAAAGAAACGAAGCTTTGTCTTTTACGATAGGTCCTTCCAAAAGAAGTCTACTGGCTATAAGGCCGATGCCTCCTGTGGCGTGATATTCTTTTTTATTCCCATCTTTTTGGTAAATGTCCAACACCGAAGAAATGCGTCCGCCATATCGCGCAGGGATTGCACCTTTATACAACGTTAAATCTTTAATTGCATCGGGGTTAAAGACTGAGAAAAATCCGAATAAGTGTGACGAATCGTAAAGGGTGGCTTCGTCTAATAAAATAAGGTTTTGGTCTGCAGCACCACCGCGTACATTAAAACCGCTTGCTCCTTCGCCAGCACTAGTAACCCCTGGAAGGAGGGTTATGGATTTTAGGAGATCTACTTCGCCTAAAACAACCGGTATTTTTTTAATCGTATTTGCCGAGAGTGTGTTAGAGCTCATTTGAGAGCTGCGAATGTTTAGTTTCTCGGAATCGGCCGTGATAACAACTTCATCAAGGCTTTGTGTGTCGGTTTTTAGATTGACATTAATTTTGAGGTTTTTCTCAAGGGAAATTTGCTTTTTTTCGGTCGTAAAGCCCAAACTGCTATAAATAATTTCTACGTCTCCTTTAGGAAGTGTAATCGAATAGAAACCGTATTCATTGGTTACTGTGCCCATTTGAAATTCTGGAATCAACACATTGACTCCAAAAAGCGTTTCACCAGTTTCGGCTTCTGAAACAACGCCACTCACAGTGAATTTTTCCTGTGAGAAACCAAGCGAACCGATGAGCAGTAAAAATAGCGTTATGAGTTTTTTCAAATCTCTGGGATATTTATAAAAAAAGCCTTCGCAGGATTACGAAGGCTTTTATTATAGGTGAATTATTATTGCAATGCAAGTCCTGGATTCAAATTCTCAAGTATCGTATTGAGGGTTTTGCTCGGACGCATTACTTCATACACTAATTCTTCCGTTGGGATGTAATAGCCTTCAACGTCTATCGGTCTTCCTTGATCGTCGATAAGCTCTTTATTGATCACATCTTCCTTGGCACGGAGTTCTTTTGCTACCGGTGTGAAGAATTTCTTTAATTCTTCATCTTCGTTTTGTGCGGCCAAAGCTTCGGCCCAATACAGTGCAACATAGAAATGGCTTCCACGGTTGTCTATTTCCTTAGCGTGTCTCGAAGGTCCTTTTTCATTGTCAAGGTAAGCTTCGGTGGCCGTGTCTAACGTTTCGGAAAGAACAAGAGCCTGTGGATTGTTGTAATTTGTTCCTAAGTGCTCTAAGGAAACGGCCAAGGCCAAAAACTCGCCTAGTGAATCCCAGCGAAGGTGGTTTTCCTCCATCAATTGGTCCATGTGTTTTGGTGCTGAACCTCCAGCTCCTGTTTCGAATAGTCCTCCGCCATTCATCAACGGAACGATGGAGAGCATTTTTGCACTCGTACCTAATTCTAAAATTGGAAATAAATCCGTCAGGTAGTCACGCAGTACATTACCAGTTACTGAAATAGTATCTTTCCCTTCCTTAACGCGCGCTAACGTAAACTCAGTAGCTTCTTTTGGCGCCATAATTCTGATGTCAAGACCTTCGGTGTTGTGTTCTGGTAAGTATTGGTTTACCTTTTTAATAAGTTCGGCATCGTGCGCACGGTTTTCGTCTAACCAAAAAATAGCTGGTGTTTCTGTTGCTCTAGCACGTGTTACGGCTAATTTAACCCAGTCTTGAATAGGAAGATCTTTGGCTTGACACATTCTCCAAATATCCCCTTCTTCGACGGCGTGGTCGAAAAGCACATCGCCAGCACTATTCAATACGTGTACGTTTCCTTTTGCACTGATTTCAAAAGTTTTGTCGTGGCTGCCGTATTCTTCCGCTTTTTGTGCCATCAGTCCTACGTTAGGAACGGTTCCCATAGTAGTTGGGTCGAAGGCACCGTTTTCTATACAGAAATCGATTGTGGACTGATACACGCTAGCATAGGTACTGTCTGGAATAACAGCTTTGGTGTCGTGTGGTTGCCCATCGGGTCCCCACATTTTTCCAGAATTTCTAATCATCGCTGGCATGGAAGCATCGATAATAACGTCGTTTGGCATGTGTAAGTTTGTAATGCCTTCGTCGCTATCTACCATAGCCAAGTCTGGATTTTTTTCCATAATGGCTTTTAGGTCTTGCTTAATAGCATCTCTATCTGCGTCTGAAAGTTTTTGGAGCTTCTTCTCTAAAGCAGCCAAACCATCGTTTGCAACAACGCCCAATTCTTTGAAAGTGTCTTCATACTTTTCGAAGAGTTCAGCAAAATAAGTTTTTACTACATAACCGAAGATAATAGGATCGCTCACTTTCATCATCGTAGCTTTCAAGTGAACAGAGAAGAGCACGTTTTGGTCGTTGGCATCTTTTATTTGTTCATCGAGGAAGGAAACTAACTTCGAGCTGCTCATTACGGTTGCATCGATAACTTCTCCTTTTAAAACTTGAAGTCCTTTTTTGAGAATTTCTTTTTCGCCATTTTCTTTAACCAATACAATGTCCAGTGTATCATCCGAATCCATTGTCATTGACTTTTCGTTGTGAAAGAAATCGCCTTCGGTCATTGTTGCAACGTGACTTTTACTGTCCTTCCTCCACGCGCCCATGCGGTGTGGGTGTTTTTTCACAAAGTTTTTCACGGCTTTTGGTGCACGGCGGTCGCTATTTCCTTCGCGCAATACTGGGTTAACCGCACTACCACTTACCGAAGCATATCTTTTCTTGATTTCTTCTTCTTTTTCATTCTGTGGATTGGTTGGGTAGTCTGGAATGTTGTACCCTTTGTTTTGCAGTTCTGTAATAGCATCAATCAACTGCGGAAGCGAAGCACTAATGTTAGGAAGTTTAATGATGTTGGCTTCTGGCGTCTTAGCGAGATCGCCTAAATATTTTAAGTCGTCGTTTACACGTTGGTCCTCGGTTAGGTATTCGGGAAATACGGCTAGGATTCTTCCTGCAAGAGAAATGTTTCTTTTCTCAACCGTGATGCCTGCTGGATGCGTAAATGCTTTAATGATAGGCAAAAACGAATGGGTTGCCATTGCTGGTGATTCGTCTGTTTTAGTATAAATGATTTTTGAAGAATTGCTCATATAATTTTATTTTAATGTGATACTGAAAACGATGCTATTTAAGCGAAATTTTTGAGGTGCAAAGATAGTGATTTTCAATGCCATTTAAAAAGAAGGGAGGAAGATTGCGACGGTGATTTTAAAGATATGATTTATATCATCTAATTGGGGTTCCGTGAATACTGTTTTCTGGGTTTGCCAGCTCAAGAAGTTGATGGAGTAGGGGATGGATGGGGTTTGAGGTGAATCCATAAAAAAAGCCATATCACTGTAACTGAATACGCGGTGATATGGCTTCTCGTAGTCTAAACCTTTACCGACATACTTTTGAAGTATTAAAGCAAGCTTTATTATAGCACTTGCGTCGTGGTTTTCCTACACGGATCATTTTTTAATGTTGTCTATGCTTTAAAAGCATACACTATTAAAAAATATCCAAATCTTCTTTTGTTCTCGCAGTGTACTTTTACAGTAGCGACTGCTCTAACGATCAAAAAAAGAGATTTAAAGAGTTCTTTTAAAATTTTCAAATCCAACGAAAAGCTTTCATCTTTCGACCAAGCTATTGTTGTGATTGATTGAAAATAATGGATGTAAAAGAACGTTTCTTTAAACTGTCTTGTTGGTTTTTCAAGCCTTAGACATAGCTAATATAGAACACATTTCTAATATTCCAAATTATTTTAAGGCTTAAGTATCAACGCAGTACAAACAAGAGTTATTAACAATTGTTAATAAAAAAAGCCCTGTGTTTACAGGGCTTTCGTGAGTTTTCAACAATGTTGTTAATTTCTCTTTTCTCTAATTCGAGCTTTTCTACCCGTAAGTTCTTTGAAGTAGTAGATACGTGCTCTTCGAACACTTCCTCGTTTATTAACTTCGATTTTCTGTAGTGCAGGTAGGTTGATTGGGAAAATTCTTTCAACACCAATTGTGCCGCTCATTTTGCGGATGGTAAAGGTTTTGGTCAAACCTGTACCTTTTATTTGGATTACTGTTCCACGGAAAAACTGGGTACGTGTTTTATCACCTTCACGAATTTCGTAATAAACAGTGATCGTGTCTCCAGCACCAAACTTTGGAAAATCATTTTTAACGACAAATTCGTCTTCTACAAATTTTATTAACTCTTCCATTTTATTGAGTTCAAAATGTTTAATTTAAAGCAACATGCACGGTTCTCGCCAGAGGTTGAATTAAAGTGGTTGCAAAAGTAAGTAATTTTAATAATTGAACAAGACTTAACGGCAAAAAAAATCCATTAAATAATAGCTAAACTCGCTGGGTCGAAATAAACGATGCGTCAAGCCGCTAAAATAATTCGAATTTATTTCAATAGATCAGGGCGGCGTTCCTTTGTTCTTTTTAAGGCTTGATCTTCGCGCCACGCTTCAATTTTTGGAGTGTTGCCACTTCTCAAAATTTCAGGAACCTTCCATCCTTTGTACTCCGCTGGGCGTGTATAGATCGGCGGCGCCAATAAATCATCTTGAAAAGAATCGGTCAGCGCACTAGTTTCATCGCCCAATACTTCAGGAATGAGGCGGATAACGGCATCGGCAACCACAGCAGCGGCCAATTCACCGCCGGTGAGCACATAGTCTCCAATAGTCAATTCTCGCGTTATAAAATGATCGCGAACCCGCTGATCTACTCCTTTATAATGTCCACAGAGAATGATTAAATTTCCTTTTAATGAAAGTTCATTGGCTATTTGCTGCGTAAAACGTTCCCCATCGGGTGTCATATAAAGTATTTCGTCATAGTCTCTTTCTGATTTGAGTTTCGAAATGCATTTATCAATAGGCTCAATCATCATCACCATTCCCGCGCCACCACCAAACTGGTAGTCGTCCACCTGTTTGTAAGCGTTAGAGGCATAGTCTCTTAAGTTATGCAAATGGACTTCGACTAAACCTTTGTCGATGGCTCGTTTTAATATCGAAGCTTCGAACGGACTTTTGAGAAGTTCGGGCAACACTGTGATGATATCGATGCGCATAGAAAAATTGATTTTGAATCTATGATGGACTAATTGGCCATTCGGACTGTTTGACTGAACAGGCAAAAATACGGATTAGTATTCTAATAAGGTCTTCATCAAGCGCTACTTAATAGACCAATCTGTAGAAATTATATAAAAAAATCCTGCCGGAAGCCAACAGGATTTTATTTTAAGAAAATCAGATGTTTTTAGTAGTACGTATAACGTCTTACTTGAGCAATATATTTTGCCAAGCGCATTACTTGATGGCTATAACCGTACTCGTTGTCATACCAAATATAGACAACTACGTTTTTCCCATCATTAGTAACGATTGTAGCATTACTGTCAAATATTGCAGGTTCTGCAGCGCCGATAATATCGCTTGAAACTAATTCGTTGTTTGTAGAATATCTAATCTGTTCTACCAAATCACCTTCAAGGGCATATTTTCTCATCGTGTTGTTCAAGTCTTCTTTAGAAGTTTCTTTGTTTAAATTTAAACTCAAAACAACAAGCGAACCGTTTGGTACAGGAACACGAATTGCGTTAGAAGTCAACTTTCCTTCTAAAGCAGGAAGTGCTTTTGCAACCGCTTTTCCAGCTCCAGTTTCAGTAATAACCATATTCAAAGCAGCAGCGCGGCCTCTTCGGTATTTCTTGTGCATATTGTCAACCAAGTTTTGGTCGTTGGTATATGCGTGAATGGTTTCTAAGTGTCCGCCAACAATGCCATAAGCATCTTCTATAACTTTTAAAACTGGCGTAATCGCGTTTGTTGTACACGATGCGGCAGAGAAAATTGAAACTTTTTCAGGATCGTATTCTTTGTGGTTTACACCGTGAACGATGTTCGGAACGCCTTGTCCTGGTGCAGTAAGCAATACCTTAGAAACTCCTTTTGCTTTGGTGTGGCGACCCAATGCTTCTTCATCTCTAAAAGCACCCGTGTTGTCAATTACCAAAGCATTTTCAATTCCGTATTGTGTGTAATCAATCTCATCAGGATTGTTTGCAGAAATCATATGTACGGTCGTACCGTTGATGATAAGTGCTTTATTTTCAACATCAACCTTAACCATTCCGTTAAAGTCACCGTGAACAGAATCTTGTCGCAATAAACTTGCACGTTTTTCAAGAACCGTTTCTGTCAGTTCGCCTCTAACAACGATAGCTCTTAATCGGAGTTGGTTACCACGGCCTGTTTTCGACATAAGTTCACGTGCCAAAAGACGACCAATTCGACCAAAACCATACAATACTACATCGTTTGGAATAATGCCTTTAAAATCTTTAGCCGACTTTAATTTGTCTGATACAAACGCCATAACGTTGGCGTACTTGTCATTCTCTAATTGATATTCATAGGTAAGCTTTCCAAGATCCAACCGAGCAGGCGGCAGGTCAAGCGTCTTGATTGCCTGGGCGATTTCAACAGAGTCGAAAATCGAAATATGCTTTTCTACAAAGTCACCAGCATAATCATGCAGAGCGAGAACCTCACTGACACTTTTGTCGATGAGTTGGTTTCGGAAAAGGACCAATTCGATTGACTTGTCGTACCACAAGTCGCTTAGTACTTGGATTAATTCAATTGTTGCCTTGCGGCGATCGGTTTGAAAAGACAGTTCTTTTTCATAAACGTCATCAAAACTCATAAGTATAGATTTTTATGGCCTCCAAACAATAAGGTAGCCGTGTTTAAATTTGCTGCGAAAATAACTAATTAAACTGTGTTCAAGAAATATAATCCAAACTACATGTCTAATTAACACATTGCATTTTTAAGGCCTATTGTTTCAGAAGCAAGGTGTAGCAGATTACACGTGTATTTTCGATTAGCGAAATATAAAGGTGTTCATTTGACCCTGCGTATTCATAAACGTCATTTTTAAAGGAGAACGTTGATTTCTATTGGCCATAATCCGATTGACATCGTCTATATTGTAAACATCTTGGTCGTTGAGCTGTGTGATGACAATGCCTTCCAATTGGTATTGGGAGATTTCAGGTGTTAACGTACGAGTGACCATCACACCGTTTTTTAAACCGCGACTTTTTAGATCCTCTGCATTGAGGTTTTTCACTTCAATACCTAAATCTTGGATGGTCGTGGTCTCTAACTTGGTTAATACAACCGATAAGATTTTATCCTTACCCTTTCTCAAAACGGTTACTTCCACCACATCATCCGGTCTTTTTGATCCGATATAACCAGCAAGATCTGCAAATTTTGTAATGCGAATGCCGTCTAACGCTTTAATGACATCGCCTTGTTTTAGGCCGCCTTTGTCGGCACCGCTTCCTTTTTCAACACCACCCACGAAAACTCCTTGGGTCTCATTGATGCCATACCGTTCGGTTAGCTCGCGTGTTAAACTTCCCACTTGAATGCCTAAAATACCGCGTTGCACATTCCCGTATTCTAAAATGTCTTCGATAACTTTTCGTGCATTGTTAGAAGGCACCGCAAAAGCATAGCCTACATAACTTCCTGTTTCTGAGGTGATCGCAGTGTTGATGCCGATGAGTTCGCCTCGGGTGTTGACCAATGCTCCTCCGCTGTTTCCTCGATTTACAGCAGCATCTGTTTGAATGAAAGATTGTACGGTTCCTTCAAATTGGGCCAAATTTCTCGATTTGGCACTAATAATTCCAGCGGTTACAGTAGATGTTAAATTGAATGGGTTTCCAACCGCCAATACCCATTCGCCAACTTTGGCCTCGTTAGAGTCGCCAAAAGGAATGTATGAAAACCCGCTATTTTCACCCTCTATTTTTATCAGAGCGATGTCCGTTGTAGGATCCGTGCCTATTAACTTTGCTTCATAAGTTCGGTTATCGTTTAAAGTAACTTGAAGATTTGTCGCATTTGCAATCACGTGGTTATTCGTAACTATGTATCCGTCGGGAGAGATGATTACGCCACTTCCACTACCAACGATGGGTCTGGGTTGACCGCCACCACTGAAGTACTCAAAAATATTTGTAGGTTGACGGCTCACGGAAATATTTTTAACGTGCACAACGGCGTGAACTGTCATTTCTGCAGCTTTTGTGAAATCCGTCGCAGTTTCGGCACCAACAGAAGCAAAGTTGGTAGGAATAAAACTAGCTCCCGTCGTAACTTCTGGCTCAAAAAATAGTGTTTCGTCTTTTTCCAATAGCATATAACCACCTAAGGTTATGGCGCCAGCAAACAGCGCAACTATAAACAATTGAACAGTTTGTTTCATGTTTTTATGTGATTTCAAAAGTTATATAAATTGATTTTCTTATTCGTGTTTTAACAAATTTATAGAAGGACTAATGAAAAAAACATACCATATTTTAGAATTAACGACTATTTAACGTTGGAGAATGACGACGCCGACTTCTTGAATTTCATATCTTTGCAAACTATGGATATTACCTTCTATAAATATCACGGTACGGGCAATGATTTCGTACTCATTGACAACCGGTCCGAAATTTTTCCTAAGCACGACAAGGAACTTGTGGCACTCATGTGCCATCGTAGATTTGGTGTGGGTGCCGATGGGTTAATTCTCTTGGAAAATCATCCGACACAAGATTTTAGAATGGTGTACTACAACAGTGATGGAAATCAAAGTAGTATGTGTGGCAATGGCGGACGATGTATAGTTCACTTTGCACAATTTCTGAAAATTATCGATTCACAAACCTCGTTCGAAGCTATTGATGGCGTGCACACGGCCAATATTGAAGAGGATAATTGGGTTTCGTTGCAGATGACAAACGTTAACAATATAGAGGTTGCTGACGATTTTGTCTTTCTCGATACCGGATCGCCACATCACGTAACATGGGTTGATAATCTTAAAAATTTCGAAGTCTATTCAATTGGGAAAGAAATACGAAATAACCAATATGGCTCCGAAGGCGCAAACGTCAATTTTGTAGAACAAACTTCGGCAGATAGTTTTTCAGTGCGTACTTATGAACGTGGCGTAGAAGACGAAACGCTTTCTTGTGGCACTGGGGTAACCGCTGTGGCGTTAGCGATGTATGAGACGGAGAAGACAGAATCGACTAAAATCAGCATTGAAACACCTGGGGGAAAACTCCAAGTCAGGTTTAAAAAAGCGGGAGATTCTTATGTCGATATTTATTTAGAAGGTCCTGCAAAACAAGTGTTTAAAGGTAGTTGGAAATGAAAACATTAGTAGGAGATCAAGTTTATTTACGTGCGTTGGAACCCACTGATCTGGATTATATTTTCGAAGTGGAAAACGACGAATTATTGTGGGAGGTTGGCAATACGCTTACGCCATATTCTCGTTATATCTTAGAGCTTTATATTTCTGAAAGTCATCGCGATATTTACGAAGTGAAACAAGTGCGAATGGTTATTTGCGATAAAGATACAGAGCAAGCCGTCGGACTTATAGATCTATTCGATTTCGATCCGAAGAACAAACGAGTGGCAGTTGGTATCGTTATCTATCCCGATGAACAAAAACGGAAAGGATATGCTTATGAATCTCTAAACCTGATTTGCAAATACGCATTTTCACGACTGGATGTTCACCAAGTTTATGCGGGAATTACCGAAGACAACGACGCGAGCATAGCGTTGTTTGAACAAGCAGGATTTGTCAGAAATGGCGTTAAGAAAAGCTGGAGTTTGTCAGGAGGAAAATTCAAGGATGAATATTTCTACCAGCGATTTAAGTCGTAATATTTTTTGATATTCTTATAAGACGTGAATCAATTTTTCAGTTATGTTTGCCGTCCAAATAAATCGGGAAACAAACGCTTTCCAAGAAATAAACACATAAACAATCCTCGTTAACTGTATGTATATTAAAAAAATATTGGCGCTTATTGCCGTTCTTGGAGCCCTTTTGATGGGATTTTTCGTGTGGCAGATCTATCGCATCGCTTTCGTTGATAATACCGCTTTCGAAAATCCAGAAGCGCATGTGTACATTTCGTCCAAAGATAGTTTTGAAGACGTTTTCGAAAATTTAGAGCCGCTTTTAAAGGATATCAATACGTTCGAAAAACTTGCATATCAAAAACAGTACGTTACCTACATCAAGCCCGGTCATTACATCATCACCAAAGGAATGACGAATAACGATATCATCACCACACTTCGAAGTCGGAATATCCCAATCAAATTAAAATTCAACAACCAGGAGCGTTTAGAGGATTTAGCCGGACACATTGCTCAGCAGATCGATGCCGATAGTTTGGCCCTTATTCAAGCTTTTCGCGACTCTGAGTTTTTAGACGAAGTGGGCCTTACCGAAGAAAACGCATTGACGATGTATATTCCAAATACGTATGAGTTTTATTGGAATACAAGTGCTGAAGAATTCCGAAACCGTATGAAAAAGGAATACGACCGATTTTGGAACGAGACTCGGATGGCGCAAGCCGAAAAATTAAATTTGACAAAAGAAGAGGTGATGTCTTTGGCTGCTATCGTGCAAAAAGAAACGGCAATGACAGAAGAACGTCCGCGCGTGGCCGGTGTATATCTCAATAGACTGCGGGTAGGGATGTTGTTGCAGGCGGATCCTACCGTTATTTATGCCATGAAAAAGTCGTCAGGAGATTTCGACCAAGTGATTAAACGTGTGCTTTATGCCGATTTGGAAATAGACTCGCCATACAATACTTATAAGTACGCTGGTGTGCCTCCAGGTCCTATCGCTATGCCAGATATCTCATCAATAGATGCAGTTTTAAATCCAGAAAAACACGACTACTTTTATTTTGTAGCGGATGTTGAAAACTTCGGATATCATAAGTTTGCAAAATCGCTGGCGCAACACAATATCAATAAAGCTTCGTATGTGCAATGGGTGAATAAACAACGAATCAATCGTTGAAAATATCGAATTCATCTATGGCGCTCATTTAAAGAGACATAGCTTCTGCATTTTGCGTTTTTCTCATTTTCGAAAAAGATTTTTCAAAAAACCTGTTTTAACGGTAAGACTTGTGGTGGTACACGGTGTAGCGGATTTTTCGATTTTCGTTTAGAAACATTTAACGTGCTATGAATCAGCGAATTGAAATTTGTTGTATATTTGCACCCCGAAATAAGATTGTTAAATAAATGATCTATAATTTCAGAACAATGAAAAATAAACTATTTGTTTTTCCTATTTTACTTATTGTAGCAATAGTGATAGGAATAGATTTTGATGCTCATAAAAACGTGGATCAATTGACTGCAACGTTCAGCACCGAGGGAAAAGACCTCCATTATTATGTCCCCAATGAAGCTGAATCTCCGACGACGAATTTACCGCCACAAAATTATATCTTTTTAGGAAAATCCTATATCGGATTTAAAGAGGCTCTGGGATTTAAAGAGTCAAGAGGCAGGTACCAAAGTGTAAATCCTTACGGATATCTTGGAAAATATCAGTTTTCTGAATCTACATTAAGGATGATGGGATTTAACAATATTGACAACTTTCTCAAGAACACAAAGCAACAAGAAGCGGCCTTCAATGCGTACGTTTCTTTTAATAAATGGGTTTTACGAAACGATATCGATCGTTTTGTAGGTGAAACCATCGGTGGGGTAGAAGTCACCGAATCCGGACTGTTGGCTGCAGCGCACTTAGCAGGACCTGGAAATGTGAAAAAATTCTTGAGAAGTAATGGTCTACGCGACGCTTCCGATGCCAACGGAGCAAGTGTTCGGTACTACCTTAAAAAATTCTCGGGGTATGACACATCGCGGATTCCCGCATCTAAAAAACCACAACGTTTCTAATAATACGCTTGGATAATAAAAATGGTGGGTCTTTTCTGAAGGTCCACCTTTATTTTTGCCCATTCGCCAACACTGGTGGTTTTAATATACTGCGTTTCAAGTGTTAAGTCGCACGCAATGCACAATTGCGTCTTCGGATGTAACGTACTAATAATACTCGTTAGCATCTGATTGTTCCGATACGGAGTTTCGATAAAAAGCTGTGTTTGGTCGTTGGTTTTAGAAACCTTCTCCAACTGTTTTAAAGCTGCCCTCCGCTCTCTATTATCAATCGGTAGATATCCGTTAAACGCAAAGTTCTGACCGTTTAGACCGCTCGCCATCATTCCCAACAGAATTGAAGACGGCCCAACCAAAGGTTTCACTTCTATGCCTTGTTGATGAGCAAGATGGACAATACGTGCGCCAGGATCGGCAATGCCAGGACAGCCAGCATCGCTAATCACGCCCATATCTTTTCCGCGTAAGCAAGGATCGAGCATCGGTGGAATTTCTTCTTCTTTGGTGAACTTATTGATTTGCTCAAAATGTAATTTGGATTGCTTTTTATGCGATGCAATACTTTTAATAAAACGCCGCGCATCTTTTTCGTGCTCAACGATGTAATAATCTATTTTTTCTATCGCGGCTTTAACCGATAAGGGTAACACTGTCAGAGGTTGCGATTCGCCTAAGAGGCTGGGGATGAGATACAATCTTCCTTTTTGATTTGGCATGGATGACGCTTATTGAATTATCAATTTTTTAATGGTTGAAAAACCAGATGTCGTCGTTGTTTTGATGAAGTAAATGCCTGCCTGCCAAGATGAAACCTCAATTTTCTTTGATTTAGAGGGTGTTGAATATTCATCATAGATTTGACGACCGTGAATATCATAAACAGTTATCTGGTGAATTTCGCCCTGGTTTAAAATAACAGAAACATATTCTGTAGCTGGATTTGGAACAATTTTAAATGAAAAGAATTTGTCGGAATTTATGCCAGCGGTTTCACTTCCTTTTAATCGAAATATTTTTCCTTCGTTAATGTCGATAAGGTATAATTCTTTGTCGACGTCTTGACCGAAAGCTACCCAACGTCCAGGAAAATTGCCGTATATGGTAACATTATCTTCAAGGTCTACACTGCCAATCATTCCGCTGCAATAGTCGGCGAAAAAGTAAAGTCCAGCGATATCTGTATATTCGGAACCCCGATACACATAACCGCCAGTGATGGAACAGTTTCCATTGTCGTGGCCGTATTCGGCAATTGGGAAAACAAGTTCAGACTGAGGGGGACAATTGTTGGTGTTGAATGGTAAACTGCCTTCGTAACATCGCCATCCATAATTTAAACCACCTTCATCCAGAGGTTGTCTATTGATTTCTTCTCGACTCCCTTGGCCAACATCGGCAATCCAGATGTTGTTATTGTCCGTATCGATTGAAAATCGCCAAGGATTTCTAAGACCATACGCCCAAATTTCAGGACGGGCATCTTGGATGTTGATGAATGGATTGTCTGGCGGAATTCCGTAAGCATTCCCACCACTGGGATTATCGATGTCTATCCGCAAAATTTTACCTAATAATACATTGATATTTTGAGCCAAGTTGTTGGGATCACCTGAGCCACCACCATCTCCAGAAGAAATATAGAGATAACCGTCGGGTCCAAATAACATATCTCCGCCGTTGTGATTGGATTGAGGTTGATTGAATTGTAAAATAAACGTTTCAGAGTCGGGGTCGGCAATATTCGGATTGCCAGCACTTGCTTTAAATCGTGAGATTTGTGTGTTTCCAGCAGTGTTAGTATAGTTTACAAAAAAGCAGCCATTATTGTTGTGGTCTGGGTGAAAAGCCAGACCGAGTAATCCTTGTTCACCTTGTGTGGAAATAATAGCTGAGATGTCTAAAAATGGGGTAGAAGAAAGTGTGCCGTCTTCGAGGATTACTTTTATTTTTCCACCTTTTTCGACAATAAAAAGACGATTATCTCCAGCGTTTTGAAGATTTAAGGGTTGCGAAAAACCTTCTTGAATTAATTCGAGTTCGATGGTCTGCGCATAAGAAATACCTATAAGCGATAACGAAAGTAGTAAATGGATACACCTAATCATATTCTCTAGATTGGATTTGAGAATACTAATGTAGCGATTTTGAATGAAGAACGCTGTTAAAGCTTAGTTGCAATTTTATCGCAAGCTTTGTCTAACATGTCAAAAACTTGTGTAAAACCAGTAGGTCCTCCATAATATGGATCGGGAACATCGACATTTTCACCTGGGAAAATTTCGTTGAGGATTAGCTTCACCTTTTTTCTATGTGCTTCGGTTTGAGCAAGGGCTAAGACGTCTTCTTTATTAGAATTATCCATCACATAAATCAAATCGTACCTGTCAAAATCTTCGACTGTAAACTGACGGCCACGCTGATCTGTAATGTCGATATCGTTTTTGGAGGCTACTTCAATACTCCTAACATCGGGTGTTTTTCCAACATGCCAATGTCCTGTGCCTGCAGATTCAACCAGCACGTTAGACGAATCGATTTTGGATTTTAAAATTCCTTCTGCCAAAGGAGAACGACAAATATTGCCAAGGCAGACCATTAGAATTTTTGTTTTGCTCACAGTTTGTAGTGTATGGATGATTAATTTATGAAACGCCAAGATACGTTATTTTCACGTATTTCGCCAAAAAATATTCGCGCCGGCGCTATGTTTTCATGGGTTTTAGATACGACGTATTTGTTTGAAAATGAAGGCGATCATTATTGGCTTAACTTCTTGTCGAGGTCTTCTACGTATTTCCGGAATTGTCTGTCTGTAGCAGAAAGGTTATCCACTGTTTTACATGCGTGCAACACCGTGGCGTGGTCTCGCTGACCAATTTGCGAACCTATCGAAGCTAATGAAGCTTTGGTAAGTTTTTTTGCAAAGAACATCGCAATTTGCCTCGCTTGAACGATATGACGTTTTCGCGTTTTAGATTGAAGGGTTTCCACATCCATCTGGAAGTAATCGCTTACTACTTTTTGGATATAATCTATCGATACTTCGCGTTTTGTGTGCTTGACATAGTTATCGACTATTTTTCGTGCCAGCTCAATAGTAATTTCTTTTTTATTGAACGAAGAGTGTGCAATCAAAGAAATGATAGCACCCTCTAATTCACGGATGTTCGTCTTGATATTATTCGCCAAAAACTCAATGATATTTTCTGGCATTTCAACACCGTCGCGGTATAATTTATCTTTAATAATGGCAATGCGGGTGTCGTAATCGGGTGGTCCTAACTCTGCAGAAAGCCCCCATTTGAAACGCGAAAGTAATCGCTGCTCAATATCAATCATATCCACGGGCGCTTTGTCGCTTGTTAAGATGACCTGTTTTCCGTTTTGGTGAAGGTGATTGAATATGTGAAAGAAAACATCTTGTGTTCCTGCTTTTCCTGAAAAGAGTTGAATGTCGTCTACAATCAACACATCGATTATTTGATAGAAATGAATGAAATCGTTTCTATTGTTTTTTCGAACTGATTCGATGTATTGCTGAGAAAATTTTTCAGCAGATATATAAAGGACTGTTTTTTCAGGATATTTATCTTTAATATCGACCCCTATAGAATGCACCAAGTGTGTTTTTCCTAAACCAACACCTCCAAAGACCAACAATGGGTTAAACGACGTGCCGCCTGGTTTGTTGGCAACAGCCAATCCTGCCGATCGGGCCAACCTGTTCGATTCGCCTTCTAAGAAGTTGTCGAAATTATAATTGGGATTTAATTGCGATTCAATCTTGATGTTCCGGATTCCAGGAATTACAAAAGGATTCTTTAATTCTGGATTTTTACTTTTCACAGGAACATCTACTTCTTGCGATTGCATGCCGCCTCTGTTGGCACTTGGTATTTTTTCCGTGAAAGGTTTTTTATTGCCATAGGTGTTTTCCATTCGGATTACATACACCAATTTAGCAGTAGGGCCCAACTCTTTGGTTAGGGCAACCTTTAAGATTTTAATGTAGTGTTCTTCGAGCCATTCGTAGAAAAATTTGCTTGGAACCTGAATACTAAGCGCATTGTTCGTAAGTTTAACTGCCTGAATAGGTTCGAACCAAGTTTTATACGCTTGCGATGTGATATTGTCCTCAATGAAATCCAAACAATTGTTCCAAACCGATTTCGCAGTTTTGCTCATAGTAAGATGATAAACTTTAAAAATTGTTAAAAAAATATGAAATTGAGAGGCAGAATAATTTTAATTCCAGAGCCAATCTCTATTGTGCAAATATGTGGACAAAATTGTTATAAAAAAAATCAATTTGGGGTTGACTTTCTCGTTTATTATGTCCATCATGCGTTCTGGTAAATCTACGAAAATCTTTCACTAATACTAGGAAAAAAATTGAAGAATACTCTTACAAAAATACGTGTTCGATATGGAGAGACCGACCAGATGGGAGTGGTCTATTACGGCAATTATGCCTTGTATATCGAACAGGGGAGAACCGAGTGGTTACGGGCGCTGGGCTTCTCTTACAAGGAGATGGAAGCCCAAAATATACACCTGCCCGTAGTCCATTTTAGTATCGATTATAAGCGACCGGCACGATATGATGATGTACTTACGGTGAAGACTACTTTAAAGAAATTACCGTCGGTGAAAATTGAATTTTATTACGAAATTTTTAATGAGTCTAAACAACTTTTGGTCACGGCTTCAACCGACTTGGTTTTTATCGATAGTACGACCGGAAAATTGCGAAAAGCTCCTGATTATTTGATTGATAAGATACAGAAAACCACGTAAAATTTAACATTTTATAAAGAAATTGAGCGTCAAAAGCCACGCATCATTTTTCAACTGGTTTAATGCCAACCTTATACGTGTTTTCAAAAATATTAAAGACCCGATCGGCTTCACTTTCTCTAATAGAAAACCAGATTTTACAACTGAGATCCATCTTTTGATCTACAATCTTTAGATTTTCCTCCTTAATAGTACGCATTACCGTATCCATTTCCGGATACTCAAATTCCAAGAGAAATACTTGGTCGATTGTTCGCGACACGATCTGACTGGCTTCCAAAGCCATTTTCGCAGTTATTTTATAGGCTTGAATCAATCCGCCAACTCCTAATTTTGTGCCACCAAAATAGCGAACAACAACCACTAAGGTATTTGTAACTTCAAAGGCTTGTAACTGGCCGTATATTGGCATTCCTGCACTGTTGGTAGGTTCGCCATCATCGTTTGCGCGGTAGTGTTCGTAGTTTTTACCGAGTTGCCACGCATAACACCAATGCCGAGCGCTGTGGTGTTCTTTGCGTAAATTGTCGATATGCTCTTTAATTTCATCTTCCGTAGTAACAGGAAATGCAAATCCGAGAAATTTACTTCCTTTCTCTTTATACAAGACTTCAGGTGATGGTTTTGTTATGGTTTTATATGAATCGCTCGTTTTACTCAAGATAATAAGGTTGTTGGGTTTAGTCCCGATTCGATCGGTTTTTGTAAAGATACAAACTATCATTTCTAATAGTCTCCTCCAAAATAAAACTTCCTTTTAATGTCGGTGCCGGAATGCCGTCTTCAAAATTTACTGGTCCTGTAAACACGAAGGCTTCATCCCATAAATTTTCATCTATAAAGGTCTGAAGTGTTTTAGAACCTCCTTCTATAATCACAGATTGTAGGTTGTTTTTATAAAGGATGTCGCAAATTTGTGTGGCTATAGCTTTAGAAAAATCGATAGTTTCGTATTGAGGCTGCTCTTTTTGAGGAACATTCTCTGCTGTTATCACGATTGTTTTTGCTTCATTATTGAAAACAGACAATTCTTTATCGAGCTTTAACTCCCGATCATTTACAATTCGTGTTGGATTGTTTCCTGCCCAACTACGCGTTGTAAGTGAAGGGTTGTCTTGCTGTGCAGTTTTTGTTCCAATTAAAATGCCCATTTCTTGTCCTCTCATTTTATGAACCACCTGGCGAGAATACGTATTTGTAATCCAAACAGGCTTGGCTTCTTTTCTTCTTTCAGAAGTCGGTGCAATAAAACCATCGCGCGTTTGAGCCCATTTCAGAAAAATATAAGGGCGCTTTTTTTGATGGAAGGTGAAGAATCGTTTGTTGAGCTCTGTGCACAAGTCCTCTAAAACACCTGTGGTAACTGTACAGCCAGCATCTATCAGTTTTTTGATGCCTTTGCCTGCCACTTGTGGGTTGGGGTCTAAATTGCCAACGACCACATTTTTTATTCCCGACTGAATGATTAAATCTGCACAGGGAGGTGTTTTACCGATGTGGCTGCAAGGCTCTAAATTGACGTAGATCGTGGCTTCTTTTAAACGCGATTTGTCTTCAACCGATTGAATGGCATTGACCTCCGCGTGGGGAAGTCCGGCACGATAATGCCAACCTTCTCCGATAATCTCATTTTGATATACTACAACACTGCCCACTAAGGGATTGGGGTAGGTGGTTCCCAACCCGTTTTTGGCGAGTTGAATGCATCGGAGCATGTATTTTTCGTGTGTCTTCACAAGGCAAAAATACGAGGATTAGTTGTCATCATTCATAAAATCTGTCCATTCTTCGATGGCATCCTTAGCAGCTGCTTCATCGTATTTGAGAAGATAGATTTTTTTAGTGATAAAAGGAATGATGCGATAATATTTTCCTTTCACCAAACTTTCAACATCAAATCCGTGATAGGCATCGTCGTACACTTTAATGGTCACGTTTTCTGAAATCATCGTACTTAAAATGTCTTCTAGTTTTATGATTCGATCCTTCCCTCCCGTAATTACTAAGACAGGAATCTCTGGATTTAATTGAATCTCGAAGGGATTAGCAGGATAGAATAACGCCATTTTATCAATCTGTAACACCTGTAAACGTTCGGAATTGTTCGCAAGTGGAATGGCACCGATTCCTGCGCGCGACCATCCCACCAGACTTCCATTGGCTTGGGCATCGATGTAATTGTTTTGCTTCGCCCAATCTAGAGCTTGACGCAACGTCCAGAGTATTTTCTCTTCTTCGTCTTTGGTGTCTTTTCGCTTAGAGGCTTTGTAGGCTGCGACGTTATCCACCAGTAAAACCGAAATGCCTTGATTGTTTAACACACGTGCCATATCATAATAGTGGGTGGTATCTTTGAATATTCTCAAACCACCAGTTCCTGGCAAAAATACGGCCCATTTTGAAGCATCGTAATCCTTTGCTTTTTGAAAGTGGAAGAAATCTGACATAACAGCGTCTTTTGGCACTTTTTGCATAGGGATGCAACTCGTGAAAAACACAGCGACAAGTAGTATTTTAAAAAGTAGTTTGGCCATAGGTTTTTCATTTATTGTTTTAACATACTAAGGCGTAAGAAGGTCTAAAAACTTCAAACCAAAGATAAACGCACCCATACTTTCTCCCTTGTAATAAGAGCGAACATAGTCTAATCGTAGAATCCGTACTTTTCCAAATCCGAGGTTATCGATACCAACGGAATATTCTGTATAGGGTTTATTTTCTTCAATACTTAAAACGTGGGCGCCAACCACAAGATTGAAATTCAATTGATTGATTCCTGGTATTTTTCCTAATATCCATCCTCTAAAATCGTGTTCTACATGCCCTTCAAAATAACCTTTATTCGTACTAAAGTTATAGTAAGGCATTAGATTGAACACGTTGGTGTAATTTGGTGAAGTGCCCACACGCGTTTGGTTGCCATTGAAGTGTTTGTAATCTACAAATGAAATTCCGTCGCCACTTAAAAACGCGCCACCTTTTACGTTGTATTGAAGTTGTCCTTTATTTCCTAAAGGAATTAATTGGTTTAATCCACCTTCGAATAAGGTATAATCATTTTCTTTTGAATCGATTCCGATGCCGTTTTCAACAGAAAGATGTAGCGTTGGAAACTTATTATCTCCGATGTTAAATTTCATGTCGGGATTAGAGAAGTATTTCTGGGCAAAATTGATTCGTGCCCGAACTTTCGATTTTACGACATCGTGTTTGTGAATGGCCGCTGTATTAAAATCGGCAGGCGCTAAAGGATTGTTGCTGGTGTAGCTCACATCTTTGTTTGGGATGGTGACATAGGTCGTGTTATTGAATAGTGGTTTTCTATTTTCATAACCCACATTAGCATAGAGGTGAAGACCGTTCAAAACCTCTTGACTGTAGCCGAGTCGCGCGAAATTAAGTTCGTACACCTTCATGTAATTTCGCTCAAAAAATAAGGTTGAAATTGAATTGACAATAGGAGAAATAGGTTCGCTTGCATTGAACTGGGTTACTTTACTTCCACCTGTAGCCCAAAGTTGGAGCTTGTCTTTCCAGTTAAAATTTCTAACCACACTGCCGGAAAATCGAAGTCTGTCGTCGGCTAACCCATAGGTGGCATTAACCGATGCTGTAAAATTACTGGTCCTATTTTCGTCATACCACTTTCTAAAAGTGAAACCGGCATCGCTGTTCCAGCCCTGCACTGTGTTGAATAATATGCCTTGAATTGGGCCGTCATAACTAAAAGACCATTTTTCGAAGGAATTTCTGTACGTATACCCTAACAAAGGGTCTAAAACCCCAAACTTATTTGAGGAGGCATCTATAGAATCTAAGTAGGGTTTCGATCGGCGGACTACTTGTAAGCTATCGCGTCTTACATAATCTTTAAACTCTTCATTGGTCAAGGGAACAGGCCTAACTTCTTTCCAATACGTACTGTCTTTTTTATTCGCATCGTCTAAAAACGACAATACTTCATTCGTAAAAGTCCTTTTGCCAAATTCGGGTTCAAAGTCGTAATTAGAATATACAGCAATAAATTGTCCGTCGCCCTTCATCCCGAAAACGCCAAACTCAAAATCGATGGTTTGCGAAATTTTAACCCAAAAGTCATTGGCAGTATCGTAGGTGTAATTCTGTTTAATAGTGAGCGCATCTACAAAAGGCACTTGAATTGCGGCGCCCGTTGTGGTTAAGTCGGAACCATACAGTTGCCAATCGTCTTCAACAATATAGATGTGCCCGTGCCATACCCGGTCTTTTGGCCGCCGAGGGATTACTTTTATTTTATTGATAAGCTTATCACCTTCATAAAAAACCCCATCCAATTTATAACGGTAATAAGAAAGGGCATTGCTCGCAATAGGGGAAACTAGCGGTGCATTGAGGTCGATGGTGTTTTCGTAAAGAGAAAGGTTGGCGCTTTGTGCGCTATTGAAACTAAAGCCATTGTCGTTTCCACTCACTTTACTGGCGGTTATTTTCTCTGTGAAATTATCTGGCTTTTGGTAGGCAATGGTAGATATGGTTTCGGAGAGGTAGATAATTCCGGCACGGGTAGAATCGATGGCGCCATCAAAATCACCAATTTCCTGACCCAGGATTTTCTCGGGCACGTCTTTTACTTTCCACAACCCTCGTGAATAGAAATCGGCGGTGTATTCGCTGATTTTCTCGAGGTTTTCTTTGCGTTGGGCGATGGTTTTTCGAATAATCCGGTAGGCTGGGTCTTCTGTATTGTCGATTACTACTTCCTGCAAAGTCGTAGCTTTGTCTTTCATCGTAACATTCAAAACCAAAGGGTAGGAATCGGGATCTATTGTCTTAGTTACGGTTTCGTATCCTAAATATTGAAAGGTAATTTCGTATGTCTTAATTTGTTTTAAATCTAAGGAATAATGTCCATCGTCGTTTGTAGTGGTTCCGCGATAACTGTCTTTGAGGAAAATGTTTACATACGGCAATGGATTTCCATCAGAATCAGACACTTTTCCAATGACTTGAGCCGAAAGCGATGTAGAAATCAGGAGGAATAACAGAAAAATATTTTTCAATTCGATGTTGGTTTTAAGATCGCTCTAAAATACAGTTATTGAATAGAATTAAGAAAAGATTCTATCGGAAAATAAGGTTGTCGTTAAATTGCTAACTACTGTTATGACAAAATTGTTAGTCTTTGTCCAATTCTTTTTTACGTCGGTAGTAGCTCTCGCGAAAACTACGATTTCTTCTTTCTCGATTTCGTTTTGCGTTACGTTGGTTCCAAAGGAAAAGTAGGACGAGAAGAATAATTCCGCCAACGATTAAAACAACGGGATTTGACAAATCGAGATTCATATTAGAGAAACGTTTTTCAAGGGTTTAGTAACAAATTTAAGAAATCGGTTTTGGAATAAAGCTCCAGACTGTAGAAATCAATTTAGCTTGGTACTGCTTCTTTCGTGTCGCTTTCAATTTTTCCATCGCGCAGACGAATAATCCGATGGGCATTTTCGGCAATCGCTTCTTCGTGCGTTACTAGAATAACGGTGTTTCCTGCTGCGTGAATTTGGTTGAACAGGTTCATAATTTCGTCGGACGTCTTGGAGTCAAGATTTCCAGTGGGTTCGTCGGCCAGAATTATTGTAGGATTGTTGACAAGGGCACGGCCAACAGCAACTCGCTGTCGTTGTCCACCAGAAAGCTGATTGGGTTTGTGGTCCATGCGATCTGCCAAACCAACATTTGTCAATACTTCTGAAGCCCGTTCTGTACGTTCCTTTTTTGATTTTCCTGCGTAAATCATCGGAAGTGCAACGTTTTCCAACGCTGTGGTTCGCGGTAGCAAGTTGAAGGTTTGAAACACAAACCCAATTTCTTTGTTTCGGATTTCAGCCAATTCATCGTCGGTCATATTACTCACGTCTTTTCCGTTCAGCTCGTAGTTGCCCGAGGTTGGGGTGTCTAAGCAACCCAATAAATTCATCAAGGTTGATTTTCCTGAACCCGACGGACCCATTAAAGCAACATATTCACCCCGTTCAATATCTAAATCTATGCCTTTTAATACTTTAACCACTTCATTTCCAAGAGGAAAGTTGCGCGTAATGTTTCTGAGTTTTATGACTAAATCCATAGATTTTTTATTCTAAATATGTGTTTTTAATAGGCTAACTACCATAAAGACGCAAAGATAAGCTTCCTGTTACAAAATAGGCGTAATTATATCCTATTGAAAATATTTCCTTTGATCGAAACTTATACGCGAATGATAAAGTGCTGTTTTTGCTGTTCTTTTCTAAAAAAGACTAATCCCCAATGGAATGTGTCGATACTGACCGTGACTTTTGGATGTGCTATGATATTATTCCAAGCTTTTGTCATGTGCTGACTCCAATAAATGTCATCAAAAATGAGCAGGGTGTCATTATGGACATGTTGCAATAGACTTTCAAAATAATGATAGGTTCGTTCGCCATTGTGGTCGCCATCGATAAATACCAAGTCGAAGGTTTCGGTTGTAAGCTTCGAAAGATATTCGCTAAATAATTCTTGGTGTGTTTCGACGTTTAAGATGTCACACTTTTTAAAATATTCTTCGGCTTTCTTTAAGGTGTTGGGGCAACCTTCCACAGTATGTATGGTGTTTCTTCTATCAGAAAGCGCAAGAGCAACACTTCCTAAACCCAAGGATGTACCTAGTTCTAAGATATCTTTACATCCTAAATACTTAGTTATTCGATAGAGCAAGCGTTGTCTTTTCTTTCGCAATCCTGCTACTTTTAAAATTTCAGAAACTTTACGGGCGTTGCCTTTAAAGATTCTTGAACCTTCACCAAAATCCTTTATCTCGATGGCAGTCTGGTCTTTGCCCAAGGCTTTCCGATGCTTCTTAAAAACAGTATAAGCCTTGTATCTGGTTTTATCGTTAAAACATTGGGTTGTCAGATTATAGACAAAAGGAGAGTGGACTCCGTGCTTGTTTTTCGAAAGTCTGAGAAATCGGATATAGCTTTTTGCTTGATAAATCACAGGATATCAATAAGGGTTTAATCTTCTAATTTGGCTGATAAATCAAACCAGCGTTCTGTTTTTTCGTCAATTTCATCAATTATTTCTTGCAGATTGATAGACTGTTTGTCTATTTCTGCGCCGTCCCAGTTTTCAGTAGCGAATTTTTCTTGAAGCGCATCGCGTTTTTGCTCTAGGTTATGGATTTCTTTTTCAAGATTTCGATATTCTCTTTGTTCTTGATAGCTGAGCTTTGCTTTTGATTTGCTTTCTTCCCATTCGGCGCGCGCTGCTGAAGGTTCAGCAGCTTCTTTTTGTTCTGGTTCGCGGCTGTCTTGATAGCTGCTATAATCGCTATAATTTCCAGGGAAGTCGACAATTTTTGCATCGCCTTTAAATACGAAGAGATGGTCGATAATTTTATCCATAAAATACCGGTCGTGCGATACGACAATCAGACAACCTGGAAAATCCAATAGAAAGCTTTCTAAAACATTGATGGTCACAATATCCAGATCGTTTGTGGGCTCATCTAATATGAGAAAGTTGGGGTTTCGGATCAAAACCGTACATAAATAGAGACGTTTTTGTTCGCCACCACTAAGTTTTTCCACATAGTCATACTGTTGCTTTCTATCGAATAGGAACCGTTCCAGCAATTGACTTGCCGATATTTGCCTTCCTTTTTTTAAAGGGATATACTCCCCGTATTCTTTGATAACATCGATTACTTTCTGACCCTTTTTGATGTTGATACCGCTTTGCTGGTAATAGCCGAAATGAATGGTTTCTCCAACAACTACTTTTCCCGTTTCGGGTGGGATGGCTCCTGTGAGGATGTTTAAAAATGTAGATTTCCCAGTTCCGTTTTTACCGATGATCCCAATGCGTTCGCCAGGTTTGAAGTTGTAGTCGAACTTGTCGAGTATTTTTTTATCGCCGTAGGATTTCGATACGTTATGAAACTCTACAACTTTGGTTCCCATGCGCTCCATATTGAGCTCTAGCTGTACTTCGTGTTCTTTTCGGCGTTTTCCAGCACGTTCTTTAATTTCCTGAAAATCGTCGATGCGGCTTTTACTTTTTGTTGTTCTGGCTTTGGGCTGTCTGCGCATCCAGTCTAACTCTTTCTTGAAAAGTTGTTTGGATTTGGCGGTCTCAGCGGCTTCAGCTTCGAGACGTGCATCTCTTTTTTCGAGAAAGTAACTGTAATTTCCCTTATAACTATGTAGTTCTCCTTCGTCTAATTCTACAATTTCGTTGCAAACGCGTTCTAAGAAATAACGGTCGTGCGTCACCATAAATAAGGTGAAGTTCTCGCGTGCAAACAAATTCTCTAACCACTCAATCATCTCTAAGTCTAAGTGGTTGGTGGGTTCGTCTAAGATTAATAAATCGGGCGTGGTGAGCAACGTATTGGCAAGGGCAAGACGCTTTTTTTGTCCACCGCTTAAATTTGAAACTTTCTTGTCGAGATCTTCTAATTTCAATTGAAACAGAATCTGTTTGTATTGGGTTTCGAAATCCCACGCATTATGAGCATCCATAGCATCCATAGCTTGTTGTAGCGTATCTGCATCGGATGGATTTTGAATGGCTTTCTCATAAGTCTCTATAATCTTCAACATCGGATTATCGGAAGAGAAAATAGTTTGCTCTATCGTTAGCTCTGGGTTCAGATGAGGTTCTTGCGGAAGAAATGCTATTTTTAAATCTCTCCTAGAAGTAACAAGACCGGTGTCGGGGACATCTTCTCCGGAAATGATTTTTAACAAGGAAGTTTTCCCTGTTCCGTTTTTGGCAATAAAGCCTATTTTTTGGCCTTCGTTGATGCCGAATGAAATGTTTTCGAACAGCACGCGCGTACCAAAGGATTTTGAAATGTTTTCTACTGAAAGATAATTCACTATATGATGGTTTTTGACAAAAGTAACGAATTTGTCACTGGCGGGGTTATACTTTGAAATTGATATGGCACAGAAAGCCTATAAGTTTTAAAAAAGGATGCTCTGGATTGTGATTTTAAAGAATGCCGTAAAATCTATAATGACGTTGTTTTTGTTATAGCGACTGGAAATCAGGAAGTAAATATATTAATAAGCAGTATTGATACTGCCATAGTAAATCTTCATTGAATTCCAACTTTTATGAATATTAAAGTTAGTATTTTTACCCGTGAAAAAACAAGAAAAAAGTATCATGAGCGAAACAATTGAAAGAATTAAATGTTTGATTATTGGTTCGGGGCCAGCGGGATATACCGCCGCAATTTATGCAGCACGAGCCGACCTTAAACCTGTTCTATATACAGGAATGGAACCAGGAGGACAGTTAACAACAACTACAGATGTGGATAACTTCCCAGGATATCCTGATGGTGTCGAAGGACCGGCGATGATGGTAGATTTACAAAAACAAGCCGAACGCTTTGGAACAGATGTTCGATTTGGTATGGTGACCGCAGTTGAGTTTACTGATAAAGAAGGCGGATACCATTCCATTACTGTAGATAATAAAACAAAATTAGAAGCCAAAACAGTTATTATTTCTACAGGTGCAACGGCTAAATATTTAGGACTGCCAAGCGAGCAAAGACTTCGTGGCGGTGGTGTTTCTGCCTGTGCCGTGTGTGATGGATTTTTCTATAAAGGACAAGAAGTAGCCATCGTTGGGGCTGGAGATACGGCAGCAGAAGAAGCTACTTACCTCGCCAACCTATGTTCGAAAGTAACTATGCTTGTGCGAAAAGATTATATGCGAGCCTCTAAAGCGATGCAGCACCGAGTGAATAATACTAAGAATATTGAAGTGCTCTATAATCACGAGGTAGATGAAGTACTAGGTGATCAGGTAGTTGAAGGACTCCGAATCGTAAATAACCAAACTGGAGAGAAGAAGGTATTGGACGTCACCGGATTGTTTATCGCTATTGGACATACACCAAACACCGAAATTTTTAAAGGTCAATTGGATATGGACGAAACAGGATATATTATTACTGAAGGAAAGACTACAAAAACGAATAAACCAGGAGTTTACGCAAGTGGCGATGTACAGGATAGTGTATATCGACAAGCTGTAACCGCAGCTGGAACAGGTTGTATGGCCGCCTTAGATGCTGAGCGCTACTTGGTTTCGGTAGAAGCTGAAGTTATGGCGTAGATTTAATCCTGACTCCATTATAAAAACAAAAAGTAGCTGTCCTCAATAGGGCAGCTACTTTTTTTGTTTTAAGAGAGTTATACGATATCGAAATCTCTGGAATTTTAAGAGAATTCTAAATTCTTTCAAAGGTTAGCAACTTGTTGTTGCTTGGATTTTGTTCGTCGATAATTAATTCGACTTGTGT
>Ga0209075_1000769_pt1 | contig 30933 bp, 38 predicted proteins | sample Stecom2011_FD_187523 | JGI IMG/M metagenome (GOLD analysis project Ga0209075, IMG submission 187523) | Agricultural soil microbial communities from Utah to study Nitrogen management - Steer compost 2011 (SPAdes) (version 2) | ecosystem: Environmental > Terrestrial > Soil > Agricultural land...
AGGCGGGCGACGAGCTCGTGGTCCTGGCCTACGAGCTGGGCTCGATGGAGCCGGTCGTGGAGGAGAAGAGGACTAGGGATGGGGCCGACCCCGTTCTCGGGATCGACCCCGCTCCTTCGCCGGCCTGATCAGTCGCCGGCTAGATCAGTCTTCTCCAGGACTTCTCCCCCATGCGACGCACGGGGGAGTGTCCAGAAGGGGTGAGGGGGCGCGTCGCAGGCGGCGGGATCAGTCGCCGGCGACGAAGTAGTGCCAGGTGCCGTCGGCGCGGATCCCCGTCCGCCACCCGGCGTATCCGTCGAAGTGCTGACGCATGTCGTCGAGTTCCTGCTGCGTGTGCAGCTGACGGATCTCGGCCATCTGCTCGTCGGTGATGTCGTCCCAGGTGTCGGCGGCGAATGCGCCCGGCCACACGTAGTAGGTGGCGCCGTCGCCGGTCTCCTGGACGCCGTGGGACATGCCGAGGATCTGGAGGAGGATCCCGAGCTTCCCTTCACCGTCGTTCTCCCACTCGACGAGCTGGTCGAACCGGCCACCACCGAAGTGGGTGATGAAGTTCTCCGGGGCCAGCGCCTCGAGAGCCCCGAAGTCGCACGCCACTGCGGCGTCGATGATCGCCTGGCGCTTGGCCGCGACGTTCTCGGGCAGACCTTCCTGGGCGCCCGGTGCCGGCACACCTGTCGCCGAGCACTCCGCGACGGGGGCGTCGGTGCTCGGGGGCTCCACCGGCACGGTGGTGGAAGGCGACGCCACGGGGGCGCCGGTTCCCCGGTCGAAGAGGGGGAGCACACCGATCGCCAGCGCCACCAGGGCGAAGGCGCCGGCGAACACCAGCCACCCCTTGGCGGCCGGCACGGCTCGGGGCCTGGTGCCCGGGGCCGGCGGCGGCGTGACGGTCCTGCTGGCCTGTCGGACTTCCTCCGCGGCCCTGGTCAATCTGTTCTCGAGTGCGTCGAAGTCACTCATGATCACTCCTGTTCCAATCGGCGAGTCGGTCCTTGAGCACCAGGCGGGCTCGGTGCAGGTGGCTCTTCACCGCCCCGGCTGAGCAGCCCATCGCGTCGGCGATCTCGTCGGTGGTCAATTGCCCCACGTAGTGGAGGACGACTGCTTGCTGCTGGCGACGGGGCAGGGCCCGCACCTCGTTCCACACCTCTTCGGTGGGGAGGCTCAGGTCGTTGACGACACCTCGTCGGGGGTCGTGTCCTGCCTTCTGGATCGCCCGTCTCTCGGCTCCGAGCCGACGACGTAGCGACGTCGCCTTGTTGATCAGTACCCGGCGCACCCAGGCGCGCGGGTCCTCGTATCGGGAGACCCGGTCCCAGTTCCGGTGAGCGGCCGCGAACGCCTCCTGAGCGAGGTCTTCGGCTGCCGACCGGTCCGGTGAGAACGCTCGCGCGACCGCCACGATGTGGTGGTACTCCCTCCGGTAGAAGGGCTCGAAAGGGATCGCGCCTTGCCGTGTTCTCGGGATGACGGTTCTCCTCGTATGCGGTGGTGCTGTCATCTCGTACTTAACACGCACACCGCGCCGTTTCGGATTACAGGGGTTTCCCGGGGCGCCCCAGGCGGGTACACGCGGTTGTCTACCTACAGAAGGCTCTCAACCATGACACACGATCCTTATCAACCCGTGCCCGAGCCGCCGCCCCGGTCGCCGTACCTGGGCTATGTCATAACGGGCGTGCTCATCGTGCTCGTCATCGTGTTTATCGCCTGGGTGCTCAACCCGGACCGGAACTCGAGCGACACGACCACTCCCGGCGGGACGACGGAGACGACCCTGCCCGGCGGGGGCACCACCCTCCCGGATGCGACGACGACTCTGCCGGAGCCGACCTCGACAACGGTTCCCGAGACGACTTCCACGACCGGCGGGTGACCCGATCCGCCGGGAAATCCGGATGAGAGGTGGACGACAACCCTCTTCTACTACCGCTGAGAAAGCCTTACGATCGCGACACGAAAGAAGGATGACTCATGGCTGAGGACTACCCGCCGATTCTCGACGCAGCCCAGGTGGCAGAGCTTCTGGGCATGAACGTTCAGATGGTCCGGCGCTACGCCCGCGAGGGCAGGCTCCCCGCCTACAAGCTTCCGGGCGGTCGCACCTTCAAGTTCTTCCGCGACGAGATCTACGAGTTCATCCGGGCCCATCCTGCGGCGTCAGACGCCGAGGATGAGGTCATTGACTCTCAGACGACCTGACGATCGCCAGGATCAGCCCGGCCGGCACGTAGAGCGTCCGGTCGTCCGCATCGACCAACTCGACGTGGTCACTCGCGACCACGTCGACCCGGCCGATCACGATTTCCCCACCGGCCAGCGCCAGCCTGACCATGCCGCCCCGGTCGGCCGCCTCCGCAAGCCGCGCCGTCAGCGTCTCTTCGCCGGCGACGTTGCCCCCGCCCTCGTCGGCCCCGGGGAGGATCGACCAGAACCCGGCGTCGATGCGGATGTCGGCGATCTGACCGGCGCCCTGGACGGTGACGTGGTCCGGCCCGGCCCCGACCACCAGCCCGCTGAAGGTGTGACCCGAGAACACCACGGAGACCCGGGAGCCCCGGTTGACCATCTCCTTGGCCACCATCGCCAGGTCGAACCGGCGACGGTCGTAGGCGGCGGTCAGCCTCTCGTCCTCGGCTGCCTCCTCGGCCATCTCCCGGCCCAGGGAGTTACGGAGCTCGGTCAGATCAGGGTCTTGTTCGAAGGTCATCTTTTCGCGCTCTCGACATCCGTTGGACAACGTGAGATAGGTTCGAAGCGTTGAGCCAACGACCCTCACTCGTCACGAGGGAAGCGGGCACCTCGCCGCCGACGATCCGGCGCACTCGACGCCGGATCTCGGCCTCGCACGTACTCATTGCACTCGCCGTCGTCCTGGCGTTCGTCCTCAACATTCTCGCCCTGAGAGACCGCGGCGCAAGCACTTTGGTCGCAGTCGCCGATCGCCCCATCGCTGCCGGGTCGATCCTGGTTCCGGACGTGATCCGGTTGGTGTCGGCGGACGCCGACTTCCCGGGCCTGGCGACGCTCATCACCGAGGACGACCTCGATGCCAGCTTCGGTTCGGTGGTCACCCGCGCCCTTCCCGCCGGGTCGGTCGTAGATCGCGCATCCCTGGCGGCGCCGGACTCGGGATCGGGAATGCGGGTGATGAGTCTGGAGGTCGAGGAGTCGCGAGCCGCCGGCGGGACGCTCGCGGCAGGAGACCGCATCGATGTGATCGCGGTCCGTGACGGAGTCGCCACCTACGTGGTGTCCGATGCCGAGGTGGTGGCGGTGCCCGAGAAGGCCTCCGGGGCGCTGGGTAGCACCGGATACCACGTGGTGGTCGCCGTGGACGCCGACGAAGCCCTGGCCCTGGCGGAGGCGATGGCCGCCGGGAAGATCGATGTGGTGCGCTCCACCGGCGCGCCACCCGTGGGACGGGACACCGATGGGACAGGTCGTTGAGCTAGCGCTTGCAGCCTCGGCGAGGGACTGGCCCGACCGGTTGCACAGGCATGTGCTCGATCACGGTGGAGCGCGAATCGCCGGCCGCGTGCTCACCGCCACCCAGGCTCTGGAAGGCACCTACGACATCTTGCTGATCGACGACGTGTGCTCGTTCCTCAGCCCCGGACTGGTGACACGTCTGCGATGCAGCGGGAAGCAGGTGCTCGGTGTCTTCGACAGGGACGACGGGCCGGACGCCAAGAGACGACTCCTCGAGTGTGGTGTAGGCGACGTCATCGAGGCCGACGCCACAGGTGACGAATTCCTCGCGCAGTCGACGGCCATGGCGCAAGCCTCGGTATCAGCAGCCATCACGCCGTCCCGCCCTGGACGAACGATCGGGGTGATCGGTGTATCTGCCGGAGTGGGCGCGACCGAGGTGGCTGTAGGCCTCGCGTGGAGTCTCTCCAGAGCCGTGGAAGCTGTGTTGGTCGACCTGGATCCGGTCGCTCCAAGTGTGGCGCAACGTCTCGATGTTCCGCTGCACCCGAATCTCCTGACGCTCATCGACACGGTGGTCAACGGCTACTCCCACGAGCAGGTGGAGATCGCCCTCGACCGGCTGCGGGTGGTGCCCGGCCTGGCCCAACCGGGGCAGCAGACACTCCCCCCACACGAAATCGAGATGGCCCTCGAGACCCTGGCGTCACGGAACCGGGTGGTCGTCGCCGACCTCGGCGAGGCGAGCTCATGGGGCGACGGCCCGCTCGGGTGGTTCGACTCGCTGGTGTTGGTAGCCACCGGGGATCCGGTTGGCGTGACGAGGCTCGTCCGGCAGGCGCAACGGTGGTCATCCCTGGCCGAGAGCGTCTCGCTGGTGGTCGTGGTCAATCGATGCCCCCGGCGACGTTTTCACCGGGGCGAGCTCACGGACGAGATCGAGGGTGCCCTCGGACACCTGCCGCTGACCGTTGTCCCGCACGACGACCGGGTCATGGTCGGGTCTTGGGACGGCGTACCGGTTACTAGGGGACGGTTCGCGGCGGCGGTCGGTCGCATGGCCGGATTGGTGGCATCGGCGGTGACGGCATGACACAGGACGTGTACGAGGTGCTCCGCCGGGAGGCTCTGGAGAGAATCGACGGGACGGGAATCGATCCGACGCGCGATCCCGATGCTGCACGTGAGCTGCTGCGGCGCACCGTGGACGACTACCAGCGGAGGGCGCACCTGGGGGAGGTTCGACTCCTGGCCGACCCCGGGGCCACGCTGGAGCGGCTCGCCCGATCCGTGACAGGTCGGGGACCGCTCGTGGAGCTTCTCGAAGACCCCTCCATAGAGGAGGTCTTCGTAGAGGGCGACAAGATCACCTACCTCGAGGCGGGTGGGACGCTCCGCAGCGCGGAACTCCCCGTCACCGAGGAAGAGAACCGTCAGGTGATCCAGCGTCTCGTCTCCGAGACCGATCGTCGCCTGGACGCCTCGTCACCGATCGCCCAGGCCCGGGTCCTCGGTGGCTCGGCGCGCCTGACTGCCGTGATACCACCGGTCGCCGATCGCCTGTCCGCAACGGTCCGCAAGTACGCACTGAGACGCCAGACCCTCGATGAACTGGTGGCCCTGGGCTCCCTCACCCGCCCCGCCGCGGACTTCCTCGAAGCGGCGATGAGGGCCTCCGCCTCGGTGATCGTGTCAGGGCCACCGGGCTCGGGGAAGACATCGTTTCTCTCGGCATTGATGGCCGCCGTCCCGCCGGACCACTGCATCCGGGCCTGCGAGGAGGTGCGGGAACTCCACGTTCCTCTCGTGCACGGCTCCTATTACGAGGCGCGGCCTCCGGCCATGGGCGGCGGAAATGAGATCAGCCTGCGCGACCTCGTCAAGGTCACCCTGGCAATGCGGCCTGACCTGATCGTGGTCGGGGAGGTCCGGGGTTCGGAGGCGTTCGAGTTGACCCGCGCCGCCAACGCGGGGTGCGGGATGGCCTGCACCATCCACGCCAACTCGGCGACTGACGCCCTCGACGCTCTGGTCAACGCCGCGCTCATGGCGGGGGAGAACGTTCCGGAGCGAGTCGTCCGCAAGGTGTTCGCCTCCTCGATCGACCTGGTCGTCCATCTCGACCGGGCAACCGATCCGACAGGCACCAGGATCGTCAGGGAGACGGTGGAAGTCCGGGCGATGGTGCCGTCGCTCCACGACGACTTCTCGACCGAGCCGATCTTCGCGCGGGAGCGCATGGGGGCGCCGATGGTGTGGACGGGGGCGCTTCCGCCGGAGCGACTGATGCGGCGTCTCGAGCCTCACGTGTCGACGGGCCTGGCGCGCTTCCTCGAAGGAGGCTTGATGTGATCCCGGTTCTGGCAGCGTCGGCCACCGCTGTTGCCGTCGGCTGCGTGGGTGTGGCCTTGCTCAGGATGAGGAGGGTCTCCGCGCCCGCCCGGCGACCCAGAGTGGTCGATGGCCTGGATGTCACGCCCACTCAGTTCTGGGCGACGGTCATCGGTGCCGCCGGTGTCACGTTCGTCTTCGTATACGGCATCACCGGTCTGTTCGCGGTCGCCGCAGTTCCCGCGGTCGTCGTGGCCATGCTCCCCAAGGCCTACTACGCCCGCTCCAGGGCCAGGCGTGTCGCCTCGGTCCAGGACGCATGGCCGGACGGGATCCGGGACCTCCTGGCGTCGATCCGGTCGGGTGCCTCCCTCCCGATTGCCCTCGAGCATCTCGCTCGGCATGGCCCGCGTCCGTTGCGGGAGGCGTTCCAGGGGTTCCCGGTGTATGCGCGCAGTCTCGGTGTGATCCCGGCACTGGACATGGTTCGTGCTGATCTCGCGGATCCGGTGACCGACCGGATCGTGGAGGTGCTGATCCTCGCCCACGAGCGCGGCGGCCCGGTGGTGGGTGAGATCCTCTCCGACCTGGCGGAGGCCGCCACAAGGGACAGTTGGGCCAACGAGCAGATACGAACCGAGATCCTCGAACACAAGATCAACTCGAGGGTCGTCTTCGTCCTCCCGTGGCTTGTGCTGGTGGCGATGACGGCGAGATCGGGCGCGTTTCGCGAGTTCTACTCGACGCCGGCCGGCGTCCTCGTGGTCCTGGTGGGCGGGGTGATGAGCCTGGTCGGGATCCTGATCGCGACACGGCTATCGGCGGTCTCGCCGGAGCCGCGGGTCTTCTCAGGGGACACCGCATGACCTGGCCAGAGCCGCTGGTGTTCGCCTCTGCTCTGGCCACGGCTCTGGTCGCCGGATTCCTGGTAGCCGCCGTGGCTCCGCCACCACGGAGGTTGAGGAGCAGGGTCTCTGCCTACGTGACGCCTCGTGCCCAGTTGCGTGATGGATTCGATGGAGTATTCGCCCGGGTTTTCGGGCCGCTGCTGGGCGACATCGCCGAACGGCTCGGGGCGATCCTCGATCGGGGAGCTGCAGCGTCGATCGCGCTCAGACTCCGGCAGGCCGGGTGGTATCGGGGTCTCGATGAGCACGAGGCCGCGACGCGGTACCGGATGCGACAGCTCGGGTCGGTAGCCCTGGGCGGCGTGATCGGGCTGGCGGCGTCCCGCCTCGTCTCGGGGTCCCTCGGGCCGACGGTCACGCTGGCCATCCTCGGCGTCTTGGTTGGGGCGACCCGGCCCGGTGCGCGTCTGCAGACGGCCATCGACGCTCGGCGGGAACTGATGGGTGTCGAGATCTACACGATCAACCAGCTCCTGGCGATGAGGGTCCGCGTCGGAGGCGGGGTGATCGGAGCGGTGTCATCTCTCGTCTCCAGGGGCCGCGGCGAGGTGATAGCGGAGTTGGCCGAGGCCCTGAGACTTCATCGGGCGGGATGGCCCGGACCCGAGGCTTTCAGGAGGATCGCCGAGCTGACGCCCGAGCCGTTCTGCGCCAGGACCTATCGCCTGCTCGCCACCGCCGAAGAGCGGGGCGCCGATCTCGCCGGTGCACTGCTCGCCCTCTCCGAAGACGTTCGGGAATCGCGCCGCGAGGCCATGAAGAGGTCCGCCACAAAGAGACGGGCGGCGATGTTGGTGCCCACCATCGCCATCCTCGCCCCCGTCCTGATCCTCTTCGTGGCGGCGCCGCTCCCGTACCTGATAACCAGCTGGCGATGAGAAGGGAGGCAGAAATGCTGCCAGCGTTGAGAGAATGGGCGCACGCCCTCCGTCACGACGAGAGGGGTCTGAACACCGCCGAACTGATGGGCAATGCCGCCCTGGCGATCGCGGCACTAGTTGTCATCTGGGGTGCCTTGCAGGCCCTGGGTGTCGACATCGTCGGATGGATAAGAGGGCAGTTGCTGGGCGGCTGAGCGACTCCGGCCTCACGTCGGTCCAGTTCGTCCTCGCCGCAGGGCTGAGCCTGCTGCTCTTCGTGGGCCTGGCCAACCTGGTGGTGGTCCAGTACGGGAGGGGAGCAATCCGATCGGCCCTCGAACAGGGTGTCCGCACGGGAAGCGTCACCCGTTCGACGGACGCCTGTCAGGAGACCGCTGCGGGTGTCGCTTCCCAGCTGCTCGGCGGCGCCATGTCCGACAGACTGGTGATCGCGTGCTCCACCGTCGGGGGCGGAATGGTTGCGAACGCGGACGCGGTGTTCCAGGCGTGGGTGCCCCTGACACCCGATTTCGTCGTCTCCCTCCGCGTGGAGGGCTTTCTCGAGCCCGAGCGATGAGAGATCGTGGTCACGCCGCCCTCGAGCTCGCGCTCGGTGTCGGGCTGCTCATGCTCCCGGTCGCGATCGTGGTGCTCGCGTTCGGCCCGTGGTCGGAGCGGAACGTCCTGGCCGAGGCTGCGGCCGCGGAAGGAGCCAGGGCGGTGGCGATCGATCTCGACCAGCGACAGGGCGAGGCTCTGGTCGCCAGGATGGCCGAAGGCCACGGCCTGGGGACGGATCGTGTCCGCGTTGGCTGGTGCGGCGCCCGACCGGCGTTCATCGGGGGCGCGACGGGCACCTGCAGCCTCGAGCGTGGGTCCCTGGTCACCCTCGAGGTGGAGATCTGGGTGCCTCTGGTCGTGACCCCCTGGGGATCGGTGGGCGGCCTGTGGCTCTCGGCCGACCACAGCGAGCCGATCGACCTGTACCGGAGCCTCCCGTGAGTCGGGAGCGGGGGACCATCACGATGTGGATGCTGGGCCTGTCCCTTCTGCTCCTGGCGTTCGGCGGGCTGGCGATCGATTACTGGCGGGCACTGGCCTACCAGCGGGAGCTGGCGGCGATCGCCGACTCCGCCGCGGTCGCCGGCGCCTCGGGGATCGACGAGTCCTTGTATCGGTCGACCGGCGAGTTGGCTCTCGATCCGGGCCGCACCGTGCAGCTGGTCACTCGATCCGTCGACTTCCAGGGCGTCGAACTGACGGATGTCGAAGTGACGCTGACGCCGGGCAATTCAGCGGTGACGGTCGTGGTGCGGGGCGCTGTGGACGTGGGGCTGCTCGGGCTCTTCATCGGTGACGACGAGCCGTTGCGGGTCTCTGCCACGGCGACGGCGTTCCCGTTGCGAGTCCCTTAGGGAGCGAGTCGGAACCGCTCCCAAACCCCCGCGGACTGCCGGTAACCGATCCGGTCGTGGAGGCGGTTGCGACGACCCTGCCAGAACTCCCAATAGGTCGGGGTGAGCCGGTATCCGCCCCAGTGCGAGGGACGGGGCGGGTCATCGCCGAAGCGCTCCTCCATCTCTGCGAAACGGCGCTCCAGGTGCTCCCGGTCGGGAATGGTCTCCGACTGCTCCGACGCCCAGGCCCCCAACCGGCTGCCCGGTGCCCGTGACGCGAAGTACTCGTCGGACTCCTCGTCCGAGACCCGTTCCACCGTTCCCTCGATGCGAACCTGGCGCTCCAACCGGCCCCAGTAGAAGACGACCGCCGCCCGTCTGGAGTGGTCGAGCTCGCGTCCCTTGCGGCTCCGGTAATTGGTGAACCAGACGATGCCCCGCTCGTCGAATCCACGCATCAACACCATGCGGGCGGATGGGGAGCCGTCATAGCCCGCGGTGGCCAGCGCCATGGCGGTGGGCTCGGGTCGCTCCACCTCCATCGCCTCCCCCAGCCATCCCGCGAACAGGGTTAACGGGTCGTCGGGGAGGTCGGCCTCGTCGAGAGTGCGCTCCGGGGTGTCGGATTGACCGCCCATCAGTCGACGAACACGCGGTCGGGGGCGTCCGGGTCGAACCAGGGGGTGAACACCGAGATCATGAGACAGCCCCCGGAGGAATGGATCGGGGCGTGCACGGTGCCGGCGGCCACGGGGATGACGTCGCCTGCGGTGGCCTCGAAGACTGTGTCACCGACCCGGAAGTCAACCGAACCCTCGAGGACCGTCACGATCTCGTCGTGGGTCTCGTGGATGTGCGGTTTCAGCCCGCCACCCGGGGCGATGTCGACCACGCCGGTGCTGGAACGCTCGGTGTGCCGGATCCAGGTGAGGAGCAGGCCGCCGTCCGGGGCGGGGTGCTCACGACGGACCTGTTGGGCATGGGCAACGGGGTCGCTCATCGGCCGCCAGGGTACCGGGCCGGGCTTTCGGCTGATCCGGGACCTGGGCTATGATGTAGGCATCCAACACGTCTCCCTCTGTGGGCGACGCGTTCGGGGGTGGTGTAATCGGCAACACGACAGGTTCTGGCCCTGTTATTGAGGGTTCGAGTCCTTCCCCCCGAGCCGGAGGGCGGCCCGAAAGGACCGCCCTTGAAACATGGTCCCGTCGTCTAGCGGTCTAGGACGCCGGCCTCTCAAGCCGGTAACGCGGGTTCAAATCCCGTCGGGACTGCCAGAAAGGGAACGCCTCAGGGCGTTCCCTTTTGGTGTGTGGCGGAAGTCGAGGCTCGGCGGACGCCTACACTCCGACGCCGTTCAACCCCTCAGGAGTCGAAACAACGATGTCTGACACGATCCTGTATCTCGCCCTGGGCTCGGCCGCCCTGGCGCTGATCCTCGCCTTCTACTTCGCCCGCTGGGTGGGCCAGCGTCCCCCGGGCAACGAGCGGATGGTCGAGCTGTCCTCGGCGATCCGGGCCGGCGCCATGGCGTTCATCCGACGCGAGTACATCTGGGTCGCCGTCTTCGTGGTCGTCATGGCGGTTCTCATCGCCGTGCTGCTCGACTGGGGCCGCCCGTGGGGGGCCGTCGCCTACGTGTTCGGGGCGGTGCTCTCCGCTCTCGCCGGATTCGTCGGGATGCGGATCGCAACGGCCTCCAACGCCCGCACGGCGGAGGCCGCCCGCACCGGTGGCGTGCCGGGAGCCCTTCCCGTCGCCTTCCGCGGCGGCGCGGTCATGGGCTTCACCGTCGCCGGGCTCGGCCTGCTCGGCATCGCCGCCGGCTTCCTCATCTTCAACAACCTCCTCGGTGAGGAGGACTGGGTCGACATCGTCACCGCAATCGGTCTCGGTGGCTCCTCGATCGCCCTGTTCGCCCGTGTCGGCGGTGGCATCTACACCAAGGCCGCGGACGTGGGCGCCGACCTGGTGGGCAAGGTCGAGGCGGGCATCCCCGAGGACGATCCCCGCAACCCGGCGGTGATCGCCGACAACGTCGGTGACAACGTGGGCGACGTCGCCGGCATGGGCGCCGACCTCTTCGAGTCCTACGCCGGGGCCCTCGTCGCCCCGGTCGCATACGCCTCTCTGGCCTTTGCCGGTGCGGCGTTCATCTCCGAGGCGATCATCTTCCCTCTGGCCGTCGCCGCACTCGGGATGCTGGCCTCGATCGTCGGCTCGTTCCTGGTCAAGGCCAAGGACGCCGATCACCTGGCCTCCGCCCTGCACCGCGGCACCAACTTCGCCATGATCGTGACCGCCGCCGGCGTCGCCGGCCTCGCCTACTGGATCTTCGGCGACAAGGTGGAGAACTGGGTGGGCCTCTGGCTCGCAGTGGTCGCCGGCCTCGTCGTCGGCTGGTTCGTCGGGAAGATCTCCGAGTGGTTCACCTCCGACGAGTACAAGACAGTCAAGGAGATCGCCCGCCAGTCCCAGACCGGTCCGGCCACCGTGATCATCTCCGGCATCGCCGAGGGCATGCGCTCGGCGGCCTTCTCCGTCATAGCCGTGGTGGTCGGCATCGGCGCCGCCTACTTCGCCGGTGACTGGGCAATGGGGTCGGGGGGCGGCATCTACGGCGTCGCCATCGCCGCCATCGGCGTGCTCGCCACGCTTGGCATCACGATCTCGGTCGACGCCTACGGCCCCATCGCCGACAACGCCGGTGGCATCGCCGAGATGGCTCACCTGCCGGCCGAGGTCCGTCAGTCCACCGACGCCCTCGACTCCCTGGGCAACACAACCGCCGCCATCGCCAAGGGCTTCGCCATCGCCTCTGCGGCGGTGACGGCCCTGGCATTGTTCAACGCCTTCACCCAGGCGGTCGGGCTCGACGGGATCGACATCTCCCGGGCCGAGGTCACCATCGGCCTCTTCCTCGGCGCCATGTTCCCGTTCCTGTTCGCGGCGCTCACCATGAACGCCGTCGGCCGGGCCGCCGGGAAGATGATCGACGAGGTGCGTCGCCAGTTCCGGGACATCGCCGGTCTCAAGGAGGGCAACCCCGACGCCAAGCCCGACTACGAGACCTGCGTCGACATCGCCACCCGCGGGTCGCTGCGGGAGATGATCGTCCCCGGTGTCATCACGATCGCCCTGCCGCTGGTGGTCGGCTTCATCGACGTCGAGATGCTGGGGGGCCTACTCGGTGGAGCCCTGGTCACCGGCTTCCTCCTTGCCATCTTCATGGCCAACTCGGGCGGTGCCTGGGACAACGCCAAGAAGTTCATCGAGGCCGGCGCCTTCGGTGGCAAGGGCAGCGAGTCGCACAAGGCCGCCGTCATCGGCGACACCGTGGGCGACCCGTTCAAGGACACGTCGGGCCCGGCGATGAACATCGTCATCAAGGTGATGACGATCGTCTCGCTGATCTTCGCCTCGGCGTTCATCTCCTGAGACAGCGCCAGGGCACGCTTTAGAGTCCTCGCCGGATGACCCGCAAGGACTTCGTGGGCGTGCCCTACGCCACCCGCAGCAACACCAAAGAGATCGTCTTCATCCGTCATGCCGAGTCGCAGGCGAACGTGGACGGTCTCTGGCACGGCCGCACCGACGGCCCCCTGAGCGAGGCCGGTGAGGCCAGTCTCGAGGCGCTCGCCAAGCGGATGTCGCGCTGGCGGCACGACGTGGTCATCGCGTCGCCGCTGACCCGCACCCGGCGCACCGCCGAGGCCATCACATCGGACCCGGTCATCGACGAGGACTTCATCGAGATGGACGTCGGCCGGTGGGAGGGCCTCTCCTTCGAGGAGACCGACCGCAACCACCGCGACGAGATGGAGGCGGCGTTCACCGACTGGGACACACCCTTGGGCGGCACCGGTGAGACCCTCAACGAGGTCGGCCGCCGGGCATGGGGAGCGGTGCAGAAGGTTCTCGACCGACTCGGCGACGGGGAGAGGGCGATCGTGGTCACCCACGGAGGGTTCCTCCAGCCGATCCTGGAGAGACACCTGCCGGGCAGGGGCCGGAGGGTCCATCCCATCGCCTCCAACACCTCGATAACCAGGCTGGTGTTCCAGTGGGGCCGGACCCGTCTCGCCACCTTCAACGACACCGGCCATCTGGGTCCCCGGAACCGGACAGTCGAGTACCACCTGAGCCAGGGCACACCCGTGGTCGCACTGGTGCGTCACGGCCGGACCCGGGCCAACACCGAGCAGCGCTGGCAGGGCCGGGGCGACTGGCCGCTCGACGAGGAAGGGATGAGACAGGCCGAGCTGCTCGGCCGTTGGTACGGGCAGCACCCGACCGTCTACGCCTCGCCGCTTAAGCGGGCAATGTCCACCGCGGAGAAGGTCGCCCTCGACGGCGTCACCCCGGTGCCCGGTCTCCAGGAGATGTACATGGGCGATTGGGAGGGTCTCACCACAACCGAGATCCACGAGCGCTGGCCCCAGGACATGGAGGCGATCTACGAGTACGGCGTCGACCTCCGCCGCGGGACCACCGGCGAGTCGTGGGGCGAACTGACCGCCCGGGTGTCCAACACCATCGCCGCGCTGGATCCGGCCGAGGGCGAGCCCACCGTGGTCGTTGCCCACGGTGGGGCCATCAGGTCCTACATCGCGGGCCTCACCGACACCGACGACCCCTTCTCTGAGTCTCTCCACACCCCCGAGAACACCTCGGTCACCCACGTGGCGCTGGTGCCGGAGGGGCCCGTCGTCCTCGACTTCGCCGTCGCCGCCCACCTGGAGACGGACGAGGCCTGAGGTGTTCACCTGCGAGACCTGCGGCGCCCGATTCGACGTGCGGCAGGAGGTACTCGACAGGTACCCCGGCTGGGTGCCGGCGCAGTGCATGAAGTGCCGGGACGCCACCCGCAGGGACAGCAAGCCCGAACCGAGCCAGAAGGCGACCAGGGCACGCGGCAGCTCCGCCAGCCGCTCCCGTGATCTCACCATCGCCGAAGTGCTCGAGCGCTTCACCGATGGGCCCGACACGGGGGTGTTCACCGACGGCGCCTCCGAGGGCAACCCGGGACCCGGTGGCTGGGGGGCGGTCCGCGTGCAGGACGGAGTGGTGGTGGACGAGAAGATGGGGAGCGAGCCCCACACCACCAACAACCGGATGGAGTTGACGGCGATGATCGCCGGGCTGGAGATGATCGGGCCTGACGAGACGGTCGACGTCTACACCGACTCCCGTCTCGTGGTCGACACCATCACCAAGTGGGCCGCCGGGTGGGAGAGACGCGGCTGGAAGCGCAAGACCGGTCCGATCGCCAACCTCGAGCTGGTCCAGAAGGCCTACCGGCTGGCCAAGGAGCGACCCGGCGCCAGGATCCAGTGGGTCCCGGCCCACTCGGGCTACCGGTGGAACGAGTACGCGGACTCCCTGGCCACGGCCTACCGGAGGTCGACCCTTTGACGCCGGAGGCCATCGCCGCCTGGGCAAAGCACGCCGTCGACTCGCCTCTCTACGTCCGCCTCTCTGGTGTCATCGCCGATGACACCGAACTGGTGAGGGTCCTCGACGGGGTGGCCAACCTCCCCCAGCTCAACATCCTCCTCGCCGCGGTGCACATGATCCTCGCCCGCGGGACTGACGACCCGCTGGCCTCCTATTACGCCAGCCTGACCGATGACCCCAGACCCATCGACGACGACCTCGCCGGTCACTTCCGGCGATTCGTGCTCGACCACGAGGCGGAGGTCGCCACGATCGGAGCCACGCGTTACACCCAGACCAACGAGGCGCGGCGGTGTGTGGCGCTCCTGCCCGCGGTGTGGATGAGCGGGCTCGACCGCTTCCATCTCGTCGAGATCGGAGCCAGCGCCGGGCTCAACCTCGCCCTCGACCGGTACCGCTACCGCTGGGGCGATGTCGAGTGGGGCACGTCGCCGTTGCTCCTCGAAGCCGGGTCTCGGGGCGCCGATCCGCAGCCCCGCCCGGTCGCGGTCGGGAGACGCATCGGTCTCGACGTCAACCCGCTCGACCCGAGGGACCCCGACGACCGGGCTTGGCTCGAGGCGCTCCTGTGGCCCGAGGACCCCGACCGGCGGTCTCGCTTGCGGGCCGCGCTCGACATCACGGCCGGCCTCGACATCGAAATGGTCGCCGGCGACGCATCCATCACCCTCCCGGAGGTGCTCGACACGCTGCCCGCAGGTGAACCGGTGGTGGTCATGGACTCCTTCACCCTCAACCAGCTCACACCGGAGCAGAGATCAGCGCTGGAGGAAGCGGTCGCCGACGCACGCCGGGATCGGGACGTCTTCCGGATCTCACTCGGCCAGCGGTGGCGGGACGACGGCTCGTCGCTCGACATCGACGACGGGACGGGATGGCGTCAGGTGGCCGAAGCGCACCATCACGGACGGTGGGTCGACTTCTACGTCTTGCCGTAGACGGGGACGAGGGCGCCGTTCATCACGTGGGACCGCTCCTCGAGGATGAACTCGATCACCGATGCGATCTCGTCTGGAGTCGGCCAGTTCACGTAGTCGGCATGGGGGTAGGCCTGACGGGTGGCCGGGGTATCGATGACGTTGGGCATCAGCACATTGGCGGTGACGTTGGTCCCGACCAGTTCCTGGGCCACGGTCAGTCCGAGTGACATCACACCGGCTTTGGCGATGTTGAACGCCGCCTGTCCTGCCGGGTTGTCGATGGCGGCCCGGCTGCCCACGAGCACGATGCGCCCCCAGTCGGCCTTGGTGAGATGGGGGAGCGCCGCCCTCACGGTGTAGAACGCGGAGCGCAGGTTGAGGTCGATCATTCGCTCCAGACGGACGTCATCGGTCTCTTCGACGTCGCGCCCACCGGCCCAGCCGCCAACCAGTGCGCACACCCCGTGGATCGACCCCCAGGTGCCGGCGAGCTCGCCGAAGAAGGCATTGATCTGCTCGGGGTTAGTGGCGTCCACCCGCCGGAGGACGATCTTCTCGTCGTCGACGTCGAACTCCTCCTCGAACTGCTGCGCCTCGGCGGGAAGGAGGTACGTGATCGCCAACCTGTAGTCCTGGCGATGGAGCCGTCGGACGAGGGCGGTGCCGAGCCCACCTGTTCCACCTGTGATCACGACGTTTCTCGTCATCTCTCCCTTTCGAGGTCCCGGCCAATATACGTTGTCACCATCGCCAGAGGACCCACAGGTCGGCGACATTGGTGCCGGTGCGCCCGGTCACGACCAGGTCCCCGGCGGCTTCCAGGTAGGTGGCGCTGTCGAACGCGGCCAGGGCCGGCGTCGGATCCCCGCCCCGCTCCACGGTGGTGCCATCGACGATGGCGCCGGCCGCCCCGGATGATCCGTCCACCCCGTCGGTGGCGAGGGCAGCGAACAGGGCGTCCTCGCCGGCGATCCGGACGGCGCCCAGCAGTGCGGCATGGGTGTTGCGCCCGCCCCGGCCATCACCCGCCACCTCGAGAGTGCTCTCTCCCGCCCAGACCGTGACGCCCGTATCCGCGAACGACAGGAATCGGAGGAGAGCATCGGGCACGGGGCCGTCGAGCCAGCCATCGTGGAGCCTGGCCTCGACGCCGTCGGCGCGAGCGGCCTCGACCAAGGCCCCGGCCGCGTCCCGTCCATCGGCGAGCACCTCGAAGGGTGACTCCACGGGCTCCGTTGGCACCGAGCGGACGGCCTCCTCGACTCCTGCGGGTACGACGATCCCGTGGGCCCGCATGACTCGAAGTGCAGATTCGGGGTCCCGGCCGGGGGAGAGGGTGGGTCCCGAGGCGATGGTCTCGGGGCCCAGCGGCCCCACATCGCTGAGGGCCAGGGTGAGGATGTCGCCGCCGGCTGCCCGAGCCAACCCGCCGGCCTTGAGGGCCGACAGGTGGGAGCGGACCAGATTGGTGTCGCCGATGGACGCCCCGGCGGCGAGGAGCCTCCTCGTGGCCATGGCGACGAACTCTTCGGGCACATGGGGGAGAGGGTGCTCGCAGAGGGCAGACCCCCCACCGGAGAGGAGCAGGATCACGGGCCCCGGTTCCGCCGCCACCTCCATGACCCGCCGGCCGGCCGCGAAGCTGGCGGGGCCGGGCACCGGGTGGTCGCCCACGAGCAGTTCGACCCCGGCTGGGACCTCGCCGGCCGAGTCGCAGACGCAGACGCCGGACACGGCTCCCCAGGCGTCGGCGGCGCCCCACGCCATGCTCCTGGCTGCCTTTCCGATGGCGATCATCCCGCACGGCTCCCGTCCGCTCAGACGGTTCGCCACCAGACGACGGGCGTCTACTGCATCCAGGCCCCGGTCGAACCACGCCAGGACCCGGTCCCGTCTCACCCCAGGGCCCCCAGACGGGCTGCGGATCGGAAGTCCCTGGCGGTGTCGAGGTCGTGGAGGAGGCCTGCTCGGGCCACGATCACCGGGTCGTCGAGGCGGGCGAGATGACGATGGAAGCTCCCGGGCCCGTACGAGAACTCGATGGGCCTCGACGAAGAGAGCACCGAGGTGCCGCCATCCGAGGAGGGGGCGATCACGTCCCTGCCGGCTGCCATCTCATCCGCCACCGTCCTCAGGTCGTCCGCGGCGATGAGGGGGAGGTCGGAGTGGATCACCACCCACCTGCGGACTCCGGCGGCGACCACACCTGAGCGGCAGGCCGCGTCGAGACCGCCTCCGGGATCGGGGACGACCGGCAGACCCGCGGCCGCAGCCCATTCGGCCACCTCGGGGTCGGAGGTGACGACCAGCGGTGACAGGCCCGCGGCGGCTGCCGCTTCGGTGACCCGATCGGCCAGCGCCCGGGCCAGCGCGTGTCGTTCGTCTTCGGACATGTGCGGGGCGAGCCGCGACTTGCCCAGTCGGAACGACCGGATGGGCACGATGGCAACTGGGCTCATGCCCGCCTGCGTGGGCGCGTCCTCAGGGGATGAGGAGCACGGGGCAGGGAGAGTGGTGGCAGATCCGATCGGCGACGGAGCCGATGATCACCCGTTCCACCAGACCCGCTCCCCGGCGCCCGATCACCATGAGATCGGCGTTGCGCTCCTCGGCGATGGCAATGAGACGGCTGGCAGGATCACCGAGATCCTGCAGCGTCTCGTAGTCGACACCTTCGAGGTCGAGGGCGGCGACGAGGTTGTCGAGCACTTCCTTCTGTCCCTCGATGAGCGCGGTGGACAGCGCCTCGGGGGTGGGAGGAGCGCCACCGATGCCCCACCAGCCCTCGGGCGGTCGGACCACGGTTGCGATGTAGAGCTTGGCGCCGGTGGTGCGGGCGACGTCGACCGCGTGCCGGGCCGCCCTCTCGGCGCCTTCGGAGCCATCGACTCCGACGATGATCGTGTTCAGATTCCAGGTCATTCGGGCCTCCTGTTTCGCAATCTAGACGAGCCTCTGGACGATGTGACCGGCCAAAAGTCCATAGATCCCGGCCACCAGGTCGTCAGCCATTACGCCGGTCGGGCCCGGGATGTCCTCCGCCCGGGCCACCCCGGGGAAGACGCGCTTGAAGATGTCGGCCAACCGGAAGACGCCGAATGCGACCAGCGCCGCCGGCACCGAGGTGATCCCGACGAGGGCGAGGAAGGCGCCGGCGACCTCGTCGACCACGATCCAGCCGGCGTCGCCGTGGCTCGTGTAGAGCGCCCGTATCGCCGCCATCCCGGCGACCACCGTCAGAACGGCCAGGGCGAGAACCCACTGCCAGCCCGCCGTCCGACCCACCCACAGCCCCAGCGCCGCGGCGGCCAATCCGCCCACCGTGCCCGAGCCGCTGTCCTTGCCGCGCAGGGCGCGGAGGATGAGACCGGTGCCGAAGAACGAGGCGACCAGACGAGCCACGGGCGACAGCGTAGGGGCCGGACGCGGCACACCCCGTGCTCGTTTAGCCTTTGCGCCATGGAGAGCGCCACCCACATCTGGAGTGATGGCGAGCTGATCCCCTGGGAGCAGGCGCAGGTTCATTTCATGACCCACGCCCTCCAGTACGGCACCGGTGTGTTCGAAGGGATCCGTTCCTATGCCACTCCCGAAGGCCCTGCCGTGTTCAGGCTCGTCGAGCACATGGACCGGCTGCACGACTCGGCCAAGGCCTATGAGATCCCGCTCAAATGGTCTACCGAGCAGCTGGTAGAGGCCTGCCTCGAACTGCTACGGGTGACCGGTCTCGACAACGCCTACATCCGCCCGCTCGTCTTCTGGGGCTACGGCGACGTTGGTCTCTATCCGTCGAAGAGCCCGGCCCACACGATGATGGCGGCGTTCCCTTTCGGCTCCTATCACGGCTCGCACGCCGTCACCGAGGGCATCTCCACCATGGTGTCGAGCTGGCGGCGGATCTCCCACAACTCGTTCGTCCCCACCGCCAAGGGCTCCGGCGGCTATCTCAACTCGATGCTCGCCAAGGGCGAGGCCACCCGCTCCGGCTACGACGAGGCGATCCTGCTCAACGACTCCGGCCAGGTGGCAGAGGGGAGCGGCATGAACCTCTTCGTCGTCGAGGACGAAGTCGTGTACACCCCGCCGGTGTCGTCCGGGATCCTCAAGGGCATCACCCGGGACTCGGTGATGACACTGCTGCGCGCCGAGGGCGTCGAAGTGGTGGAGACCGATCTGGCCCGAGGGAGCCTGTACACGGCGGACGAGATCTTCCTGGCCGGCACGGCGGCCGAGGTGACCCCGGTTCGTGCCGTGGACGGGAAGACCGTCGGTGACGGCACGCCCGGCCCGATGACGCTGAAGGCCGTCGGCTTGTATCGGGACGCGGTCACGGGCAAGCTCGACGACTACGAGCACTGGCTCTCCCACGTCTGATGGCACAGCAACCAAACGTCCTCCTCACCCCATCTGATCGACCCCGGCGATCGCTGCAACCGCCAGCCTCGAGGGGCTGGCGCGCCGACAAGCCGGGCGTGCCCGACGCCCCGGACGATCCGGATCGCTTCGGTCCCTACCGGAACGTCGGGCCAGACCCGGGCTGGGCGGTCAAGGTCGTGCGCCATTTCGACCTACCCGACGATCACGGTCTCGAGGAGGTGGTCGTCGGGCTGGTGATGGCCCGCGCGGCTGCCCTCGGCCGGGCTGCGGTGCGGGGCGACGTCGAGGCGGTCCTCGCCCTTCTCGGCTACGACCACGACGCCCCGCCCGAGGTGATCGAACAGCGGAAGCGCTGGCTGGCCGCAGTGCCGTACGACAAGCGTCCGGGGGAGACGGCGGTGGCGGAGGTGGATCGCTCCCTGCTCGTCGAGTCCCCGGAGCACATCCGGTGGGCCAACACGCACCGCCGGAGCGATCCCCAGTGAAGATCGTCCGGATCAAGGCCGACGACGACATCGTCTACGGCGTCGCCGACGCCGAAGGCGTGCTCGTCTACAAGGGGACTCCGTTCTTCGTCTGGGAGCCCACCGAGATCGTCGTCCCGTGGTCCAAGGCCACCCTGCTCGCCCCCGTGCTCCCGACCAAGGTCGTGTGCGTCGGCAAGAACTACGAGGACCACGCCGACGAGATGGGTGGCAAGGTCCCCGAGGAGCCGCTGATCTTCCTCAAGCCGTCCACCTCGGTGATCGGGCCGGATACCAACGTCGTCTACCCGCGGCAGAGCCAGGAGGTCCACCACGAGGCAGAACTGGCCGTCGTCATCGGTCGCCCCGCCCGCAACGTCAAGGCCGAAGACGCCGGCTCCTACATCTTCGGGTACACCGCCGCCAACGACGTGACCGCCCGCGACCTGCAGCGGAAGGACGGTCAGTGGGCCCGGGCCAAGGGCTTCGACACCTTCTGCCCCCTGGGCCCGTTCATCGAGACGGAGCTCGACCCCACCGAGCGGCTGGCGGTGATCTGCAGGGTGAACGGCGAGGTGCGTCAGGCCGGCTTCACGTCGGACATGGTCTTCGGCGTCGCCGAGATCATCGAGTACGTGTCGGCGTTCACGACGCTCCTCCCTGGTGACGTGCTGCTCACCGGCACGCCGTCCGGTGTCGGCCCGGTGCAGCCCGGGGACCTGATGGAGGTCGAGGTCGACGGGATCGGCACCCTCGCCAACAGGGTGGTTGCGGCAGCATGAGCGTGCGGGTTCGCATGGCCCCGTCGCCCACGGGCGTCCTCCACGTCGGGACCGCCCGGGCCGCGTTGTTCAACTGGCTATACGCCCGTCATCACGGCGGTGTCTTCATCGTCAGGATCGACGACACCGACCTGGAGCGGTCCACCAAGGAGTACGAGGACGAGATCCTCGACTCGATCCTCTGGCTCGGGCTCGACTGGGACGAGGGCCCGCGCGTCGGCGGGCCGCACGGCACCTACCGGCAGTCCGACCGCTTCGATCGATACCGCGAGGTGGCCCGTTCCCTGGTCGAATCGGGCGCCGCCTACTTCGACGATCGTTCCGCCGAGGAGCTGGAGGAGCTGCGGCAGAAGGCTCAGTCCGAGGGCAAGCACCCCGGGCATTACATCCGCCGACCCGACCAGGAGCGGACCGAGGGCGCCATCCGTCTCTCCATCCCCCAGGACGGCCCGGTGGTCTTCGACGATCTGGTGCGGGGTCGGGTCAGCTTCGAGCCCCAGGACATCGACGACTTCGTCATCCTGCGCTCCGACGGGACCCCGACCTACCACCTGGCCTCGACCACCGACGACGTCGACTACGGGATCACCCATGTCGCCCGCGGTGAGGACCTGCTGCCCTCCACTCCGAAGCACATCTTGCTGACCAGGGCGATGGGTCACACCGAGCCGGTGTACGCCCATCTGCCACTCCTCTTCGGAACCGACGGCCGGAAGCTCTCGAAGCGTCACGGGGCCACCGCCCTGTCGGAGTACCGCGAGGCCGGCTTCTTGCCCGAGGCGATGTTCAACTACCTGGCCAACCTCGGGTGGTCGCTCGACGGTGAGACCACCATCTTCACCAAGGAGCAGGCCATCGCGGCCTTCGATCTCGCCAACGTCTCCAAGAACCCGGCTGCCTTCGATCCGGAGAAGCTGGCGTGGATGAACGGGGAGTACATCCGGGCCATGGCCCCGGAGCGGTTCGACGAGCTGATCCGCCCCTGGATCGAGAAGGATCTCGGGCGGGAGCTCGAGCCCGACGAGTGGGACCGTTTCGGAATGGTCTCGCCTCTCGTCCAGGAACGGACGCGTCTCCTCCCCGAGGCCGCCGAGCAGGTCAGGTTCCTGTTCACCGACTTCGAGAGCTACGACCGGGCGTCCTGGGACAAGGTGATGACCAAGGACGGGGTCGCCGGGGTGCTCGACAGGGCCATCGAGGGTCTCGAGGCCGTCGATCCTTGGGATGCAGTCCACATCGAGGAGGAGATGCGCAAGCTCCCCGCCGAGCTGGAGATGGGGGCGGCCAAGGTGTTCCAACCGGTGCGGGTTGCCGTGACGGGAACTTCCGTGAGCCCTCCGTTGTTCGAATCCATGGCGGCGCTCGGCCGGGACCGGACCCTGGAACGGCTTCGACGGGCGCGTAGAGAGTTGGGGTGAGGCCCGCCGGGCCGTAACCTCACATCGAGCCCCTGGTCCCGTCGTCCAGCGGTCTAGGACGCCGGCCTTTCAAGCCGGAAACGCGGGTTCGAATCCCGTCGGGACTGCCAGTTCTCACCTGGTCAGGTTTTCGTCGTTTCGCCCACGCTCAGATTGTTCGCTTGGGCCTCATCCGCCGGCTGTCGCAGATGCGTTTGAGGCGGTGCGAATGCCGATGGCTTCGAGGGGCCGCTCTTCGCGGAGCAGCCGGGCGGGGTCGGTAAGGTGACGGAATGGTCATGAGGGTGGCGGTTCCCGTGCTGCCGTGCCGGGATGTGGAGGCAGCACGGTCGTACTTCACGAACGTGCTCGGGTTCGACACCATATTCACCTGGGAGACCCCACCTACCTATGCGGCCGTGATCCGCGACACCGCCGAGTTCCACCTGTACGCCGAAAGCAGCGTCAGCCCGGCCAGGGTGGCGGTTGTCGTCGACGACGTCGATTCCTGCCATGACGAGCTGCGCGCCCGAGGCGCCGACATAGTGGAGCCACTGGATGACCGGCCCTACGGGATGCGCGACTTCAACGTACGGACACCCGATGGGCACCTGTTGATCTTCAGCCAGCCGCTCGATGAGCCGGCCGCTCAGTGAGCACGGGGTGACCATCAGCGGACCGGCCGGAAGAAGCCAGCCGGAAGAAGTCGGTCTTACACTCTCCTGCTGGCATGTACGTAATCCTCTATCTGCCCGAGGGCGCTGAGCCGGAGATCTTCGGCCCCTTCTCCACCTATCAGATCGCCCTCAACATGCTGCGATCCCTCGCCGCCGCGGCCGGCGGGTCGCTGGTAGCCCCGCCATCGGGTCTGATGGCGAGCGTCGACATCGTCATCGCCGGTGATCGGCACCGATACCAGTTGCTCAAGGTGGGGTCGTCCACACAGCTCGAGGTCCATGCCAGCGTCATCGAGGAGATGTCCGAGACGGCCGAGGTCAGGGTCGTCGACCCCGACGAGCTGTCACCCCCCGGGCGCTTCTCCAGCTACTGAACGAGTAGCGGTTTCGGCGTCGTTACCCTGCGCTGACGATGTCTGACGTGCAGACGCTGAGCGCTTACAACAAGGTCCTGGCGCTCCTCACCCTGGTCGCCCTGGTGGGAGCCGTTGTCCTGATCGTCTACCGGCTCGTCAAGGGCCCGGAATCGGCCCGCGACCTTCTCGGCTCGGGCGCCATCTGGCTGGCCTGGGCGGTGGCAGCGGTGGCCACCGCCGGATCCCTCATCTACTCCGAGTACTTCCACTTCGTCCCCTGCCGTCTGTGCTGGTTCCAGCGGATCTTCATGTACCCGATGTCGCTCGTGCTCCTGGTCGGGTCGATCCGCAAGGAGATGGTCGTCAAGTACTACGCCCTGCCGCTGTCGCTGCTGGGGCTCGCCACCTCGATCTACCACTACCTCGTGCAGGTGTTCCCCAGTTTGGAGGGCTCCGGGTGTGATCCGACGAACCCCTGCAGCGCCCGGTACGTAGAGGAGTTCGGCTTCATCTCGATCCCGTTTATGGCCGGGGTCGGGTTTACGCTCATCACCGTCCTGCTCCTGTTCTATGTGAAGGCGAAAGAGGAATGAACAAGAACTTGATGTGGATCATCGGCGGTGTCGTCGGCCTGGCCCTGATCGTCGGGCTCGCCTGGGCCATCGCGGGGGAGGAGCCGCCCGATGAGACCGCCGGCTTCGGCACTCCCACCGTCACCGGCACCAACCTTCCCGCCGTAGAGAACCCCAACGCAGGGGACCCGGCCGTCGGGATGACCGCCCCCACCGTGGTCGGGACCGACTGGGACGGCAACGAAGTCGCTATCGAACCCGACGGACGACCCAAGATCGTCGTCTTCCTCGCTCACTGGTGCCCCCACTGCCAGGCCGAGGTCCCCGTGATCAACAACTGGCTGGCCAACGGCGGGCTCCCCGAGGGTGTCGACATGTACGCCGCCACGATCTTCACCAACGCCCGCCGTCCCAACTTCCCGCCGCAGACGTGGCTGCAGCGGGAGAACTGGGAGGTGCCGACGGTGATGGACAACGCCGAGAACGCCATCGCACTCGGATTCGGCGTCATGTCCACGCCCACCTACATCGTGCTCGACGGCGAGAACAAGAACCTCGGCCGCGCTGCCGGTGAGATTGGCGTGGGTGGCCTGAACGCCCTGGCTGCGATCGCGGCCAGCGCTGTCGAAGGCTGAGGCCCTACTGCTCGAGGGCCCGTATCTTCTCGAGACGGCGCACGTGGCGGTCGTCCCGGGTGAACCTCGCCTCGAGGAACGTCTTGACGAGATCCTCGGCGAGCGCCGGGCCGATGACGCGGGACCCGAGACAGAGGACGTTGACGTCGTCGTGCTCCACCATCTGACGCGCCGTGTACGCGTCGTGGGCCACGCCGGCGCGGATGCCGACCAGCTTGTTGGCGGCGATGCAGGCCCCGGCCCCGGAGCCGCACACGATGATGCCCCGGTCGGCGCGCCCGTCGAGGACGGCCCTCGCCACCGACGCCGCATAGTCGGGATAGTCGACCGGATCCTCGGAATGGGTCCCCAGGTCGTAGACCGCGTGGCCGGATTCGGCGAGCCACGCCGCGAGGTGTTCTTTCATCGAGTAGCCGGCGTGATCCGACCCGAGAGCAATTCGCATGGCCACGGCAGGGTAGCCATCGACCGTCCCCGAGACCGCCATCGCGGCTGCGACCGGGCCCACAACTACATTGGCGACGATGCCCACCATCACCGTTGAGGGGGGTCGCGTCCTCTCCGGGACACTCGGGGTCCGGGGCGCCAAGAACGCCGTGCTGAAGGAGATGGTGGCCGCCCTGCTCGCCCCCGGACGCCACCGGCTCACCAACGTCCCCCGGATCCTCGACGTCGACCTCATGGCCGACGTGCTGCGTCACACCGGGTGCGTCGTCGAGTTCGGTGACCACGAGCTGTGGACCGAGGTCCCCGATCAGGTCGACCCGGTGACCCCGATCGAGCTGGTGCGGAAGATGCGGGCGTCGATCGTCGCGCTGGGGCCGCTGCTCTCCCGCTGCGGCGAGGCACGCATCGCCCTCCCGGGCGGGGACGATCTGGGCGCCCGGCCCATCGAATGGCATCTGGACGGCCTGGAGGCGATGGGCGCAGAGTTCGACCTGGTGCACGGCGAGCTCGTCGGTCGGGTCGACGGCCGGATGCGGGGAGCCGAGGTCGAGCTGCCGTTCCCTTCGGTCGGCGCCACCGAGAACCTCCTGTTCGCCGGGGTCCTCGCCGAGGGTCGGACCACGGTGGTCAACGCGGCCCGGGAGCCCGAGATCGAGGATCTGATCGATCTGCTCAACTCGATGGGCGCCAACATCACCGGTGGGGGGACGTCACTGGTCACGATCGAAGGGGTGGAGCGGCTCCATCCGGTGGAGCACGACGTCATCCCCGATCGTCTCGAGGCCGGCACCTATGCGGTCGCGGCCGCCATCACCGGCGGCGAGGTGACCATCACCGACTGCCGCCCGGCCCATCTGCGCATGGAGCTGCGGAAGCTGGAGGACAGCGGTTGCCAGGTGGAGAGGGGAGAGGACTGGTTCCGCATCGAGGGGCCACCTCGCCCGGCTCCCGTCGACTTCGCCACACTGCCCTATCCGGGCTTCCACACCGACATGCACCCGCAGATGGTCGCCTTCCTCAGCGTCGCTTCCGGTGTCTCGGTGATCACCGAGAACCTGTACGACGCCCGATTCAGATACGTCGGCGAACTGGCCCGGATGGGCGCCGACATCTCGGTGGAAGGTCCGCACGCGGTGATACGGGGGGTCGATCAGCTCCAGGGATGTCCCGTTCTCGCCCCCGACATCCGCGCCGGCGCCGCCCTGGTCATCGCAGGCTTGCGCGCCGAAGGCGTCACCGAGGTCGGGGAGATCCATCACATCGATCGTGGCTACGAGGACTTTGCGGGGCGGCTGGCGTCCCTCGGCGCCTCCATCGAGCGCTCCGTTGCGGATTCGACACCCCCCGGGCGCCCCTAGGATCGGGAACACAAGACCCGATGCCGAGGTTCAACAAGACATGACACAGCCAACGCCTGTCTCCATCTCCACGACCCAGGAGGCCGGGGAGGTCGATCTCGAGGCGCTCGAAGCCGCCATCGAGTACATCCGACCTGCCGTCCAGGCCGACGGGGGAGACATCGTGCTGCGCGGTGTCGACGACGGCCGGGTCGAGATCGAGATGGTCGGCGCCTGCGGCGGCTGCCCGCTGTCGATGATGACCCTCAAGGCCGGTATCGAGCGGATCCTCACGGACCGTGTCCCGGGCGTCACCGAGGTGATCGCCACCGCCGACGGCCCTTCCACACTCGAAGAGGCCGGCTCCGGCATCCAACTGCCCTCCTTCTGACCAGGGGCTTAGGCTCCTGCCGATGATCGACGCCGGTCTCATCGAATCCGTCAGGTCCGGTGATCGTCGCGCCCTGGCCCGGGCCATCACGATGGCCGAGGCCGGGGAGACCATCGACGCCACGGAGGTGCCCGAGCATCGCGTCATCGGGATCACCGGTCCCCCGGGAGCGGGCAAGTCGACCCTGGTCGACTCCATCGTCCGGGTCTTTCGGGAGCGAGGTGAGACCGTCGGCGTTCTCGCCGTGGACCCGTCCAGCCCCAAGACCGGGGGAGCGATTCTCGGGGACCGCATCCGGATGCAGGACCACACCGGTGACCCGGGCGTCTACATCCGATCCATGGCCAACCGGGGGCACATGGGCGGCCTGGCGCCGGCAGCCGCGACCGCATTGGACCTCATGGCCCTGGCCGGTCTCGACCGGCTCATCGTGGAGACGGTGGGTGTCGGTCAGTCGGAGGTCGACGTGATGAACATCGCCGACGTGGTCGTGCTCGTGCTCACGCCGGCCTGGGGGGACGACGTGCAGGCCGACAAGGCCGGGATCCTCGAGATCGTCGACATAGTCGCCATCAACAAGGCCGATCGCCCGGGTGCCGAGGAGGTGAGGCGAGCCCTGGCGTCGGCAGCCGAGGACCACGGTTTTGAGGTCGTCATGACCAGCGCCGCAACGGGTGAGGGTGTGGCCGAGCTCGTCGGCCGGCTCTAGCGGGTGTCGCTCGTCTCCACGCCCCGGATCGCCACCTGGGCAGCGGCCAGACGGGCGCCTTCCACCCGGAAGGTGCTGCAGGACACGTAGTCCAGCCCGACCTCCGAGAAGAACTCGATGGATCTTGCGTCGCCACCGTGCTCGCCACAGACGCCCAACTGTAGGTCGGGGTTGGCAGCCCTTCCCTCCTTGCACGCCACCTCGACGAGACGGCCCACTCCCTGACGGTCGATCGTCTGGAAGGGGTCGGCCTTCAGGATCCCCTCCTCCACGTACTGGTGGAGGAAGAGGCGCTCGGCGTCGTCCCGGCTCAGACCGTAGGTCATCTGGGTCAGGTCGTTGGTGCCGAAGCTGAAGAAGTCGGCAACGGATGCGATCTCGTCGGCGGTGAGCGCCGCCCGGGGCAGCTCGATCATGGTCCCGATGGGGACCTCGAGGTCGTGGCCCGTGCGCTCCCTGGCCTCGACGATCTCCTTCTCGATCATCGCCCGCATCCGCCTCAGCTCCTCCACCGTGGAGACGAGGGGGATCATGATCTCCAGGTGGGGGTTCCCGCCGGCGTCGAGACGACGACAAATGGCGTTGATCGCCGCCCTCGCCTGCATGCGGTACAGGTCGGGGAGGACCAGGCCGAGTCGTACCCCGCGCAGGCCCAGCATCGGGTTGTCCTCCTCCCATCGGGCCACCTGGTCCGACATGTCCCTGAGCTCGTCGATGGGCCGCCCGGACCGGACCCGTCGGAGCGCTTCCTGCTCCAGCTCGAGACGGGACGGCAGGAACTCGTGGAGGGGAGGGTCGAGGAGCCGGACGACGACGGGGAGGCCGTCCATCGCCTCGAGGATCGCCTCGAAGTCATCGACCTGCTGGGTCTCCAACTGCTCGAGGGCACGTTGTCGCTCGACAGGTGACCTGGCGAGGATGACCCGCTGCACGATCTGAAGCCGCTCGCCCATGAACATGTGCTCGGTGCGGGCGAGCCCGATGCCCTGCGCACCGCGCTTGCGGGCCTCGGCGGCGTCCTCTGGCGTGTCGGCGTTGGCCCGCACGCCCAACTGCCTGACCTCGTCCGCCCACTCCAACAGGGTGAGCAGCTCCGGAAGCGGCTCGGGCGCCACCAGGTCGACTTCGCCCACGTAGACCTTGCCGGCGGTGCCGTCGAGCGTGATCGTGTCACCGGCCCGGAGCTCCCTTCCGGCGACGAGAACGACGCCACCCTCCGGGTCGACGGTGAGTGCGGCGGCGCCGGTCACGGCGGGCTTGCCCATGCCCCTGGCCACGACCGCCGCATGCGAGGTCTTCCCACCCTGGCTGGTGAGGATGCCGACGGCGGCGGCCATGCCATGGATGTCGTCCGGGGTGGTCTCGGGCCGGACCAGGATCACGTCTTTGCCCTCGGCGGCGATCCGGACCGCATCGTCCGAGCTGAAGCAGATCTGGCCCACAGCCGCTCCCGGCGAGGCATCGACCCCGGTCGCGATCGGGACGGCGTCGGTATCGGGGGAGACGCGTGGACGGTGCAGCTGTTCGAGGGTCTCGGGATCGACCCGGAGCAGGGCCTCCTCCTTGGAGATGGTCCCCTCGTTGGCGATGGCCACAGCGATACGCACGGCCGCAGCCGGCGTCCTCTTCCCCACCCGGGACTGGAGGATGAAGAGCTTGCCCTTCTCGATGGTGAACTCGATGTCCATCATGTCCCGGTAGTTCTCTTCGAGCCGGTCCATGTAGCCGATCAGCTCGGCGTGGCAGTCGGGGTGGAGGTCCTTCAGGGCGTCGAGGCTGAGGGTGTTGCGAGCACCCGAGACGACGTCCTCGCCCTGGGCCCGCGGGAGGTAGTCGCCGTAGTAGACGCGGGCCCCGCTCGAGGGGTCGCGGGTGAAGCAGACACCCGTGCCGGAGTCCTCGCCCAGGTCGCCGAACACCATCATCTGGACGTTGGCGGCCGTTCCGAGGTCGTCGGGGATGTCGTGGATTCGTCGGTAGTCGATGGCCCGCTTGTTGGTCCACGACTTGAAGACGGCCTCGACAGCACCGCGCAACTGCTCCGTCGGGTCCGAGGGGAGCTGGCCCGGCCGATGCTCCTCGACGATGGCCTTGAACTCGTACGTGGCCCGCTGCAGATCGGCCGCGCTGAGGTCGGCGTCGCTCTGCACGCCGGACCGGGCCCGCAGCATGGTGAGGACACCTTGGAAGCGGCTCTCCTCGATCCCGAGGACCACGTCGCCGTACATCTGGATGAAGCGCCGGTAGACGTCCCAGGCGAAGTGGGGGTCGCCCGACCAGGCAATGAGCTCTTCGACGACCTCGTCGTTGACCCCGATGTTGAGGACGGTGTCCATCATCCCGGGCATGGAGAACTTGGCGCCCGACCGCACGGACAAGAGGAGGGGTGCTTCCCCTCCTCCACCGAAAGATCGACCGCTCTTCTCCTCGAGCCTGGATACGGCGGCGTCCACCTCGTCCCAGAGGTCCGCGGGAAGCTCGCCGGTCTTCATGGCATGACGACACACCTCGGTGGTGATGGTGAATCCCGGGGGAACCGGGAGCCCGAGGTGGGTCATCTCGGCGAGACCGGCGCCCTTCCCGCCCAACAGACCCCGGTCGGTCCAATCGCCTTGGTCGAAGTCGTAGAGGTGTGGCACGGGGCAAGGTTACCCACAGGCACCGGGGGCGTAGTCAGGGCCGATGGTCCCTCCGGACGGGGAATGACTCCCCTTTTCCTGTGTCGGGTCTCCTCGATCTCATCGAATGCGCGGGCGATCCGTCGGGTAGTGTCCGGCCCCGCACGGGGCGTGCGGGGAGGTCGATCCCGGGAGAACCGGGGGAGAAGGAGAGGAAGGATGAGGACACCCCGCAAGCGAAAGCTCGTGGTTCTGCTCACCGCGCTCTCCCTCGCATTGGTGACGGCCATACCGTCAGGAGCCGCTCCGGAGGGATCCGGCTCCGATGGTGGCCCACCGGCACCCGAGGTGCTGCGAGGGAAGTACGACAGCTATGTCGTGGTGATGAAGACGGATCCGCTCATCGTCACGGAGGGCCAGGACAATCTGCGCACCCAACGGGCGAGGAACCGTGGCCAGCAGATGAAGGCCCAACACGCCAGGACGATGCGCGACGTGGGCCTCTCGCCCGACCGCATCACCACCGAGTACACCAACGCCCTCAACGGGTTCGCGGCACGCATCGGCTATCAGGATGCGGTGAAGCTGGCGGCCCATCCCGAGGTGGCGATGGTGCTCCCGGACGAGCTGTTGCAGCCCGACACCGACTCCAGCCCGGCATTCATCGGGCTCAACCCCGGACCGGGAGGCGGCCCGCCGACCGGCGCCACGGGCAAGGGAGTCGTGATCGGCGTGATCGACTCCGGCATCTGGCCGGAGCATCCGAGCTTCGGTGACCAGGGAATGCCCGCGTCGCCGATCCCGGGTCTGCCGTGCGAGTTCGGCAACACCGCCCACAACCCCCTGGATGCACCGTTCGA
>Ga0209075_1000770_pt1 | contig 30931 bp, 21 predicted proteins | sample Stecom2011_FD_187523 | JGI IMG/M metagenome (GOLD analysis project Ga0209075, IMG submission 187523) | Agricultural soil microbial communities from Utah to study Nitrogen management - Steer compost 2011 (SPAdes) (version 2) | ecosystem: Environmental > Terrestrial > Soil > Agricultural land...
TTTGGCTAACCCTTACGAGATTTCCGAACGGAGAAAGATCTATGAGCCTTAATCCGAGAGACGTTGTCGTCGTCGATTGCGTGCGGACTCCGATGGGTCGTGCCAAAAACGGCTGTTTCCGCAACGTACGCGCCGAGACTCTGTCCGCTGCGCTTATTGAAGCACTGTTTGAGCGCAACCCTAAGCTCGACCCGAAAGAAGTAGAAGACGTAATCTGGGGCTGTGTGAACCAGACCAACGAGCAGGGCTTTAACGTGGCCCGGCAGATTTCCCTGCTGACCCGTATCCCGCACGAGTCTGCAGCCCAGACCGTTAACCGTCTGTGTGGTTCTGCCATGAGCGCCATCCACACTGCGGCCCAGGCCATCATGACCGGTAACGGCGATGTGTTCATGGTTGGTGGCGTAGAGCACATGGGCCACGTGCCCATGACCACCGGCTTTGACCACAACCCGGCTGCCTCCAAGTACTCCGCAAAAGCGTCCAACATGATGGGCCTGACCGCGGAAATGCTGGCCAAGATGCACGGTATCACCCGTCAGCAGCAGGATGAGTTCGGTGCCCGTTCCCATCGCCTGGCCCACGAAGCCACCCTCGAAGGCCGCTTCAAGAACGAAATCGTTCCGATTGAAGGCCACGACGAGAACGGCTTTGTGAAGCTGATTGAAGAAGACGAGACCATTCGTCCGGAAACCACGGTTGAGTCCCTTGGCCAGTTGCGGCCGGCGTTTGATCCGAAGAACGGCACGGTAACTGCCGGTACGTCTTCCCAGTTGACTGACGGCGCGTCTGCCATGGTGCTGATGTCCGCCGAGCGTGCAGAAGCACTGGGCCTGACTCCGATCGCCAAGATCCGCAGCATGGCAGTCGCTGGTTGTGATCCCGCAATCATGGGTTATGGTCCGGTTCCGGCCACCAAGAAGGCACTGAAGCGTGCAGGCCTGAAAGTTGAAGACATCGACTTCTGGGAACTGAACGAAGCCTTCGCTGGCCAGTCGCTGCCGGTTCTGAAAGACCTGAAACTGCTGGGCGTAATGGAAGAGAAGGTTAACCTGAACGGCGGCGCGATTGCCCTGGGCCATCCGCTGGGCTGCTCCGGTACCCGTATCTCCACCACACTGCTGAATATCATGCAGGCCAAAGGCGGTAAGCTTGGTGTATCTACCATGTGTATCGGCCTGGGTCAGGGCATTGCCACTGTGTGGGAGCGCATCTGATCGGTTTAACCGGTTTGATAACGCTCATCAGGAGGCCCGGCTTATGCCGGGCCTTCCTGTTTCCGGGCTGTATTCAGTGACTGATACGGCAAAAAAGGGTAACTGAAATTAAAGAATGGGTTGTTTTGCCATTCTTGACCCTGTAAAACAGTGAGCCTATACACAATGGCAGCCCTTGTGTTTTCCAGTTGCCTGATTTTTATGCGAGTTTACGGTTCTGTTTATTAATTGACCGACTGATCGCCAAGGATACAGATCTCCGATATGGGTAAAAGTCTCGTTATTGTCGAGTCGCCAGCGAAAGCGAAGACCATCAACAAGTACCTGGGCTCGGATTTTATCGTCAAGTCCAGTGTTGGCCACATTCGTGACCTGCCAGTGAGTGGCAGTGGCAGCCAGTCTGACCCGAAAGAGCGGGCAAAGCAGGCGGCGGCCACCCGCAAGATGAGTCCGGAAGAAAAAGTCGAGCACAAGAAGCGCAAGTCCCGGGAGCAGCTGGTTGCCCGCATGGGCGTGAACCCCGATAACGACTGGAGCGCCCGCTACGAGATCCTTCCGGGTAAGGAAAAGGTCGTCAGCGAACTGAAGCGGCTCGCCAAGAATGCCGATCACATCTATCTGGCAACGGATTTGGACAGGGAAGGGGAAGCCATCGCCTGGCACCTTCAGGAGACCATCGGCGGCGAGCCGGAAAAGTATCGCCGCGTGGTGTTCAACGAAATTACCAAGCGGGCCATCCAGGAAGCGTTCAAGGACCCCGGAGAGCTGGACAACAACCGGGTAAATGCCCAGCAGGCCCGTCGGTTCCTTGATCGCGTGGTGGGTTACATGGTTTCGCCGCTGCTCTGGGCCAAGATTGCCCGCGGCCTCTCCGCTGGCCGGGTTCAGTCGGTTGCCGTGCGCCTGATCGTTGAGCGTGAGCGGGAAATCCGCAAGTTCGTGCCGGAGGAATTCTGGCAGCTGCACGCAGACCTGACCGCCGAAGGCGCCAGGGATCCGGTCCGGTTTGAAGTTACCCGCTACAACGACAAGCCCTACCGTCCGGTTAATGATGTTCAGAGCAAGGAGCATGTTGACCGCCTTAAATCCGGTAGCTTCAAGGTGGCCAAGCGGGAAGACAAGCCAACCCGGTCAAAGCCTTCGGCCCCCTTTATCACCTCGACACTGCAGCAGGCGGCGAGCAATCGCATGGGCTTCAGTGTGAAGAAAACCATGATGCTGGCCCAGCGTCTGTACGAGGCGGGCTACATCACCTATATGCGTACCGACTCCACCAACCTGAGTCAGGATGCAGTCATCGGCTGCCGTGAGTTTATCGAGAAACAGTTCGGTGAGCGCTACCTGCCCGAGAAGCCGAGAGTTTACGGCAGCAAAGAAGGTGCGCAAGAGGCCCACGAAGCAATCCGTCCTACCGACGTGTCACGGCGTCCAACCGATATCAGTGGTCTGGAAAAAGACGCCGAGAAGCTGTACGACCTGATCTGGCGCCAGTTTATTGCCTGCCAGATGGCGGATGCCGAATTCCTCAGCACCTCCATCGTTGTCGCCAATGGTGACTACGAACTGCGTACCCGTGGCCGCATCGTAAAGTTCGAAGGTTTCCTGAAAGCTGCGCCGCAGTCCGCCAAGAAAGATGAAGATGTGGCGCTGCCGGACATCAAGGTAGACCAGCCCCTGGATCTGACAAAACTGGACCCGACCCAGCACTTCACCAAGCCTTCACCCAGGTATACCGAAGCCAGCCTGGTAAAAGAGCTGGAGAAGCAGGGTATTGGCCGTCCGTCTACCTATGCATCGATTATCTCCACCATCCAGGACCGGGGTTATGTGCGGCTCCAGAACCGCCGTTTCTACGCCGAGAAGATGGGGGAGATTGTCACGGAACGACTGGCAGAGTCTTTCCCGAACCTGATGGATTACGACTTTACCGCGCGCCTTGAGGGTGAGCTGGACGAGATTGCCGAGGGTGAAGTTCAGTGGAAAAAAGTACTGAACGACTTCTATGCCAAGTTCCGCAATCAGCTCGAGAGTGCTGAAAAAGCGGAAGGGGGCATGCGCGCCAATACCCCTACCGAAACGGACATTCCTTGCCCCAGCTGCGGCCGCAACATGCAGATTCGCGTGGCCAGCACGGGTGTGTTTCTGGGCTGTTCCGGTTACTCACTGCCGCCGAAAGAGCGTTGTAAGACCACCATCAACCTGGTCTCTGGCGATGAAGTGGTCAGTGCCGATGAAGACGTGGAAGGCGAGGGCGAAACCCGCCTGCTGCGGATGAAGCGCCGCTGTACCAAGTGCGGTACCGCCATGGACAGCTACCTGATCGACGAAAAACGCAAGCTGCACGTGTGTGGTAACAACCCGGATTGCTCCGGCTACGAAGTGGAAGAGGGCGCTTTCCGCATCAAGGGCTACGACGGCCCGACGCTGGAATGCGATAAGTGTGGCTCGGAAATGCAGCTGAAAACCGGCCGTTTCGGAAAATACTTTGGCTGTACCAACAGTGAGTGCAAGAACACCCGCAAGTTGCTGAAGAGCGGCGAGCCTGCGCCTCCTAAAATGGACCCGGTACCCATGCCGGAGCTGCAGTGCCAGAAGGTAGACGACACCTACGTGCTGCGTGACGGTGCCTCCGGCCTGTTCCTGGCGGCCAGTAAATTCCCGAAAAACCGGGAAACCCGGCCACCGCTGGTGATGGAGATCAAGCCACACCGCAAGGAAATCGACCCGAAATACGATTACCTGATGGACGCCCCGGAAAAAGACCCCGAGGGTAACCCGGCAGTGATCCGGTACAGCCGGAAGTCGAAAGAGCAGTACGTCATGTCGGAACAGGACGGCAAAGCCACCGGCTGGTCCGCCTGGTACGAAAACGGCCGCTGGGTGCCGAGGGATAAGAAGAAGTGATTCTTTTTGCCACGAAATCCACTAAAGAACACTAAAAAGAAAACTAATTAGCCACGGACACTCACGGACCCACACGGACAAAAGAGAAAACTGCTTTGTTACTGTCCGTGAGAGTCCGTGAGTGTCCGTGGCAAAAAATCAGTTATCTTTTTTCACTTTTCGTGTTCTTTAGTGGATTTCGTGGCAAATCACTACTTGTTACGAAGCCTCTGAATCAGCGAAGACGTATCCCAGCGGTTTCCGCCCATCTCCTGCACATCTCCGTAGAACTGGTCCACCAGCGCCGTTACCGGCAGCCTGGAGCCGTTTCTGCGGGCCTCTTCCAGGCAGATGCCTAAGTCCTTGCGCATCCAGTCCACCGCGAAGCCGTGGTTGAACTCGCCGTCGATCATGGTGCCGGAGCGGTTTTCCATCTGCCAGGACTGCGCTGCACCCTTGGAGATAACCTCCACCACCTTGCGCACATCCAGCTCTGCCTGCTCGGCAAAGTGCAGGGCCTCTGACAGGCCCTGTACCAACCCGGCAATGGCAATCTGGTTGACCATCTTGGTCTTTTGGCCGCTGCCCACTGTGCCCATGAGGTTAAGGGCGCGGGCGTAGCACTCAAGGACCGGGCGTACTGCCTCGAAGTCTGCTTCGCTGCCGCCGCACATAATGGTGAGCTGGGCGTTTTCAGCACCTTGCTGGCCGCCGGAGACCGGCGCATCAATAAAACCCTGCCCCCTGGCTCGTGCCGCATGGCCCAGTTTCTCGGCAATCCCGGCAGAGGCGGTGGTGTGGTCGACCAGGATTGCGCCGGAAGGTGCGTTGCTGATGATGCCTTCAGGGGTCGTGTAGACCTCCTCAAGGTCTTTGTCGGCACCAACACAGGTCAGTACAACGTCGGCCTCGCTAACGGTTTCTGAAATGCTGCTGAAGGCTTTGCCCGGGTACTGGTCGGCCCATTGATTGGCTTTCTCTGCGGTGCGGTTCCAGACAGATACGTCATGGCCCGCTCGGGCTAGGTGGCCAGCCATCGGATAGCCCATTACGCCAAGCCCAATAAACGCAATCTTTGCCATAGTCTGCTCCTGGTTACTGTCAGAGTAGGGGAGAGTTGTGTTGCCATGATACGAAAAAAGCCGCTGGGTTCAGCGGCTTTTTTCTTGGTGAAGCAAGCGGGTGGCTTACTTCTTCGGGTAGTCGCGCTTCGGAGAGCCAGTGTACAGCTGGCGTGGACGGCCGATGCGGTTGGCACCGCTGACCATTTCGTTCCAGTGAGAGAACCAGCCGATGGTGCGGGACATAGCGAAGATGACGGTAAACATGGACGTCGGAATACCGATGGCCTTCAGGATGATGCCGGAGTAGAAGTCGACGTTCGGGTACAGCTGGCGCTGAACGAAGTATTCGTCTTCCAGGGCAATCTTTTCCAGGCGCTGGGCAATCTTCAGCAACGGATCGTTTTCCAGGCCCAGCTCGCTCAGTACTTCGTGAGCGGTCTGTGCCATCACCTTGGCGCGCGGGTCGAAGTTCTTGTAAACCCGGTGGCCAAAGCCCATCAGGCGGAAAGGATCGTCTTTGTCCTTGGCCTTGGCGATAAACTTCTCGATGTTGGACTCGTCGCCGATCTCGGCCAGCATGTCCAGAACCGCTTCGTTTGCACCGCCGTGTGCAGGGCCCCACAGGGCGGCAATGCCGGAGGCAATGCACGCGTAAGGGTTTGCGCCGGTAGAGCCAGCCAGGCGAACGGTGGAGGTCGACGCATTCTGCTCGTGGTCCGCGTGCAGGATGAAGATCTTGTCCATGGCGTTGGCCAGTACCGGGTTCGGCTTGTAATCCTCGCAAGGCGTGCCGAACATCATGTACAGGAAGTTTTCTGCGTACGACAGGTCGTTACGCGGGTACATGAACGGCTGGCCGGTGGAGTACTTGTAGCACCAGGCCGCAATGGTGGGCATCTTGGCGATCAGGCGGTGACCGGTAATTTCACGCTGCTTGGGATCGGACAGATCCAGCTGGTCGTGGTAGAAGGCAGACAAAGCGCCCACTACACCACACATGATTGCCATAGGGTGCGCATCACGGCGGAAGCCGTTGAAGAAATTGCGCATCTGGTCGTGCAGCATGGTGTGGTTTTTGATGGTGTCGTGGAACTGCTTGTTTTCTTCAGCGCTGGGCAGCTCGCCATAGAGAAGCAGGTAACAGACTTCGAGGAAATCGGAGTGTTCGGCCAGTTGGTCGATCGGGTAACCCCGGTGCAGCAGGACTCCTTTGGCGCCATCGATATAGGTGATGGCCGATTCGCAGGCTGCAGTGGATACAAAACCCGGGTCGTATGTGAAAACGCCTTCCTGGACGAGGCCGCGTACGTCTATAACGTCAGGGCCGACGGTGCCGGAGTAAACCGGTAGCTCAATGGACTTGTCTCCCACCGAGAGCGTTGCTTTCCTGTCGGTCATGGTGCTCTCCCGTTTGATTAGCTGTGATAGCTTGTCTGCATGTGTAGATGCGCCAGAAAGCGCGTATTATCGCAAAGCTGGGCGCAAAATATAGGGTGTTAGCTTTTTTTGTCAATGAGCTGGCTGCGAAAACCGCCAAATTTACATCGTATGTAAATTAGGGATATCCCGAATGACGCCTTCTGCGGCGTGGATTAGTTTTTGTCAATAGTCCTTATAGAGGGGGTGGGGTAGCGCCTGGCAAGGCTTCTGGCGGTGTTGCAGGTTTGTAATTATCAGGGGGTCTCCTTATAATCCGTAGCCCGGAATCGGGGATGCGCCTGTTCTTGCGTGCTTCAGCATAGCAAGCTACCGGGTTGTCATCCGCCCTCCTGAACCAATCGGTTACCGGTATCGTACTGATTCTCCGGACCTAACATACCAACCAACCGCCGCCGGATTTCCCGGTTTCGCGGTACCAAGAGAGAGTGTGAGAGCGCTGTGAATAGCAAACGACCAGTAAATCTCGATCTCGGCACGTTCCATTTCCCGCTGCCAGCCATTACTTCGATCCTGCATCGTATCAGCGGCATCATCATCTTTGTTGGTGTTGCATTCCTGATGTACGGTCTGGATCTCTCCCTGTCCGGGGAAGATGGCTTTAACCGGGTTGGTGAACTGCTGGACAGCTTCCTGGCAAAGCTGATTATCTGGGGCATCCTGTCTGCTCTGCTTTACCACCTTGTTGCAGGCATCAAACACCTGCTGATGGATGCGGGTATTGCTGAAGAGCTGGAGAGTGGTCGCCTCGCCGCCAAAATCACGCTTGTGGTTTCCATTGTTCTCATCATTCTGGCAGGAGTCTGGGTATGGGCATGAACAGTGCAACGAATATTGGTCGTAACGGAATTCAGGACTGGATCATCCAGCGTGTTACCGCTTACGTATTGGCTCTGTACACCCTGTTCCTTATTGGCTTCTTCGTAACGACCGATGTGGATTACCAGGCGTGGTCTTCTCTGTACAGCCAAGGTTGGTTCAAGATTTTCAGTCTGCTGGCGCTGTTGTCCATTGCCGGGCACGCATGGGTAGGCTTGTGGACCGTATCCACCGACTACATCAAGTCAGCAATGCCGCGCTTCCTGCTTCAGGCTGCCTGCATTCTGGTGATGTTTGTATATGTCGTGTGGGGCATTCAGATTCTGTGGGGGCTTTAATCGATGGCTAACATCAAAACCATGTCTTACGACGCGATTGTTATCGGTGGCGGCGGAGCCGGTATGCGTGCCGCCCTGCAGTTGACAGAGTCCGGTATCAAGACTGCGTGTATCACCAAAGTATTTCCGACCCGTTCGCACACCGTATCTGCCCAGGGCGGTATCACCTGTGCGATCGCAAGTGCTGATCCCAACGACGACTGGCGCTGGCACATGTACGACACCGTCAAGGGCTCCGACTATATCGGTGACCAGGACGCCATCGAATACATGTGTTCCGTAGGCCCCCAGGCCGTATTCGAGCTGGAGCACATGGGTCTTCCGTTCTCCCGTACTGAGCAGGGCCGTATTTACCAGCGTCCGTTCGGTGGTCAGTCCAAGGGTCCGGACAACCCCACCCAGGCAGCCCGTACCTGTGCCGCTGCTGACCGTACCGGTCACGCTCTGCTGCACACTCTGTACCAGGCCAACCTGAAGGGTGGTACTACCTTCCTGAACGAGTGGTACGCGGTAGATCTGGTCAAGAACAGCAAAGATGAAGTGGTTGGTGTTGTGGCCATCGACATCGAGTCTGGTGAAGTGTCTTACGTCAAGTCCAAGGCTACGGTCCTGGCTACCGGCGGTGCCGGACGTATTTACGCGTCCACCACCAACGCCCTGATCAACACCGGTGACGGTATCGGCATGGCGCTGCGTGCCGGCTACCCGGTTCAGGACATGGAAATGTGGCAGTTCCACCCGACCGGTATCCACGGTGCCGGTGTTCTGGTAACTGAAGGTTGCCGGGGTGAGGGTGGTTACCTGATCAACTCCGAAGGCGAGCGCTTCATGGAGCGTTATGCTCCGAACGCCAAAGACCTGGCCGGCCGTGACGTTGTGGCCCGTTCCATGGTTCTGGAGATTCTTGAAGGTCGCGGCTGTGGTCCCGACAAGGATCACGTTCTTCTGAAGCTGGATCACCTGGGTGAAGAAACCCTGAACCTGCGTCTGCCGGGTATCTGTGAGCTGTCCCGTACCTTTGCTCACGTTGACCCTGTTAAAGAGCCGGTTCCGGTGGTTCCGACCTGTCACTACATGATGGGCGGTATTCCGACCAACGTGGGTGGCCAGGCCCTGACCCAGGACGAAAACGGCGTCGACAAGCCAATCCCTGGCCTGTTTGCCTGCGGTGAAGCAGCTTGTGTGTCTGTACACGGCGCTAACCGTCTGGGTGGTAACTCCCTGCTTGACCTGGTTGTGTTCGGTCGTGCGGCTGGCCTGCACATTGAAGAGCAGCTGCGTGGCGGCTTTGAAGTTGACGGCGCTTCCGAAGAAGACATCAAGCGCGCCATGGCACGCCTGGAGCGTCTGGACAGTGCTTCTGAAGGTGAAGATGTAGCCCAGGTTCGTAAGGATCTGCAAAACTGCATGCAGCTTTACTTCGGCGTATTCCGTGACGGTGAGAGCATGGAAAAAGGCCTGAAGATGCTGGAAGAAATCGGCGAGCGCGTTCGCAAGACCAAACTGGCTGATACCAGCAAGGCCTTCAACACTGCCCGCATCGAAGCCCTGGAGCTGGATAACCTGTACGAGGTTGCCTACGCAACCGCCAAGTCTGCGATCGAGCGTAAAGAAAGTCGCGGCGCGCACGCCCGTAACGACTTTACCGAGCGTGACGACGAAAACTGGCTGAAGCACTCCATCTACTTCCCGCTCGACAAGCGTGTTGGCAAGCGTGATGTGAACTTTGCACCGAAAACGGTTCCGACCTTCGAGCCGAAAGTCCGGACCTACTAAGGGGGTATCCTGAAAATGTTGGTAAGTCTGTACCGTTATAACCCGGAAACTGACAACGCCCCTTACATGCAGGACGTCGAGATCGAGCTGCCGGAAGGCAAGGATCTGATGGTTCTGGATGTGCTGGCGCTGGCCAAGGAAAAGGATTCGACCGTTGCATTCCGTCGTTCCTGTCGTGAGGGCGTTTGTGGCTCCGACGGCATGAACATGAACGGCAAGAACGGCCTGGCTTGTATCACTCCGGTTTCCGAAGTGGTGAAGAACAACAAGCTGGTCCTGCGCCCGCTGCCGGGCCTGCCGGTTATCCGTGACCTCGTGGTCGACATGAGTCTTTTCTACAAGCAGTATGAAAAGGTCATGCCGTACCTGATCAACGATAACCCGGCGCCCGCGATCGAGCGACTGCAATCTCCGGAAGATCGTGAAAAGCTGGACGGCCTGTACGAATGTATCCTGTGTGCATGCTGCTCCACCGCTTGTCCGTCGTTCTGGTGGAACCCTGACAAGTTCATTGGTCCGTCTGGCCTGCTGCAGGCCTACCGCTTCCTGGCGGACAGTCGCGACACTGCCCAGGCAGAGCGACTGGCGAACCTGGATGACCCGTTCAGCGTCTTCCGCTGCCGCGGCATCATGAACTGCGTAAGTGTGTGTCCGAAAGGCCTGAACCCCACAAAGGCGATTGGCCATATCCGGAACCTGCTGCTGCAACGAGCCACCTGACCGGCAAAATCTGCAGCACCAGCTATACTGGTGTCCTAGCACCAGTTAGTACCCTCGAAGGCCTCGCTATATGCGGGGCCTTCAACCAAAGGCTTATAGTCAAAAGTCTTATCGGGGTGCAAACTTATGTGCGCTGTCTGCTTGGGTTTATCCAGTCTGGCTGATGGCGCAGCTGAGTATAAAAATCACTGGGGACGGAAAACATCCTTGCAGGGTGTGGTGGCCAAAAGTCATGCCGTAATAACCCGTATTGACTGAGATTTACCCCTGGCCGACCATACTCGCTCCCCCGCACCAGCCCAAGGTGAGCTATTCAAAATGCACGAAAGCATCATGGAGCAGTTATGGCAGACTTCCCACCTGCAAGGTGGAAATCTGGCCTACGTTGAACAGCTTTTTGAGACCTACCTGACAGACCCCAATTCAGTTCCCGAAGAGTGGAGAAGCTACTTCGACAAGCTTCCGAGTGTTGATGGCTATAAAGGCCGCGACATCGTTCACTCGACCATCCGCGAACAGTTCGAGCATATCTCCCGCAACCAGCGTTTTCTTGCCAGCAGTGGTGTGCCTGCAAGCGCCACGTCAGATGCTGACAAGAAGCAGATCCGTGTTCTGCAGCTGATCAATGCGTACCGTTTCCGTGGTCACCAGGAATCAAAGCTCGATCCGCTGGGAGTCTGGCAGCGTCAGCCTGTTGAAGATCTCGAGCCCTCGTTCCACGAACTGGGCGAGTCTGACCTGGATCTCGAATTCCAGACAGGTTCACTTAATTTCGGCTCCGAGACCATGAAGCTCGGAGACATCGTGCAAGGCCTGCGCCAGACCTACTGCGAAAGCATTGGCGCCGAATATATGCACGTGGTGGATACCCGCATCAAGCGTTGGTTCCAGCAGCGGATGGAGCCAGTACGCTCCCGCCCTGAGTACGAAGCGGAAACCCGTAAGCACGTGCTCGAGCGTCTCACCGCTGCCGAAGGCCTGGAAAAATATCTGGGCTCCCGTTATCCGGGCGTCAAGCGTTTTGGTCTGGAGGGCGGCGAAAGCCTGATTCCGTGCCTGGACGAACTGATCCAGCGGGCCGGCTCCTACGGTGCCAAGGAAATCGTGCTGGGCATGGCACACCGTGGCCGTTTGAACGTGTTGGTAAACACTCTTGGTAAGAATCCGAAGGAGCTGTTTGACGAGTTCGAGGGCAAGAAGCTCGCGGATTCCGGCTCCGGTGACGTGAAATATCACCAGGGCTTCTCGTCCAACGTGATGACTCCGGGTGGCGAAGTGCACCTGGCGATGGCCTTCAACCCATCACACCTGGAAATCGTTTCTCCGGTGGTTGAGGGGTCTGTTCGTGCCCGCCAGGATCGTCGTGGTGATACCGATGGCAGCGCTGTGCTTCCGATCGTTATGCACGGCGACGCGGCCTTTGCCGGCCAGGGCGTTGTGATGGAAACCTTCCAGATGTCCCAGACCCGTGGCTTCGGTGTAGGTGGTACCATCCACATCGTCATCAACAACCAGGTTGGCTTTACCACTAGCAAGCAGGAAGACGCCCGTTCTACCGAGTACTGTACCGATGTGGCGAAAATGGTTCAGGCGCCGATTCTGCACGTGAATGCAGACGACCCGGAAGCCGTGCTGTTTGTAACCCAGATGGCCATGGACTACCGCAACGAGTTCAAGCGGGACGTGGTTATCGATCTGGTTTGCTACCGTCGCCGTGGCCACAACGAGGCCGACGAGCCGGCTGCTACCCAGCCGCTGATGTACGACAAGATCCGCAAGCTGAAAACCACTCGCGCTCTGTACGCAGATCAGCTGGTTGAAGCCGGTGTGATCAGCGAAGACGAAGCCAAGCAGATGGAGAACGACTACCGTGACGCACTCGACAAGGGTGAACACGTGGTCAAGTCCCTGGTCCAGGAGCCGAACAAAGAGCTCTACGTTGACTGGACTCCGTACCTGGGCCACGAGTGGACGGCCAAGTGCAAGACCAGCGTTCCCCTGAAAACGATCCAGAAACTGGGCAAGAAGCTGACCCAGGTTCCGGAAGGCTTCAGCATCCAGCGCCAGGTTTCCAAGATCGTTAACGATCGGGAAAAGATGACTGCCGGTGCCCTGCCTATGAACTGGGGCTATGGCGAGATGATGGCGTACGCCACCTTGCTGAACGAAGGTCACCCGATCCGTCTGACCGGCCAGGACGTTGGCCGTGGTACCTTCTCGCACCGCCACGCGGTACTGCACAATCAGAAGGATGGCTCTACCCACGTTGCGCTGAAAGAGCTGGCCGAAGACCAGCCGAAATTCGAAATCTATGACTCGCTGCTGTCTGAAGAAGCGGTTATGGCCTTCGAATACGGTTACAGCACCACCACGCCGAACGCACTGATTGTTTGGGAAGCCCAGTTCGGTGACTTCGCCAACGGTGCCCAGGTGGTGATCGACCAGTTCCTGACCAGTGGCGAGCACAAGTGGGGCCGTCTGTGTGGCCTGACCCTGCTGCTGCCTCATGGTTACGAAGGGCAGGGGCCAGAGCACAGCTCCGCGCGCCTGGAGCGTTTCCTGCAGTTGTGTGCCGAGCACAACATCCAGGTGTGCGTGCCCACCACGCCGTCCCAGGTATTCCACATGCTGCGTCGCCAGGTGAAACGCCCGCTGCGTAAGCCGCTGGTTGCGATTACACCAAAGAGCCTGCTGCGTCACAAAGAGGCGATCTCCGGCCTGGATGACCTGACCTCAGGTACCTTCCAGACAGTACTGCCCGAGAAAGAACCTTCTGATCCGAAGAAAGTCACCCGTGTGATCATGTGTAGCGGCAAAGTCTACTATGATCTTCTGGAGAAGAAGAAAGCCGACGAGCGTGACGATGTGGCCATCGTTCGCCTCGAGCAGTTGTATCCGTTCCCGGCAGACGATCTGGACGAAATTCTGGGCCAGTACACCAAGCTCAAGAGCGCGGTCTGGTGTCAGGAAGAGCCTATGAACCAGGGCGCCTGGTACTGCAGTCAGCACCACATGCGGCACGCACTGCAGCGCCTGAACCCGAAACTGCACCTTGAGTACGCCGGTCGTGATGCTTCTGCTGCTCCTGCCTGTGGACACATGTCTGTTCACATCGAAGAGCAGAAGAAACTGGTTAACGACGCGTTTGGAATCTGACGAGCTACCGAACTAAGGATTTGTAATGTCAACTGAGATTAAAGCCCCCGTTTTCCCTGAGTCGGTTGCCGAAGGCACCGTCGCGACCTGGCACAAGCAGCCAGGAGAAGCCTGCTCCCGTGACGAACTGATTGTCGATATCGAAACCGACAAGGTTGTCCTCGAGGTGGTTGCACCGGCTGATGGTGTAATTGAAGAAATTCTGAAAGGCGAAGGCGACACCTGTGAGAGCGGTGAAGTCATTGGCCGATTCAAAGAAGGCGCGGTTGGCGAGTCCAAGCCCGCGGAAAGCAAGGCTGAAGCGCCGAAAGAGGAAGCCGCTGCTTCCAGCGATGCCATCCTGAGCCCGGCAGCCCGTAAGCTGGCTGAAGAAAACAACGTTGATCCTGCGGCCGTTAAAGGCACCGGAAAAGACGGTCGGGTAACCAAGGAAGACGTACAGAGCTTCGTAGACAGCAAGAAATCTTCCGGTAGCGCTGCTGCCAAGCCGGCTGCTGCTCCTGCTCTGGAAGTTGCCCAAGGTGAGCGCGTTGAAAAGCGGGTTCCGATGACCCGTCTGCGTGCCAGCATCGCCAAGCGCCTGGTGGACGCCCAGCAGACTGCGGCCATGCTGACCACCTTCAACGAAGTGAACATGGCTCCGATCATGGAACTGCGCAAGCAGTACCAGGACAGCTTCGTGAAGCGTCACGGCATCAAGCTGGGCTTCATGTCTTTCTTCACCAAGGCGGCAACGGAAGCCCTGAAGCGCTTCCCGGCGGTTAACGCATCGATCGATGGTAACGACATGGTTTACCACGGTTATCAGGACATCGGCGTAGCCGTTTCCACTGACCGCGGCCTGGTTGTCCCGGTTCTGCGCGACACTGACGCCATGGGCCTGGCCGACATCGAGAAGAAGATTGTCGAGTACGGCACCAAAGCGAAAGACGGCAAGCTGGGAATCGAAGAGATGACCGGTGGCACCTTCACCATCACCAACGGTGGCATTTTCGGTTCCCTGATCTCCACACCGATCCTGAACCCGCCGCAGACTGCAATTCTGGGTATGCACAAGATCCAGGAGCGCCCGATGGCGGTGAACGGCAAGGTTGAGATCCAGCCTATGATGTACCTGGCGCTGTCATACGACCACCGTATGATTGACGGCAAGGAAGCGGTGCAGTTCCTGGTAGCCATCAAGGAAATGCTGGAAGACCCGGCCCGTATCCTGCTGGACGTGTAAGCCGACACTCAACGAATTCGATAACAGGAAAGATTATGTCCGATAAATTCGACGTTATTGTCATTGGTGCCGGCCCCGGCGGTTACGTAGCGGCTATCAAAGCGGCCCAGCTGGGTCTGAAGACCGCTTGTGTTGAGTCCTGGACCAGCAAAGACGGCAAAAGCCAGGTTCTGGGTGGTACCTGCCTGAACGTAGGCTGTATCCCGTCCAAGGCGCTGCTGGAAGTGACTCACAAGTTTGAAGAGGCCAGCCACGATTTCGAAGGCTTTGGTATCCAGACCAAGGGCATCAGCATCGACGTTGCCAAGATGATGGAACGCAAAGCCGGTATCGTGAAGAACCTGACCGGCGGTATCGCTGGCCTGTTCAAGGCCAACGGCGTGACCTCCATCCACGGCCACGGCAAACTGCTGGCGGGCCGCAAGGTGGAAGTGACCGACAAAGACGGCAACACCAAGATCTACGAAGCCGATAACGTGATTCTGGCTACCGGCTCCAAGCCGGTCGAAATTCCGCCGGCTCCGTTTGACGGCGAGTACATTGTCGATTCCGAAGGCGCACTGGAGTTCACAGAAGTGCCCAAGCGCCTCGGTATCATCGGCGCCGGTGTTATCGGCCTGGAGCTGGGCAGTGTGTGGGCCCGCCTGGGTGCCGAAGTGACCATTCTGGAAGCCCAGAGCACGTTCCTGCCGGTCGTTGACCAGCAGATTGCCAAAGACACTCTGAAGCAATTCCAGAAGCAGGGTCTGAACATCATTACCGGTGCCCGCATGACCGGTGCTGAAGTGAAGCGCAAGCTGGTTTATGTCAACTACGAAGACTCCAAGGGCAAGCAGGAAGCGAAGTTCGACAAGCTGATTGTTGCTGTTGGCCGTCGTCCGTTCACCGATGGTGCACTGGCTGAAGATTCCGGTGTAACCATGGATGAGCGCGGCTTTATCTTTGTAGACGATAACTGCAAAACCGAAGCGCCGGGCGTATGGGCGGTGGGTGACATCGTTCGTGGTCCGATGCTGGCACACAAAGCGTCTGAAGAGGGCGTTATGGTTGCCGAGCGCATCGCCGGCCACAAACCGCAGGTCAATTACGACTGCATCCCCAACGTAATCTACACCGCGCCGGAAGTTGCCTGGGTCGGCAAGACCGAAGAGCAGCTGAAAGCCGAAGGTGAAGAGTACAACGTGGGTACATTCCCGTTTGCGGCCAACGGTCGTGCCATGGCGGCAAACTCCACTGCCGGCATGGTCAAGATCATCGCAGACGCGAAGACCGACCGCATCCTGGGCTTCCACGTGGTTGGCCCCCAGGCCTCTGAAATCGTTGCCCAGGGCGTGATCGCCATGGAATTCGGTTCCAGTGCTGAAGATCTGGCCCTGACCTGTTTTGCGCACCCGACTCTGTCCGAGTCTGTGCACGAAGCGGCCCTGGCCGTTGCCGGTGGCGCGATTCACATCGCCAACCGCCGCAAGAAGAAGTAATTCGTTATCGGAATGAGCGGGGCGCCTTCGGGCGCCCCGCTGCCGGTTACTCTCCGTACGTGGTTATCATCCATCTAAAGACGGGACATTAACTATGAATTTGCACGAATATCAGGGCAAACAGCTTTTCGCTGAATATGGCCTGCCGGTATCTCAGGGCATCGCCTGCGATACGCCTCAAGAAGCTGTTGACGCTGCCACTGAAATCGGCGGCGACGCATGGGTTGTCAAGGCACAGGTTCACGCCGGTGGCCGTGGTAAGGCCGGCGGTGTAAAGCTGGTTAAAGACAAAGAAGAAATCCGTGCGTTTGCACAGAAGTGGCTGGGCCAGAAGCTGGTGACTTACCAGACTGACGAGAACGGCCAGCCAGTCAGCAAAATCCTGGTTGAGTCCCTGACTGACATCGACCAGGAACTGTACCTGGGCGCGGTCGTGGACCGTGGCACCCGTCGCATCGTTTTCATGGCCTCCACGGAAGGCGGCGTGGAAATCGAGAAGGTTGCTGAAGAAACTCCCGAGAAGATCCTGAAAGCCGAAATCGATCCGCTGGTAGGCGCACAGCCGTACCAGGGCCGCGAGCTGGCGTTCAAACTGGGTCTGGAAGGCAAGCAAATCGGTCAGTTCACCAAGATCTTCATGGGTCTGGCGAAGCTGTTCGAAGAGTGCGACCTGGCGCTGGTTGAAATCAACCCGCTGGTTATCACTCCGGCTGGCGACCTGCACTGCCTGGACGCCAAAATTGGCGTAGATGGCAACGCTCTGTACCGCCAGAAGAAAATCCACGAAATGCGTGACCCTTCCCAGGAAGACGCCCGTGAAGCTGAAGCGGCCAAGTGGGAACTGAACTACGTAGCACTGGAAGGCAACATCGGTTGTATGGTTAACGGCGCTGGTCTGGCCATGGGTACCATGGACATCATCAAGCTTGCCGGCGGCCAGCCTGCCAACTTCCTGGACGTGGGTGGCGGTGCTACCAAAGAGCGCGTTACCGAAGCGTTCAAAATCATCCTGTCTGACGACGCAGTACAAGCCGTTCTGGTTAACATCTTCGGTGGTATCGTTCGCTGCGACATGATCGCAGAGGGCATCATCGGCGCGGTTAAAGAAGTGGGCGTTAAAGTACCGGTTGTGGTCCGTCTGGAAGGCAACAACGCAGACCTGGGTGCCAAGGTTCTCGCCGAAAGTGGCCTGAACATCATCGCCGCCACCAGTCTGGCGGATGCCGCAGAGCAAGTCGTTAAAGCTGCAGGGGGTAAGTAATGAGCATCCTGATCAACAAAGACACCAAGGTTATCTGCCAGGGCTTTACCGGCGCACAGGGTACTTTCCACTCTGAGCAAGCGATCGAGTACGGCACCAAGATGGTTGGCGGTGTCAGCCCGGGTAAGGGCGGTACTGAGCATCTGGGCCTGCCGGTGTTCAACACCGTGCGTGAAGCCGTAGAGAAAACCGGTGCAGAAGCTACCGTTATCTATGTTCCGGCTCCGTTCTGTAAAGACGCCATCATTGAAGCGGCCGATGCCGGTATTCAGCTGATCGTCTGTATCACTGAAGGTATCCCGACCATCGACATGCTGTACGCCAAAGAATACGTTGATCGTAAAGGCGTTCGCATGATCGGCCCGAACTGCCCGGGCGTAATCACCCCGGGTGAGTGCAAGATCGGCATCATGCCTGGCCATATCCACCTGAAGGGTAAGGTTGGCATCGTATCCCGTTCCGGCACCCTGACTTATGAAGCCGTCAAGCAGACGACTGACTACGGTTTTGGCCAGTCTACCTGTATCGGTATCGGTGGTGATCCGATTCCTGGCTCCAACTTCATTGATATTCTGAAGCTGCTGCAGGAAGATCCGGAAACCGAAGCCATCGTCATGATCGGTGAAATCGGTGGTACTGCCGAGGAAGAAGCGGCTGCGTTCATCAAGGAGAACGTAACCAAGCCTGTGGTTTCCTACATTGCCGGTGTTACTGCACCTCCTGGCAAGCGTATGGGCCACGCGGGCGCCATCATCTCTGGTGGTAAGGGTACTGCAGACGAGAAGTTTGCTGCCCTGGAAGACGCCGGTGTTAAAACCGTGCGCAGCCTGGCCGAAATCGGCAAGGCCCTGAAGGAAGTGACTGGCTGGTAAGCCACCTCACAATCTTCACCAAAACCCCCGGATTCGAAAGAATTCCGGGGGTTTTGCGTTATGGCTACACGGTTTTGTCGGTGTTCGCTTAACGCCGGCGGGCTGTTAAGACTATAATGCCCGGTCAGCCTGATTTACGAGGCCGCATTTTCGTGGCAAACCAGGCCCTTATAAACAGAAAGAAGGAGTTCGTGCTTTGAGTTCTGTCGATTCCCAGCAAAGAGTGTTGTCCGGCATGCGTCCGACCGGCAAGCTGCACCTCGGCCACTACCATGGTGTGCTGAAAAACTGGGTCAAGCTCCAGCATGAGTATGAGTGCTTCTTCTTCGTAGCGGACTGGCACGCCCTGACCACCCAATACGACGACACCTCCGGCATCGAGCAGAGTGTGTGGGATATGGTGATCGACTGGCTGGCCGCCGGCGTGAACCCTGGTTCCTCCACCATGTTTATCCAGTCCCAGGTTCCGGAGCATGCCGAGCTGAATCTGCTGCTCTCCATGATCACGCCGCTGGGCTGGCTCGAGCGGGTGCCGACCTACAAGGAACAGCAGGAAAAACTGCGGGAGAAAGACCTGGCGACCTACGGTTTCCTGGGCTACCCGCTGCTGATGTCTTCAGACATCCTGATGTATCGTGCGGGTAAGGTTCCGGTTGGTGCTGACCAGGTATCCCACGTAGAAATCACCCGGGAAATTGCTCGCCGCTTCAATCATATCTATGGCCGTGAGCCTAATTTCGAAGAGCTCGCTGAGGCAGCCATCGTCAAGATGGGCAAGAAGAACGCCAAGCTCTACCGCACCCTGAAAAAGCGTTATCAGGAAGGGGGCGATGTAGAAGCTCTGGAAACCGCCCGGGCCCTGCTGAAAGAACAGCAGAACATTTCGTTGGGCGACCGCGAACGCCTCTACGGTTATATCGAAGGAGGCGGCAAGGTTATTCTGCCAGAGCCGCAGCCGCTGCTGACTCCGGAATCCAAGATGCCGGGGCTGGACGGCCAGAAAATGTCCAAGTCATACAACAACACCATCGGACTGCGCGAAGAGCCGGACAGCGTGGCTCAGAAAATTCGCACCATGCAGACTGACCCGCAGCGGGTGCGCCGTACCGACCCTGGCGAACCGGAGAAGTGCCCGGTCTGGGGTATGCATAAGGTCTATTCTGATGTAGCTACCTGCCAGTGGGTTCAGGAAGGTTGTCGCAGTGCCGGTATCGGTTGCCTTGACTGCAAGAAACCCCTGATTGATGCCATTATTGAAGAGCAGAAGCCGCTGCACGAGCGGGCAAAGGAGTATGAGGGCAGCCCGGACCTGGTGCGCTCCATACTTGAGGAAGGGCGGGAACATGCCAGGGATGCTGCTCGCGACACCCTTGAAGAAGTGCGTGCGGCTATGGGGCTCAGTTACCGCTGAGCCAGGCCGGGAAAAACCGACCAGAGGTGGATGAAGGTATGACGGACGAAACCACGGAAGTGGCTGACGCCCCCGCAGACCTCCCGGTGCAGGAGCCCTTGGCACTGGTATCTGGCAAGCCTCTGGTGGACCTGCCCAAAGACCTCTACATCCCACCGGATGCGCTGGCGGTTTTTCTCGAGGCCTTTGAAGGGCCGCTGGATTTGCTGTTGTACCTCATCCGTCGCCAGAATATGAATATTCTGGATATCGATGTCAGTGAGATCACCCGGCAGTACATGGATTACATCGGCGCGGTGGAGTCCATGCGCTTTGAACTTGCTGCAGAATATCTGGTGATGGCGGCAACCCTGGCCGAGATCAAGTCCAGAATGCTGCTGCCGCGCCATGAAAGCAGCGATGATGAGGAGCATGACCCACGGGCCGAACTGATTCGCCGTCTGCAGCAGTACGAGCGCTTTAAAAAGGCTGCCGAAGAGATCGACGAGATGCCCCGGATGGAACGGGACACCTTTGCCGGCTCTGCGGCGCTGCCCAGGTTGCCGTCATCGCAGCCGCACCCGGATGTGGACATGCGTGAGCTGCTACTTGCACTCCGCGGGGTGCTGCAGCGGGCAGATCTGTTCACCAGCCACCATGTGGAACGGGAGCGGTTGTCGACCCGGGAGCGGATGTCGCACATCCTGGCGAGCCTTCAGGGGGACCGGTTTGTCACCTTTGAAAGCCTGTTTACCATTGAAGAAGGCCGGCTTGGAGTCGTCGTCACGTTTCTGGCGACCCTGGAGCTGGTCAAGGAACAGTTGATTGAGATTGTGCAGGCGGAGGTTCTGGGCCCCATTCACGTGCGCGCCCGGGCGGCCAGCTGAAGGATATCCTGACGCCATGAATGAAGAACATCTGGAACGAATTCGCTGCATTACCGAAGCAGCCTTGCTGGCAGCGGGTAAACCACTGTCGCTGGAGCAGCTGCGGGAGCTGTTCGACGAAGGGGAGCGGCCAGCCCGCCATGTAATGGAGCACGTGCTGGCCTTGCTCGAACAGTCCTGCGAGGGCCGTGGCTTTGAATTGAAGAAGGTCGCCAGTGGCTATCGGTTGCAGGTGCGGGAGGAGTTCGCACCCTGGGTTGGCCGGCTGTTCGAGGAAAAGCCCCAGCGCTACTCAAGGGCGCTGCTGGAAACCCTGGCGCTGATCGCCTACCGTCAGCCGATTACCCGGGGCGAGATTGAAGAAATCCGGGGCGTTGCGGTAAGCAGCAATATCATTCGTACGCTGCTTGAGCGAGAGTGGGTACGTGTAGTGGGTCATCGTGATGTGCCGGGCAGGCCGGCCATGTATGCCACGACCAAGCAGTTTCTCGATTATTTCAACCTGACCGGTCTCGACGAACTGCCCCCGCTGTCAGAAGTGCGGGACCTCGAAGAGATCGGCCGGGAAATAGAACGCAATATACAGGGCGAAATCGAACTCGATGCGCCCGACCAGACACTTCACTGATGCCACCGGCGTCAGCTATTCAGTAAGGATGTAATACATGGCGGCACCTAGCCCCAGAAAACCTGGCTCAGCAAAAAAAACGGCCCCTGGTGAGCAGGCCCTGGCCGAAGGCCCGGAGCGTATTCAGAAACTTCTGGCCCGCGTCGGCGCTGGGTCCCGCCGGGAGATCGAAGGCTGGATGGAAGCCGGCCGCCTGCTGGTGAATGGCCAGCCGGCACAGCCCGGCCAGAAAGCCACTATTGCCGACACCTTTGAGCTGGACGGCAAGGTGCTGGATGTGAGCTCGGCCGCCCAGGTGGTACGCCGGGTGCTGATCTACAACAAGCCGGAAGGCGAAGTGAACAGCCGTAAAGACCCGGAAGGCCGGCCCACAGTTTTTGACCGCTTGCCGAGGCTGAAAGACCAGCGCTGGATCTCCATCGGCCGCCTGGATATCAACACCACCGGGTTGGTGCTGTTCACCACCGATGGCGAACTGGCCAACCGACTCATGCATCCGTCTCGCCAGATTGACCGGGAATACGCGGTGCGGGTATTCGGTGAGGTTGACGACGCCATGCTCGAGCGCCTGCGTGAAGGCGTTTTGCTGGAAGATGGTCTGGCAAAGTTTTCTGACATTTCCCCGGCCGGTGGCAGTGGCATGAACCGCTGGTTCCATGTCACCTTGCTGGAAGGCCGCAACCGGGAAGTTCGCCGTTTATGGGAGTCTCAGGGCGTGCGTGTCAGTCGCCTGAAACGGGTACGCTACGGCCCGATTTTCCTGCCCAGCCGGCTAACCCTGGGTAAATGGGAAGAATTGGATCAGAAGGGTGTAGATGCCCTGAGTCGGGCTGTAGACCTGGCCTCCGTGAGTATTCCCCAGAAAACGCCGGGGGAAAAAGCGGCCGACGATCGCAAGCGCCGCAAGAGCCCGGGAAAATCCCTGCAACGGGCCCGTAAAGGCAGCTGGCAAGTCTCCGATTCTGCCCCCGCACGCCCGCCCCGCAAAGATCGAAGCTGATCTCTGACAGGTGCCACCCCTGACTGCCGGCAATCAAAATGTCGGACAAGGGGGTGGGGCCTGCAAAAGCCTGTGATAAACTCCTGCGTTTGATTATTCCCTGTTGGCAGAAGTGAGCACCAGGTCTATGAGATTTCAGGCACCGGAGAGTCTTTCCGAACAGATTGCCCAGCACATTGGCCAGCGAATCGTTATCCGGGATCTCAAACCCGGGGAGCGGATTCAGGAGCTGAAGGTGGCCGGCGATCTAAATGTCAGCCGTGGCTCTGTACGGGAGGCATTGCTGATTCTGGAGCGCCGGCACCTGGTGGAAATCTATCCACGCCGGGGCGCCGTCGTTTCCGACCTGACCCCCGCTTCGGTAAATGCCCTGTACGACATCTACATCGACCTGTTGTGCATGCTTGGGCGTAAAGTGCTTGAGCGCTGGTCCGGCCCGGAACTTGGCGGAGTGATGAGCCAGGTTCGGGAGATGCAGGCGGTGATCAACGCTCTCAATTCTGACGCGCCAGATGCCGCCGAGCAGGTGATCGATGCCGGTTTCGGCGTGATGCGCTACGCCTACAGCCTGGTTGAAAACCCGTTCCTGGAAGAAACCCTGGAAAACTTCCGGCCGGCCATCAGCCGTACCTACTACGTGGCACTCGACCACTTTCGCAGCGAAATTGCCGAAACCGGGGTTTTCTTCCGCAACCTGGCAGACGCCGCCGTAGCCGGAGACGCCGCCCGCCTGCAGGAAGTCATGCAAAATTTCGGTGAACACCAACGGCAGCAGGTGCTGAGCATTCTCACGGAGGAGAACGCCTGATATGCGGCTCAAGTCCATCAAACTGGCCGGCTTCAAATCCTTTGTTGATCCCACCACGGTGCCGTTCCCGTCAAACATGACCGCAGTGGTGGGCCCGAACGGTTGTGGCAAATCCAACATCATCGACGCCGTGCGCTGGGTTATGGGCGAAAGCTCCGCAAAGTACCTGCGGGGCGAATCCATGACCGACGTTATCTTCAACGGCTCCAGTGCCCGTAAGCCGGTGGGGCAGGCCACCATTGAGCTGGTGTTTGATAACACCGAAGGCAAAGCGCCGGGGGAGTTCGTCAAGTTCAACGAAATCTCTGTCAAACGGCGGGTATCCCGGGAAGGTCAATCCGAATACTTCCTGAATGGCTCCAAGTGCCGCCGCCGGGACATCACCGACCTGTTTCTGGGTACCGGCCTCGGCCCCCGCAGCTATGCCATTATCGAGCAGGGTATGATCTCCCGCCTGATTGAAGCAAAGCCTGAAGAACTGCGGATTTATATTGAAGAAGCCGCCGGTATCTCCAAGTACAAGGAGCGTCGCCGGGAAACCGAGAGCCGGATCAAGCGCACCCAGGAAAACCTGGAGCGGTTAACTGACCTGAGAGAAGAGCTTGGGCGGCAACTCCAGCACCTGGAGCGGCAGGCCGCCGCTGCGGAAAAGTACAAAACCTACAAGCAGGAAGAGCGGCAGAAGAAAGCGGAGCTGACCGTACTACGCTGGAAAGCCCTGGATAACGACCTTCAGAGCTGGCGCGTTAAGACCCGCGATACCGAGCTGGAGCTGGAAAAATTCCTGACCGAGCGGGTAAACCTGGAAACCTCTCTCGAATCCCTCCGGGACGCACACCACGAACGCACAGAACACTTTAACCGCGCCCAGGCCCGTTATTACGAGGCCGGTGCAGATATTGCCCGTATTGAACAGAGCATTGAGCACCAGCGAGAGCGCAGCCGCCAGACTGCAGCGGAGCTTGACCAGGCCATGGCCAACCAGAGGGAGCTGGCCCGGGAGCTCGAGCAGGACGAAGACAAGCTGGTGGCCATCCAGGAAGAACTGGATATGCTGGAGCCGGAGCAGGAGACCCTGGCCATGCGGGCTGAGGAGTCGGGCGAGAAACTCCAGCAGGCAGAGGATGCCATGAGCGACTGGCAGCACCGGTGGGAAGAGTTCAGCACCCGCTCCTCCGATGCCCGCCGCCAGGCTGAACTGGCCCAGTCGCGCATCCGCTCACTGGAAGATGCCATCGAGCAGCTGCGCACCCGCAAACAGAAACTGCACGACGAAAACGAACTGCTGGAAGGCCAGCTGGACCGGGCAGAACTGGAAGACCTGCTGGAACAGCAGGAAACCCTCGAGCTGCAGCGGGAAGACGCCCAGGAACGTATCCAGTCGCTTCAGGATGACGTGCACAACGCCCGCCAGAAGCTTCGTGAAGCGGAACAGCGGGTGCAGGAGCACCGCCAGCGGGTGCAAAGCCTGCGGGCGTCTCTGGACTCCCAGCAAGCGCTTCTGGACGAGCAGATGGGCAGTCAGGACAATGCGCTGCAGCAGTGGCTGACCGACAACGGCCTTTCCGAGGCGCCGCGGATCGCCACCAGGCTCAAAATCGAAGACGGGTGGGAATTTGCTGTCGAGCAGGTGATTGGCCGATTCACCCAGGGGCTGTCACTACCGTGCTTTGATCCGCTCACCAGCGCTTTAGAGCAGGGCCCCCGGGGGCTGGCTATAGTCTCCGAAAATGGCGGTACTGGTGCCGGAACCGGCGGTCTGGCGGCCAAAGTGTCCGGCGTGCCGGCCCTGAACGCCATGCTGGCCAACATTGATGTAGCGGAATCCGCGGGCGATGCAATGGCCCGGCGGGCGCAGCTGGCCCCTTCCAATAGCCTGATTACCCGCGAAGGCGTCTGGGTGTCCCGGGACTGGGTACTGATGCCTGATTCCGATGCCGGGCAAGTGGGTGTGATTGAGCGTCAGAAAAAAGTGACTGAGCTCCACGCACAGCTGGCACAGGCGGAAGAACAGCTGCAGGCCGCCAGCGAGCAGCTGGAGCTGTTGCAGGAGCAGGGTGAGCGTGCCGAAACCGCCCGGGACGACGCTCAGGGCCGGGTAAGTGAACTTGAGCGGGAGCTCGGCGCACTGTTATCCAAAGCCAGTGGCCTGAAGGCCCGGGCAGAGCAGATTGATGCCCGACTGGGGCGTATCAGCGACGACATCGAAGAGGTCACCGCGAACCTGGAAGATCAGCAGGAAAGCCTGCTGGAAGCCCGTGAAGAGTGGGATATTGCCCTGGCGTCCAGTGAAGACAGTGATGAAGAAAAAGAGCGACTGCTGGAGCAGCGGGATACCCTGCGGGAAGCGCTGGACCGGCTGCGCCAGGATGCCCGGCATGATCGCGACCATGCCCATCAGCTACAGTTACAACTGCAAACCCTGCAAAGCCAGCGGGACGGCCTGAAACAAACGATCGACCGCATGCAGCTCCAGAAGGCACGGCTGGAAGAGCGGCTGGAGGTACTTCGGGAAGCCCGGGAAAGTGCTGAAGAGCCGGTGGAAGACCTGCAGATGCAGCTGGAAGGTTTGCTGGAGCGCCGGCTGGCAGAGGAAGAAAAACTGAGCGCCGCCCGGGATGCCCTTGAGGACATCGACAGGGAAGTGCGTGACCGGGAACAGGGCCGCAGCCGTACTGAACATGTGGTTCAGGACATTCGTGCCAGGCTGGAAAAACTCAAGATGGAGTCTCAGGCACTCGAGATTCGATCTGGGAATTATATTGAACAACTCAAAGAGTTAGATGTAAAACTTCAGGTAGTTCTTGAACAATTGCCGGAGGATGCAGAGGAAAAGGTCTGGGCCGAAGAACTGGAGAAAATCGGTAACCGCATCCAGCGCCTTGGTGCGATCAACCTGGCTGCCATCGAGGAATACCAGGTTCAGGGCGAGCGTAAGAACTACCTGGATGAGCAGCACAATGACCTTATGGAAGCGCTGGAAACCCTCGACAACGCCATCCGCAAGATCGACCGGGAAACCCGCCAGCGCTTCAAGGAAACCTTTGATCTGGTGAATGGCGGGTTACAGGCGCTGTTCCCGAAAGTGTTCGGCGGTGGTAATGCCTACCTGGAGCTGACCGGCGAAGACCTTCTGGAAACCGGCGTGTCGATCATGGCCCGCCCGCCGGGAAAGAAAAACAGTACAATTCACCTGTTGTCGGGTGGGGAAAAGGCGCTGACCGCCATCGCGCTGGTGTTCTCGATTTTCCAGCTTAATCCGGCACCCTTCTGCATGCTGGATGAGGTTGATGCGCCACTGGATGATGCCAACGTTGGGCGCTACGCCAATATGGTGAAAGAGATGTCCAAACAGGTACAGTTCATCTACATTACCCATAACAAAATCGCCATGGAGCTGGCAGACCAGTTGATGGGAGTGACCATGCACGAGCCCGGTTGTTCCAGGCTGGTGTCGGTGGATGTAGAGGAGGCGGCGGCCCTGGCCGAAGCCTGAGGGGTTGGCGAAAAAGCCGCCAACCATGACAATAACGCCATCTGGGCCCGGGGTGCGTTGTATTCATTACGGGCTTTTCTTAGAGTAACAACGTTCCGAACTGCAAACAGGACAGCAGCTTATGTCACTTAGGGAATGGTTAATCGCCATAGGTACCCTGGTAATTATTGCAATCGTGGTTGACGGTATCCGTCGTATGCATCGCGCCCGCAAGGAATCGATGGCAATTTCGTCCGGTATGGGTGCTGATGAACTTAAAGAATCCCCGCTGGATGACGAATACAACCCGGAACTGCCGAACGGTGGCGCCCGCATTGTCTCCCAGGGCACACTTGAAGAGCGGGGCTATGTAACCCGAGATACCTCTGAACTGGTCAACACCGAAGACGACGAGGTAGAACCGGAAAACGGGTGGGGCGCCATCGATGAGGAGCCTGAAGAACGGCAGCCGGAAGCGGCTGCCCAGACCTTCGCAGCACCTGAACCGGAACTCAAACCCGAGCCGCAGCCACCGGTAGTGACCTCCGAAGTGGAAGAAGATACTGCCCGCCGTGAGGCACCAGAGTCGCGCAGCAATCAGCCGCTGGCGGGTGCTAACCGCCCGGAAGCCCGCGAAGTTCTGGTTATCAATGTGTTGTCCCGTAGCGGAGAGGAATTTTCCGGCCCGGTACTCAAGAAACTGTTTGAAGCCTGTGGCCTTGAGTTCGGCGACCTGGACATCTACCACCGCCACGAAGGTGCAGATACCACCACGCCGGTTCAGTTCAGTGTAGCCAGCGCGGTAGAGCCCGGCACCTTCCGCCCGCAGGATATGCCCGCGATGAAAACGCCCGGTATCAGCTTCTTCATGAGCCTGCCCGGGCCGTCAAACGCCATGCAGGCCTTCGAGTTCATGCTGGAAACCGCCCAGACGGTGGTCCGCAACATGGGTGGTGAGCTGAAAGACGAGCGCCGTAGCGTGATGACACCGCAAACCATCGAGCATTGCCGCCAGCGCATCCGTGAATTCGAGCGCAAACAACGTTCCCATCGGGCCTAACACCCAGCCAGGACTCCCGACCTGATGACCAAAGCTTCTGCAGAAATCCAGCAGCGCGTAGCCGAGCTACGCGCGACTCTTGAAGACCATAATTACTATTACTACGTTCTGGACGACCCCAGAATCCCCGATGCGGAATACGACCGGCTGTTCCGGGAACTCCAACAGCTGGAGCAGGAGCACCCTGAGCTGGCCTCGGACGACTCGCCCACCCGCAGGGTAGGCAGCACCCGCGACACCAGCTTTGCTGAAGTGACCCACCGGCTGCCCATGCTGTCGCTGGACAACGCCTTCAGCGAAGACGAACTCCGGGACTTCGACCGCAGAATCCGTGACCGCCTGAACACCGAAGACACCGTGGAGTACGTCTGCGAACCCAAGCTCGATGGCCTGGCGGTTAGCCTGCATTACGAAAACGGTTTGTTGACCCGCGCCGCTACCCGGGGCGATGGCTACACCGGGGAAGACATCACCGCCAACATCCGCACCATAGCTTCTGTACCCCTGAAACTCCGGGGCAGCGGCTATCCTGAGCTGGTGGAGGTTCGCGGTGAAGTCTACATGCCCAAAGCCGGGTTCGAGAAACTGAACCGGGGGCTGGAGGAGCAGGGTGAAAAGACCTTTGTAAACCCGCGCAATGCCGCCGCCGGCAGCCTTCGCCAGAAGAAGTCCACGGTCACTGCCAGGCGGCCGCTGGAATTCTGTGCCTACAGCATGGCGGTCACCGACGAAACTGTTCTGCCCGGCACCCATTGGGACAGCCTGCAACTGGTGCGCGACTGGGGCTTCCGGGTCAACCCGGAAATGCGCAAAGCCGAGGGCGCCGAAGCCTGCCTGCGGGCCTATAATGAGCTGATGGAAAAGCGCGACAGCCTGCCCTATGAAATCGACGGCATCGTATTCAAGGTAAACCGGCTGGATCTTCAGCAACAGCTCGGGTTTGTCTCCAGGGCGCCGCGCTGGGCGATTGCCCACAAGTTCCCGGCCCAGGAAGAGCTGACGGTTATCGAAGATGTGGAATTTCAGGTGGGCCGCACCGGTGCGGTTACCCCGGTGGCACGGCTGAAGCCAGTGTTTGTCGGCGGCGTGACGGTTTCCAACGCGACCCTGCACAACATGGACGAAATCCGCCGGCTGGATGTCCACATCGGCGACACGGTATTCATTCGCCGGGCCGGGGATGTGATTCCGAAGGTGGTTAAGGTGGTGCCGGAAAAGCGCCCGGATAACGCGCCTTCCGTGGCTATGCCGGCACATTGTCCGGTTTGCGGTTCCGACATTGTCCAGATTGAAGGCGAAGCCGTAGCCCGCTGTTCCGGTGGCCTGTACTGTCCGGCCCAGCGCAAAGAAGCCATCCGCCATTATGCCTCCCGCAAGGCCCTGGACATTGAAGGCCTTGGCGACCGGCTGATCGAAGTGCTGGTGGATGAAGGCATGGTGAGCACCGTGGCGGACCTGTACCGGCTGAGCAAATTCCAGCTGGCCAGCCTTGAGCGCATGGGTGACAAGTCAGCCGGCAACCTGGTGGCGGCCATCGACCGCTCCCGCAACCCGGTACTCTGGCGTTTCCTGTATGCGCTGGGCATCCGGGAAGTGGGTGAGGCCACGGCCAAGTCCCTGGCGTCCCATTTCGGAACCCTGGAGGCGATCGCCGGGGCGGATGAGGAAGCCCTGCAGCTGGTTCAGGATGTCGGCCCCATCGTGGCCGGTCATATCCGCAGCTTCTTTGACCAGCCCCACAACCAGGAAACCCTGCAAGCGCTTAAAGAGGCGGGTGTTAGCTGGCAGGAAGAGCAAGTGGTGGCTGCTGAAGAACAGCCGCTGAAGGGGGAAACCTGGGTGCTCACCGGCACCTTGTCGCAAATGACCCGTGACCAGGCCAAGGAAAAGCTGGAGCGGCTGGGGGCCAAGGTGGCTGGTAGTGTCTCGAAAAAGACGGCGTGCGTGGTCGCCGGGGAGGCGGCTGGCTCCAAGCTCGCAAAAGCCGAGCAAATGGGTGTGCCGGTGCTGGACGAAGATGGATTGCTGGCCCTGCTTAAGGAGCACGGCTTAGAGGGCTGAAGCCCGCTGGCCGGTGAATCTGAGAACTCGCGCAGATCCCCCGGCGAACAAATTGGCTACCATGACGTTGACCTGTAACGGTGTGTAAACCGGTTGCGCTGCATGCAACCGGGCACCGCCATAACAACAACGTCTTGAAACGGATTTTTGCATGCGTGCCGATTTGTTCTCCCGCACTTTTTCGACGGGCCGGCTTGCGGGCCTGGCTTTGGTTGCCCTGGCCGCGGCCGGCTGTAAATCCGAAAAGGATCCGGACGATCCCACCTTGCTGGGTGCCCCGCCCACCACCGCATACATCGGCGTCGAGTATTACTACAACTGGGGCGCCTACGGCGGCGACGGCATTCTCGATTATTCCCTGACCAATGCGCCCGCCTGGCTGGCCCTGGAAGACACCAGCAACAAGGCCCGGCAGGGCGTTATCATGCGCGGCGTGCCGGGGCTGAGCGGCGGCAGGCGCGGCCTGGGTGACCTCGGCAAAACCGAAAATATCGATATTGTTACCACCGATGGCCGCCTAGCCGGGTTCCAGCCATTTGATATCGAGGTAAAGCACAACCTGGTTACCGTGGAGGCGCCGGAGTTTACTGAAGGTGAATCACCGGAGATCAGTGCGCCCAGGGTCGAGCACTGTGCACTGCCGGATCTTGAGCCTGAAGGTGCCCATAGTCTTGGTAACGAAGGGGCCCAGCCAACCCGCCGGGTGTATGCCAAGGTCAAACTCGAACGCCCGTCTGTTACCCGCGTTTCCATTGCCTTCCAGTTGGAGTCGGACTTCGCCTGTGATGATCCTGTTGGCGCTATCTCCCCGGAATGCCACTCCGCCGACAGCAATATGGGCCGTGCCATCGTCGGCAAGGACATTGTGGCTCTCGGCAGTGCCTCGGACCACCCCGTTGATGAAGGCGGCAACAAACTGACCTACGTGACTTACCAGAAAGGCCCCGAAGGGTTTTACGACCGGGGTGTGGTCACTCTCGAGCCTGGTATCAGTGAATGTTATATCCCGCTGGAAGTGATAGACGACAAAGTCGCAGAAAGAGCCGAGCAGGCTCGCCTTGCCCTGACCGAAGTTCGCACGGGCCTGGCCTCTCTGGGCAATAACAACACGGGCGTCAGTACTAACCTTAGGATCGCGGATAATGAGCCGGTGGTTGCTTTGAGAACCCTCAATGGCGGCACCAGAGATACGCTCAATGTGGAAGCGGGTGTGACTGATCTGACCGGATTTACCTTCAACGAAGATCAGGTTTACACCGCCATACTGACCGGTGACCGGGAAGGTCAGGTCAATGTGAAGCTGGCGCTGAGTGAGCGGGGCTCTACTGTTGGCGCAGGGGATTTTCTGATTATTCAGGAATCTGGGCCCCTGGAGG
>Ga0209075_1000771_pt1 | contig 30889 bp, 30 predicted proteins | sample Stecom2011_FD_187523 | JGI IMG/M metagenome (GOLD analysis project Ga0209075, IMG submission 187523) | Agricultural soil microbial communities from Utah to study Nitrogen management - Steer compost 2011 (SPAdes) (version 2) | ecosystem: Environmental > Terrestrial > Soil > Agricultural land...
AAGGGATATAGGTGTAGTATCAACTGATTATGGGATAGCCATTGTTGAAGTTTTAGATAAGAAAACTTCTGTTAGACCTGTAGTGGTGAAGCTTACGAAGGAAATTCATACCCAAGCCTCTGTAGCAATGCAGTTGAAAGACAAAAGAACTTGGGGAGAGTCACCTATTTATTTAAAAACAGACAATAAGTTTAAAGCTGTACCTATAGGTTACCGTTCAAATGAAGGTCAGTTTGTTTCAGGAAATGAGCTAGCTATGTTTTGGACACAATCAATTAATGAAGAAGGGCTAGCTGCAACTGTCTACCTAGTAAAAAATGTAGAAAGTTTAGAAGCCAATTATTTTGATAAAGAAATCGGAATTCCAGTCCGATGCATAAAAGAAAAATAATTGGAATATATGATGTTAGACAAAAGACAACAGGTCTTGTGTCTAACATCATATGTCTATCTTTTTATTGATAGCTAGAGAATTTTATTCTTAACGAAATCGATTGTATTTTCTGTCTATTGTGGTTTATTCTTCATACAGTGAGCCTAAAATTTGATCAAAGAAACTCATTCCTGTCTCGCGTTTGCTTTTTGCCAGTTGTTTGTATTCAACTAATCCCCAAAGCATGAGTTCTTTCAAGAATATGCGCTCTTTTACATCGCTTTCCGAAATGTATTTATTTATAGCTTCGTCCAAAGGCTCGATTTTTTCAATTTGCTTAGCGTAAGCTTTGTCATTGGAGTTGTTTGTCAATTCGAAATCGTTGTCGTCCATAAACCAACTTACTATCGCATCGAATTCATCAGTAACTCCAGGCTTCTTTAATTTCAAGATCGGACGAAACAATTCGTTGAATGTCGTTTTAATAGCTGCTCCAATCAATTGATTAGCTACTGTTTCGGCTCCTAATTGTTCTCCTTCATACACCAATTCAACTTTGCCTGTAATGGCAGGAGTAATGGCTTCAAAATCCGACATGCGAATTGTAGTTTTGCTTTCACCATTTTTCAACATGCGCAGTTCAGCTGCTGAAACTAAGTTTTCATACATAGAAATACTCATTCGGGCAGAAACACCACTATTGGCATCAATATATGGAGAAAGTCTCGCTTCAAATACAATTTGCTCTAATAGAGATTTAGCCGTTTCAGGAACAAATATATTCTCGTTCTTTACTTCTGAAATCACCTCTTGTTGGGTTATTTTTTTGGCGATTTCTATAGTTTTTGGATAATGCGTTAAAATTTGAGATCCAATTCTGTCTTTTAATGGCGTTACAATACTTCCACGGTTGGTATAATCTTCTGGATTGGCTGTAAACACAAAGCTGATGTCTAAAGGCAATCTCATTTTAAATCCGCGAATTTGAATATCTCCTTCTTGTAGAATATTAAACAAAGCAACTTGAATTCGGGCCTGTAAATCTGGAATCTCATTGATAACAAAGATACTACGGTTTGCACGTGGAATCATTCCGTAATGGATCACGCGTTCATCTGCATAGCTTAATTTCAGCGTGGCAGCTTTTATTGGATCGATGTCTCCAATTAAATCTGCAACTGTAACGTCAGGCGTTGCTAACTTCTCGTAAAAACGGTCATTTCTGTGCAACCATTCTATTGGAGTATCTTTTCCTTTTTCAGCTACCAAGGATCTTCCAAAGTGTGAAATAGGAGAGAAAGGATCATCGTTAATTTCAGAACCTGCGATATAAGGAATGTATTCATCCAGTAATTCGACCATCGCTCGCGCAATTCTAGTTTTTGCTTGCCCTCTCAATCCAAGTAAATTAATATCATGCTTAGAAAGAACTGCCGAAATGATTTGTGGTATCACCGTGTCTTCGTATCCGATAATTCCTTCGAAAATTGGTGTTTTATTTTTAATTTTCTCAATGAGGTTTTCACGGAGCTCATCTTTTATAGAGCGGGATACATAAGCTGATTTCTCAAGTTCTCCAAATGTTTTTATATCGGTATAATTTATCTTTTGATTCATTTTATCTGATGTTTCTTTTTTTATTTTTCTTGTAATCTTCGAAGATCATTTGACCTAATCCTTTTAATCCTGTATAGAATGCTTTTCCTTGATTCGCTTCAGTGAAGTCTTCAACAAACTGTGTTAAATACGGATCTTGGGCAATCATAAAAGTGGTAATTGGAATACCCAACTTTCTGGCTTCCTTGGCTTTATTCATGCACTTATCTGTAATGAATGGGTCTAAACCGTTACTGTTCATATAGTATTGTCCATCCGGCATATTCAAACAGCTCGGTTTTCCATCGGTAATCATAAATATCTGTCTGTTCGCTTGCTTCTTGCGGCGTAAAATGTTCAATGCCAAATCTAACCCTGCAACAGTATTTGTATGAAAAGGTCCAACTTGTAAATACGGTAAATCCTTTACGGTAATAGGCCAAGCGTCATTTCCAAAAACAATAATGTCTATACTGTCTTTCGGATAGCGTGTTTTAATGAGTTCTACCAAGGCCATCGCAACTTTCTTTGCAGGCGTAATTCGGTCTTCTCCGTACAAAATCATACTGTGACTGATGTCTATCATCAACACTGTACTCATTTGTGCAGAATGGTGGGTATCGTGAACAACTAAATCTTGCTCTGTCAAACGAAAATCATCAATTCCATTATTTGTAAACGCATTTTTTACACTTTCGGTAATTGCAATTTGATCTATACTGTCTCCAAAGGAATAGTTGCGTAAATCTCCAGTCTTGTCTTGACCTGCTCCAGAGTGTTTCGTCTTGTGATTTCCTTTTCCAGATTTCTTTAATTCTCCAAAAATTTGATCTAAAGCACGCTGACGAATCACCTGCTCTGTTTTGGCTGTAATCACCAATCCTTTCCCATCAGGGGTGTCTTCATCGTCTTTAATGTAGCCGTACTTCTTCAGGTCTTCAACAAAATCTTCTTGGGTATATTCATCTGTAAATAGATTGTATTCTCTATTTAATTGGTCCATCCAATCCAACGTTTCATCTATATCTCCAGAAGTATGGACAATCAATTCTTGAAATATTTCAAGCAGACGTTCAAAAGGAGATTGCTCTTCCTCTTCATACTTGGTAAAAGTAAAACCTGTTTTTTTGATGATGTCTTTATCGTGTTCAGCCATTGTATTGTCTTTAGCAACATTGCACAATTCGTGCGAATCACTTTTAACATAACAATAAAGTAGGAATATAGTTTACAGAAATCGTAATTCTATATTCCTACTCGCACGTATCGCAATACATTCTTTTTATTTGATAATTTCGTTTAATTTGAAAATTATTCTCTATCAATTCGCACCAACGTCTTTGATTGGTTTTTAATGCTTTTTCATTGACCTCGATATAAGCATCTGAAAGTTGGTGAATACTAATGGCATGCATTGTTTCAGTGAGAATAAATAATCCATCTTCATTCAAATTATCTTGTCTATAATGAGCCAGTAAATAATCTATCGTCCATTCAAATGCACCCCATTTGTTGAAGAATAATGCCAATCTAACATCATCTTCTTTTCCTAGTGCGCTGTTCTTAAAATGATTTGAAATGAAATGGAAAGATTGAGAAAGAAGCTTAGTGTCGTTTATTTGGCCGTAATATTTAATAAATGTGAGGTACTGATTCAGAATAAGTTCAGTCTTTAGATTCGCAAAATTAATTTTCTCAATTTTTAATGGATGAATTACATTTGAGAGTCTTTCTGAAGAAACATCCCATGAATCTAATAATTGATTCCCAACGAGCGTGTATAAGTGCATTAAATTATGATGTGCAGGAGCGTCTAGTTGATCCAGTTTATATAGATATGCGTTCATAAATTCGGTAACAGAGTAGGGGTCATTATAGTAATGAAATGATAAAAGTGCTGTGTAATTCCCAACTAATCGCGGATGCATTTTTATAAATTCAATAATCTGATGTTCGAATAGGATACTGGGATTGTAGTCTGAGGAATTATACATTTCATAAAGCGCTTTATTAGCAAGTTTTATATTCTTTGTTGCTACAGCCGTTCGAAGATTAAATTCTCCAAGTGTTCCATGACTCTCATTATAATCATTTAGGTAGTTGATAATTGCAATTGATTTTCTTTGACTCAGAAGCAAAGAGTCCCATGCCACTAATGTATCTCTTTGGGATAAAAACAACCTTAAAGAATCACGGGGTAGTTTGGCCAAGGAGTCCAGTCCAAAATAATTCAATTGAAAGTCCATTTTTTCCCAATTCTCTTTTGCATCAATTGAGAATTTATCAGAAGAAATACCAAGTCTAGCTTGAAGTTGATCTTTAATATACTTCGCGCGAGATTGATGCAGATACACGTTGTTTATAGAATCCCCTTCAACAGAACTATAGGTGTTAATGTGAATAGAATGGATGGGGTCAGGATAATTCATAATTGTAGGGTAGGCAATTGCATTCGTAATGTTAGTTTTAAAATTGAAGTTTACGATTTGAGAACGTACCACTCCTTTCTTGACTAATTCAACCATAGGTTCATCAGATATGATAGGTTCGATGGAACGCAAGGTATAATTTTTAAATGAAATCTTTATTGGATAGGTGGATCTGCAAGCTCTGCCATTTTTTATGATGACAATCGAAGCAGAATATTCGATTGCGTTAATATGATCGGGTATTTCTCCAATTTTTGTAATCAACCTATAATCTCCTAATGCTCTATTGTTTTCAATCATCTCTTTGGAATAAAAAGGTTTGAGCAAAATACCATCATGTATTGGAGAGTAATCCAACTCGTTTGGTTTTCCACATGCTAATTGAGTGGGGGAAATAAGGTCTACTGCAATACCATCTCTTGGATCAGAAAATACTTCCTTAAAGCTTTCGATATTATGATAATAAAGAATTACGTTTTTCCCTTCAATTTCTATGTTATTTCCCATAGTAAGTATTTGATTGGAATACATTTTAATTTCCTCTTCACAATCTCTTGGGTGGTTATAGAGTCGAAATGAATTTGTTGAAAGCTGATTGAGTACTACATAGCCTTTTGTTCCGAAAACATGAGTAGCATATATAATGTTTTTTTTCGGGTCTCTTTTGAATCCTAAATCACCATATACAAATTCAGGTTCAGTCATGTTGGCATAGTGACCTGGTGAGTTTTTCCAGGAATTAAACATTTCCTCAGCCAAAGCAATAAGATCTTTTTTATTGTTTGGAATGTTTTGAGCTGTTGTGTGGAGAACATTTTCACCAATAACATTAAAGATTTCCCCTTTGAATGCAACAACCCGTTTATGCGGAGTACGGTATTTTGAAAGCTTTTGATTGTGAGTGAGAATATCATTTTTTACCATGTATTCACTGTGAAATTCAGCAGCTTTTCTTAAAGTGTCATTAAAAAGTAGTGGCTTTAATCCTTTGCTTTCTCTTAGCTCGTTTATCATTCCTGAAAGCTCCTGACGCAGAATTTTTTTGTCTTTATTAGAGAGCTGAGAAAAACTGAAAAATGGAACTAGAAATAATAAAAAAAGGATAAGTCTGTTTTTCATGTTTTTACTGAGCTTAATCTACTTGTATACGGTTAAATGCTAATATTTATCTTTTAGTAATGTATGTCTGTTCTATCAAATTTAACAAACTTCCTCAATACTTCATTAAATTTACCTAGCTCTTCTTTACTTCAAATAGAATTTATTTACACCTTAAGAGTATTGTTTCATGAGGACCATCAGATTGTAATTAATTCCATTCTTAATTATCTCCCTTCAAGAATAAACTCCACCGCCAAATCCACATGCAACCCTGTCGTATCTATTAATTGAAACTTTGTTTCTTCTTGTTTAATCAACATCGGTAATTCTGTACAGCCCATAATCATAGCATCAGCTCCCTTGGATTGCAAAACTTTCATTTGATTCAAAAAGTAAGATTTCGCTTCATCTGAAAAAACACCTTGTGTCAATTCTTTGGAAATATAATGATGGACTCTGTCAATATTTTCTTCATCAGGCAAAGTAATTTCGAGTGGGTAATTGTTTTTCAGATAATCTTCCAAGAACTTCTTTTTTACCGTTGGCTTTGTACCTAGAAGTGCAAGATTCTTAAAGTTGTTTTTTACCGCATAATCTCCAATCGCTTTTCCAATATGCAGAATAGGAACATCAATTTGAGATTGAACGAAATCATAAACCATGTGCGGTGTATTGGCACAAATTAATATTCCTTCAGCTCCAATTGAAATCAATTCTTTCGAAATTCTCAAGTATTCATTCTTGATTTTTTCTTCATCTCCCGAACGCATTAACGCAATATTCAAACTGTATAAAAGCAACTCAGGATTCTGATCAGCACCAATCACATCCCCAACTTTCTCATTGATCATCCGATAATAATCTATCGTAGAATGATAAGACGTCCCTCCAATTAATCCCAATTTCTTCATCGCTTTATTTTTTTAATTAACTGCTAACAATTATAACCATCCCTATCGCGTTAACCATTAACCATTAACCATTAACAATTAAATACTACTTCTCAAAAACAATACTCCAAATCCCCCTTACTTCATTATCCCCATACCCCGTAGCCTTATCTTCTGGATATAGATCAGAAAGCATCGCTAAAGTCTCAGGCTTCACCACTTCATTTTTCGTTCCGTGACATTGTAAACACATTTCATTGGTCAAAATTGGATAGTAAAAATGAATTTGCTCTCCTTTGATTTCAACATTCGGTTGAATATCTTTTCCTGTTTTCCCTTCTGCAACTAAATTTTTATAGAACTGAATTTGCTCTAATTCTTTGGCACTCGCAGCATTATTCGGATTACGTGGTTTATCACTTACCCTTGTGATTGTTGCATTATGCACTTGACTCATGCTGTCAGTAAGTGACATTGCTTGAACATTACAAAATGATAAGGCATGTTCTGTTCCGCCTTCCATAATCGCTCCTGTAAGATTTTTCCCCAAGACCTGTTTTGTGGTAACAGCATAATTAAAACCAATATCGCTGTATTTTTTAATTTCTTCCTCATTTTGCTGTTGTAAAACTAAATCAAGAGAATCTTGTTTCGCTTGTTCTTCATTCGTCCCTTCTTGGTCTGTATAAGTTGTACAAGCAGCAAAGAATAATGGACTAATCAATAGAAATACTAATTTTTTCATGTTTCAGGTTTATTTCAGTTCAAAGATAAATGTAATGAATCAGAATGAATGAAACAAAAGTCACAATGAATGACTGTTGTGATTCACATTATTGGGGAGGAGCATAGTGTGTTGAGGCAAGATAAAACGACTAATTCGTAATTGGTAATTGAATCATTCGTAATTGACTAATTCGTAATTGTTAATTGTTAATTGTTAATTTTGCCCTATGAATGAAGCGGAACAACAAAAATATTTACAAGCCACATCAATTCTAGAAGTCGATCATAATAGTACAAAAACGTTGATAGCGGATATCGACAAGTCTTTAACTAAAAAAGAACAAGCAATTGCTTTGTATTATAAGGTTAGAGATGGATTTGTTTACAATCCTTACCATTTAGATTTACGTCCAGAAGGCTTGAAATCAAGTGTCATAATGCAAAAAGATCGCGCTTGGTGTGTTGAAAAATCTATTGTTATGGCCACCGGTTTAAGAGCATTGGGAATTCCCTCAAAGTTAGGCTATGGAATTGTTGTAAATCATATTGGAGTTGAGAAGTTAACCCGTGTATTGCGACGAGAAGAGATTGTTTTTCATGGCTATGTTTCTGCTTTTATCAATGGTAGATGGGTGAAATCAACTCCTGCTTTTGATCCTCTTATCTGTAATTTGGCTGGGGTCGATCCATTGGAGTGGGATGGAGAAAATGATGCTTTATTTCAAGCCTATCAAGGAGACCAGAAGTTCATGGAGTACACTCATTTTTATGGAGAATTTGATGATGTGCCTGTTGAACTGATGAATGCAGAGATGGAAAAATATTACCCGCATCTTTTTGAAGAGGAACATAATTCCCGTAACTTTTCATTCTTTCATTTAAAAAGTTAGAAATGTGTTACAATGTTCAACAAAAAGCAACAATAAAACAGTTAACAGAGCAATTTAAGGCTCAGTTTAAAATGCCTTCATTATACAATCCCAAAGAGAACATAAACGGTTTTGATTTTCCTTTGTTGCCTGTTCTAAAGGATGACTCCCCCGATGTATTTCAGTTTTTGAATTGGGGATTGATTCCGCATTGGGCAAAGGATGAAGATATGCGCAAGAATACACTTAACGCAAAGCTAGAAACGATAGGGGAGGTAGCCTCTTTTAAAGACATCAATGAACAACGTTGTATTTTACCTGTTACTGGATTCTATGAATGGAAATGGTTGGACAGCAAAGGAAAACGCAAAGAGAAATACCGCATTCAATTGAAGAATGAACCTGTTTTTGGTCTCGCAGGACTGTATAATTCATGGACCAATCCACAAAATGGTGAGATTGTAGATTCGTTTTCTTTATTGACCACTTCCGCCAACGAAATTATGGCTGAAATTCACAACATCAAAAAGCGCATGCCGCTTATTATGGATACTCAACAAGCCAAAGAATGGTTGAGCAAGGGCGATATTCAGTTGAATGATGATTTATTGACAGAATGTATTGAAAGTGACGGACAGTTGGGGTTGTTTTCATAAAGTTGATTTACAATCCGCCGTAAAACTAACCAAATCTTATTTACTCTATATTTTACTCTAAGTAAATCCAAGCTTTGCGCCCTTTTTGTTTAAAACCGAGTACCACAGGGACTAACCCAACTCAATCTAAGCTCCAAAACAAATGTTCTCCAAAACCCTATTTTCTAAAACCTACAGCTTACAGCCAAAAGCTTATAGCTCTAATGCCTCCATAATCTCCTCAAAATGTTCCGGAATCTGAGCTTCAATAATGAGTATCTCCTCTGTAAATGGATGTTTCATTTTCAAGTCTTTAGCATGTAGTAACATTTTACTTAGGTTGAACTCTTTTAAAAATAGTGCATTCTGCTTGTTGCACCCATGCGGACGATCACCAATTATTGGGTGACGTAAATGATTCAAATGTTTTCGAATTTGATGCATTCTCCCTGTTTTAGGAAAAGCTTCGATTAAAGAATAGCGAGATGTTTCAAATTTTCCAAAAGCCAAAGGAACTTCAGTCTGTTTTAGCAAGCGAAAATGTGTGACAGCTTCTTGTTCTTTTCCACTTTCATTGATTAAGGGATGGTCTACTATAATTTCTTCAGGGAAAAAGCCGCGAACGATAGCGATATATCTTTTTTGAGTATCCTCAGCTTGCATAGCCAATTGAAAAGGATGTACAAATTCTTGCTGCTTGGCAAAGAGTAGAATTCCCGATGTTTTTCTGTCTAAACGGTGAATGGGAGTAACCTGATACCCGACTTGATCTCGCAATAATTGCAAAGCGAATTCCTTTGCATCTCTGGCTAGTTTTGTGCGATGCACAAGTAATCCCGCAGGTTTATTGATTGCAATGATGTACTCGTCTTCGTAGACTATTTCTAATTCTGTATCCACTGTTTTGTATCTGTTGTAAAATTAGATTAATTTCACTTATAAAGTAGACAGAAGTCAATGAAGTTCACTTTGTTTTTATGCCCAAATATTATTAAAATAGATAAATTAACGATTATTTTCTTTTCAAAACATAACTGTTCATATAAGAATGTCTATTTTTAGTCAAACTCACTTATGAAAATCTTAAAAAGAATTCTAGTTGCTATTTCTGTGATTTCAGCCTTTTATGTGGCTGGAGTTTTTATGCTAGAATCTTATATTGAAAAACAATTGAAAGAAGAAAATCAATTGTCCTACAGTGAATTCAAAATGAGTTTTTCAGGGAATATTGTTTTTAAAGATTTCAAATTTGTAAATGAATTAATCGAAGTAGAAGCAGAAGATGTAAAACTGACCATCGGTTTAATGAAACTTATCGCTTCTGATACAATCTTGATTAGAAAGAGCGTTGTGAATAATGTCAAGTTTAATTACTTCAAAATAGATGTGGATACTGCAAATGTCGATTCCACTAAAATGAATAAGCCAAAGAAAAAGAACAGAAAACCTTTTGCATTAAGAAAAATTGAAATTACGGGTCTTGACTTTTATTCTATTGATGGTGAAGATACACTGTCAAGAATATTGGGCGCTAATTTACAAGCGAAGCTTAAAGACTTCAATAAGATCAGCTTTGATCAATTGGAAAAATTAAGTTTTTCGTATCTGCGTCAAAAAACAGGCGGCCTTCATGATATTTCGTTTAGTCAATTAAAATATGAAAAGAACACAATTAATATAGACACATTAAAAGTGTTCACACGCTATTCAAAATCTGATTATATCAATCACATTCCCGAGCAAAAGGATCATGTAGAAATGGTAGCCAATGGACTAGTCATTGACAGTGTTGATTTCGACATCCATGATAATCAATTGAAAAAAAGCAGCTTTAATGAAATCAAAATAGCTTCACTTTTACTAGCTGTTTATAGAGATAAAACAATTCCTGTATCCACCAAGCACAAACTTACTTATGGACAGATGATTCAAAATCTAGGTTTTGAAATTGATGGTAAAGCTTTAGACCTTGAAAATTCCAGTATCAATTATACGATGATGGGGGAGGATAGAAAGTTGAGTGAAATTGATTTTAAAAAGGTAAATGTTAGGTTAACTCATATTCACAATATTCCAACTAAAAATCAAAATGCAATTCTTAAAGGAACCTTTTCTTTAAGTCCAAAATCAATTATAGGAGTTGATATTTCATATAATCAATTTGCAAATGTGGAGACTTTTCAAATGGATGTTCATGCTAGAAATATTGAAACAAGTGCTGTGAATAGTATGTTAAAACCAGAAGTGAATGCAGAGTTAAATGGATTAATTAAAGTGCTGAAGTCACACATGGTCTCGAAAGGGAATGCTGATGGAACTTTTACTGTTCACACTCATAATATTAAGTTAAACATATTCAAAAAAAATGGTAAGGAACGAAAAGTAGTCTCTTTTTTAGCGAGTAAATTTTTAAACCCACCTTTAGAGAAGAATAGTGAAATTGAAGATTTCGAACGTGATCCGACAAGGTCTATGTGGCATTATATGTGGTATTTTGTCTTAGAAGGTCTTAGAAAAACGATCTTGTAATTTTTTTTGATTAAAGGCGATTTGTTTTTTTTGTGAATTTTAAATCACCCAACAAATACTAACTTGTCCACACATTAAATTATAAGTTATTCCATGCAACAGAATCCAAAGGTTTCTATTTTAATTCCAGCTAAAAACGAAACCCATTTTGTTAAAGACTGTTTACATTCTATTCAAAAACAAACCTTTCAAAATTGGGAGGTAATTCTTGTTGATGATCACTCTACTGATGATACAAACAGTATTGTAAAATCCATTGCGGAGAAAGATTCTCGTATCAAATGCCTTATGAATCAGGGTCAAGGTATAATTTCAGCACTGCGAACTGCTTATGAATTAGCGAGTGGAGATTTTATTACCCGAATGGATGCGGATGATTTAATGCGACCAAATAAAATAGAAGTCTTATACAATGGATTAATAAAACACGGTAAAGGTCATGTCGCTGTAGGAGGTGTTCACTATTTTGCTGAAACAAATTTGAAATCTGGATTTAAGAATTATCAAAAATGGTTGAATAAACATACAGCTGCTGGTACTAATTTCACAGACATATTTAAAGAATGCGTCATTCCTTCACCTTGCTGGATGCTGTCAAGAGAAGATTTAGATGGAATCAATGCCTTTAATGAAGAACGCTATCCTGAAGACTATGATTTGGCTTTTCGAATGTATGCCAAAGGCTATGAAGTGATACCAACTGACCAAGTTCTGCACGATTGGCGTGACTATGCAACCCGTACATCTCGAACGAGTGATACATATAAAGAATATACGTTTACTGAAATTAAGTGGTACTATTTTAATTTATTGCACCGCGATTCAAGTAAACAATTGCTTGTTATGGGAACAGGATACAGAGGAAAAAAAATAGCGCATCATTTGATTCAGTTAGGCATTGATTTTTTATGGATCTCAAATAACGATGAAAAGATAGGGAAACACATTTACAATCAAATGATTTATGATTTATCAATGGATTTGGATTGGAAGAATATTCAGTGCATTGGTACAGTCGCTTCTGAAATGGGTAAGAAATTCTTAGAAGACCTAATAGAAAGTCATGGGGGAGAAATGAATAAAGAATTGTTTCATTTTTGTTAATGGAATAGATGTTTAAGAGTTGAATAATCAGTACATCAATAATTTATTTTCCGTAGATAAAAACTATTTTTAACCATCAATATCTTTATATTAGAACTTTATAATTTACTGAAGAACATTTATGGAAGAAGAAAATAGATCTTTGACACCAAAGGTATTTATGCGGAATATAAATACGATTTATATGGTGTTGTTTATGAGCATGATGGTGTTTGGAAGTTTTACTTTATTCAACACTGTAGCTTGGGATGCAGATTTCCCACCTTCAGAAGATGTGTTTTTGATAATTGTTCCCATAATATTTTTTATTGGAGTTGTTTTAGGACGTATACTTTATAAAAGAAAACTAGATAACTTAGCTAATGTAAGTCTGTTGAAGGATAAGCTTCAAGGCTTGAAAACAGCTTTGATTATTAAGTTTGCACTTGTAGAAGGTCCTTTTCTTATTGGTTTAGTAGCCGCATTTTCAACAAGTAATATTTTTTACATGATGTCTTCAGGTACTTTGGTAATGTATTTTTTAACGCTTAAACCTACAAAATCTAAAATCATAAAGGATCTTGACTTGAACAAAGAATTAATACTTCAATTTAATGATGATAATCAAATTTTAAATTGAAAAACCCATTAAAAACACGACCGAAAAGCAGAAAGAGGAAGCTCTTGTTCTTGCTGGTTATAATAGTAATTGCGCCAGTTATTTTAGCGGTGTCATCTGATGCAATTGTTGAAAATTCCGCCAAAAATAAAACATTCAATACTTTAGAAAACGTCCCTGTCAACAAGGTAGGTATGGTTTTGGGGACTGCAAAATACCGAACAGCAGGTGGAATCAATCTTTATTTTAAATACAGAATTGAAGCTGTAGTAGAATTATATAAAAGTGGAAAAATCAGCTTTATTCTTGTCAGTGGAGATAACAGCACTAAATATTACAACGAACCTGAAGCGTTTAAGGAAGAGTTGATCAAAAATGGAATACCAGAGGATAAAATATTCTTAGACTATGCTGGATTCCGAACTTTAGATTCCGTAGTACGTGCTAAAAAAATATTTGGACAAAGTAAAATCACCATTATTTCTCAAAAGTTTCACAATGAAAGAGCGGTTTATCTAGCCGAAAAACATGGGATCGAAGCAATAGGATTCAATGCAAAAGACGTCTCTAAAAACTATGGTTTTAAAACTCAAGTCAGAGAATATTTTGCAAGAACTAAAGCAATTATTGATGTTGTTTTTGGTGTTGACCCCAAGTTCCTGGGAGAATCAATAGAGATCAAATAGGTTTGTCATTCCGAAGAAGCCCGCGACTGAGGAATCTCACTTTATTGCTTACCGTCATTTGATTATGAATTTAATGTATCGCGACTGAGGAATTATCTGATCCCTACAGGGTTATTTCAGCAGAACTTTAACTAGAAACAACTAAGATAAGCGATCTCTTTTTTCAGGGTGTAATTTATAATCAGTCTAACAATAATAATGTTTTTAAATCTATTTCAAAAGAGTAGTTTTGAACTAAACGATTCAAGTTATGAAAATAAAGAATTACTCTCGTATCTATAGAATATTGCATTGGGCAATTGCTGTTTCTTTTACGCTTTTGCTTATTACTATTTTTCTTCGATTAACTTGGATGAATAAGTTCAACATTGCCGAAATTATTGGCGATTTTCTAAAGAATACAGGACAAAGTTTATCAGATGATGATTTGATCGTTTTGGCAAAGAAAATTAGAAAACCAATGTGGAATTGGCACCTCTATTTTGGATATGTGCTAACAGGATTGTTTTTTATCCGATTCACCATTCCTTTATTTGGTATTATGAAATTTCAGAATCCAACAGAAATGAAACTAAGAGGAAAAGAGAAGTTCCGCAGATGGGTTTACATCATTTTCTATATTGGCGTTACAATTTCTTTAATCACAGGATTAATTATCGCATTTGGACCTAAAGCTTATAAAAAAGATATGGAATTTATTCATGTTAAATCACTGCTCTATTTAATTCCGTTTATTGTTCTGCATTTAGGTGGAGTTTTGTACGCTGAATTTACCAGTCAAAAAGGAATCATATCTAAGATTATCAGTGGTTCTAAGTCTGATAATTGGGAAAATCACTAATAAATTCGTATGTTTGCACAGGTTTTTTTGAAAACCAAATCTGAAAAGTCTCCTTTGGGAGTTACCTGCTTTTCACTTTAGCATTGTGTTTTTATAAATGCTAATTTTAAATTTAATCGAACGAATTTTAGTCGATTATTTAATAAAAGTCTTCGCTTAAGACTTTTTATTCTGTATTTCACAGGTTTTTTTAATTAAAAGCAACTATTAATTTCACTTGTTTCTGATTGTGCAATATCTTGGAAACGAGTATAAAAACTATATTCAATTATGAGCAAAAAACGTGTAGGTATTATCGGTGCAGGTCCAAGTGGATTAGCACAACTTAGAGCATTTGAATCCGCAAAGAAAAAAGGAGTGGAAGTTCCTGAAATTGTATGTTTTGAAAAACAAAGTAACTGGGGAGGAATGTGGAACTATTCATGGAGAACTGGAGTAGGGTAGTATGGTGAGCCAATTCACGGAAGTATGTATAAATATTTATGGTCGAACGTGCCAAAAGAGTGTTTGGAGTTTTCGGATTATTCTTTTGATGAGCATTTTAAAAAACCGATTTCTTCTTATCCGCCAAGACCTGTTCTTTTTGATTATATCCAAGGAAGAATTAAAAAAGACAATGTGAGGGATTACATTCGCTTTGTTACCACTGCAAGATGGGTGAGTTTTGATGAAACGACAAAGAAATTCACATTGATATTGGATGACCTTAAGAACAATAAAACATATTCTGAAGAATTTGATTATTTAGTTGTTGCTTCAGGACATTTCTCTACACCAAATATGCCTTATTTTAAAGGAATTGAAAATTTTCCTGGGAACGTAATCCATGCCCACGATTTTAGGGGGGCGGATCAATATAAAGATCAAGACCTCTTACTTATTGGAAGTAGCTATTCTGCCGAAGATATTGGAGTACAATGTCATAAGCATGGTGCCAAATCAGTGACTTTAAGTTACAGAACTAATCCAATCGGTGTGGCTTGGCCTGAAGGAATCAAAGAAATGCCTTTGGTTACTCACTTTGAAGACAATGTAGCTCATTTTAAAAATGGGAAAACTGAAAAGTATGACGCGGTAATAATGTGTACTGGTTACCAACACAAATTTCCATTCTTACCAGACAACATGCGTTTGAAAACTAAAAACAACTTGTATCCTGATAATTTATACAAAGGTGTTTTCTTTAATGAATTACCACAATTGATTTATCTAGGTATGCAGGATCAATATTATACTTTTAATATGTTTGATACGCAAGCTTGGTTAGCACGTGACTATATGTTAGGTGAATTCAAGCTGCCTTCAAAAGAGGAAAGAAGAAAGGATATTGATTTATGGTTAGAAAGAAACGAAATGCTGAAGGATGGACATGATCATGTTGATTTCCAATCGGATTATATACGTGATATCATGAAGCTTTCAGATTATCCAGACTTTAGTGTAGATAAAGTAGCGGTGATGTTTAAGGAATGGCTTAACGATAAGGAAGAAAGTATTCTTACCTACAGAGACAAAACTTACCAAAGTGTTGTAACTGGAACAATGGCTGCAGAACACCATACTGATTGGATGGATGAGATGGATGACAGTAAAGAGCGTTATCTTTATGAACCAGAAGAAGAAGAGCCAGACGATGTGAAAATGAATTCTGACCACATTTAGAATTGAGTTTTATTTTATTTATATACTGGGGCGATTAGTAAATCGCCCCATTTTTCTGTCTAAATTTGTATGTTATGAAACGTCTTTTAATAGATTCTCCACAAAACAAACTCTTTCAAGAAGCTTGGGAATTATATCTCAATGCTTTTCCTATTGATGAAAGAAGAGAACTTGATTTTCAAGCGAAAATCATGAATCAACGTGAATATCATTTTGAGCTTATTTATCTAGAAAATGTGTTTGTCGGCTTTATTGCTTGGTGGCAGTTTAATCAATTGCGATTTGTTGAGCATTTTGCAACATTAGAAAAACACCGTGGAAAAGGTTATGGTAAATTGATTCTTCAGAATTTCCTGTCCGAAAGCAATGAACAAATTATTTTAGAAGTTGAGCATCCTAATACAGATTTGGATCTCCGAAGAATTGGATTTTATCAACGTATAGGATTTAAGTTAAATCCTTTCGAATATCAGCAATTGCCTTTAAGGAAAAATGGAAAGAAAGTTGATTTACAAATTATGTCATATCCTGAGCTCATTGAAGAATCAACATTGAACAAATTTGAGAAGGATTTTAAAGAGAAATGTTATAATGATTATTTTGATTAATGGTTTGGGTTTGTACTGATAAAAAACTCACGTAATACCTATAAAAAACGCGAGAGAGAATGAACAGGCGTCCTTTCTCTCTCGCTAATCAACCTAACCTAACCACCTAAATCGATATAAAGGTAATAATTTGTTATTCCTAAACAAGGGTTTAATATAAAAAATATGTTAAATTTTATATAAAGTTGTTTTTTTTAGTGTTTTAGGGCTTTTTTTATAAATATGTTGAGCTTTATTTAACACAATGATCTTTTTTAATTACTTCTGGGTAGAATATAATTCCTTGCTAAAGGGCCTTCATTCATTAATAAGTCGAGAATTGATAAATTTGGATAGAATGGGTATTTATCTGAAAAAACTTGAATGTAAGTTTTCTGAACATCAGTATATTGCTTTTTGTCTAAGGCAATTCTAAAATCATCTGGTCCTTCAGGAATAACATATTCATTCGAAAATGAAATATTGATCTCTAAATCTAACCAGACCAATAGCTGCTTTAGAATTTTTAAGTTAAACCTGTAGAGTAATATTTCTTCTTGATAAATAAGCGCTTTTATTTGTGGGCCGTAGTAAAAAAAGTAGGGCGCATGCTTATAGCTACTTAAGATCGCCTTCCAATGGTCTTTCCGCCAATCTGTTTCGTGGGTAATCACTACGTCTTTTACAGCGCTTTTACTGCCTTCTGGTCGACTAACCGGGACGCTTAAATACATTGGACCGTTACTTTCTAAAATCTGAGTGCGGTTTCTCCAAGTTTGTTTTTTATAATGTTCATGCAAATCAATTACAATCTCATCGCGTGGTGCAATAGATTGGAAGTAAGGAATACTCCCGAAATAATTCGTAGAATAAATCATTATTTTATTCCAGTAAATAATCTATCCCAGCGTACTCCACCATTTGGATCTTTTGAATACCAAACCATAGATGCTTTTCCAACGATATGGTCTTCTGGAACAAAGCCCCAAACTCTAGAATCTGCTGAATTATAACGGTTATCTCCCATCATCCAGTAATAATTCATTTTGAAAGTATAGCTTGTTGCTTCTTTTCCATCTATGAAATATTTCCCGTCTTTCTCTGAGAAGTCATGTAATTCATAAGCCGTGATTACACGCTCATACCATGCCACATTATGGGCGTTTAATTCTATTGTAACTCCTTTTTTAGGTACCCAAAATGATTCAAAGTTGGCAACAGTATTGTTGTGCTCAAACGATTTTGGATAATAGTTCAAATTATTGACTTTCTCACCAGCTGACTGCGTTTTTACATCCGTTCTTTGTGGATTAACTAAGTTGAATTGAGCGTCTGGCTGACTCTTTTTAAGTGCTGCTAATTCATTAGCGGTCAGATTCATGATGCTTCCATTTCCGTAATAATCCCTATCTATTTCTAATCCAAATTTAGATTTCATAACCCTTGGAGAAGGCAATGTAATATTAGAAACTTGATATTGTAGATTCTGGAATTCGAAAATTGGTGCTTTTACTCCATTCACATATACTTGTGAATTTTCAATTCTTAATGAATCGCCGGCAATTCCAATGCAACGTTTAATGTAGTTTTCTCTTTTATCAACAGGACGATAAACAGCACCATAATGATCGATAAAAGTACCTTCTGCATTTGAGAAAGTTCTTTTGTTGACCGCTATTTCATAACGTGCTTTATCTCTCCAGTCTTCGATGTTATCTATAAAGTCTTGGTATAATCCATCAATTATTTTTTGGAGATTACGGTCGAGCTTTTGTGCTTCAACTTGCATTACACTGTCTAAAACAAGTCCTTCATATTGATCCGACAATTCTGTTCTTCTTTTTTGAAGTAAGGTATTGCTGTTCGGGATTTTACTTTTGTCTATGGATTCTTCAAATAGCCTACGTGCTTCACTGTTTACAATTCCATGATAATCGTGTCCCATTAATCCATTTGGCATTCGAGGGTCATATACAGCTGTATCTCCAGAAGGATAATTAAAGACAACAACGTCGAAGTTCTTCACTTCAGACCATCCTGGAAGTCGCGTATATTCTAATTTTTCAAATGAAGTATATGATTTAATATTTAGCCATGGAATAGTATTGTGAACAAGTGGGAAGGAGAGTGGGGTAACAGGAACTTTCGAGCCATACGCCATTTTATTCACCACTAAGAAATCCCCAACCAATAATGTTTTTTCCATCGATCCAGTTGGAATTTGAAATGGTTCAAAAACATAAGTTCTAATTCCACTTGCCGCAATTAAGGCAAATAAAATACTGTCTCCCCATTCTTTTATGATGGTTTTTCTTCCTTTTTTCTTTTTCTGTAAAGAACCCAATATCAAAGCAACGACATGTCCAATGATTGGTAAGGTTAGTAAAAGCACTAAATGATCTCCATTCTTTCTGCGTTCAATATCTTTCTGATTTTCCCAATCTGTTGTAAAATTCGCTTGTACAGTTTCATCATTGGCAATTTTTGCCATCAATAGAAATGGAAAGAATATTCCTTGAATGGTGTCCAATAATGAGAAGAATCCATGTTTACGGATGTAGCTAACATTAAAAATCATCCACATAAAAATATGAATCCCAGGAATAACCATTAAGAATGCCCACCAAGCTGGTTGACCAGCAATTTTTGAAGCAATTGCATAGTTGTAACCTGGAATTAATGCTTCCCATGATTTGCGTCCTGCTTTTGGAAAGCTTTTCCACCACATTGCGATATATGGATAGACTAGAAAAAATAAGTAAAAATATAATGCAGACATTGTTTTTAATTTTTAAGAAAGTTGTAATACATCTTTCATTGTAAATATTCCTTTTTTATTTTGAATCCATTCAGCAGCTATAACAGCACCTAAAGCAAAACCAGTTCGGTTATGCGCGTCGTGTTGAATGGATAATGTATCGATATTTGATTTGTATTCAATGCGATGTGTTCCTTTTACATCATGTTCGCGAATCGCTTCTATTTTAAGCGATGTATCCTTTTGTATTTTTTGATCACTTTCAGGAACGGCCGCTGAGCTTGCTGCAGCGCAGTACCAATCTGTGAGTTGAGAATAGTTTTCTGTTATTCCGTTTGCCAATGTAATTGCTGTACCACTTGGGGCATCTAGTTTTTCAGTATGGTGAATTTCTGTAATGCTTGGTGTATATTCTTTATAAGGCTCCATCAATTTTGCCAATTGTTCATTTAACTTAAAGAACAGATTAACGCCAATGCTAAAGTTTGAAGCGTGTACCAATGCACCTTTACTTTCTTCTACTTGGGATTTCACTTGTGAATATGCATCATTCCAACCTGTTGTTCCAACAATTGCAGGGATGTTATTTCGCAGTAAAAAATCTATATTGTCAAGTACGGAATGAGGAGTAGAAAAATCAATTGCAACATCAGCATTGTTGATCATTTCCTTGCTTAAAGGATTTACATCAGTTGCTTTTGCAATAACTTCGTGCCCACGAGAAAGGAGGATCTTTTCGATCTCTTTTCCCATTTTCCCATATCCAACAAGTACAACTTTCATAAAGCATTTGTTTTTTCTAGCATTACAAATTTAGTTTTCTCTTGCATAATATGGTCTTAATTAACGAAAATTAAGGCTTAAAGAGAGTCCAGGTGTATGAAAATCATGCATTCTGGGTTTTATACTCAAAGAAAGATCTTTAGAAATGTCAAAATTAACAAAATGGGCTTCTACATGTGCATCCAAGATGTTCAATCCATATACGGCAATAAATGCAAAAATCATTAAGTCCCTAGATCTTCTGGAGCCTTCGAATAATGTCAATATACCTTGATTGTCATAGGCTGAATATTCTGGAAGGTTGGGATTCGGAAAATCATTTGCTACTCTAAAAAGATACTCTTCTTTAAGCGTTTTTTGCTTCATGTGATTCTGAATTGCGAAATACCCTGTAACTCCAAGTCCAGCGTATATTATTGGAATTTTCCAAAATGCTTTTTTCTTTCCTTTAGGCATTGCGAGGTGATTGTATACCTGTCCACCTCCTGGAATCAATGAATATAACGCAGCCATTTTAGGAGAATGGGTGGTATCCTTAATTTTTTCAACAAACAAACTGTCCTTGCTATGGTTATCTGTAATATCCGATTCTTGAGCGTTTACAGCTATTGTTAGAAGAAGAGAAAGTACAAGAATTAATCGCATTCTTTTATTCGTTCAATATTTCAATAATTCTATTCAAGTCAACTTCAGAATTGAAATTGATAATGAGTTTACCATTTCCTGTAGGCTGTTTTTTGATTTGAACTTTTGCCGCTACTTTATCCGAAAAGTCTTGGGTAAATCCAATTTGTTGATCCGTAACAACGGGCTTCGCAGTTTTATTTTTAGAATCGTCTGACTTATTGCCTTTTTCTTCACGTAAAATATTTTCTAAATCACGAACAGATAACTGCTCATTGATAACACGGTCAAAGATTTCAACTTGTTTATCACTGTCATCCATCCCAACCAGAGCTCTTGCATGTCCCATAGAGATTTCATTCTCTCTTACTGCCAACTGAATTTTAGCAGGAAGTTTAAGTAAACGCAAATGATTTGTAATTGAAGTACGACTTTTAGAAACTTGTTGTGCAAGTTTTTCTTGTGTCAAATTACACTCTTGAATCAAACGGTGATAAGAAAGCGCAATTTCAATAGCGTTAAGATCTTGTCGTTGAATATTTTCTACCAATGCCATTTCTAGCATGGTTTGGTCGTTTGCAACACGAATATAAGCTGGAATTTCTTTTAATCCAGCCATTTGAGAAGCCTTAAAACGGCGTTCTCCTGAAATCAATTGGTATTTGCTTCTTCCTAGTTTTCTAACTGTAATTGGTTGAATGATACCATGAGTAGCAATAGAATCACTTAATTCTTGCAAAGCATCTTCTTCAAAATGCGTTCTTGGATTAAATGGATTGGCTTCTATTGAAGATATGGGCAATAAAGCAACCGAACCCAATACGGATGCATCAGATAAATCTTCAGAAGTTATGTCCGTAAGGGAACTTTCTAATAATGCACTTAATCCTTTTCCAAGTGCTGGTCGTTTTTTAGAACTAGAGCTCATCTTCTAATGAAATTTTATTGTTGTCGTCTGTTAATTTTGCTGCTTCTTGTCTTTGAATAATTTCTCTTGCTAAATTGAGGTAATTCACCGCACCTTTACTTGTTGCATCGTGCATGATAATTGTTTCACCATGCGAAGGTGCTTCAGCCAAGTTGGTGTTTCTGTGAATTACAGTGTCAAATACCAAATCTTGGAAATGTGTTTTCAATTCTTCAACAACATGATTGGCTAAACGTAATCTTGTGTCGTAAAGTGTAATTAAAATTCCTTCAATGTCTAAATCGGTATTCAACCGCCCTTGAATAATTTTAATGGTATTCAAAAGTTTTCCTAATCCCTCAAGTGAATAATATTCTGATTGTACTGGAATCATCACTGAATCTGCAGCGCTTAGAGCATTAACGGTAATTAATCCCAAAGATGGAGAACAGTCAATTAAGATAAAATCGTACGAATCTTTAACTTTATCTAAAACTTTTTTCATCAAATACTCACGGCCAGGCATGTTAATCATTTCTAATTCTGCTCCAACCAAATCAATGTGAGAAGGTAAAATATCTAAGTTAGGATTCTGTGTCTTTAAAATAACTTCAGATGGATGAACGTCATTGATTAGACAGTCATAAATATTCCTAGTTTGATTTGGATCAAAGCCAACTCCTGAAGTTGCATTTGCTTGAGGATCTGCGTCTACTATCAAAGTTTTATACTCTAACACTCCAAAACTACCCCCTAAATTAACAGCCGTAGTTGTTTTTCCAACCCCTCCTTTTTGATTTGCAATGGCAATAATCTTCCCCATATTATATTAAGTTTTGTAAATAGTACAAATGATTGAACAAGATACGCAATATAAATTTATTCGTCATCTTTAATGCGTAAAATAATAGTAACAGAATTGCTTAAAAAATTATGTTTTTTACGGTAAATCCTCAAAGTCAACTGATGTGAAGTCGGATAAATCCACATTGTCATCTGCATATTTTTCATCTTGTTTAAGTTCACTGATTTTTTCAATCGTTTCTCCTAAAGCTTCGCTGAATTTTTCAAAATCTTCCTTGTATAAAAAGATCTTATGCTTCTGAAAAGTGGTTTTTCCATTAACAATGGATTTTTTACTCTCAGTAACAGTGAGATATAAATCCTTATTTTTTGTTTCCTTAACATCAAAAAAATAAGTACGTTTCCCTGCTCGAACTACCGTTGAATGTACTTCTTGCTTATTTTCATAATTTTGCTCCTCGTTCATATCATTAATATTTGATGACCAAAGTACAAATATTTTGCTTTTATTCCTTTCTTACAACTATTTTCTAAAGTTGTTAATAACTTTACTTTTGTAGGAATCTAAATTGTTTAAATTTTTAATGATGTTGAAGAAAATTATTTTTATTACCGCTTTATTTATAATTGGCTCATGTACTTCGAATGTGGAGGAACAAACGCTTGATCAAAAAGAAGATACTATAAATGAAAATCATAAGGATATTTGGGGTTCTGAAACTTCAAATGACCCAACTAATTCGAATGGGGCAGAGGATGAACAAAAAATCAGTGCGCTTGAAGAAAAGATGATTGCTGCTGGATTGGTCGATATCCAGAGTGTCGATTCTACAATTCATGTAGATGTTAAATATGCGACGACAGATAATTTTATGAATCAGGTGCTTTATAAAGATTACCATAAAGTTTACCTTCAGCCTCTTGTCGCTGAAAGACTGTCTAAAGCACAAAAAGCATTGCAAAAGATTGACCCAACTTTAACACTTTTGGTTTTCGATGGCACACGCCCACGTTCTGTCCAACAAGCTATGTGGGACGCCTTAGATACCATTCCTTTTAATGAAAGGGTGAAATTTGTGAGTAATCCGGCCAATGGAAGTATTCATAATTATGGTTGTGCAGTAGATTTAACCATCATGAATAAATATTCAAAAGGTTGGTTGGATATGGGAGCAGGCTACGATGATTTACGTAAAATCGCTTATCCACGCCACGAAGCAAAGTTTTTAGCAACTGGTGAATTGACATCTTTACAGGTTCAAAACAGAAAGTTACTGCGCCAAGTCATGAGAGCAGGCGGATTTTGGGTAATCGAAACGGAATGGTGGCATTTTAATGCTTTTTCAAGAAAGAAAGCCGATGAAATGTTTGAAATCGTTGAATAAACTGGTTTTAGTTTAGTTCTGAAGTGATGAGGAGCTTGAACGGAGTCGAAACCCCGAGACCCTAAACGTTAAAAAACTCTCCATCCTCAGGAATATACACCCGATCAAAAATGGATTTTGCTTCTTCTAAATGGTCGTCCATTGTTCTGTAACGTGCTGAAAAATGCCCTAGAATCAAGCGTTTAGCATTGGCTTTCAGGGCAATTGTAGCAGCTTGTTTTGCAGTGGAATGGAATGTTTCTGCAGCTCGTTCGCTATCTTTGTCGTTGAATGTTGCTTCGTGATACAATAAGTCAACATCTTTTAAATGTTCAATAATAGGAGGGAAGTACGCCGTGTCTGAACAAAAAGCATAAGATTTAGTTGGTTTTGGAGCGTAAGTCACATCTTCTGAACGCACTATAACTCCATTATTATCTTGGATGTCTTCTCCTGTGATTAATTTGTTGATGTAAGAGTTACTTACTCCTGTTTCATCAAAAGCTTCTTTATCTAGACGTCTATTTCCTGGTTTTTCATCTATGCGATAACCGTGTGTTGCAATTCTATGGTTTAAAGGGAATGTTTTTATGGTAAGACATTTGTCTTCAAAAACGATTCCTTCTTGATTCGGTTCTAATTCTGTAAAATTGATTGGAAATCCATTGTATAATCCGACTAATTTAAATTGAGATAGTAAAAACTCTTTAATGCCTTTTGGTCCAACAATTAAAATTGCTTCTGTTCGTCCGAGCAATTGCATAGTACTAATTAAACCAGGTAAACCAAATACATGATCGCCATGAAGGTGAGAAATTAAAACCAGTTGAATGTTTTGAAACTTCACTTTAAACTTACGCATTTGAAGTTGCGTAGCTTCTCCACAATCGATAAGAATCGAACGTTGTTGACAATTGACAAGTTGGGCGGTGGTTCCTCTGTTTAGAGTTGGAACGGCAGCACCTGTTCCTAAGATTGTCACATTAAAACTCATTGAATTATTGCATTCCTTTTTCTGCTTCTTCTAGTGTTTCTGTAATTGAAAGCACCCTATGTAATTGCGCAATTTCAATCATTTTTTTTACATTCGGTTGAAGTCCTGTTAATATAAACTTACCATTTGAATTCTTACACAAACGATTAGCAGATAACAGGGCGCTCAGGCCTGAAGAATCGCAATATGTTGTTTTAGATAAATCAATAATCAAATGACTAATGTTCTCCTTATTTAAAGTTAATATGGTTGCTTTTAGTTCAGAAGCGTTCAAGCTATTGAGTTTAGCCTCTTCCGAAGATATTATACTGTAGTCTGTATGGTTTATTACTGTAAAGTTCATTTTTACTGCTTGGTTTTCCCAAATTTAATAAAATTTATCAACGTTCTATCTTTGATGCCAATAAGTATATAACCGCCATCCGAATTGCAACTCCGTTTTCTACCTGATTAAGAATAATAGATTGCTTGCTGTCAGCGACATCACTCGTTATCTCAACTCCTCTGTTGATTGGTCCTGGGTGCATAACTATAATCTCTTTGTTCAGGCTGTCGAGTAATTTTTTATCTAAACCGTATAACATTGTGTACTCTCTGAGTGAAGGAAAGTACTGAATATCTTGTCTTTCTAACTGAATGCGCAACATGTTGGCTACATCACACCATTCTAAAGCTTTGCGTAGGTTGTGTTCAACTTTTACACCTAATTCGTGAATGTACTTCGGAATTAATGTCGTTGGACCACAAACCATAACTTCAGCGCCTTGCTTTTGAAGGGCATAGATATTAGATAAAGCCACACGTGAATGTAAGATATCTCCAACAATTACAACTTTTTTACCTTCTACAGTCCCTAGTTTTTCACGAATTGAATAACTGTCAAGTAAGGCTTGTGTTGGATGTTCATGTGTTCCGTCACCAGCATTAATAACCCTAGCGTTTACACGTTTTGAAAGGAATTCTGCAGCTCCTGGATTAGGGTGACGCATCACTACCATATCCACTTTCATTGAAAGAATGTTGTTTACTGTATCAACAAGGGTTTCTCCTTTTTTAACAGAACTACTTCCAGCACTAAAGTTAACTACATCAGCACTTAGTCTTTTTTCTGCAAGTTCAAAAGAGAGTTTTGTTCTGGTTGAGTTTTCGAAAAATACATTGGCAATGGTAATGTCACGGAGTGAAGGCACTTTCTTTATTGGACGATTGATCACTTCTTTAAAGCGATCAGCGGTTTCAAAAATAATCTCAATGTCTCTTGCTGTGAGCTCTTCAATTCCGATTAAATGTCCAACACTTAAATTATCCATTGCTTTCTGGGGTATATAATAACACTTTATCTTCTCCTTCTATTTCTTTCCATTCTACAGAAACGCGTTCCGAAACAAGTGAATCTACTGTTTTACCTATATAATCTGCTTGAATTGGAAGGTGGCGTTTAAATCGACGGTCAACAAATGTCAGTAATTCAACTTTGTTTGGGCGTCCGTATGCTAACATAGCATCTAATCCAGCACGAATAGTTCGTCCTGTATAAAGTACATCGTCAATTAAAACGATGTTCTTATTTTCTAAAGAAAAATCAATATTTGTTACACTTGGAATGAGGGGAGTGGCCCGTCTTCTAAAATCATCACGGTGAAAGGTGATATCAAGACTTCCGCATTGAATTTCTTTGTCTAAAATGTCTTCAATAAGCACTTTTAGACGATTCAATACACTTAAACCTCTCGGTTGTAATCCAATTAAAACGGTGTTTGAGAAATCATTATGATTTTCAATGAGTTGTCGACAGAGCCGTTGCAGGGTGAGATCAAACTGCTTTGCGTTGAGAATTACTTGCGTTTCCATCGGGGTCAAAGATAGAATTAAACTGCTAATATTTTGAATGTTTGATAAGAAAGTTTTAAAAGAAACTTTATTCATTTCTCTTCCGTGCGCAATGCTCTACCTCAATACTGTTTTAGGGACTCACCAAATTATTTTCCTGATCCTTTTAACACAATTCCAATGGTGTATAGTAAAATCTTTAAATCAATTGCGATAGACATGTTCTTGATATACAGTAAGTCGTACTTCATGCGTTGAAGCATTTCGTCTACATTTTCGGCATACCCAAACTTGACTTGTCCCCACGACGTAATTCCTGGTTTTACCTTCGTTAATTGTAAAAATTGAGGTTCGCGTTCTGCAATTTTATCAATAAAGAACTGTCTTTCAGGTCTGGGGCCTACAAGCGACATATCACCTTTGATAACATTCCAAAATTGAGGAATTTCATCGAGTCTCACTTTGCGCATAAATTTCCCTATTTTGGTGATGCGGTGATCATTGCTTGAAGATAATTGTGGTCCAGCTTTTTCAGCATCAACAACCATTGTCCTGAATTTAATAATTTTGAAGGGAATTCCATTTTTTCCTACGCGTTCTTGGAGGAAAAATACGGGTCCTTTCGATGATGTTTTAACTAAAATTGCGAGGACAACATATACGGGAAGTAAAACTACAATGGCAAGAAAAGAGACGGTTAAGTCCATTAATCTTTTTATAACAAATTGCAAATGAGGCATTAAATCGTCATTCACTTCAATGAGCAGCGCCCCAAAGATATTCGTCATTTTAACGCTTCCGCTCAATAAATCATACATGTTTGCGGAGATCTTAATGGTAATATCTCGACCTTGAATACGGGTAATTATCTTTTTTAAACGTTCATGTTCTGACGAGTCTAAAGCAATAATAACTTCTTCAATTTGATATTCATCTATGATTTTTTCAAGGTCTTGAAGGTGTCCTAAATGTTCTAGTTGAGCGGATAGATCGTGATCGATTCCATTTAGATTTATAAATCCAACAAACATAGATCCTGTTCCTTTTGGAAGGCCTTCAACTTCTTTATAAATATCAACAGCTTTTTTACTCCCTCCAATTAAAAGTGTTCTAAATCCAGTTTTTCGCTTTGCTATTTGTTTCACAATATAATTTGTGATCAGCAAACGCGGAATAAAAGTCAGAATGGAATGAATTAAGAATAAAGCAAGCAGTAACTTATAATAATCTGTATGGATAAGAATTTCATCATCTAAAATGAGAAAGAAAAATATTCCCAAAGTACCTATGAAAAAGGAACGCATCGAAATGGAAAGGATGCGCATAAGGTACATTCTTCTTAAGTTGTTGTATGTTCCTAAAACGAAATAAATGCAAAACCAAAATAGGGGAACAACCACTAATCCGATGTAAAATCGGTCAGAGACTTCAAAAGGAACATGTTCTATAAAGGTCTTTCTATAATAAAAGAAAAGAGCCCAAGCTATTCCGGCTGTCAATATATCGACAATAATGAAGAGTGTTTTTAAGCTTTTTTGATTCATGCTTCAACTATGGATAGACTAACTTTATATTGTCGATGTAGAAATACTTAGAAGTACCTGCTTCATCAAGCAGAATGGTGAATTGAGCTTCGTTATATGGAGTGGTTTGACGATAAGAAACATTTTCTTTCAGATCGATATAAACATGTTTCCATACTGCATTTCCAGGTGTCTGAGGATTGATTTGTACATAAGGGTCTTCGAAATAATCTCCGTTCCCATAAGAAACAGTGCTTGTTAAAAGTGAGTTGGTGTTCATATAATCAAACTCTAAGTATACTTCGGAACCTAATTTTGGAAGTACAGTTTGGAAGTTGGTAACAAATGTGATTAAAGAATCAGAATCATTGAGTAGGATTTCTCCATATTTATTTCCCCATTTTAGAATGTTTGGGTCATTATTTCTTCCTAAAGTAGCTGAAGATTCTATTGCAACGTCTAATTGCATGCTTGGACTTTCAAAATCTTCAATTAAAAAATTCATACTAGAGTAGTAACGAGTAACTGGAGTTAAATGAACGGTGTCATTCTTTTTAAGGGTGAGCACTCCTTTGTATTGTTCCATAAAAGGAAATCTTTTTTTAGTCGCACTAATTCCATTGTTGATAATACCAGGTATGAGTACAAATTCATGGGTTCCATCTCCAATGATTGGAATTTTTGCAGGCAATTCATACACACCTAAGCTTTTTCCATCCATATTGAGGAAGACTTGAGAAATATCATGAGATAGTTCTCCTTGTGGACTTTGGGCATCTGGGTTCGCAACTAAGTCCCACTTGTCGATTATCAACCAAGAGACCTCTGGCTGGTCTTTAGCGCAAGAGAACAAGAATAATGAAAGTAGAGCGTATATAAAGATGTGTTTCATCAATGTAATTTTAGAAATAAACGTTAATTATTAAGGGATATTACATTTCAATAATAGATCCACTCATTTTTAATTTTTCAAGAATCTGTTCTGCTACATCTAAAGCGAGTAAACCATCTTCTAATGAGACGATTGGAGTCGTATTGTTTGTTATTGCTTCAGCAAAAGTTCGTAACTCTTCTTTGATGGCATTAGTTTCCTCAATTTCAGGTTTGTCAAAGATAATCTTCTTTGATGGCTTTCCATTGCCCATTTCCATTACCATGTCATAAGGTCCAGCTTCTCCTACCAATGTTTCCATTTGAACCACCTCCATTTCTTTTTCAAGGAAATCTACACTGATGTAGGCATCTTTTTGAAAGAATCTTGATTTTCTCATGTTTTTCAATGAGATTCTTGAAGCTGTTAAATTCGCAACACATCCATTGTCAAATTCAATTCTTGCATTGGCAATGTCAGGAGTGTCTGAAACTACAGCTACTCCAGAAGCAGAGATTTTACGAACGCTGGATTTAACAACACTTAAAATGGCATCAATATCGTGAATCATTAAATCCAAAATAACAGGAACATCTGTCCCTCGTGGATTAAATTGGGCCAATCGGTGTGTTTCAATAAACATTGGTTTATTAAAATAGGGAATAGCTGCTCTAAATGCAGGATTGAATCTTTCAACATGTCCAACTTGAACTTTTACATCTGCTTCTTCCGCTAAAGCCAATAAGGCGCGTGCTTCAGAAGTTGTCTGGGTAACAGGTTTTTCAATAAAAACGTGAGTTGTACGTTTGATTGCCATTGAAGCCATTTCATAATGAGAAGTTGTTGGTGTAACAATATCAACACAATCTACTTCATCAATAAGCGACTCCGCAGAAGGAAAAGCTTTGCAATTATATGCCTTACTGACTTCAGCTGCTTGTTCAGGATTACTATCGTAAATACCTACTAATTCAAAAACATCACTTAGTTCTTTAATTAGGCGTAAATGAATTTTACCTAAATGTCCAGTTCCTATCAATCCAATTTTTATCATTTCAACGATTTTCTACAAATATACTGTATGTAAATTAAGGAAAGTAGACTTTTTGTGTATGTTATCAACACTTTATAGACAATAAACATAGCTTTGATTGCTATTTTAAACGGTATTGTAAAATCAAAGCTTTGATTTACAGTAGTATTTGGGTTTTTGTGATTTTCAAATAAAAAAAGTGTCCTAGATGAGATTTATTTAACTTTATTTTCTTTATATTTGCATCCGATTTGAACAACGGTTCTTATTTAAGTAGAGAAATCAATAAGTGAATTTTTTATAGTTTAATAAAAGCAATAAATTAAGACTTAGATTAAAATATTTGTGGTGATTGTAGCTCTCCCGATAGCTATCGGGATGGTTAGAGCGCTAAAAAAAAATTAAATGGTGGTTGTAGCTCAGTTGGTTAGAGCATTGGTTTGTGGTACCAAGGGTCGCCGGTTCGAATCCGGTCTTCCACCCAAAAGCCAGTCTAGAAATAGGCTGGCTTTTTTGTTTCCTATATTTTTATTACAAACTTCGTTTTAAATCTGTTGACTTTTAAAGAGTTATTTTATGGTCACTTATCTTTAGAATAGACCTGATTGTGGTTCAGGAGGTCGTCCCGATGTGAAATCGGGATCACCACCCAAAAGCCAGTCTAGAAATAGGCTGGCTTTTTTGTTTCCTATATTTTTATTACAAACTTCGTTTTAAATCTGTTGACTTTTAAAGAGTTATTTTATGGTCACTTATCTTTAGAATAGACCTG
>Ga0209075_1000772_pt1 | contig 30855 bp, 32 predicted proteins | sample Stecom2011_FD_187523 | JGI IMG/M metagenome (GOLD analysis project Ga0209075, IMG submission 187523) | Agricultural soil microbial communities from Utah to study Nitrogen management - Steer compost 2011 (SPAdes) (version 2) | ecosystem: Environmental > Terrestrial > Soil > Agricultural land...
GATGGTATTGTAAGTTAGGTAAAAAACGACGTTTAGTTTTAATTTGTGAGTGGGAAACTTTGTTTCCTACAACAGGGCCTTTCCCTGTAACTTGGCAAACCTTAGACATGGATTCTCGCCCCGATTTATATGTATCGAACAACTCTTGAATTCGTTACAACCGTGGGCTGTATTATCAATTAAGACAATACGTTATGGCCCTGGCTGAAATTGAGCTGCGCTTTATATCAAAATATTGATGGCGACGCAAGCTTTGAGTTGAATTAAATTGCTTTCTGGTCACTAAGTATAAACGAGATTTTGTCTTCTGTAACGGGGTTAATCTCTTATTTCTTCAACTCTACAGCCAGCCTCGCCTTGCAAAGGACTCGCAATAGCCGTCCCCAACGATTAAATGATCCAGTACTTTTATATCGACTAAGTTTAAAGCATTGCGTAAACGTTCGGTAATCGCACGATCAGCGCTGCTTGGTTCGGCAATGCCTGACGGGTGGTTGTGTACCAGTATGATAGCAGCGGCGCCTTGGGCAAGTGCTAACTTAACGACTTCTCTTGGATAGACCGCAGCGCTATCAATGGTGCCGCGAAATAACTCTGTGTATTTAAGAACCCGATGTTGGTTGTCGAGTAAAAGGCAGGCGAAGACTTCGTAATCTAGGTCGCGTAATTTGGATTGTAAATATTGCTGAGTAATTTCAGGACTGGTTAAGGCGTTACTGCGGTGCAGTTGTTCTTCAAAATGCCTTCTAGCCATTTCAAGCACGGCTTGTAATTGTGCGTATTTGGCTGGTCCTAAGCCTAAGTGCTGACAAAACTCTTCTTTACCTGCTGTTAGTAATGCTCGTAAGCTACCAAAGCTTATGAGTAATTCTCGTGCTAAGTCGACGGCGCTTTTCCCTTTAATGCCTGTCCTTAAAAAAATCGCTAATAATTCAGCGTCGGAAAGATTGTCTGCTCCTCGGTTAAGAAGTTTTTCTCGCGGGCGCTCAGACTCTGGCCAGTTGTTTATTCCCATGGGGTTCCCTACTCTAGTGAATAATTTGCTAATTAATTAGCATTGAAGGCAAATAAAACAATTAGAAATGGCGTTCTGGGGCGTTAAATCGCTCTTTTGTCTGAGTGGCAGTATAAAAATACAGAGCAAGACTGAAACTTTGGGTCAGCTTCTTATATACTGCGCACACTTTATTCATTACCACTAGCGCAGCGTACTAATATTATGATGCAGTCACTGAGCAATAAACGAATTCTATTGGGTGTTACCGGAGGCATTGCCGCCTACAAGTCAGCCGAGCTTGTGCGTGCTTTAACTAAGTCTGGTGCTGAGGTGCGTGTCGTAATGACTGCTGCAGCGATGGAGTTTATTACGCCGTTAACGTTGCAGGCTTTATCTGGGCACCCTGTGCATCACGCCATGCTGGATCCTGAAGCGGAGGCTGGTATGGGGCATATTGAGTTAGCGCGCTGGGCCGACGTTGTCTTAATCGCGCCGGCCAGTGCCGATAGTATTGCACGCCTATCCGCCGGTATGGGGAACGACTTATTAACGACCTTATGCTTGGCAAGTAGTGCGCCCTTAGTGTTGGCGCCGGCAATGAACCAAGCCATGTGGCGTGATGAAACCACTCAAGCCAATATTCAGCGCTTACTAGAATTAAAAGGACATCGTCTGCACCTGTTTGGACCCGACGAAGGTATTCAAGCCTGTGGAGATGTGGGTCCAGGTCGGATGCTTGAGCCAGAGTTCTTAGCAAAACAATTAGCCGCTATGTTTACGGTCGGCAGCCTGGCAGGTCGCCATGTGGTAATTACCGCTGGTCCAACGCGTGAAGCCATCGACCCTGTGCGTTATATTTCCAATCATAGTTCAGGAAAAATGGGGTTCGCCTTAGCGGAAGCGGCTCGTGATGCCGGTGCTAAAGTCACAGTCATTTGTGGGCCAGTAAATTTACTAACTCCAGATCGTGTTAACAGAATAGACGTTGTTAGTGCAGAAGATATGCTACAAGCCTCACTGAATGAAATTGAAGGCGCCGATATTTTTATTGCGGCAGCGGCCGTGGCAGATTATCGTCCAGAATTGTGCGCTAATCATAAAATCAAAAAGACGGTTAACAAAGATACGTTAGAACTTAAATTAGTAAAAACTCCTGATATTGTCGCAACCGTCGCGCAGCATGAAAAACGTCCGTTTACCGTGGGGTTTGCAGCAGAAACACAAAACGTGGAAGACTACGCGCACAATAAAATGCAGAGTAAAAACTTAGATATGATTGTCGCTAACGATGTATCGCGCACCGATATCGGCTTTAACAGCGATCAAAATGCCGTAACAGTATTCAGTCGTCATACGCAGCTAAGTATGGCGATTCCACAAAGTAGTAAATACAATGTGGCGACACAAATTATTACGCAAGTGGCCCAACAATTTAATTCTTAGAGGGAAAGTAATGCATAAGTTACAGGTGAAAGTATTAGATCCGCGTATTGGCGACAGTATTCCCATGCCAGAATACGCAACCACTGGTTCGGCCGGTTTAGATCTGCGTGCATGTATTGATTCACCCATCACCCTGAAACCAGGCGAAACCCAATTGATTCGAACAGGGTTATCTATTTATATTGAAGACCCAAATTTAGCCGCCATGATTCTGCCACGTTCAGGCTTAGGTCATAAGCATGGTATTGTACTTGGTAATTTAGTGGGCTTAATCGATTCTGATTATCAGGGTGAGTTGATGGTAAGCTGCTGGAATCGTGGGCAAAATAACTTTACTCTTGATGTGGGTGAAAGATTGGCTCAGTTAGTGCTTGTGCCAGTGGTACAGGCTGAGTTTGAATTAGTCTCAGAATTTACCGCAACTGAACGTGGTGAAGGTGGATTTGGACACTCCGGTCGTCAATAACGATAGCTGGAGGATGTAAATAAAAACGCAAGGAAGAGTCAGCATGGCAAGCGCAAAAGCACCGAAACGTACGCTTACATATTACAGTCGATTAGCATTATGGCTGTCGTTGTTAATCATAGCGGCAGGGCTATCAGCACAGAGTTTACAGCTCAATATGCTAACGCAAAGCAATGTCGACTCATCCTTCACTCAAGCGATGGCTGAACAAATCGAACGAGTGTTTCAGTTACGCATTCAAGATACCAAAAACCTGCAAAAAGCAGCCAGTGAGCACCCTTATACATTGAATGCCCTGCAAGAGGGCGATGACGCTTGGCTTGAAGAGTTAAAGCGCTTCTTACCTGGCAGTCAAAAAGTGTATGTCTTAGATTCTGACGGCGCGAGCAAAGTCCACGAAAGCTTTGGTTATACAGTACAAGAGCTCGTAAACCGTACCCTGAAAGGCGCTGAGATGAGGTTAGAGGCGGTAGTTGCTAAGGGTGAAACCAAGTTCTATTGGGCCACGCCCATCTACACCGGCCGCAGTATACGAGGGGTGTTGTTGGTAGAGTATGGCGACACCTGGTTAAAGCAGTTGCAGCAAGTGGTCAGTCCTAATCTTGGTCAAACCATATTAACCCAACGCTTTAACGCACAGGGTAATGGCTTAGAGCTATTTAAAGTGGGTGAAGCAGGTAACAACCCGTCTTTAGCGACCACGGTTGCGGTAAACGATATCTGGTTTTTGACTTATACCCCTAATGACAAGCGTCCGACACTGTCTCTAATGCCGTTAACTACACCATGGGTAGCAGTGTTAGTAACAACCGTTCTGCTAATGCTTTTGCTTATGTATTTACAGCGTCGAGAGATCAGACAAAATCAATACAAGCTCATTACCTTTGTGCGCACGCTAACAAGACAGGGCGATACCGAGCTGCCTAAGTTTAGTATTCGTTTATTCCATGATTTAGCCGCCAGTATTGCTAGCCAAGTACGCCCTGCTGCAAGAAAAGTTCAGATCGATGATGCACGTACAGAAAAACCAGACTTAGCCATCGAACCCTTACGACAAAAGCCCTATCGAGTAACGCCAACACGCCAGCCTGAAGACGGTATGGTTGTTGAGGAAATGAATGAGGATGAAGCAAGCTCATATGAGCCCGATCGAGATTAATCCAACCATTTTTCGTGCCTACGATATTCGTGGCATCGTTAATCAAGATTTAAATAACGATGCCTTATATTGGATAGGGCGAGCCGTTGCTTCAGAAGTGTTAGCTCAAGGGTTTAGCAAGTTAAATTTAGCTTGGGATGGGCGCATATCCAGTCCTGAACTGGCCCAAGCCTTTGCACAAGGCGCACTAAAAAGCGGTTGTGATGTTCGTAGGCTAGGCGCGCAACCAACCGGTCTTTTGTATTACTCAACTCATGTCACCGATACGCCCTGTGGCGTTATGATTACCGGCAGTCATAACCCGGCTAACTATAACGGCGTTAAGATTGTGATTGATCAACAAGCGTTAAGTGGTGATCAAATTCAATCTTTGTACCGTCGTATTGTCCAGCAACAGCTAGCCAATGTTGGCGTAGATGGCAAACTCAGTGAAGAAGATCTAAGCCCTTCGTATATTCAAGCCATTGTTGAGCCGACCCGCATAAAGCGCCCACTCAAAATAGTGGTTGATGCAGGTAACGGCATAGGTGGACCATTAGCAAAACAAGTACTTGAGGCATTAAACCTTGAAGCAACTTACTTATTTTGTGATGTAGATGGCACTTTTCCTAATCATCATCCAGATCCTGGAGTGCCAGAAAACCTAGCCACCTTGCAACGTACCGTGCTTGAGGAACAGGCTGATTTAGGGCTCGCCTATGACGGTGATGCCGACCGAATCGCTATCGTCGATAATCAAGGTGCAATTATCTGGCCCGACAAACTCTTAATGCTGTTGTTGCAAGACGCCTTGCCAAGGCACACACAAGCGACTGTTATTTATGATGTGAAGTCATCAGGTTATATAGCATCGCTTGTGAAAGAATTAGGTGGGACTGCCATTATGACACCAACGGGGCATTCCATTATGAAACGAAAAATGAAAGAACATAATGCGTTGTACGGCGGTGAGTTTAGCGGGCACTTGTATATTAATGACCGCTGGTTTGGCTTTGATGATGGAATCTTTGCCGGGGTACGAATTTTAGAGGTGTTGAGTCAGTACTCGCAAAGCAGCAGTGCGGTGTTTAATAAAATCCCGTTAGAAATCAGCACCCCAGAAATAACACTGGATGTCAGCGAAGATGAGAAGTTTGAAATAATCGAACGTCTAGCGCAAGACAAAGACTTCTTACAGGGTGCTACAGTACATAAGGTTGATGGTTTAAGGTTGGAGTTTGATCAGGGGTGGTGCTTAATTCGAGCATCCAATACAACGCCCAAACTTACCTTACGTTTTGCTGCAGAGACAGACGCCAATATCCACCTGCTTAAGCAGCGTGTAAAAGCAGCACTTACTAAATGCGCTCCTAATTTATCGACAACAAAAATTTAATCTTGATGAATAAAGTTTTTGTTGTATTCAATCCTAAATAAATTTAAGTTAGCAAACGCTCACTTCCCCATAGGATTTTAAAACTCAGCGGTTATAATACCCATAACATCCCTATTAACTTTCCGTGTCTTGAAGGAAATAAACATGGCCCTATCGCGTAAAAGCGCTGTCTTTGCCACTAATGTATTGAGTGAAGCCTTACCGTATTTACAACGTTTCGTTGGTAAAACCATAGTAGTGAAGTATGGCGGTAACGCCATGATAGAAGAAGCGCTGCAGAATAGTTTTGCGCGCGATATGGTGATGCTGAAAATGGTTGGGATTAACCCCATCGTTGTGCATGGCGGTGGTCCACAAATTGGTAAGCTATTGGCCAAACTTGAAATAGAAAGTAACTTTGTTGAAGGTATGCGTGTTACCACGGGCGAAACAATGGACGTGGTAGAAATGGTGCTTGGCGGTCTAGTGAACAAGCAAATTGTTAACCTGATTAACCAAAACGGCGGTAAAGCCATTGGTTTAACTGGTAAAGATGGCCAGCTTATTCATGCTAAAAAGCTGCGTGTGACTAAGCGCACCCCAGACCTAGAAAAAACTGAAATAATCGATATTGGCCATGTGGGTGAGGTTGAAAGCATCAACACACAAGTGCTTGATATGCTAACCAACAGTGATTTTATTCCAGTTATTGCCCCTATCGGTGTCGGCTCAGACGGCGCTTCATATAATATCAACGCTGACTTAGTTGCAGGTAAAGTTGCTGAAGTCTTGCGTGCAGAAAAACTGATTCTGCTCACTGATATTGCCGGCTTATTAGATAAACAGGGCAATCTATTAACCGGATTATCTACCGAGCAAGTCGACGCTCTGATTGCAGACGGCACCATCTACGGTGGTATGCTACCGAAAATTCAGTGTGCCTTAGAAGCGGTTCATGGTGGTGTGACCAGTGCTCATATTATTGATGGCAGAGTGCCACATGCGACCTTGCTCGAATTGTTTACTGATGCTGGAGTAGGTACGCTCATCACTAATAAACAGAATCAAAATCAAGCTTAGGAGTTGGTTGAATGTCGGGTACTGAACAGATCTCACGCCGTGAGCAAATACTACAAGCGTTGGTTTCTATGTTAGAAAACAACCAAGGCGGTCGTATTACAACGGCGACCCTGGCAAAAGAAGTTGGGGTGTCTGAGGCTGCCTTATATCGTCACTTTCCTAGTAAAGCAAAAATGTTTGAAGGCTTGATCGCTTTTATTGAAGAAACCGTCTTTAGTCGTGTTAGCCGCATACTGCAAGACTTCGATACTGCCTCCATTCGTTGTGAAACCATTTTAACTTTAGTGCTTACATTTGCAGAAAAAAACCCTGGCATGTGCCGTTTGCTAACCGGTGATGCCTTAGTGGGTGAAACCGAGCGCTTGCACGAAAGAATGCATAACTTTTTTGAAAAGATTGAAACGCAATTAAAGCAAGTATTGCGTGAAGCTGAAATGCGAGAAAAGAAAGTGGCAGTGCAAACAGTTAGTGCCACTGCAAACTTGCTAACAGCGGTATTAGAAGGCCGCATTCGTCAATATGTGCGTAGTGATTTTAAGACGTTGCCGACCCAATATTGGCCGGAACAATGGCAGCTACTTAATCATGCTATATTGCGCGACGTTGATTTAGAGCGTCTTCCTGTTTAGCGCAGAGAAGACAGCCAAAAGACGGAAAGTAGCACAACGTTTACCTGCTTTTCGTCCAATAAATTTGAATAAGTAAACCAGAGCTTCTTATGCGCGTATTATTAATTTTAATGTCAGTAATGCTCCTAACGGCATGCGGCCAAAAAGGACCGTTGTACTTGCCTGAGGCATCAACAACAACCCACACAACAGAAGCAGCACTTTAATATGTCAAAATTTACCTATAAAAATGGCAGTTTACATGCCGAAAATGTTTCCTTAACAGCGCTTGCTGAACAGTATGGAACACCTCTTTACGTATACTCTAAGGCTGCATTTAGTCAGCATTTTCTTGAGTTCCAAAACGCGCTAGGTGATTGGCCACATTTAGTCTGCTATGCCGTTAAAGCTAACTCTAACTTAGCCGTATTGAATGTGTTGGCAAAGTTAGGCGCAGGGTTCGATATCGTTAGTGTTGGTGAGCTTGAGCGTGTTATTGCCGCTGGTGGTGATCCTAAAAAAGCGGTGTTTTCTGGTGTTGGTAAACAATCTGCTGAAATGAAGCGTGCGTTAGAAGTAGGTGTTTACTGCTTCAACGTAGAATCAGAAGCTGAATTAGAGCGCTTAAGTCGAGTAGCGACCGAGCTACAGATTCCTGCACGAGTGTCATTGCGTGTGAATCCAGACGTCGACGCCAAAACACACCCTTATATTTCTACCGGTTTAAAAGATAATAAGTTTGGTATTGATATTAACGAAGCACCACGCATTTACGCTAAGGCTAAAACCTTACCTAACTTAAATGTTGTGGGTGTCGATTGTCATATTGGTAGTCAGTTAACCGAGATTACCCCATTTTTAGACGCATTAGACCGTGTGTTAAAGCTGGTGGATAACCTTGCTGAGCAGGGTATTAAAATTGAACATTTAGATTTAGGTGGTGGCTTAGGTGTTCGCTACCAAGATGAAAATCCAGCCACAGCAGCCGAGTATATTGCCGCGGTTAAAGAGCGTTTAGGTGATCGTCAATTCAAATTAATATTCGAACCAGGCCGTTATATTGCAGCTAATGCTGGTGTTTTCTTAACCCGTGTCGAATATTTAAAGCTTAACGAATACAAAAACTTCGCCATTATCGATGGTGCGATGAATGACCTTATTCGCCCTGCACTGTACGCAGCATGGCAAGAAATTCGTCCGCTAAAAGAAAACAGTACAGAACCTGTTCGTACTTATGATTTAGTCGGACCTGTCTGTGAAACTGGAGACTTCTTAGGCAAAGACCGCGACTTAGCCTTAGCTGAGAACGACCTACTGGCGGTTATGTCAGCCGGTGCTTATGGCTTTGTAATGGCGTCTAACTATAACTCACGTGGCCGTGCTGCTGAGGTGATGGTGGACGGTGACCAGCACTACTTAGTACGCGAGCGTGAAACGGTAGAAAGCTTATTCGCGGGTGAGCATTTATTACCTAATTCGTAAAATATGTTACTTAAGTTCATAAAAATGCGCAGCCTTGGGCAAGACTTTGTTGTCATTGAATTGCTTACTCAGGCCGCGCGAGCGCACCACTTACCTGTGAGCCATTGGGCAGATGCCCGTGTGGGCATAGGTTTTAGCTATTTGCTCCTTATAGAGCAGCCGCTAAGACCAAACACAGACTTTAGCCTGCGCGTACTCGATGCCGATGGCAAAGAGGTTGGCAATATCAGTGGTGCGGTGGCTTGTGCAACACGCTATGTGTTAGATCGCGGTTTAACAGGCCAAAATAAAATTAAGTTTTTTATTGGCGGTACGCCCGTCAATGCGGAAGTAAAAGGGCAGCGGATTAAAATCAATCGAGGTCGACCGATACTCGAGCCTGATCAAATTCCATTTCAAGCCGAGCGCTACAAATCGGAATACGATATTGCTGTCGAAGGTATTGGTCAGGTACAGCTTGGAGTATTAGCACTGACACATGCTCATACCATTGCACGCACCGAAGAACTGGATGATTTGCCCGTAAATAAATGGGGCAATAGCATACAAAAACAGAAAGACCTGCCTGAAAACGGTCGCTTCTGTGCCGTTCAAACCGTTACAGACGATCATTTAAGATTGCGTTGTCAGTATGCAGAATACTGGGATGAAAGCGCGTGTGCGGCGGTAATATCAGCACAGTTACGTGGCTGGGTGGGTTCGGTGGTCACCGTTGCGCATGGCAGCGATGAAGCCTTAGTGGAATGGAGCGGTCAAACGCAGCATCCTGTTTATCTCACCAGCACCGTTAATAAAATATATGACGGCCGTATCATTTTTTGAGGAACAATTATGAGTCAACAGCCAAGACTTACAGACGAAGATGTTCAGCAATATCTACAAGACAACCCTGACTTCTTTATTGGAAAGGATGATCTGCTTGCTGAGCTAAGTGTACCCCACCATGTTAATGGCACGGCCAGTTTGGTTGAGCGCCAGTTAGAAGTGTATCGCCAGCGTAACGTTGAATTAAGACAGCGTTTATCTGATCTTCTAGAAAACGCCCGTCGTAATGATCAGCTGTTTGCTAAAAGTCGTCGATTAGTTTTAGCGTTGTTAGAAGCCAGTAACTGGATGGCCATTCAAAGTGTGTTGGATGACTCCTTTAGAGAAGACTTTAATGTCGATGCTTGGTCGTTATTACATTTTACAGAGCGTCAGTTAGACGAGCCTTTACTGGCAATACGTAACTTAGAAACTCAACGTAACATTCATCGTATTTTTAAAGGTCGTCGTGTGATCTGTGGTCAACTGAGTGACAAAGATATTGCCTCTTTGTTAGGTAAAACAGACTCAGGTGCCGGCTCAGTGGCAGCAGCACAGATCCGAGGCAACAGTAACCAAGGCATACTGACGCTTGCCAGTAAAGATCCGAGCTACTATCGCAGTTCAATGGATACAATGTTTCTAGACTACATTGCCGATATTCTGTCTATACGATTATCGCAACTTCCTGTTAGTTAATATGGGAATCAAACTTTTAACCTTCGATTTAGACCATACTTTATGGGCACCTGAAAACGCATTAGCAGGTGCCGATAAAGAAATGTACGCTTGGCTAACCCAGCACTACCCACAAGTAACCGAGCTTTATAGTCCGCAAGCGCTTACTGACTATCGTTTAGCACTGGCAGCACAGAACCCACAGTTAGCTGTAAAGGTTTCTGCCATGCGCATCGAGGTGCTACGCTTGGTGTGTTTAGAAGCAGGGATGAATGCTGAGCAAGCAGACGATGTGTCTAAACAGGCGTTTTCAATTTTTTACCATCACCGCAGTAATATTGAGTTCTATCCTGACGCATTAGAAACAGTGACAGAGTTAGCGCAAGACTATCCATTAATTGCCCTAACTAATGGGAACGCCGATTTAAAGTTAATTGGTATCGACCACCTATTTAAGGCGTATTTTAATGCCGATGGAGTCGGGACGGCTAAACCTTCGCCTGAGATGTTTCTCGCAGCGCTAGAGTATGCGCAAGTTAAGGCCGAAAACTGTGTGCATATCGGTGATTGCCCGGTGAATGATGTATTGGCACCGAAGCGAGTTGGAATGAAAGCAGTATGGGTTAATGCCGCACAAGACCAGTGGCCCCATGCCTCAGAAACTACGCCTGATGCCGTTATTACCCACGTAAGAGAATTACCAGAAATATTAAAGCAGTGGTAAAGGTTAGGGGCGACCTAACCCTTACCATGCACTCAACGTCTTAAACTAAATACGGCGGCTGCCATAGTTAGACGTTGGCTTCTTTGGGGGATCCCCCATCAATTTGTCTTCCACTTGCTGAATCTTGCCACCTTTAGCTAAGAAGGCTTCGATCTCTGCCTGCATGGCTTCGCGTATTTTATTGCGCGCCGCAAGAGAAGAATGAGCAGAGGCAGCAGCAGCGGCTAACTCATCGGCAGATACCTCTTCGTCATCGTCTGTGTCTGCTACTAGCTCGGTATCGATTTTTCCATCGTCGTCGTTCAGCTCATCCGTGTCTGTTTGTTCATCATCTAAATCATAATCGTCATCAGACATAAATTTCTCCTACATAATGCGCACTGGCATACTGCATATAGACAAAAATAAATGAAATTTCCAAGTAGTGCTCATAAAAAAACCGCATCAATATAGATACGGTTCTTAAAAACAACTTGTAGTGTTGCTGGTACGGCTATTAACGACCTGACATAAAGTTAATGGCAGCCATTAACTCGTCATCAGAGCAGTCACCGCAAGTACCTTTAGGTGGCATTGCATTTAAGCCTTCGATTGCATGCTTAAGTACGGTCGCTTCGCCTTGTGAAAAACGAGCGTCCCAAGCCGCAGTGTCATCTTTTTTAGGAGCGTCTAATAGACCGCTACCATGACAAGCAACACAGGCGGAATTATAAACGGCTTCACCGCTACGAGCACCACTGCTAGCAGCAGCTGTAGCGCCTGCGCATTCAGAACCAGCACATACAGTGCCAACAGGTTTAATACGTTCAACGATTTTTTCGTTAGCGGCGTCAGTATCAGCCCATGCTTGAACAGCAAAGATTGTTACAGCCATAAAAATTAGTGCTTTTAATTGTTTCACGCTAAAGTCCTCTTAAATAAGCTTATTAGGCGAGCAGTACGGCGCTGATTATAACGACATTTTGCATCCTGTTGCAGCTATAAACCGGATAAAAATGATATAAACTGTAAATATGCGGGATAAATAGGGAGTTTCCATGAACGCACGCAGACTATTTTTAGCCTCTACCTTGGTATCGCCTTGGTTATTTAAGGCAGTGGTTGCAGAAGCTGAAACAGAATTCGAGCGATATAAGCGCGAACAGGCACAGGGAGTAAAAAAACTTTCGACTGAGTGGCAGGTATATCAAAAGAATTACAGAGCCGCTTATCGCCAATATGTTACGCAACTGAGCAAAGTGTGGGACAAGCCTGAAGTTTCGACACAAAAAGAATGGGTCGAATACAGCGAAAACATGCAAGTAAAGCGCGTAGTCGACTTTGAAAAGAACCAAGTAAGAATCAGTTTTACCGGCGTTGAGGCTGAATCTATTAGCCAAGAAAAGCTGAATAGTGAATTGCAGTCTGTATTAGATGAAAAACTGGATCAAGCTTATAAAGCCGACCCTGTCTTAGGTTATACCACGGGCTCAAAAGCTCCTGCTAGCAATGTCACCGTATCGGGCAGTAAAGGCGCCAACAGTAAAGAGCTAATTAAACAAGCCAAGAAAACAGAAAATAAAAAGGCCAAGCTTGGCAAAGAAGTGACCTATGTAATTCCTTTAGCACCGGGCGCTGCGCGTGATAGAGCAGAAGAGTTTTCCCCTATCGTTAATACTATGGCTAAAAAGTGGGATGTTGAGCCGGCATTAGTGATGGCTATTATGCAGACAGAATCCGCCTTTAACCCCATGGCTCGTAGTCACATTCCAGCCTTTGGGTTAATGCAAATTGTCCCTGCCAGTGCTGGGCGTGATGCCAGTAAAGCCGTCTGGGGGAAAGACCAACTGCTTACTGGACAGCAATTATTTAACCCGCAAACCAATATTGAGTTAGGCTGTGCCTACTTGAACATTCTTGATAAGCGCTATCTAAAGTCTATTACTCATCCTGAAAGTCGCTTGTATTGCACTATTGCTGCCTATAATACAGGCGCAGGTAACGTAGCGCGTGCCTTTACAGGTAAAACCTCGGTAGTAAAGGCGGCACCACGTATTAATGCGATGACGCCAAGACAGGTTTATGCACATTTACAAAGAAAGTTACCTTACGATGAAACGCGTCATTATCTTGTACGTGTGACCGATCGTTTAGAAAAATACAGAGCTTAGTTTTTACTTTGCAAATACAGTTCAGGCGGTTAAAGTGAATAATCGCTTGGTGAGGAATAAAAGTATGATTCGCACATTGTTAGGGCTGCCCGTACTGCTGTTAGTGCTGACTGGTTGTACGTTAAAAGTAGCTGCACCAGAAAAGCCAATCACTATTAATTTAAACGTTAAGATTGAGCATGAAGTACGTATTAAAGTAGAAAAAGAATTGGAAAACCTGTTCGAAGAAGAGTCCGGCTTGTTTTAGCCTATTAGGAGTAAATATGAGCAGAATATTAGTGTTTTTAAGTGTCTTGCTATTTGCAGTGAGCAGCATGGCGTTAGATATCGATACCGCCAAGGCACAAGGATTAGTCGGCGAACAAACTAACGGGTATTTAGGGTTGGTAGCCACAAATCATATGGAAGCTGCCGCATTAGTCAGTGAAATTAACCTTAAGCGTAAAGAAAAATATATGGAAATTGCCACAAAGCAAAAAACGGCACTTTCTAACATTGAAGCATTAGCCGGTGGCAAACTGATTGAACGCGCCGCTGCTGATGGGCAGTACTATCAAACCTCAAGTGGAAACTGGGCTCGATAACTAACAAAGGAATTTATTATGTCTACAGGTGCGATCGTTTTTACCGTTGTTATAGTGGCATTAGTGTTTTATGTCATCAATGTATACAACACTTTGGTAAAGCTAAAAAACCGCTTTGAAAATGCTTTTTCGCAAATCGAAGTACAACTGAAACGCCGATATGACTTAATTCCTAATTTAGTAAATACGGCCAAAGCGTATATGGAACATGAGCGTGAAACGCTCGAAGCGGTAATCAGTGCGCGTAATACCGCTATGGCAGGATTAAAAGCCGCTGCCGGTCAGCCCGGTGGTGAGCAAGCCATGAAAACACTCGCAGGTGCCGAGCAAAGTTTAGCCGGTGCACTAGGGCGTATGAACGTAGTTATGGAGGCTTATCCAGAGCTTAAAGCGAATCAGAATATGATGCAGCTGTCTGAGCAAATCACCTCTACCGAGAACAAAGTATCTTTTGCTCGCCAAGGGTACAACGACTCAGTTATGGCGTATAACACGTACCGCCAATCGTTCCCACCAGTGTTCTTTGCTAAGCAATTTGGACACGCCAAAGATGCCAGTCTGTTAGAGTTTGCTGACAGTGCTGCCATTCAGGATGCACCCAAAGTAACCTTTTAATTGCCCATGGATTTTTTCCAACACCAAGACGAAGCCAAAAAACGCACCACACGTTTAGTGGTGCTTTTTGCGTTGGCGGTTATCAGTCTTATCGTACTGCTGAATCTAATTATCGCCGCACTTTTTGTTGGTGGTGGAGAAGGTGGCACGCGTAATATTCTTAATCACTTGCACCTTGAACAGTGGCTGATTATCAGTGCCGTTGTTATTACCGGCATTGGTGGTGCTAGTCTGTTCCGCTGGTTTCAGCTGCGTGGTGGTGGCAAGGTGGTGGCACGCTCCTTAGGTGGTCGCTTAGTGCACCCTAATAGCACCGATTTTTACGAACAACGATTACTTAACGTAGTAGAAGAAATAGCACTGGCTGCCGGTGTTCCTGTGCCGCCAGTGTATGTTATGGAAGATCAAAGCATTAATGCCTTTGCCGCTGGCTATAACTTTTCGGATGCGGTTATTGGTATTACGCGTGGTGCAATGACAAAGCTTAACCGCGAGCAACTGCAAGGCGTAATTGCTCATGAGTTCAGCCATATTTTTAATGGCGATATGCGCTTAAATATCAGAATAATGGCGCTCTTATTCGGCATATTGTTTATTGCTTTAATTGGACGTTTCTTTCTGGATGTCGCTTTAACCTCACGCTCAAGCCGCAGTAAAAACGACAATAGAATGGCTTTTTCAATTCTGGGTCTGGCGCTCATTATTATCGGTTATTGCGGAGTGTTTTTTGGCAATCTTATTAAGGCCGCCGTTTCAAGGCAGCGTGAGTACTTGGCCGATGCTTCAGCGGTGCAGTACACCAGGAATCCATCGGGCATTGCGGGTGCCTTAAAAGTTATTGCTATGGAAGGAAGTGTGGTAAGCAGTTCAAACAGCAGTGAAGCAGCCCATTTATTTTTTGGTAACGCTATTTCTAATCAGCTGTTTAGTATGTTCTCTACCCATCCCGATATCGATGACCGTATTAAGCGCATAGAGCCTAACTGGAATGGCGAATACTTACGACCACAAACCTTTGCAGAGTTTGAACAAGAGCGTAAAGCGTTCGAAGACGTGCAAACAGCATTTTCTTCCTCAACCACCAGTGCTCAAGCGCAAACCATTGATGCCTTAGAACAAGCGGTACACCAACAAACCATGGCACCGCATTTACTCTTTGCTTTGCTGCTTGCTCAGCAGCCAACGGGTGCGCAAAGACAGCAGCCAGAGGTAGTGCAAGAGCTTATAAAAGACATAGAAAAGCTTCCAGAAGAAAACAGACTGAGCTTGGTTGAGCGGAGTATGCCCACCCTAAAGCAAATGTCGAAAGACGAATACAAAGAATTTCGACATAAATTAGAAGGTTTGATGGCGTCGCAAACGCCTCCTAATATATTTACTTGGTGCTTATTTCGCTTAACCACTAAGTACTTAGATGGGCACTTCTACAAGGTCAGCCCGGCACGAATTAATTATACTAAAGAACGGCAAGTGCTTAATGCCATAGGCGTGGTGCTATCTGCCTTAGCTCGTAATGGCAATGATACGGAAGAGGTTGAAGAGCAAGCGTTCTTAGCGGGTTGTGAAGCCGGTCAATTTCAGGGATTAAAAATTAGACAGCTGACAGAAACTACACGATTAGATGCTGCCTTAGAGCAATTACAGCAGACCTACCCTCACATTCAGGGGCGCTTGTTTAAGGCGATGGTAGCTGTGGTTCATTATGATGGAGAGGTGCGTCCAGTAGAGCAGGATATGCTTAAAACCATAGCGGCAATTTTAGATATCCCGGCTCCACTGGTGGCGATGAATTTAGAGTGATTACGGCTGAGCTTGTTGCTGATCGAGCACTCTATCAACGTGGTCGTAATCAACTTCACTTGGTAGTACACCAGGCTTATACACCTGCAATATACGCACACGCTCATACTGCTGAGCCATTTCTTGAGTGAGTTCGTTCATTAGCTGCTGACGCTGGCTAATATTGCGCTCACTGTCTTTAATACCATTTTGTAATTGAATGATATTGGCACGCATATCGGCCGGAACATCACGACCATTACGTTCAATATTGGCTGCTCTGTTTTGCTCTGCCTCAAGCTTTAACACTAAGTCATCGATATTACGACGTTGCAGCTGAATGTATGAATCAAGCTCAAGTGCTTTACGCGTACGAGCACGCTCGACATCACTAGGGTGAGCGTATAGGTGCAATAACGCTATATCGTCTTCTTTTTGCTTTAATCTGGCCTTTTGACGAGCTTCGTCGGCGGCCTTTTGGGCAGCCATGGCTTCTAGCTCTTCTTTCGTGGGAGCAGGTGGCACAACCTCGACAACGATTCCACGATTATTAAGTACCTCGTAGCCGTAATCGGCATACTGCGGCGGAATATGGTGCTCAATAAAGGTTTTGCCATCCACTTTAAAGCGGTACAGCTGGCTAGCATCTGATGTCTGACTAAACAGTAAACAGGCAGCAACTAGGCCAACGAGCGGTTTCATGCATCTACTCCGTAGCGATCGCGATAGGCTTTAATCGCCTCTGCGTGCTGTTGTAATTCAGGTTGTTGTGAAACGTAATCTAACACTTGGTTCAAACCAACGATACTAATAACGTTTATGCCGTAATCGCGCTCAACCTCTTGAATGGCTGATAACTCACCCTGACCTTTTTCTTGGCGGTCTAAGGCAATTAAGGCAGCGCTTGCTTGCGCTTGTGGGTAAGTAGCAATTAAATCCATCACCTCACGAATAGCGGTACCGGCTGTAATAACATCATCAACAATTAGAACCTTGCCCTCTAAGGGCGCACCTACTAACATACCGCCTTCACCGTGGCTTTTCGCTTCTTTACGGTTGAAAGTATAAGGAATATCTTTTTGGTAGTGGTCATCGAGCGCAACTGCTAAAGTTGCGGCTAAAGGGATACCCTTATAAGCAGGACCAAATACAAGATCGAACTCAACGCCAGACTCAATAAGAGCAGCAGCATAAAAACGACTGAGTTGAGCCAACGCACGACCACTGTTAAATAAGCCTGCGTTGAAAAAATATGGGCTAATACGGCCGGATTTCAATTGAAATTCACCAAACTTTAAGACGCCATGAGAGATTGCAAATTCAATAAACTCTTTTTGATACTGGTGCATAAGGATTCCGTATTCGCTTAATAAAAAAGAACAAATATTCTAACAGAGACTATATCTTAGGTATAACTTCTTAATGCCCTGCAAGATAGGGTATTATAAAACAATTGCCAGATTGGGAAGCACTATGAGGATAATCAGTTTACAAGTTGATGGGTTACAGCAGGCTGTCGATAACGGTCTTTACCAATTATTGGAAAGTACCGACTTTGATGTAGTAGCCATTCAGAACCTGAAAGCGAAAGAGTATCAGCTTTCTGATGAGGCGCTTTACCCCAACGGTTACAACGCGTATTTCTTTGATGCAGAAGCAGACAACTATTCTGGCGTTGCGATTTTAACGCGTGAAATACCTAAAGCGATTATGACGGGGCTTGCGTTCCCGCAGTGCGACACTCAAGGGCGCTTTATTCAAGCCGACTTTGATCATGTGAGTGTGGGTTCTATTTTGTTTCCTGCGGTGGACGAGTACAACACCCTAGAAGACAAACTTGCATTCCAGCAGGCTTTCCTAGACCACTTAACGAAAACACGCCGTAAGCGTCGTGAATTTATTTTCTGTGGTAACTTTGAAGCTTCTCATAAAACCATCGATTTATCCGACTGGGAAAGTAACCAGAATACTCCAGGGTTTTTACCTGCAGAGCGAGCGTTCTTTGACCAGATGTTTGGTCCTGTAGGCTATGTCGATGCCTTCCGCGAAGCGAACTTTGGTGAAAACCAATTTACTTGGTGGCCATCAAAAGAGGATGCGCGTCGTAATATCAACGGCTGGCGTAAAGACTTCCAAATTTGTACACCCTCTATTCGTCAGTACGTCGTAGATGCCAAACTCGATACAAGTTTACGTTTTGGTGATCACGCTGCGGTGATGATTGAGTATGATTTTGAAGACGAAGATTAGTAGTCGTTAGAAAGGCAGCAAAAAAAAGCGCCAATTGGCGCTTTTTTTGTTCCATACCGCTCGATTATTTAACTAAGGTTAACCAATCTTGGTTGTATGGAGAGTTACCTGTTACTTGGTCAAAGTACATGGTTTGTAGTTTGGTGGTAATAGGGCCACGTGTGCCTTCACCAATCTCACGACCATCTAACATACGGATGGGCAGTACTTCCGCTGCTGTACCTGTAAAGAAGGCTTCATCAGCAATGTAAACTTCGTCACGGGTAATACGTTTTTCGCGAACTTCATAGCCTAGTGAACGAGCCATTTCGATAATAGTACGACGAGTAATACCGTCTAAGCAGGCAGTCAGTTCAGGGGTGTAAATAACGCCGTCTGAAACCATAAAGAAGTTCTCACCTGAACCTTCAGCAACATAGCCTTCGGTATCGAGTAGTAGGGCTTCTTCAGCACCGCTCTCTAAGGCTTCGCGCAACGCTAGCATGGAGTTAATATACGCGCCGTTCGCTTTTGCTTTACACATATTGATGTTGACGTGGTGGCGAGTAAAGCTTGATGTACGGATTTTAATGCCTTTAGTTTTAGCATCTTCACCCATATAAGCTGGCCAATTCCAAGCGGCAACCATAACGTGCACTTTTAAGTTCTCTGCACGTAACCCCATGCCTTCCGAGCCTAAGAAAACCATAGGACGTAAGTAGGCGCTGTCTAAGTTGTTTTCACGCACTGCTGCAATTTGTGCTTCGTTTATTTCTTCCTTAGTGAAAGGAATCTTAATGCCAAAAATTTTAGCAGAGTTGAATAAACGGTCGGTGTGTTCTTGAAGACGAAAAATAGCGGTACCGTTAGGCGTTTCGTAAGCTCGTACGCCTTCAAACACGCCCATACCATAGTGTAATGTATGGGTTAATACGTGTACTTTTGCGTCACGCCAGTCTACTAATTTGCCATCTAGCCATATAAAGCCATCACGGTCGGCCATCGAAGGTTGCATAAAAGCCTCACTAAAGTGTTAACTAACTGTGTTCGGAAGGGGGAGTGTCCACTTCCAGCCAAATATTCCACAAGCGGATGACTTCATCGCGCTGTTTATCAAAACCCAGTTTCTGTAGGGTTTTGCTGTCTATAATTAAATCTTGTTTTTGCAGTGCTCGTCGGTGGGTTTCCGCACGATAGGATAAATAAATATCCTGTAGAGTCTGGCGATCTTTTGAATTCATCAGACCCACTGCTTCAAATCTATCCAGTAACCGCATGTTGTCGGTAACGTCTAATAAGTCTGGATATTGATTTGACCATGCCAGTACGATGTATTGCACTAAAAACTCAAGATCGACAATGCCGCCGGGATCTTGTTTTAGATGAAATACCTGACCGCTAGGGTCATTACTGCCGAGATTATCCACCATTTTATGGCGCATTGCTCGTACTTCTTCACGCAGCTGTACAGGGCTGCGGTGATGCGACAGTGTTTCGTTTCGAATACGTTCAAATTCTGCTTGGGCTTCTGGACTACCGCAAATAACACGAGCACGTACTAATGCTTGATGCTCCCAAGTCCAAGCATGGTTTTGTTGATACTCACCAAATGCTTTGAGGCTGGAAACAATAGTACCTGAGTTGCCAGAAGGGCGTAAGCGCATGTCTAAGTCATACAGGTCGCCGGCGCGCGTCTGTGTGGTTAGGATGTGAATAATACGCTGTCCGAATCGAGTATAAAAGACGTCGTTATACTGACTTCGCTCACCGGTAGTGTGCCCCATTGAAAAACCGTTGTGCAGTAGCACTAAGTCTAAGTCCGAACTGTAGGTTAATTCTAAACCGCCCAGTTTGCCGTAACCAATAATGGCCATTTCGGGGCGATGAACCGGTTCACCGTTTTCATCGGTAGGGTAACCGTATTTATGTACTGTTTGTACCCAAGCAATATCGACCGTGGTGTCGATAATGGCTTCAGCTAACCAAGTTAAGTAATCACTTACTTTCATTAGCGGCAAAGTGTTCATCACTTCGGAGGCGGCGGCACGAAGTTTGTGGGTGCGAACAAACTGACGTAACAGTTCCATTTGTTGTTCAAGGTCTTCAGCGTCTATACGCAATAAACGCAGTTGCAGCTCTTCGACCAATTCACGCTTAGTGGGAACGCTGTAAAGTGATGAAATATTAAGCAGCTCATCAAGCAATAAAGGCGATTGCGCTATGTACTCCGCCATCCAACTGGAAGCACCACAGAGTTTTAACAATTGGTTGAGTGCTTCAGGGTTTTCTTTCAGCAGAACCAAATAAGAGGTACGACGTAAGACCGCCTCTAGTAACGGGATAACACGCTCTAATGTCACGGTAGGATTAGGCATGTGCCAGAGTTCATTTAAAAGCAGTGGCATTAATGCATCGAGACGTTTGCGTCCAATTTGTTGCATTTTTACCACAGTGCGCGATTTGCGAAACTGTAAAATCAGTTGTTGTATCTTTTTAAATTCTTCTTGGCTGATGGGGTTTTCAAGTTCGGCTTGTTCTTCATACGTTAAACGGCTAAACCAAAGTTCGGTCCACAGTTGCATATCAAAGCTTTCATTTTCACTCTCATCGTCAGCGGCAACGACCTGAGCGAAGTGATGGCTTACATTCGCACGGTGAATGTTTAATTGCTCAATAAAAGCTTCCCAATAGTCGTACCCCATGGCCAGTGCAACCCGTGCTTTTTGTAGAGAGCCATCTGGCAGCTGTTGAGTTTGCTCGTCGTTGAGTGCCTGCAGCACATGTTCGGTATCGCGTAAGAAAAAGTAGGCGTTTTCTAACTCTTCACAGACTAAGGCAGGGAAGAAACCTTCTAACTCGAGTAGATCTAATACTTTCAGCAATTCGCGCTCTTGTAGGTTTTTATCCTGACCGCCTCGAATAACCTGAATAGCCTGTACGATAAATTCAATTTCACGAATACCGCCCGGGCCCAATTTAATGTTGTTGTACAAGCCTAAACGCCTGACTTCAGCGTTGATCATGGCTTTCATTTCACGCAGTGAGTCGAAGGCGCTGAAGTCGATATACATGCGATAAGTGAACGATCGGAGCGTTTTTAATAACTCATCGGCTTGCCAAGTATCGGTATGGTTAATAATACGCGCTTTAACCATCGCAAAGCGTTCCCAGTCACGACCTTGGTTTTGGTAGTACTCTTCAAGGGAAGAGAAATTCATAACCAGTGGCCCGCTCTGACCGTATGGGCGCAAGCGCATATCAACACGGAAGGTAAAGCCGTCCAGGGTTTGAGTATCTAGTACTCGAATTAACTTCTGACCTAATTTAGTAAAAAACTCTTGGTTGCTTAGAGAACGACGACCGTTCGTTTCACCACTTTCCGGGTAAGCGAAAATCAGGTCGATATCTGAGCTTAAATTAAGTTCGTATGCCCCTAGCTTGCCCATGCCAATCACATAAAGGTGCTGTTCTTCTTGAGATTCGAAGCCAATAGGCTGACCGTGTTTTTGAACTAAGGTTTGGTGTAGGAAGGTGACTGAGTGTTGAATGCAGATGTCGGCAAGATGAGAAACCGCTTGAGTGGTTTCCATAGTATCTGACCAACGTAATAGATCACGCCAGATAATATGCACCATTGCACGTCGGCGCAGTTTGCGCAGGGCTTTTATCCAGTCGTCTTCGGTTAAAGCGAAGTCTGTCAGCTCGTTAAACCAACTTTCAAGCAATGAATAGGTTACGGGTTGTAGAAAGTGGTTTTCTAATAGCGCTGAGCGAAACCAGACGGTTTCACGAGGAATGGAATCTACTACATATTGGCTTACGGTGAGTACGCGTCTCACCTGAGCTTGTTGCTCAGGTGAGAGCTTTTGCCAAATCTCCGTCCACTCAAACCCATGGTACTCACTGCTATCGATAAGCTGTGAGTTTATTCGTTGCCAATGGTCATGTAAGAGTGCCGGTAGCATGGTTATGCCTTGCGTTGGTTTTTGAGTTCTTGGCGATACATACTAATGGCTGCAATTAACACCGCAAGGGCAACAACGGCAATAATGATAGTTGCTAAGGCGTTGATTTGAGGGTTTACCCCTAAGCGAACGCTTGAATAAACCACCATAGGCAGTGTTGTGGACCCAGGCCCCGATACAAAGCTCGCAATAACTAAGTCATCCATCGACAAGGTAAAGGCCAGTAGCCAGCCTGCCCCTAACGCCGGCAGAATCATTGGCAATGTAATGGTAAAGAACACCTTAATAGGACGCGCTCCTAAATCTAGAGCGGCTTCTTCGATGGACTTATCCATATGGCTTAAGCGGCTTTGTACGATAACGGTGACATACGCCATAGAAAAGGTAATGTGGGCAATCAAAATAGTGATTTGTCCACGTCCTTTAGGCCAACCCAATAGGTCTTCCATTGCGACAAAGAGTAACAATAGCGACAAGCCGACTATAACTTCAGGCATTACCAAAGGTGCAGCACTCATAACGCCTAAGCTGGCGTGGCCACGGCTGCGACGAAAGCGGACTAACGCCAAAGCCGATAATGTGCCTAACACCACCGCAATGGTCGCGTTAATAGCAGCAATCTTGATACTTAAGCCCGCAGCCCTGAGTAAGGGGCCGTTTTGAAAGAGCTCAACGTACCATTTAGTGCTAAAACCGCCCCAGACAGTCACCAAGCGGCTTTCGTTAAAGGAATACACCACCAAGCTAATAATAGGTAGGTACAAGAAGGCATAGCCTAGTACCAGTAAAGCAATTAATAACGGGTATCTTTTTAGCATAGCGCTACCTTATTGCTCCCTATCGGCAAGTTTTTGTTCATAGTGGCGCATGATGACAAATGGAATCACTAACACCACCAGTAGTACCGACGCTAGGGACGATGCCAACGGCCAGTCTTTGTTGCTAAAGAACTCTGTCCACATGAGCTTACCCAACATCAGTGTATCGGGGCCGCCCAGTAAATCAGGAATAACAAACTCACCCATCACCGGTAAGAAGACCAACATGCTGCCAGCCACAATGCCAGCAAAAGATTGCGGCAACGTAATGCTGATAAATTGCTTTAATGGACGAGCGCCTAAATCGGCAGCAGCTTCTAAGAGCGTGTTATCTAAGCGGATCAGCGTGGCATAAAGTGGTAAAACGAAAAACGGTAAGTAGGTGTAAACCACCCCAATGTACACCGCAATATTAGTGTGCAGTATTTGCAGAGGCTCGTTAATTATTCCTAGATTCATAAGCACTTGGTTCAGTAGCCCATTGTCTTTGAGGATGCCAATCCATGCGTAGACACGCAGTAGAAAAGACGTCCAAAAAGGTAAGATAATCAGCATCAACAAAGGCATGCGCATATACTGAGGCGCTAAAGAAATAGCATAAGCCATAGGGTAGCCAATCAGGATACAAATTAAGGTAGAGATAGACGCCACCTTAAATGAGCCCCACAGAGCGCCACGGTATAAATCGTCTTCCCACAGCATCATGTAGTTACCAAAGTTCAACGTAATGGTAACTAAGCCGTCTTCTACCTCACGTATCCAGTCCTGATACGGCGGCTGCATAAGTTGTGGCTCAGACAAGCTGATTTTAAGAACAAACAGAAATGGCAGCACGAAGAACAGCGCCAGCCAGAACCAAGGTAAAGCGGTAATTAACCCTTTACCTGGCACTAAAGGCTGTAAGCGTTGCTGCAATCGACCAATTATGTTCATCATTGTGTGAGAACCCCACAGCTGTAGGCACTCCAAGTCAGTGAGACTTCTTGTTCCCAAGTTAATGGTTGTTCAGCCAAGGCTAAAACGTTTGGCTGGGTAAACAGAACGCGCTTACCGGTTACTAACTCAACGTGGTAAATAGACACATCGCCTAAATAAGCAATTTCTTTAATGATGCCGTTTAAGCTGTTGGGCTCATCAATAAAATGATCACGCACGGTGATTTTTTCTGGTCGAATGGCCACTGTTACTTCCATATCGGGAGTAAGTAACTGGCTGTGGTGAACCAGAATATCGGCACCGGCTTCATCTGAATGAATGAGTACCATATCGTTTTCATGAGACACCACATAGCCATTAAATAAGTTCACCGTACCAATAAAGTTAGCGGCGTAACGAGTGGCAGGAAACTCATAAATACGACGTGGAGAGTCTACTTGTTCGATACGACCTTCGTTAATTAAAGCAATACGAGAAGACATGGTCATGGCTTCTTCTTGGTCGTGGGTTACTGTAATAAAGGTAATACCTAAACGTTCTTGAATGTTAACCAGCTCGAACTGAGTGCGTTCACGCAGTTTTTTATCCAGCGCACCCAACGGTTCATCTAATAAAAGAATTTTAGGGTGCTTAGCTAGTGCGCGCGCTAAGGCCACACGTTGACGCTGACCACCAGAGAGCTGGTGGGGCTTACGGGTGGCAAGCTTTTCAATTTGAACCAACGCGAGCATTTCGGCAACGCGCTCACGGATGACAACATCTGGCATGCGCTCCTGCTTAAGACCGTAGGCAATATTTTGAGCCACTGTCATATGCGGGAAAAGCGCATAGCTTTGGAACATCATATTAATGGGTCGTAAGTATGGCGGAACATGAGTCACGTCCTGACCGTCAATATAAATACGACCCGAGGTTGGTGTTTCAAAACCACCTAGCATGCGCAGCAAAGTGGTTTTACCGCACCCCGAGGCACCTAATAAAGAGAAGAACTCACCACGATGAATGTTCAAGCTAATATCATCGACAGCGTAGGTAGAGCCAAAAGTCTTTGTCACGTTTTCGATACGGACAATGGGTTCTTCTTCAGAAGTCGCCCAAGATTGCTCTTGGGTGGCTGAATGAATCTGATTCATGGTGTCGTAACACTCCAGAAAGAAAACTTTAAAAGGTAAAACTAACGTCCAGTTTTAGTACGAGTCCAAGCGCGAGTGATAACTCTTGCTTCACGGTCGCTAGGTGTTTTTAGGGTTAGTAGTTTTTCGAGTGTGGTTTCTGGTGGATAAATACCAGGGTTGTTACGCACATCTGCGTCTACTAAAGGTGTCGCCTGTTTGTTCGCGTTGGCATAGGCCACATAATTAGAAACAGTCGCAATCACTTCTGGCTGTAGTAAGTAGTTAATAAACTTATGCGCAGATTCAATATTCTTCGCATCTGCCGGAATGACCATAACGTCAGTCCACAGTACCGCACCTTCACGTGGAATAACATATTCTACCTGCACGCCATTGTTGGCTTCTTTAGCACGTGCTTGTGCTTGTAACATGTCGCCAGAGTAACCGTGAGCTACGCAGATATCGCCGTTAGCAATATCGTTAATAGTTTGTGAGTTATGGAAATAACGAATGTTTGGGCGCACCGCACTGATGGCATCAGCGGCTTCCTGAATTGCTTCTTTACTGTAGTCTTTAGTGTCTTTACCTAAATAAGCACGCACTGCAGTAAACACTTCCAACGCGTCGTCTTGTAATGCTACACCACAACCCGCGAGTTTGCTTACAATGGCAGGATCAAACACCAGCGCCCAAGTATCTTTAGGCATGTCTTTGCCTAAAATAGCTTCCACTTTGTCTTTGTTATAAGCAATACCGGTTGTGCCCCACATGTAAGGAACGGCGTATTGGTTGCCGGCATCGATGTCTGCTAACGATTTATTGATAATAGGATCTAAGTTGCCATAGTGACTTAGTTTGCTTTTATCTAAAGGCGCGTACAGGTTGGCTCGGATTAAACGATCGGCAAAAGGCAGTGCTGTCGGAAACACTAAGTCATAACCACTACGACCGGCTAAAAGCTTAGCTTCTAACACCTCGTTTGAGTCATAAACGTCGTACGTTACCTTAATACCAGTGGCTTTTTCAAAGTTGCTGATGGTGTCTTCAGCAATGTAATCTGACCAGTTATATATATGCAGTTTTTCTTGAGCTAGAGCTTGGCCAGATACAACTAAAGAAAGGGCTGCAATTGAGCAAGCTTTCAGTAAACCTAGTTTCATTTTTTTCTCCAATGAAAGGCTTCTAAAAAATGTTGAGATACAACAAACCTATGTAATACCTAGGCCGGCCTGACCAATACCTAGTATGCGCGCATAATGGCAACATTTTGCAAAAAATACAGACAATAGATTCGATTGTCACGATTAAATTAATACACTATACAAGGATAGCTTATTAATTGATTAAAGAGAGCGGAAACACACAGAAAACTGTAATAAATAAAGCGATAGACGAGAATTAAGACGAATGGAAAGTTAAGCTCAGCACTCGCATTGCAGCGAGTGCTGGAGGCTATTAAAAGTTATCGAGCACGGTAATCTAATTAGTTGGGTTTGACGCATTAAATTGATTAAGACTATTTAGCACCTCTTGCCAAATACTTTGGTTGGTGCGGCGGAAGTAGCCCATATGGCCAATTAGTTTCTTCGGCATGTCGGCTGCTTTGATAACGGTAAACCTAACCGGTTCTTTAGTCGTAATGTGTTGCCATAAGGTGGCGGTGTTTTGTGGGGTCGAGATTTCATCGTCGTCCGCAGTATAGACGTGAATAGGAAACTCTAAAGATTGGTAGTTTTTAAGCTGCGGCTTTTTCTTGGCAAATTTGGGAGTAAAAAAGAAATCTTTGTTAGCACACCACTGCCCCCATTCTTTAGCGAGTTTATGTGGCAGGTCTTCCATTAAGTTAAGCTTCTCGGCTTTAACATAGCCAAACAAGGCTGATGAAATAGGGGCGATGACTTTAAAAAACAAATGCGCTTTTAAGCGGTAGCCCATGGGCATGGTACCGAAATAACCAGTCGAGGCCGCTAAAGCTACCATGCCATCTAAGTCATTACAGTTGTGGGCAAAGCCAATTTGTTGGCCGCCAGCACTGTGTCCAACACAGTACAGAGGCAAATCTGGATAAAGAGATTGCGCCTTAGTAATGGCTGCAGGAATATCCCACTGTCCAACGTCAGAATATGTAATATCGCTGTTAGCAAGGCTGCCGAGCTTCGACTCACAGAATCCACGGTAATTCCACAGCATAACGTGATAACCGTTATCTGCTAAAAACTCAGCAAAGGGCGCGTAAAACGTGGTTTTAGTCGCGGTACCAGGGTTCATAAGAACCATTCCTTTGGCGTCTTCGGCTAACACTAACTTTCCTTTTAGCGTGACGTTATCCTGAGTGGTGAAATCGATATTCATATTATTCTTTTAGTAGTGGTGTTGTTATCAGTAAGGCGTAACTGTATTACGCTTAGGTGTTAAATACCATAATGTATAACCTGTTTGTGCCTTATAATAATACAATCCTGAATTATCCTTACTCTGTTAATCATTGCTTTGAGGTTGCTATGCCACGTGCTTGTGCTCGACATATATTAGTAAAAACCAAAGAAGAAGCTGAAAAAATAAAACAGCAGCTTGATAAAGGCGCCGACTTTGGCAAATTAGCTAAAAAATACTCCACTTGCCCCAGTAAAAAGAACAGTGGCAGTTTAGGAGAGTTTAATAAGGGTGATATGGTAAAACCTTTTGATGACGCAGTGTTCAAAGGACCGCTGCTTAAGGTGCAAGGCCCTGTGAAAACACGCTTTGGCTATCATTTAATTGAAACTATTTATCGTACTTAGCGGTGGTTAAATATTAAACCATTGTTGATGAGTGACTTTTAAACGGCTTGAGTGCAAACTCTCTTTATATTCCTTCCTTGATTGCGGATTTATTCTTCTATGCGCATAGCTATTCTTTCTCGAAACCCTAATTTATATTCCACTCGCCGTTTGAAAGAGGCAGGTGAGGCACGTGGTCATGAAGTCGATGTTATCGATACCTTGCATTGCTACATGGACATTACCAGTAGCAAGCCTACGGTTCGTTATAAAGGTAAAGAACTACCAAAATACGATGCAGTGATTCCACGTATCGGCGCTTCCATTACCTTCTATGGCACGGCAGTAGTGCGTCAGTTTGAAATGATGGGCACGTATTCTATCAATGAGTCTGTTGCTATTAGCCGCTCGCGCGACAAGCTGCGTTCATTACAATTATTGTCACGTAAAGGTATTGGCTTACCGCGTACGGGCTTTGCGCATTACCCAGACAGTGTTAGCGATTTAATTAAAAACGTTGGTGGCGCGCCACTGGTAATTAAATTATTAGAAGGCACCCAGGGTATTGGTGTGGTGTTAGCAGATACTAAAAAGGCGGCAGAAAGTATTATTGAAGCTTTTATGGGGCTTAATGCGAACATCCTAGTGCAAGAATTTATTGAAGAAGCTGGTGGTGCCGATATCCGTTGCTTGGTCGTGGGCGGCAAAGTGATTGCCGCTATGAAACGTCAGGCCGCTGAAGGCGAGTTCCGCTCTAACTTGCACCGCGGAGGTAGCTCGGAAGTCGTGCGTCTTTCTGCAGCAGAAAGAAAAACCGCGATTGATGCTGCTAAAGCCATGGGGTTAAACATGTGTGGGGTGGATATCTTACGTTCTAACCAAGGGCCCTTAGTGATGGAAGTAAACTCTTCGCCTGGATTAGAAGGCATTGAATCAGCCACTGGCAAGGATGTTGCCGGCATGTTGTTTCAGTTCTTAGAAAAATCGACACGCAGTAGCACTAAAACCCGCGGTAAAGGCTAATAACACAGAAAGCGCGCCTATGAAAAAAACTACCGACTTTACCATTGCCGGCGTTAGTGTCGCTTTAGGTGAAAGCAAAAAAATTGAAATGCCCATTGGGCGCCTGTATACAGACAATATCGTTTCTATGCCGGTGTACGTTAAGCGCAGTAAGCGACCTGGACCAACACTGTTTATTAGTGCTGCTATCCATGGTGATGAGCTTAATGGCATTGAAATTATTCAACGTCTAATCAATTCGCGTAGCCTTAATAGTCTGCGCGGTACGTTAATTGCCGTTCCCACGGTGAACGTCTATGGCGTGATTAACCACAGTCGTTACTTGCCCGACCGTCGGGATTTAAACCGATCGTTCCCCGGCAGTAAAAAAGGCTCGTTAGCAGCGCGCATGGCGAATATGTTTTTAGAAGAAATTGTCAGCAAATGCGACTACGGTATCGACTTTCATACGGGCGCTATTCATCGCACAAACCTTCCACAAATACGCGCCAACTTAGACGATCAAGAAACCGCCGCCATGGCGCGCGCCTTTGGTGTGCCAGTGTTGCTTAATTCTAACCTGCGAGATGGCTCGTTACGTGCAGCAGCTGCCGACCATGGAGTGCGTATTTTGTTGTACGAAGCTGGTGAGGCATTGCGCTACGATGAACTCTGCATTCGTGCCGGTGAGCGTGGGACTATTAATGTCATGCGCCACTTGGGAATGTTACCAGCCAGTCGGGCTAAGAAAACGAAGTTAAAAGAACCGGTCACAGCACGAACCAGCGCCTGGGAGCGTGCTACCGACAGTGGCTTTGTTCAGCATCATAGAAACCTTGGTGACAGGGTTAAAAAACAAGAGCTGTTAGCCACCATTCGAGATCCATACGGCACCGTACTAGATCAAGTCTATTCACGTCATGAAGGCATTATTATTGGTAAGCAAAAAATACCGTTAGTGCAAGAAGGCGAAGCAATGTATCACGTGGCTTACTTTAGACAGCCCGATGATGTTGTTGAAGGACTTGAACAGCTACAAGACTTGCTGCCAGCAGACGAAACCCTGCGTTAATTTCTTTGGTGGTATCACTTACCACCAAAGAAACCTCGATTAAGCTGTTACTCATTTTTATTTCCTATATTATTCGCACCAAAATTTAGTCGTAACATGGCTGTGCTCTGGCACTTAACCGCCCGTTACTTCCTTTTCTATTTAAGTGAAGATTGATTATGCACCGCACCATGTTTGATACCCCCGTTATAAATACCCTATTACGTTGGATTTCTATTGTTGTTTTAAAACTTACTGGTTGGAAAACAGTGGGTGAAGCACCGGAAGATTTAAACAAATGCGTTATGATTGCCGCTCCGCACACAAGCAACTGGGATTTACCCTTTATGCTGATGATTGCTTTTGTGGTGCGCAAAAAAATCTACTGGATGGGTAAAGAGCAGATTTTTAAATTCCCCTTTAAGCACCTAATGATGTGGATGGGTGGCATTCCCGTCGACCGTTCAAAAGCCAATAACATGGTAAAAGCTTCTGCCAATGCTATTACTAACGCAGAACACATGTTTTTAATTGTGCCGCCTGAAGGCACTCGTTCCAAAGTTACTTATTGGAAAACGGGCTTCTATCATATTGCCAGAGAAGCCGGAGTTCCTATTCTGCTAGGGTTCTTAGATTATCAAAACAAAACCGGTGGTATCTTAGGAACCTTTGAGCCAACGGGCGAACTAGACGCTGACATGGACACCATCAAAGCCTTATATGCCCCTATTATGGGCAAAAAAATCGAACGCCTATAACCCAAACTAGCGGTGAACTACGATTGGTTGGTGCATACCATAATCCACCGGATGACACAGCAGAACCCTCTGCAGCGACGAGTTAGCGGCTAAAGAACTAGCAATAAAAAAGGTGAGCGTGTTATCCACAGCTCACCTTTTTAGTATTAGCAGTATTCGAGTGCTAATTGTTATATAGCATCAAGTTTAAGCGGTGCGACTTGAGCGTCTTGGGGCAGTCGAGGCAGGGCGTCTATTACCGCTAGCATTAGCAGCAGTACGAGCTCCAGTATTGCTCGATTTGTTAGCAGGTTTGCTTG